>Ga0315288_10000135_pt1 | contig 81592 bp, 58 predicted proteins | sample YL17G11_20_MG_FD_203454 | JGI IMG/M metagenome (GOLD analysis project Ga0315288, IMG submission 203454) | Sediment microbial communities from Yellowstone Lake, YNP, Wyoming, USA - YL17G11_20 | ecosystem: Environmental > Aquatic > Freshwater > Lake > Sediment | place: USA: Wyoming | collected... | reverse complement strand
GGGCAGGAACATCGCCACCAGCAACAAGGCTAGAGATACGGCGATGAGGTTGATCACCCCCGTTTCGAAGAAAAACTGGACGACCAACTGGAAGCGGGATGCGCCCACGACTTTTCGCATGCCCACCTCTTTGGCCCGCGTCAAGGAACGGGCCGTCGACAGGTTGACGTAGTTGACCCAGGCCATGGTGATGATGAAAACGGCGGCGATCATCAGGATGTTCACCGACTGACGGCTGCCGTTGATTTCGTATTCCTGCATGTAATGCGAGGCAAGATGGATGTCCGTCAGCGGCTGCATTCTCAATTCAATCAAGACCTTGTAGGTCCTCATCATTTCGCCGCAGCGGGCCTCCACCAGGCTCGGCATCTTCTTTTCAAATGTTTTGAAATCGGCGCCGGCCTTAAGCTTGAGATAGGTGAAAAAACCGGTTTCCCCCCAGGATTCGGTGACTTCGGGACCGAAAAGCTGGATACAATTCCTATAGGAAAGCAGGATGTCGATTTTCAGATGGGAATTCTGAGGGATGTCCTCGAATATTCCCGCGATTTTATAATCGGTCTTGCCGTCGACGATGATTATTTTGCCCGGGGCTTCTTTCGCGCCGAAGTACTTCCGGGCCGTCGAGCGGGAGATGAACGCGTTGCCGGGTTCCAGGATTCCGCTGGAAGGATCGCCATCGCTGAATTTGAAATCCAGGATATTAAAAAACTCGGGTTCCGCAAAATACATCCTGTTTTCGGTGAACTTGACATCCCGGTCTTTCAGCGAGACGACGGCGCGGTGTCTGAATATCCGGGCGATTTCCTCAACTTCCGGATAGGCGCCCCTTATGGCATCCGCCGCCGGGGGGCAGCAGGAGGCGAATTGCACGATTTGACCTTCCTCACTGGTGCGGTCGTACCGCAACCGGTAGATACGGCCGCCGTCCTTGTGGAATTTGTCAAAGCTGTTCTCAAAATTCACATAATGCAAAATCAGCAGGCAGGCGGTCATCCCGATCGAAAGTCCCAGGATGTTGATGAATGAAAACAGCTTGGTTCTCGATATATTCCTGGCGACCGTTTTGAGATAATGAATAAACATCTGGAGAAGCTAATATATCAGAATTCGAGCTGGTTTATAAAAATAAAATACGGGAGATCCAAGCACAACTCGAACGATGAAGTCGGCGGCTGAGCCGACAGGTCCTATTGCGCCGCCGACGTCAGGATCGCGTTGAAGAGCAGCTTGAACGTCCCGTGAGGCTGGGCGCGGTTCTGAACCCTCAGGGGGACGAGAATCATCCTCCCCTTGCCTAAGCGCACTTCCGCCACTCCCGCCTTGTTATACAGATAGGATTCACCCGTCAGCCAGCCGCTCTGGAGGATATCGGAGTTTGGATAGCGCACAACGATTGAGCTCTGCATCGTCGAGAACGACGGCGAGGGATCCAACGCCATGGAGCTGACAAAATAGGCGTTGGCTTCCGCCTTCATGCCGTAACCGATAGGGTGGGTGTTGTCTACGAACACCCGGACGACCGAGCCGGGGCAGATAAAATTCTCCCGGCTGACACCCTGAAGCGCGTCGCGGAACGGCGCCGCGAATTTGTCCATGGGCAGCGTGCTGCTCCGGCCCATCGTGATGATCGTGCCGCCGCTTTCGATGAAATCACGCAGTGCCTTAAGGCCCGATTCTTCGATGCCGCCCTTGTATTCGGGAGGGACGTTCCGCCCGGTTTGCCCGGCCAGGATCTGTTGCGCTCCCATATCGGGGAAGATGATCACGTCGAATTTCTTCGCCGCGTCGCCTTTGCGGACGTCCTCGGGATGGATCGTCGTGAACGGAAACTCATATTGCTCCAACAACCAGCGTGTCCAGCCTTCATCCGCGTTGCCGCCCCAGGGCTGGTACAGCGCCGTGCGCGGCGCCCGTAGGCGGATGGACTTTGCAGCCGGCTCTTCCGCCAACGCGAGGGCGTCGATCCCCAGCGATTTTGAAATGGCGGCCATTGTCAGAGCGAGGTCCTTGCCGCCCTTGACCACGATCGCTCCCGGGGCATAGGCCTTTCCGCCGATCTCGATTTTATCAGTCAGCCAAGAGACTTCCGCGCCGGCCTTAAGCAGCCGGTTCACGGCCACCAGGCTGTTGTTCGTTTCATGGCCGAGGAGGAAGACGGAGCCCTGGCCGGTCACCTGCCCCGGCGGCAGTTCTATGGCCGCCAGCTTTTTCAAATCCGCCTCGAAGGGCTTTTTCACGAAGACTATATCGACGCCCATCTGCATACCGAGCGACCAGCCGGCGGCGTCGTAGGGCGGACGCGGCTGCATCCCGGGAGCCGGGGTGATTTTGGGGTATTCCTGCGCTTCGAGCATGTCCTTGGCGTACGCCCGGAACGGCTGGGCCATCAGGATGACATAGTCGCCGGCCTGATAGCTGATACCGTCCGCAGTGAAAGCCTTCTGGGCTTCATGAACCTCGATGCCGCCCAGGGCGAGCGTCTGGAGCATCTTAACCACCGTTGGGCTGTCGTGTTGCTTGCGCGGGACGACGACGGCAAAGGGATCGCCCTTCCGTCCCTGTTCGACCTGGCGTTTGCCGGCCGTGTAGACCGATTCGAGGATTTGGCCGCGCAGGTCGGCTCCCGTTTCCAGCAGGCCGAAGGTGGCGATGAAATCATAATCGACGATATCGCGGAGCGTCCAACGGCCGCCCAGCCAAGGCCTGGGATACTGCGACCGGAACTGAATGTCCCTTGGGGTAGGCATCGGGCGGCCGGGGTCTGCCGGAGCGCCCCGTTCGCCCGGACCGGCCTGCGGTTGCACGGCGGGGCGTGGTGCGCGGGGATCGGCCTTCTCCTGCTCCACCGAGGTGGCGGTGCGGACCGAGGCCACTTCGGTCAGCATGCCGATCATGTTGTGCCACCAGCCCGCCCAGCCCATCGCTCCTTCCCACCAGTAGGTGTAGGATTCGGCGGTAATGATCCCTTCCTTGCCCTCTCTTTCCAGGGCGGCCGCCTGGCCGAAGCCGAGAATCCCGGCGTAGCGGTAGATGAGCGGGTCGACGTTCGGGTTGATCGGATCCATGGCCGGCATGACGAAGATGCGGGCGCCGTTGTTGCCCATCTGATGTTCATCCAGCCAGACTTCCGGCAGCCAATCCTGATAGATGATCTTTCCGATCAACCGCGTTTCGATTTGGGTGAACATGTAGGCGTCGCGGTTGTTGTCGTGGCCGGTGTAAGGGTGATAAAGCCAGGGAAGGGGCGAGTCTTCGTAGGGCGTTCCCAGGTTCTTGGCGTACCAATCAGCGACCATGATCTGGCCGTCGGGGTTCAGGCTCGGGACGAGGAGGAAGACGATATTGTCCAGGATTTTCTGGATCTCCGGGGACTTGTCGGTGGCCAGCCGGTAAACCGCCTCGATCGACATCTGGGTGGCGCCGACCTCCGAGGCGTGCATGCTGCAGGTGACAAGGACGAACAGCTTCGCATCGCGGATCAATTTTTTGGCCTCTTCGTCGGAGGCGATCGTCCTCGGGTCGAAAAGGCGGCGGTTGATTTGCTTGTAACGCTCGATGTTGCGGAGGTTGTCCGGGGACGAAATGACCATCAGGATGAACGGGTTTCCATTTGTGGTTTTTCCCGCGTCCTGAAGGATCATGCGGTCCGAGCTTTTATCGACGATCCGCATGTACTCGACGATCTTATCCCAGCGCGCGAGCTTTTTCTCCGCGCCGATCTTGTGGCCGAAGAATTGCTCGGGCGCGGGAATGGTTTGCGCGAAGACCAACGCGGATGTCAAAAAGAGAACGGATAGAAAGATCAGGAAACGCCGTTTGTTCATGATAAGCCTCCTCCTCCGGATCATTTAACATCAACTTATCATTGCCGGCGAACCGATGTCAACGAATGTCGTGACAGGAATTACCCCCTTTTTTATTTGTAGCAGAAAACCGGGTCCTGTCACGGCCGAGCCCATAACACCCTCGCTCAAGACCCACCCACCCGCCACCATGAGCTTCGGGTGTTATGGGCTTGGCCGCGCCACCCGGGCGCCAGTCTCAGACTGACATTTTATTTTTACTGCTTTTCGTTGTCCTTCAGGGAGTTCCATAAATTATAAATAACAAAATGGGGTTGCTCCTGGACGATGAACGAGGGGAGCCTCTCCAGTTCCGTGAGAACGGAAGATGCGTCCCCAACGAAGATTTTTATTCCCTTGCGGTTTCGGCCATGGCCGCGACATTCCGGGGAGGCACATCGGGCAGCAGCGCCTCGTGGCTCGGGCTGACGATCAGGTGCGGGCCGAGCAAGCCCTTGACCCGGCGCACCTCTTCCCTCACCTTCTCCGGCGTCCCCTGATTCAGCACCCGCTGTGTGTCGATCCCGCCCAGGAAGGCGATCCGGCCTTTGAACTCGCGGGCCAGAGTCTCGGCGTCCATGTTCCGGGCCCTGGCCTGGAGCGGATGGAGGCATTCCACCCCGGCCCCGATCAGCCGGTCGATCACGCGGTGGATGGAGCCGCAGGAATGGAGGATGACCTGGAAGCCGTGTCGGTGGGCCTGGTCGGTGAACTTTCGGAACCAGGGCAGGATGAACTCATCGAAATGGGCCGGGCTCATGATGAGGTCGAGCTGCGTTCCGAAATCGTTCCCGAAGAAGAAACCGTCAAGGAGACGGCCCGCCTCGGCATAAAACCGTTCGTTGGCCTCATAGTAAAATCCGCAAACGCGGTCGGTGACGGCGTGGACAAGTCCGGGATTGTCGACCATGTTGACCATGTACGCTTCCATGCCGAAGAGGTCCATGATGTCGTGGAAAAAGGGCGTCCAGAAGCCGCCGGCCCGGTAATATTCACCGGCGTTTTCCAGCGCCCCCACGATTTCATCGAAATCCAGATACCGGAGGTCCGGCCAGTCGAACCGCTCGATATCGGCCACATCCCGGCAGCCGGCGAGCGGGCCCGCTTCCCCGTGCGATGCCTTGCTGTGCCAGAGGTCGAAAATCTTCTTCCCCTCGGGATGGCGGTAGGTGGAATCCCCGCTCTGCGGCCTGATCCAGCGGAAATCGTCTCCGAGCTTCCGGCGTAGATCCTCCTCCGTGGACGTCCCGAAATAGCGATGGAGCCCCGGCCAGGAATCAAGATGAGGATTTCCCAGCCAGAAGCCGCAGCGCGGCGCCTCCTTCCGGCCGATGATCCGGCGGACGATCTCCCGCGAAGTCAACCCGCTATCATTCATGCTTCATTTCGCCGCTTCCATGACTTTGAGCATCAGCGGAAAATTGCGGTCGCCGTTCCGGTATTTTTCAGCTCTCGGTCCAACGGCCATCTGGATCAGGATTTCCTGAACCCTGTCCGGGTCGTCCTGGAATACGGCCGAGCCCCAGTCCGGGACAAGATCCGCGGCCGGACGGTTTTTACGCCAGTCGGCGATGAGCCTGATGGCGTCGCTGCCTTTCCCTATTTTCTTCAAGGCGATCGCTGAGGCCAGGTGGAGCGAATCCCACTTCGTGCGGAATTTGTCCGCGGCGGCCGCCACCGCCTGGTAGGCTTCATCCGCCTTCTTCTTGTCCCCCAGTTTTTCATAAGCCAGCGCCGCCACAAAATCCTCCAGTCGCTCATCCACGTCATTCGGCCGTCCCACGCCCAGGTTTTCGGGCCATTCCTTGGCCTTTAGGGCCAGAGTTTCCGCCCTCTTCAAATTTCCCAGCCTCAAACTTTCCGCGGCCGCCAGGATGCCGGCCCGGCGGTAGAGTTCGTGTCCCTCCGAGGCCCCTTCATAAGGCAGGACTTGAGTTCTGACCAGAACGGATAAGCATTCCTCGTATTTCCCCGTGTTGAGGAGCGACTTGGCATAATCCATGGCCAGGACGAAATTGTCCGGATACCGGGCCGAAATGGTTTTGGCGCTCTGCAGCGCCTCGGCATAAAGGCCGTTCTTATCATAAGCAACGGTCAGGGTGTGCCAGGCCTTCCAGTCGGAAGTATCTATGGTCACGGCCCGGCTGATGTCTTTCAGGACGCGCGATATCGTCCCGTTTTCCTCAAAAAACCTTGCCCGGGCGAGATAGAAGGGAGCGAAATCCGGGGAATCGGCGCATTCCTCGAGAAGTTTTCCGGTTTCGTCCCTTTTCCCCAGGTTCCATAAAATCAACCCGAGATAATAGCGGGACCTCCAGTCGTTCTTCTTCGACAACGCCCACTCAAAGACCTGGATGTCCTCCTGTCGGAAGGGAAAAACGAGCCGCGCCGACGCGGCCGCCGCCTTGTTCAAGTGCTGCTCGGATTTCTGCGGGTCCAGGTCGCGGTAGAGATAGGCCAGCCGGTAATCGATGGTCGGATACGAAGGCGCCGCCTCCAGAACCGATCGCGCCTCTTCCTCGAGGCCGAGCTTCAGGTAGCGCGAACTCATCTCCAAGTAGGATTCATGCGGCAGCTCGTTCCTGATCGTGGAGGTAAAGACCTTGAGGAGCTCCGGGCTCCGGTCGAGCAGGTAGCCTTCAAAGCGGGCGAAATGGTCGAGCGGGTCGACCTCCAGAAGTCCGGCCAGCGCTTCTTCGGCCCGGCTGCGATCATTCTGGCGGCGGCAAGCCGCAGCCAGGAGCTCGAGCGCCGGAACATTATATTTATTGAAATCCAGGGCGCGCCGGGCATAGTCTTCAGCCCGCGCCGCATCCTTCTCCACCATGAAGATCTCGGCGAGCTGGGTGTAGGCGGCGGAGCGGTAATCCAGGGAGCGCGAGGCCCAGCCGAATCCGTCCTTGGCGTCGGCCGTCTTGCCGAGCGCGCGGCTCGCGACGCCGTAGACGAAATTCGCGGCCGGGTCATAGGCGTCCACGCCGAGGACCCGGAGAGCGTACTCGCGCGCCCTGCCGTGCTCATTTTTGCGGCCGAGGATCTCGGCCGTCCGGGTCAGGGCGCGCGTGTGAAAAGGCTCTTTGCTCAGGCAGGCTTCGAATTTCTTCAGGGCGCCGTCGTAGTCGCGTTGGCGGGCCAGTTCCTCGCCCGCCGTAAACAGGCCTTCCGCGGAATTCCAGTTGTAATCCTTGGGCAGCTCGACCGGCCGGCTGAGCTTGTTCCGGGCCTGGTCGGCGCTCGACCAGCGGATTTTGCCGCCGCCGAGATCCACCACGATCTCACCCACTCTGTTATTAAGGGCCACCGAGTTGATGAACGTCTCCATCGGCTGAAGCGCCAGGCGCCGCGAGAACAGCTTCTCCCCCGCCACCGTGACCGTCAGCTCGTCGTCCACCGCCTGGATGGGGCAGACACCGAAGCGGATCGATTCTTTTTCCACGGTCACGTTCAGCGCGCCGAAGGGAGAGGCGGCGGATATTCCGCCGATGTCCTTCACCGGGAACCAGATCTCCTTCCAGCGGGCCACGCTGTAGGGATCGAAGTAAACGTGCTTGAAGGGCGTGAAGGTGCTGTCCGCGGCCGCCTGGTTGTAAAGCAGGCCGGTCTGCGGCTCGATGTACTGTTTGTTGTCCTTGTCGGTCAGCAGGTCGCGCCAGATCTCGCCGTCCCGCGCCAGCGACCAGACCCAGAGCTTCATGCCGGGCTTGTCGCTGTACGGCGCCCAGTGGCCGTAGCCGAATCCCGCGTCCTCCCAATAGCCGCCGAAATATTCGCCGAGCTCGCCCAGGATATGATAGGACTTGGACCCATCGAAGTTGTTGTTTTTATAGAAAGAGACGTCCCGGCCGGACGTCTGCGGCCAGGTCGAGGCGTTCCCGCCGTGGCCGATGAAATTCGTGCCGGGATAGTAGAACCGCAGGTCCGGCGAGGCGTCGGCCGCCGTGGTCATCCAATGATAGTAGGAATCGCGCAGGGGGGTGGGGTTGTACCAAAAGCATTCGGTTTCGACATAGGCTTTATCGCGCGGCACGCGGATCTCGACCCGCCACTGGGTCCGGGAAGGAAGGTCCATGGCGCCGACGAAGCAGCTCACGCTGCCGTCGCTGTTTTCCCTGGTGGCGTAATCCACCGGCGTGGCCGTCGAGGGGGTGTGGCCGATGATGCCGAAGTTGAACTCGGTCCCGCCCGAAGTCCAGGGCCCGCGGAGCGCGATCTCGCGGAACTTGACGACATTATTAAAATAAATGAAATAGCGGGCCGCGGATTTCTCCAGGGCGCCCCAGATCTTGCCGCCGATGTCGGGGGCGACCATGACCCGGACGTAGGGATTCTCGAGACGGACCATGCGCCATTCCTGGTCTTTGCCGTTCAGGCTGTAGCCGCGGAACTTAAAATAAGGATAGATCGGCCCGATGAGCGGAACGGGGTCGGGGTCGGAAAAAGGATATGTTTTCAAGACAAGCTTTTCTTCCTTGACGACCGCCTTCTTGTCCTCGCCGGCCGCGGCCTCGACGGCGAAGGCCTGTGATGCAAAAACGATCATCATGCCGAGAGCCCCGGCTCTGAAGGTCATGGCTTTAACGTTTAAACGGGATATCATCGAACCTCCTTGCGCTGCCAACACGGCATATTCAATTGTTTCATTTTATTAAATAGGGTTTTGCGGCTGATCCCAAGGATCTCGGCGGCCCTGGTCCTGTTCCCCCCGGCTTCCCGGAGTGCCATGAGAATCATATTCCTTTCCATTTTTTCCGTCATTCCGTGGACGGCTTCGTTCAGAGACGCGCCGGCCTGAGGGAGTCGGGTATCACCCTCCACGGCCCGGCTCTGTATTCGAAGAGGCAGATTGCAGTCGTCGATATACGCCGTATCGCTCAGGACCATGGCTTCATAAATCACGTTTTCCAGCTCCCGCACGTTGCCGGGCCACGAATATTTTGTCAGGAGATCCAAAGCCGGCGGGGTGATGCCCTGGATGTCTTTGCCGAGCTCGGACTTGTGTTTCCGGACAAAGTGCTCCGCGAGCAGGGGGACGTCCTCGTTCCGCTCGCGCAGCGGCGGAAGCCGCAGCGACAGCACCGCCAGCCTCCAGTAGAGGTCTTCCCGGAACTCCCCTCTCCGGATGGCCGCTTCCAGATCTTTATTGGTGGCGGCGATCACCCGGACGTCCACCGGGATGGTCCTGGTCCCGCCGACCTTGATGATTTCCCTCTCGCCGAGCGCCCGCAGGAGCTTCACCTGGGCTTCGGGAAGCAGCTCTCCGACCTCATCCAGGAAAATTGTCCCGCGATGGGCCATCTCGAATTTCCCCGTCTTCTCCGTCTTGGCGTCGGTGAATGCACCCTTAACGTGCCCGAAGAACTCCGACTCGATCAGGTCCTTGGGGATGGCGCCGCAGTTGACCACGACGAACGGCCCCTCCTTGCGCGGACTGTTGAAATGAACGGCCCGGGCGACCAGCTCCTTCCCGGTGCCGCTTTCGCCGGTGATGAGGACTGTGCCGTCGACCTGGGAGATTTTCTGCATCATCTGGAACACGGAGTTCATCCGGCCGCTCGTCCCGACGATGCTGGAAAAACTGTAGCGCGAGCTCAGCTCGGATTTCAGGCCTTCAACTTCCGCCTCCAGCATCTTGACCTCGAGAATCCGGGAGATCAGGAGAAGTAATTCCTCGTTGTCCACGGGCTTTTCCAGATAGGCGTAGGCGCCAAGCTTCGTCGCTTCCACGGCGTTGCGAATGGTCCCGAAGGCTGTGATGATGATAATCCGGCAGCGGGGACAGATCCGCTGGACGCCCGAGAGAACTTCCAGCCCGGACATGTCAGGGAGGTTCATGTCCAGGAGCAGGACGTCGGGATTGAATGATCCCGCTTTGTCCAGCCCTTCCGCGCCGCAGGCGGCGCTTTCCGTAAGATACCCTTTCTCCCCCAGCAGGAGGGAAAAGATATCCCGGATGTTCTTTTCGTCGTCGATGATGAAGACCTTGAATTTCATGTTCGACCTTCACGCTCAGGATATCGGCAGGCTGATCAGGATCGTCGTACCCTGCCCCGCCTTGCTCTTCACTTCGATCTCCCCCCGGTGGGATTTGACGATGTTGTAACAGATCGACAGCCCCAGCCCCGTGCCGCTCTTCTTCGTGGTGAAGAAGGGATTAAAAATCCGGTCCAGGTTCTCCTCGGGAATGCCCTCGCCCGTGTCCGAAACGGCGACGACGGCCTTCGGACCGTCTTTCCGCAGGGCTTCCACCTTCAGCTCCCCGCCCGCCGGCATGGCCTGAATGGCGTTAAGGAAGAGATTGAGAAAAAGCTGTTTGAGCTGGGACTTGTCGCCCCGGACGGAAAGCGGAGAGTCCGGGAACTCCCGGCGGATGTCGATCTTCTGCGTCCGGGCCTGGAACGAGATGAAGTCCAGGCTTTCTTCCAGGGTCTCCAGGAGGTCGTGCTGCTCCTTGACGATCTCGGACGGCCGGGAAAAAGCGAGGAGGGCCGAGACGATCTCGTTGATCCTGGCCGTTTCCTGGAGGGCCGCCGAGAGCAGATTCTTCGTGGTTTCATCGCCGCTTTTCGTTTCCAGGTACTGGAGGGACGACCGGATGGCCGTCAAGGGATTGCGGATCTCGTGGGCGGCGCCGGCGGCGAGCTCGCCGATGGTCGCCAGCCGGTCGGCCCGGGACATCCGCCGGAAGCGCTCCCTCTGTTCCTTGAAAAGAAGGGCGTTTTCCAGGGCGATCCCCGCCGGGGGGAGGAGCGCCGAGATGAAGGAGACCTCCATCTTGGTGAACGGCGTGCGGCCGTCCTTGGCGCCGACGAGCAGGATCCCGATGAGTCTGTTCATGGACATCAGCGGAAAGCAGATCTCGATGCCCAGGGAGCCGAGCGTTTCAGCTTCCGTCGGCGTCAGGTATTCCAGGATGCCGGTCTGACGGGGGATGTCGAGATACGACCCGTTGACCTTGAGCCATTTGACCAGCCGCGAACTCCGCGGGAAAAAAATCCTCCGGGCTTCGTCGCCGGAGCTTCCGATGGAGGCGGCGGGAGAAAATCGTCCGGTGTCCGAGTCGTATATGAGCAGGATCAGCGTCCGGACGGAGCAGATCTCCTTGATCTTGCCCAGGAAATTGCCGGCGAGGTGGTCGAAGTCCTCAATAAGGTTGAGGCTGTTCTCGAACTCCCTGAAGACGAGCAGGGGAAACGTTTCGTCGCGCGTCGCCCCGATCAGTTTCCTTTGGATGGCGCGTATCGTTTTTTTCATGGGCGCGGCCCAATGTCCGTGTCCGGGGCGGCCTCCCGAAGATTGCGTTCCCGAGAGTGCATCCGGGGCGGCTCGACTGTCATTATACAGAAAAAGAAAAACCGGATAAAACGAATTCGCCGGCGGCTCGCCTTGGTGAAACGCAAGTGTCATGCCAACTGATTTTTTGGAAAGATCATCGGAAGCCCGCCCGCAAGGTCAACAGACGGTGAGTGATGATGGGTAACCCGTTTCCCGGGCGCGGGTAAACGATGACTCGTTTTCCCGGCGCAATCACCCTTCTCCGGAAATTCTCATCTGTTCCGGGAGGAAATAAGAATGGCACGAATATTGCTTTAACATGCCTGAAATGAACGTCGAAGTCGAAATCGCGTATAATAAAAAGACCGTCTCGATCTCGATCAAGAGGTGTGATGAAATGAATAAAATCAAAAGAACCTGTTCGGGCTTGGTCCTTTTATGGCTCGCCCTCCAGCCGCCCGTCTGGCCGCGGCAGGAGACAACGGCCGCTTCGCTGACCCTGAACGACTGCATCGCCCGGGCGGTCAAGAACAACCTGGGCGTAGCGGTCCAGGTGTACGGTCCCGAGCTGGCCGATGCGGCGGTCCGCCGCGCCGCGGAAAAATTCATCCCGGAATTATCCTTCGAATACAACCGCCAGGACACCAACTCTCCGTCCTATTCCTGGATTAACGCCGCTGTCCAGATGCAGGAATCGTATATGAACTACTCGGCCAGCCTGGGCCAGTCCCTGCCGACAGGCGGAAAGCTGACCTTGTCCTTGTCCGCCTACAAGAATGACACCAACGCCAGTTTCCAGACCATCAACCCCCGCTACGGCAGCACGCTCAGCTTCAACTTCACCCAGCCTCTGCTTCGCGGCTTCGGTTTCCAGACGAGCCGCCTGGAGATCCTCCTGGCCGTGAACAATAAGATCATCTCGGAGAACAGTTTCAAAAGCACGCTGCTCCAGTCCATTTACGATGTGGAGCAGGCTTACTGGACTCTGGTCTACAGCATCGAAACCCTGAAGGTCAAGGAGCAATCTCTCGAGCTGGCGCGCGACCTCCTGGAAAAGAACAGAAAGGAGATCGCCATCGGGACGCTGGCGCCCAAGGAGATCTTGAGTTCCCAGGCCGAAGTGGCCCAGCGGGAAACGGACATCCTCCAGGCCCGAGCGCTGGTCAAGGACAGTCTGGATGCGCTCCGAACGCTGATCAATATTCCCGAGGAGGCGGGCGATGTCGAAATCGTCCCGGTGGACAAGCCGGCGTTCGAGAAAAAAGATATCAAACTGGAAGAGGCGATGGCCGCGGCCAGGGCCAACCGGCCGGATTTACAGTCCCAGCGCTTTGAAGTGAAAAACAAGGAGCTGGACTTGAGTTACGCCCGTAATCAGCTTCTGCCCGGGCTGAACCTGAACGCGAATTACTGGAGCCCGGGAATTTCGGGGACCCGGATCCTCTACCTGGGCAACAACCCGCTCACGGGCGTGATTGTCGGGACCGTTCCCAGCGGCGCCTCCAACGCCGTTCGGGACGCGCTGAACTTCAGGTACCGGAACTGGTCGGTCTCCCTGACGCTCGACATCCCCCTGAGCGACGTGTTTTCCCGCGCCAAGGCGGCGCAGGCCGTGCTCGGACGCGACCAGGCGGCAATCCGTCTCAAGTTCCTCGATCAACAGGCCGCGCTCGAAATCAAGATGGCCGTCAGGGCCGTCGAGACGGATTACCAGCGGGTGGAATCAAGTCGCATCGCCTCCGATCTGGCCCAGAAAAAGCTCCAAGCCGAGGAATCAAAGCTCAGGGCCGGGTTGAGCTCCAACTTTATCATCCTTCAATATCAGCGGGACCTCGCAGCCAGCCGCGCCGCCGAGCTCAGGGCCATCATCGACTACAACCTATCCCTCGCCCGGCTGGAGAAAGCCATGGGAACGAGCCTGGAATCGAAAAATATCAAGTTGACGGGACAGGATTGAAGGAGGATTATCGCCATGAAAATCAAAGAAGCCGTCGGCCTTAAAGCGCGCCGTTTGATGAATTCAAGCCGGGAGGAGGCACATTCCATGACCGCAGAAATAAAGACCATGAAAATCATCGCCCTGACCGTCATCCTGACCCTGACGGCGGGATTCATGCTTGCTGGGGCCCAGGAGTCGCAAACGATGAAACTCCTGACCCTGAAGAAGGCCCAGCTGATGCTGGAAAAGACCAAGGGAGATTTCGACCGTTCCCTCAAGCTCAAGGAGGAAGGCTTGACCTCGGAGGAGGATTTCGCCCGGATCCGGACGGCCTACCTCCAGGCCCAGGTCGACTATCAGCAGGCCCTGATCAACTTCATGGGCAGCGAGGCCCGCATCTCCGTGGCCAGCGCCGTCAAGTACCAGGACACGGGCGGAAAAAAATTCGTCAGGGTGACCCTCCGTTACTCTTCGAAGGAACTCAAGGAGCTGGCCAAACTCAATATCAGCGCCGAGGACCTCTTCCCGCTGGATTTCATGAAGGAAATCAAGGACGTCTATGTCTCGCTCCGCTCGGAAGGGAAAATCGTCTCCAACCCCTACGAGAAAAGCATCGCCTCCATGCCGCTGGAAACGGAGAGGGAAGTGGCATTCCAGCTCCTGAAGGACGTCGAGAACCTGGACATCAACGTTTTCTATTCGGGCAAAAACGAGACGACCTCGGTCTACCTGCAGAAGGGCGTTAGCGCCAACATCGTCACCATCAACTCCGCCCAGTTCTCCCAGGAAGCGGACCTGGAGAGCCAGGCCAATTTCGACCTCTCGCTCGAAAAATTCAGCGGCGAGGCCAACGTGTTCAAGCTCGAACTCGTCAACCTCCCCAACCAGATCACCTATGAATTTTCCGACCCCCAGACCCAAGCCAGGCTTTCCCAGATCAAATTCACGGAGGGCGTGACGAGCATGAAGCTCTCCATGAAGCTCCACCTTCCCCGGAACGCCGATGCGCAGGTGGTCATGGATAAGCCCATCGAATTTTACGCCCTGGCCCTGGATAACGAGCAGTCGGCGAACCTTCAGGCGCTGCTCGAACGCAGCTCGTCCCTTACGGAAAAAGACATCGAAAGCCTCAAGGCGGGAAGCGTCAAGCTGGAGATCATTCCCCGGGGCGTGGGACGGGTCGAAGTCCAGGCCGTCAACCTCTATCACGAAATCAAGATCGGCGCGAGCGTCAGCATGGAGGTAAGGGTCCGGAACGCGGGGACCCGGACATTGAACAACATCCGCGTGTTCGCGGACCTTCCCTTGAACTGGCGGACGGAAATCCAGCCGGACCTGATCCCCATCCTTGAACAGAACAAAGAGGAAGTGGTCAAAATCCGTTTCCTCCCTCCGCCGGATGTTTCCGTGGGCGATTATGAGCCGAAGATACGGACGGAGTGCGTAGCCGACAACCGGAGCGTGGAATCCGAGGACAAGATCGTCCGCGTCCATATCAGCGCCAAGACGAACGTGTTCGGCATCAGCTTGCTGATCGTGCTGCTCGTCGGGCTGCTGGTGGGCATCGTCGTCTTCGGCATCAAGCTGACGAGGAGATAAAAAACCGGAGATGGCCGAACTTCCCAAGGAAACCGGCAACAACAACGCAAGGAGGTCAACCATGGAAAAACCGAATTCGATCCTCATGGCCGAAGACTTGTCCAAACGGTATGAAGATGGCGTCCTCGCCCTGGACCACCTCAACCTGGGGGTGCGACCCGGCGAAATTTACTGCCTCCTGGGGGCCAACGGCGCCGGCAAGACGACGACCATCAATCTGTTCCTGAATTTCATCCCCCCGACGACCGGCACTTGTTACATCAACGGCGTCGATGTCACCAAAGACCCCCTGGAAGCCAAGAAATACGTTTCCTTCGTTTCGGAAAACGTCATGCTCTACGGCAATTTCACGGCCCGACAAAACCTGGAATTCTTCGCCAAGCTGGGAGGAAAGGCCAACCTGGGCAAAGAAGAATATTACCACGTCATGCGGAGGACGTCCCTGCAGGAGAAAGCGTTCGAGCAGAGGGTGAAAAATTTCTCCAAGGGCATGCGGCAGAAGCTCGGCATCTCGATCGCCATCATCAAGAACGCGCCGGCCATCCTCCTGGACGAGCCCACGTCCGGGCTGGACCCCAAAGCGGCCGCGGAATTCCTGGAAATCCTGTCCGAGCTGAAGGGGGAAGGCAAGGCGATCCTGATGTCCACCCACGACATCTTCCGGGCCAAGGAAATCGGCGACCGCGTGGGCATCATGAAGGAAGGCCGGCTGGTGATGGAGCGGACGCGGGAAGATCTGCAGGACGAAGACCTGGTGAAGATCTACATCGATTACATGCGCTCCGAGCCGCTGACGGCGTAACCTGCATTGTTCATTAATTTTTGGTTAGAGAGATGGAATCATAGAACGCTTCAAGGGGGAAGGCCGGGATGGACGAAGCGACCATGTCGGGACTTCGGGAGCGAGTCCATTCCGACCTTCCCACCATATGGGACCTGGCCTATGAATAATGCAGGTTAATTGAAGCCGGGTTCGGGGTGATATAAGGAGATTCAGATGCTCTGGACAATCGCCAGAAAAGAGATCGTATCCAACCTTCTCAGCTATAAATTTTTCATCGTCATCCTGCTGACCGCCCTCCTGATCTTCACCAGCTTCTTCATCATGTACCGCGATTACAAGGCGCGCCTCGCCGACTATCAGCTCATCAAGCCGACCGCGGAACAGCCGATCGCGGTCATCCCTCCCAACCCGCTCTCGATCTTCGCCAAGGGCCTGGAAGAGGCCATGACGAGGTCTTTCGAGATCAGCCGGATCGAGATCCGGGTCCGGGCCGGGCAGCAATCCGGGAATGTCATTTTTTCCTTCTTCCCCTCCCCGGACTTTCTTTATGTCGTCAGGGTCGTCCTGTCCCTGGTGGCGCTGCTTTTCGGATTCGACCAGGTGAGCAAGGAAAAAGAGGGCGGAACACTGCGGCTGATGCTGTCGAACTCTATTTCGCGGGCCAAGGTTCTCCTCGGAAAATGGCTGGGGAATTACCTCAGCCTGGCCGTTCCCTTTTTGCTGGTGACGGCCCTGGGCTTTGCTCTACTCAACCTGGATTCCAACATCCGCTTTTCTTCAAACGATATGGGACGAATCACCTTGATCATCGCCTTCGCGCTCATCTATATGGCCTTATTCCTAAGCCTAGGCATATTCATCTCGACACTCACCCGGCGTTCAGCGGCGTCCATCGTAATTCTCCTTTTTCTCTGGGCGCTCCTGGTCTTCGTCATCCCCAACCTGGGAACCCTCCTGGCCCGCCAACTGGTCGACGTTCCCTCAGTCACGGCCTTGAGCGAAAAGAGGGACCAGGTCTGGACCCGGGAAGTCCTTTTGGGGGAAATTGAACGGCAAAAGGCCCAGACAGACAGCACAAGAACGGTGGACTGGCGGGCGCGTTACCGGGAGATCAACCGAGAGAACGATCAGCTCGAGGCGGATTACCGGAACAAGTTCAACCGTCTCGTCGGCCTCTCCAAGAACATCAACCGCATCTCGCCGGCAGCCGGCTTCGTCTATGCCGTCACGGAGATCGCGGGGACGGGCGTGGGCGAAGAACGCCGCTTGAAAGAGGAGATTATCCGGCATAAAGACCTGATTCTCAGCGATTTCAACCGCAATATCAAGCAGCATCCGGCGTTTGTCTTCCGTTACCGGACCGTGGGGCAAATCCTGGCTGAGGGAGGGCTGTTCGACGCGGCCTGTCTCCTCGTCTTCAACATCCTCTTCTTCGCCCTGAGCTATTTCACCTTCGTCCGCTACGACGTCCGTTGAAAGAGAACGAATGAGGAAAACATGTTGAAAACTATCATCAAGAAAGAGATTCAGAATAACGTCTATTCGTTCCGTTTCCTGGTGACATTCGTCCTTCTCCTGGCCGTAGTGGCTTTCACCATTTTCGTGCTGACCAACGACTACGTGAAGAAGGTCGATGAATATTCGCAAAGGCAGGCCGAAATCGAGAACTATTTGAAAAACTACGCCCATTACAATCGCGTGGGGTCGATTATCTCTCCTTCTCAGCCGCCGGTCCCATTTTTTATGCTGATCCGGGGACTCTCCTCGGATGTCAATATCGGCCATTTCGACAACGATCCCCTGCCGGTCATGTTCCCCCTGCTGGATCTGACATTCATCGTGGCGATTCTCCTGAGCCTCGTCGCTCTGCTATTCTCCTACGACGCCGTCTGCGGCGAGAAGGAAGACGGAACCCTCAAGCTTATGCTGTCGAACTCCATCTCCCGATCCACCATCGTCCTGGGCAAAATCGCCGGCGGAACCCTGACCCTCCTGCTGCCGTTTCTGACGTCTCTCCTCATCGGCCTGCTCATCATTCTTTTCAATCCGAGAGTTTCCTGGAAAAGCGCCGATTGGGGGGCTCTGGGATTGATTTTTCTGGGATCTCTTTTGTATTTCGCCTTTTTTTACGGCCTGGGGATTTTCATCTCCTCCCGCCACCAGTCCGGCTCGGCCTCCATCATGACGTCGCTTTTTGTCTGGGTCCTGCTCGTGCTGGTCATTCCCAACTTGAGCCCCTTCGCGGCCTCTTTTCTCTCTCCCAGCCCGTCCCGGATCAAGATCGGCAGGGAGGTCTCCCGGCTCACCGATGTCGAAAGGGACCAACTCGGGAGGAAACTCATGGCGGAAAGACTCCAGGCGCTCACGAAGAAATACCCCGTCCTGGCCGAGAATATCCCCGAAGCCGAGGCCAAGGAACGGATGGCCAAAGACCCGGCGATCCGGGAAGCCTATGATGCCCGGGTCAGGGAGGTTCAGGCCGCCTGGGACGAAGCCAACCGGATTCAAAACGAAAAAGCCGGATCTCTTTGGGGCGAGCTGGACAGGAAAGAGGCGGCGCAAACCCGGCTGGCCGCTGTCATCTCCATGATATCCCCGCTTTCCGATTTCACCTATCTCGCCACGGACCTGTCGTCGACCGGGCTGCAAAACGAGAGGTATTTTCATCAAATCGCCGAGGATTGGGCGCGCCGGTTCGACGAATACGGGCGTATCAAAATTTCCCTCCTTCAAAAACAAGATCCGACGAAGGACTGGTGGAACACACCCGTCGATATGAGCGACCGGCCGAAGTTCACTTACCAAGAAGCACCCCTCGGCCTGCGCTTCAAGCAGACGTTCGCCGATTTCGTGGTGTTGCTCGTTTTCAACGTGCTCTTTTTCGGCGCCGGATATGTATCCTTCATCAAATACGACGTCAGATGAAATCAGCCTGCGGGTCAATAAGTCGGAAAATATGCCGCGAGGATTCAGATTCCGCTTTCTTTGGATTCCTTGAGGGCGGCAAGGAGGCGGCGGGCGGTCCAGGGATTGTCGGAGAAGGCCTACATCCAGAAAATACCGATTGGGCTTTTCGGCGAATTCGCCGTGCCGGCCGGAGATCATCCGGCACCCACGCTGGGATATTCATCCTGAGGATGCTCCCCAAAGGCACACGCTTTTCTTAGGTTGATTTCGAGAGTTTCTTCACTTTTTTCTTGATGGCTTTTTTGATTTTTTCATAGGAAGGCGGCGGGCCCGTCCGGATCTGTTTCCTTTCCACAAACAGCGCATCAGGAATACCCCATTCGAGGAAAACGTCCCTGTCGGAGGTGTCATACTCGCAGAGAAGGACCTTGTCCCCGAGCTCGGCGGCCGCCCTTTTGGCGCGCTCAGAAGTCATGTTCCCGGCGGGGCACCAGCCGTTCTGGAAGAGCGTCACAGTCACTTTGCCGGGAACGATATCCGGCCCTTTTCTCGGCTTGATCCATTTCGGGGGGAAGGCGTCATCAGAAAACGCCTTCCAGAGCAGGATTTGCATCCCCATTTTATCGGTTTTGGTGTATCCCTGCTTCTTGAACCATGAGGCCTTCATGAAAAAAGGAAGGGAAATCCCCCAGGCGGCCATGCCCTTGGCCCCAAGGGCCCGGGCGTCTTCTTCCGCGGCCCTCAGCAGGGCCTTACCCATCCCCTTTTTTTGAAAATCGCCCCGCCCCTTTTTGTGGCCGTGCACCCAGATGCAGTGAACGAAATAAAGGTCTTTCCCTTCGGCGAAAGCATGCTCAATCGGGACATATTGGATCATTCCGCCGATTTTTCCGTCATCGTCCGCGGCCAGTTTCACCCGGAGTCCCTTATCTTTCATTTTGCGGTACCAGCATTCTTTGTGGTTTCCGGCCTCCTTGATCTCGTCGGACCAGTCTTCAAGGCACAGGAAATAAAGGTTTTCGTGCTCCGGCGGCAAATCGATGATTTTCACGGCATAACCTCCCCCAAGGCGGATAGGACCGCCCGGATTTCTTTTTGATGAGGAGCGATCATCCATCTCCATCAATATCGAACAGTCAAATCATTTTGTCAATAAACAGAAATTCAGGAGTTGCCCCATATTTTATTCGTAGCAGAAAACCGGGTCCTGTCACGGCCGGGCGCCAGTCTCAGATCCGCTCGTATTCCCGGGCGGGGCATTTAACCCACCCTTGACCAAAGGGTTGCTGCCCCTTAGGAAGTCCGGCCGGAAGCTCCCGCGCGGCCCGCCGCGGGATAGGTGCGTTTGTGATCACGCCAAGACTTCGTGGAAATCCCATTAATTTCCCGCCGGGGATTAGGGGCCGCGAATATTTTCAAAAAATGCTTGACAAGGTCATCCTTTTATCGTATATCTACGATGTATAATATAGGAGACCAACATGACGGCGTCGAAAGCGAGCCTCTTCCACAAAGATCTGGCCCGGGCGGCCCGCGTCGCCAAGGCGTTGTCCCATCCGGTCCGGATCCGGATCCTCCAGATCCTGGCCGAGAAGGACGCCTGCATCTGCGGCGATATCGTGGACCGGCTTCCCCTCGCCCAGTCCACGGTCTCGCAGCACCTCAAGGAACTGAAAGAAGCGGGCCTGATCCTGGGGGAAATCGAAGGCCCGCGGACCTGCTATGGCCTGAACAGCCGGGTTGTGGAGAGGGCGAAAGAAGCATTTTCGAGGCTTTTCTCTGGGATTTGCTGCAATATTCAAGGAAAGGAGAACACCATTGACGGACAACGAAAAGCTCAAGGACATTGTCAGGGAAAAATACGGACAAATCGCCCGAAGGGCGGATGAGGCATCGGACTGCTCATGCGGTTGCTGCGGCGGCGAGCCGCAGGAGTTCACGGTCAGCGATGAATACCGCGGGCTCGACGGTTACGTGCCCGAAGCCGACCTGGGGCTGGGGTGCGGGCTGCCGACGATCTATGCCGACATCAAGCCGGGCGATACGGTCGTCGACCTCGGATCCGGCGCCGGAAACGACGCCTTCGTGGCCCGCTCCATCGTGGGCGAAGCGGGCCGGGTGATCGGCATCGACATGACCAGGGAGATGATCGACCAGGCCCGCCGCAACAACGAAAAACTGGGCTTCGGCAACGTCGAGTTCAGGCTGGGGGATATCGAGGCACTCCCCGTTGAGGAGAATACGGCCGACGTCGTCGTCAGCAATTGCGTCCTCAACCTCGTGCCCGACAAGGCAAAGGGTTTTGCCGAAATCCACAGGATCCTCAAGCCCGGGGCGCATTTTTGCATTTCGGACATCGTCATCAAGGGCGAACTCCCCGAAAAAGTGAAAAATTTCGCGGAGCTGTACGCCGGCTGCGTGGCCGGGGCGCTGCCTCAGGAAGAATATATCGACACCATCAAAAAATCGGGATTCAAGAGCGTCGAGATCAAGACCTCGAAGGAAATCCATGTACCCGACAGCGTTTTGGAAGCCTATTTCACCCGGGACGAAATCGACGCCCTCCGGAAGAGCGGGTCCGCCGTCCTGAGCATCACCGTCCTCGGATACAAATAGGGGACGTTCCCTATTTCAGCTATTTCAGGGCTTGGATTTTCCGGGCGTATTGGGCCGCCAAGTCCTGCCGTCCTATCCGGAGATATGTCTTCCCGTAAAGCATGTAGGCATACCTCAGATGTTTATTGTCCAATCCCAAGGAGACGGCTTTGTCGAGAAGCGGGAGGATTTTCTCTGCGCTCTCCTGCCGCGCGTCGTAGATCCTGGCCAGGAACACGTAGCTGAATGGAAACGCAGGATTGGCATCGACGGCTATTCTAAAATATTTCTCCGCGTCGGAGCCTTTTTTATCGTTGAGATAAAGCAGCCCGAGTTGGAAGGAGGCATTGGCGTTGTCGGGGAAGTCCTCCAGCTCGGCGAGGTATTCTTTTTCCGCCTCGGCCGTCAGCCCCTTCATCTCCAGGAGTTGAGCCTCGTTATAGTGGAGATTGTGTAACCGTGGATTAAGCCCCCGGGCCAGGTTGAGATGGGTCTCGGCCCGGCCGGCGTCTCCCCGGATGATGTAAACCCGGGCCAAATGGTTGTGGGCCAGGGCCGACTGCGGGTTGAGACGTAGGCATTCCTCGAGATTCTTCACGGCCTCGTCGTAGTGTTCCCGCTTGAGGTTGATCTCGCCCAGCGTGGAATAAAGCACTGCGTCGGCCGGGTAAGTCTCCACGAATCCGGCCAGCGCTTCTTCGGCTTTGGCCGGGTTCCCCATCTCGATGAAGGCGATGGCCATGTTGAGAACGACAAAATCATAATCGGGCTTACGGGCCAGGGCGCCGGTGAACCAGCCCACGGCATCCTCGTATTTTTTTTGCCTGAAGCAAATGTTGCCCAGGACAAAGTAAGCGTCCACGATGTCGGGCTCTTCCTTGATGACACGGTCCATGAGCTCATAGGCCTCGTTCAGTTTCCCCTGCAGGCTCAGCTCCTTGGCCGACTGGATGCGGTTGAAGACGCCGATTTTGTCCTTGGGGCTGGGAAGGGGCCGCCCCCCGTCTTCGGCCGAGCGGACGAACGAGCCGACATAGCCGAGTGAAGCCAGCTTGCGCAGCGCCTCTTCGTCCACTTTCCGGGTGTCTGTTTGCAGGCCTCCCCGGCCGAATTTTTTCTCGAGATCCGCGATCTCTTCCTCAAGGGAACGGACGGTTCCGGTCTTATCGGCCGCCAGGTTACGTTCCTCCCCCGGGTCGTCGGCCAGGTCGAAAAGCTCGGGTCCCGGCGACAGGATCAGCTTGAAGCGGCCGTCCTGGATCGTGCGGACATCACTCCAGCCGTAATGGAAACGCGGATAAAAAGTCTCCGAATAGGCCGGCGAATTTTTGGACGCCCCCTTCCCTTCAAGGAGCGGGACCAGGCTCTTTCCCTGGATCTTCGAATCGGCCGGAATCCCGGCCAGCTCGAGCACCGTGGGCATGACGTCGACGAGCGAGACCGTCCCGGCGCGCGCGAGGTTCTGGAATTCCGCGAACGGGAGTACGAAAATGAGCGGCACCCGGATCCCCTCCTGGTAGGCGAAAAAGCCGTGCGTGGCCTCGCCATGCCCGCCCAGGCTCTCGCCGTGGTCGCTCAGGAAAACCAGGATGGTCGTCTCGAGCAGCCCTTTCCCTTCAAGATAATCCCACAGCCGCGCCAGTTGGGAATCCGTATAGGCGATCTCTCCAAGATAGAGGTCCGAGGCGTATTTCTCCCGGTATGGGGAAGGCGGCTCATACGGCGTGTGCGGGTCGTAAAGATGGAGGAAGAGGAAAAACGGATTTCGGCTCCCCTTTTCCAGCCAGTCCAAAGCCTGGGTGATGACCTCCCCGGCGTTCCTTTGGACGTCGGCCACCGAGAAGCCCTCTTTGCGATTGGTATCGAAGCGGTCGTAGTAGAAATCGAACCCCTGGTCGAGGCCCCATTTCGAATCCAGGACATAGGCTCCCACTATAGCCGCGGTATCATATTTGCCATCCTTGAAGTGCTCGGCCAGGGTCTTGAGCTCCTGCGGCGCCACGAATCCGCCGTTGTCGCGGACGCCGTGATAAAAAGGATAGGTGCCGGTGAGGAGCGTGGTATGCGAGGGCAGGGTCAGCGGCGTCTGGCTGATGCAGTTATCAAACCGCACTCCCCGGCGCGCCATCCGGTCGATCACCGGGGTTTCGACCTTCGAAAAGCCGTAGCATCCGAGCCGGTCCGGCCGCAGCGTGTCCACGCTGACCAGGATAAAGTTGTATCTCCGTCCTTTCCTCAGGCCCTGTAAACCGGTAGAGCCTCTACAGCCATACACCTGGCTCAACAGAACGACAAATAAAATAACGGCGGATATCAGAAAGGGCGTTTTGGCGTCCGAATATTCGGCCGGACCGCGGCGGCCCGGCGGGAAGGGCGGCTTCAGACGCGGTTTATTCATGATCCTGGGAATTCCTTTTTTTGATCGCGTTCACGAGCTGGACGATTTTTTCCCGGTCCGGGTCGGCGACTGGAGCGACCCGCAGATACTTTTCCAGGTACGGGAGGGCCTCCTTCAGCCTGTTTTTCTTCACCAGGGCCGTCCCCAGGTTGAAAAGCGCCAGCTGATGGCCAGGCTCGAGCGCTACGGCCTTTTCCCAGTTTACAATGGCGGCATCCAGGTCGCCCTTCAGGTTCAAGGCCACGCCCTGGCCGTTCCAGACTGATGCCAGCGACGGGTCAAAAGACGCAGCCTTCTTGAAATGAGCAAGGGCCTGGTCGGGATCGTTCCGGGACAAAAACAGGGACCCGAGGTTATTCCAGGCGGAGGCATAATCCGCGTCGAGCGCGAGCGATTTTCGGTAATTGTCCTCGGCCTCGTCGAATTGCCCGGCCCGCCAGAGGGCGACGCCGAGGTAGTTCCATGTCTCGGCGTCCTCCGGGTTCAGGGATGAGGCTCGTTCCAACACCTGGACCGCATCGCCGGCCCGTCCCGACTCCGTGAGATACATGCCGAGCATGCTCATCAGCTGGGCGTTGCCGGGGCAGGCGGAGGTCCCTTTTTCCAGGACCTCGGCGGCTTTTTTCGGGTCCCCTGCCTGATAATGGATGTTGGCGAGGTAATCGTAGGCGGCGGCGAAGTCCTTCCGCTCCGCGACCAGGCTTTCCAGGATCTCCACGGCCCGGCGGGTTTGCCCGTCGGCGAATAGGGCCGTGGCCTGGCTCAGCTTTTGCTGGAGAGGCAGCAGGGTTTTCAGGTCGTCCGCCGCCGTAAACCGCGTCTTTTCCGGCCCGCCTCCTCCTGAGAGATATCCCAGGCTCTTCATGGCCTGGACAGCGGCGCCGCTTTCCGGCCGCCGGGCCGCCCGGCCGCCGGGCCCGGCGCGCTCAACCAATCCGGCAAGGGTCTTCCGATAAACCTGGATGTTCTCCACGGTCGCGATGTTGGCGCCCTCCCCGAAATCTTCTCTCAGGTCGTAAAGCTCGGGCAACGGAAGGTCGATGTATTTATATCCGCTCTCGACGATCCCCCGGAGAGGGGCCCAGTTGCGGTTGTAATACGCCGAGAGGGACTCGAAGTAGATGGGGCGTTCCCCGAGCTTCCCTCCTTCGAGGAGCGGCGCGAGGGACTGTCCGTCGAGGCCGGACGGTTTCCTGACGCCTAGCAGGTCGCAGGCGGTCGGAAAAATATCGATGTGGGAGACCGCCTGGGCGATCGTCTTACCGCCCCGAATCAAGCCGGGCGATCTGAAAATAAGAGGCACTTGGAGCGTGCTGTTATAGGCGAAGTATCCATGTGTATCCTCGCCGTGTTCGCCGAGTGATTCCCCGTGGTCAGCGGTCAGCACGATCAGGGTTCGGTCCGACAGGCCCGCGGCTTCCAGGAACCGGAAAAGCCGCGACAGGCAGGCATCCGTGTAGGCGACCTCGCCCGCATAAAGATTCGCGGCATATTGTTCCTTGAACGGCGGGGGCGGATCGTAGGGCTGGTGAGGGTCGAAGAGATGGACAAACGCGAACCAGGGTTCGCTTTTCCTTGTCCCTATCCACTGCTCGGCCCGGGAGACGACTTCCTCCCCCTTCCGCTCGGTGAAGAAAAACGCGCCACGCGATTTTTTTTCCCCGTAGAAGTCATCGTAAAGTTCGAATCCCCGGTCGAGCCCGAAGCGCGAATCCAGGGGAAACGCTCCGATGAAAGCGGCCGTCTGATAGCCCGCGCTCTTGAGATGCGCGGCCAGAGTGGGCGTGTCCGCCGGCAGGCGGAAACCGAGGTTCTCATGGACGCCGTGGATAAGCGCCGTCATGCCCGTGAGGATGTTGGCGTGGGACGGCAGCGTCAGGGGGTTGTGGGCGAAGGCGCGACTGAAGATGATCCCAGCCGCGGCCAGGGAATCCGCGGCCGGCGTCCGGGCCTCGGTGCCGCCATAGCATCCCAGGTAATCGGCACGGAGCGTGTCGATCGAGATCAAGAGGAGGTTGCGAACGGGTTTCGCGAGGGCGTTGGCCGCCGCGACGGGTCCGCTCAAAATAAGTAAAAAGGCCGGGAAGAAAAACGAGACGGCCTGGAGAACCGAAAGCCTTCTCTTATTCATTCTCACACAGAGATTATAACCGAATTTGTCATCAGGGGGATAATTCCGGGGCACGATAACCTCATTCATCGCGCTGATACGCCATTGAACTGACAGCTGGGGAAATGAGGGAAAATGTACCCGGAATCCGGCAGGAAACCGGGGATAAGGGGAAGGGGGCCGCTTCCGCGGCCCCCTTTGAATGACTTGTCCTTGAACGGATAAAAAATGATCAGAACGAGTACCGGACGCCCAGGCGGAAGATCCGCGGGCTCATGATGGCCAGGGTCTGGCCGAAGTTCGTAGCCGTCCTGTTCCTTTCCCTCGCCAGCCGCACGGCGGAGTTCAGCATGTTGAATCCGTCGATGCCCACGGAGATGTTCCCGGCGCCCGGGATCGCGAACTGTTTCTCGAGCCGTATGTTGAGCAGGTAAACGTTCGGGTCGCGGGTGGTGCCGAACTTGGTCGCCCAGACGGTGGCCTCATCCCCGTTGTAGTTGTAGTAGCTGGGGTCGCTGATGGATTCCGGGCTGATGTAACCTTCGCGGCCTGTGAACGTACCGCTCAGGTTTATCCCCCAGGGGAACTGGTAAAGCCCGGCCAGCTTGAATATCCAGCGGGAGTTCAGGAACACATCGGACTGGCCGCTGCCGCCGGACTGGTAGGCCATGGGCTGCTTGTTGAGCTTGTCCACCGGCAGGTGATCCGTTGGATCCTGGTAGGCGTTCCTCGAGTTGAAATAGACTTTGTGATCCTGCCAGGTGAACGAGGCGTCCATCATCCACTTGTTGGTCAGCCTCTTCTTGAAGTTGAATTCGACGGCCCAGTACTTCTGGTTGTAGTCGGGCCACTTGGTCATGTAGTTCGTGAAGGTGTAGCCGACATTGTTGAAATCCATGTCCCAGTAAACCTGGCCGTCGATCGAGCCGGCCTCGATCCAGTCGCTGTTCTGGACTTGCCGGATCGCGCTCCCGTTGAGGTAGTCATAGACCAGGAATTTCTGCATGTTGAAGTCGTACATCCGGCGGTATTGGACATTGACGCCGACGCCCAGGTCCTGGGTCAGCTCGTGCTCGACGCCGACCAGGATCTCCATGGTCTTCTCGGGAGAGAGGTTCGGGTCGAAATAATCCTTGGCGATGGCCGGAGTGTCGGCCAGGTAAGCGGTGTCGACGGTGCTGCGGAAAGTCAGCTCGCCGGCCTGGACCTGCTGGTCGAGGTTCGCGTCGTTCCAGCGGAACCTGTGGTAGCCCCACAGGGCCTGGATCACGTAGGCGGCCGTGGCATCGAACTGGGAGCCATAGATCGAGAAGTTGGCCTTGAGGAGGGTCCTCTTGTCGCCGAAGAGATCGTAGGTCAAGCCTACCCGCGGGGAGAACATGTTCCAGGTGAACGGGAACGCCCCGGGCTGCTGGGTTTCAGAGGGCCAGCTGTAGTCAACCCCGCCGATATTCTTGAACAGGGCGATTTCCATCGGACTGTTCTTGGTCTCGTCCAGACCGCCCCATTGCCGGTCGTAGCGAAGCCCCAGGTTTAAAGTCAGCCGCTTCATGGAGATGATGTCCTGGACGTACCCGGACAGGCGGTTGGCGTAGTAATTGAGGAGGATGTCCTTGTAATATCGGACCTCGTAGGGAACGCCGTTGGACAGCCGGGCCTGATAGCCCCCGTTGTTGGTTTCGGACATCATCTTGGCGTTTTTGAACTCCGCCCCGAACTTGAACTCGTGATTGACGCCCAGGATGTTCTCCGCGTAATAGTCGCCAGTCAGCTCGGCATAGATCATGTCTCGGGTGGTATCCAGGTAGGAGTCGCTCCCCCACCGGATGTTCCGATCCAGGTCCCAGTACATGGGACTGAAACGGCCGCCCTTGGGGTCGAGCTTGAAACCGCCGGGGATATAGGACATCTTGGCCGAGAGGAAGAAGTTCTGGCCGATGTTGACCTCGTCCTGGAGCTTGTACACGATACCGGGACCGGTCTGATTGAAGGTAGCGGTCATGTCGTCCAGGTAGCCTCCCGTCCGCCGCCGGCCGTCCTTGAACTTGTCGTTGTAGACGAAATAAGCCTCGAGGCGGTGGTTGCCGAGCTGGGAGTTCAACTTGAAGTTGCCGGTTTTCAGGTCGGTGTTGTCGGCCTGGCCGTTGATGTTGATCTGCCGGATGTTCTGGACGCCGTAGGACCCCCAGAACCACAATTTGTCCTTGACGATGGGGCCGCCCAGGTTGAAGCCGTAGTCGTACATGCTCTTGACCTTGTTCCCGGTCAGGGGCGTCCCCTCGAGGTCGGCCGGCAGGTTGTCCGACTGGAATTTTTTATCCGTGATCAGGAAGCGCGCCCCGCCCCGGAACTTGTTGCCGCCGCGCGGGGTGACGAAGTTGATGTTGACACCGCCCGTCATAGCCGTGACATCGTTGCCGGCCGTCTGGATATTCATCTCCTCGAACATGTCGAAGTCATAGTACATGGGCGAGGAGCCGACGGCCGACGGATCGGAAATGTTGACGCCGTCGATGTTCCACTGGGCGTTGTTGCCGCTGTCGCCGCGGCCGACGAAGCCCGCCTGCTGTCCGGATTCCGATCCGCCGATGTTCTCACGGTCGATCATGATACCCGAGGCCAGCTCCAGGATGGCCCACGGGTCGCGGGCGCTGGGCAGGGACTGCAGGGCCTCACGGTTGACGTTGGACTGGATGGTCGTCTTCTTGGAGTCGACGACCGGCGTCTGCGCCGTCACCGTGACCTGTTCTTCGATTGCGCCGAGCTCCATGGAGAGCTGGAGCTCGACGTTGATTCCGACCTGGACGGCGATGCCGTCGCGCACGTAGGTCTTGAATCCCTCGAGCTCAACGTTAATCTTGTAATCAGACGCCGGCGAGAGGGAGATGAAGCGGAACGAGCCGGACGCGGAAGTCACGGCCGGCAGCTTGCCGATCCTGCTCCCCGTCAGGGTCACGGTGGCGCCCGGCAGAGGATTGCCCTGGTTGTCCACGACTGTGCCGTAGATATTCCCGGTCCGTTCCTGGGCGGATACCAGCACCCCCAACATAAGCATCAGGATTGTGACTGCGAAAAATTTTTTACTCATACAGGCTCCTTTCTCAATAGTTCTTGCCCTGGAAAAGACAGGCTTTTCCATCCTCGGTTTCTTGTCATTTCGTTTGATTTTTCTTCGATGTTCATGCTCCTATCATTATTTCCGTGTCTTCGCGGAACAATCGGCCCGCGGGGCCGGAAACGCCCTTGTTCCGACTAAAAAATATGGGGGAAACCGATGATGTGCAATAGGACTTGAGTGTGATTTTGGAGAATGAGAATTTTTTCCTATGCCGTACGAAAAAAAATTTAAAAAAAATGAATCCAACTCATTGGATTGATATAAAGAAATGAACAATCCCAATATAATTTTCAGAATCCGGAACGTTCCTAAAAGGGAATCTTGCTTGGGCTCACTCTTCAATAAATTGAACCATAAATTTGGGACACAATACTAATCTGCATCACTCATAAATCTTGATTCGGAGAGACTAAACCGTCGTTTCTTTCAAGGGAAAAGGCCGGGATGGAAGGAGCGACTATGTTGGAAATTGAGGAATTGGAATTATCTCCTATTTGTAAGCTCGAGCCGAATCCAATTTTTTGGATTGATCCTTTTCTCTCTTGAAAAAAGCCGCATTTTGTAATTAACTTGCATTATTCATAAATTTTAAGTTGGAGAGACGGAATCAATGAATGCTTCAAGGGGGAAGGCCGGGATGGACGAAGCGACCATAGCGGGACTTCGGGAGCGAGTTCATTCCGGACTTCCCGGTTTATGTATAATACAGGTTAAATATCCTTTATTCCGATGCTTCCGACTTTTCTCGCACGGGGGGAATCCATGAAATCGAGACGTCTTCTATTCATGCTTGTTATTGCGTCGTTCCTGCCGGCTCTTGCGCCGCTTTTCGGGGCCGAGGAAGCCGTCATCCTCACGCCGAAACCCGGGCCAAAGCCGCGCATCACCGGAGCCCGGATCTTCGGAGTCAGGCCCGGTTCGCCTTTTCTTTTCACCATCCCGGCGACGGGCGACCGGCCCATGAAGTTCGCGGTGGAGAACCTGCCGGGGGGGTTGAAGCTTGACTCCGGGACGGGCCGGATCAGCGGCGCCATCGACAAACGCGGCGAGTATCTTGTCACCTTCATCGCCTCGAACCGCCTGGGCACGGACAGGCGGCCGTTCAAGATCGTTTGCAGCGACAGGCTGGCCCTCACGCCGCATATGGGTTGGAACAGCTGGTATGTCTGGGAAAACCGCGTCACCGACAAAATCATGCGTGACGCGGCCGACGCCATGGTATCCAGCGGCATGATCAATCACGGCTATATGTACGTGAACATCGACGACTGCTGGTCGGTGAAGCCGGGCTCCTCCGACCCGACGCTCCAGGGCGAGCCGCGGGAAGCGCGCGGCATGGTGAATTCCAACAAGCGCTTCCCCGATATGAAAGCGCTGACCGATTACATCCACTTGCGGGGGCTCAAGGCCGGCATCTACACATCGCCGGGGCCTCTGACCTGCGCCGGCCATGTCGCCGCCTCAGGGCATGAGGAGGCGGACACGGCGCGCTTCGTCGAATGGGGGTTTGATTTTCTGAAATACGACTGGTGCTCATACGACGGGATCGCCAAGGACAAAAGCCGGACGGAGCTTCAAAAACCATACCGGCTCATCAGCGACATCCTCAAGAAACAGAAACGCGACATCGTCCTCAATCTTTGCCAGTACGGCATGGGCAACGTCTGGGAATGGGGGCGCGAAGTGGGCGGAAACAGCTGGCGGACGGCGGGGGATCTGGGCGGGAGCTTCGAGGGGATTCCCCAGGCGCTGTTCAGGGATGGGTTTGACGTTTACGCGAACGGCGGTCTCCAGGATTTCGGCGGACCGGGAGCGTGGAACGACCCCGACTACCTGCTGCTCGGCTATCTCAGCAACTGGAAGGGAGGGACGGCGCCCTCGCCGCTCACGTCCAACGAGCAGTACACGCACGTCTCGCTCTGGTGTCTGTTGGCGGCACCGTTGATCTTCAGCGGGGATATTACGCGGCTGGACGAGTTCACGCTGAGCCTGTTGACAAACGACGAGGTGATTGAAGTCGACCAGGACCCGCTGGGAAAGCCGGGCCGGCGCGCGGCGAAGAGCGGCGATCTCGAAATCTGGGTCAGGGACATGGAGGACGGATCCAAGGCCGTGGGGTTGTTCAACCGGGGCGAAGGCACGGTGGAGGTCGCGGCGAAGTGGGCCGATCTGAAGCTCGAGGGGAAACAGCGCGTCCGCGATTTATGGCGGCAGAGCGACCTCGGGGTCTTCGAGGGCGAGTTCAAGGCCGGCGTCTCACGCCACGGCGTTGTCCTTGTCCGTTTGTGGCCCGGGGACGTTCCCCAAAGGGACACCCCTGATTATGTCAACTTAAAAATCATCAGTTCCTGCCAAGATCGTTCTTGAGCACCTTGCCTTCCTGGATAATAACCGCGACCTTGCGCAGCTCACGGATGTCTTTCATCGGATTACCATCGATGACCAGCAGGTCGGCCAACTTCCCCTTCTCGACCGTTCCCAGCCGCTCGGCCGCGTCGCAGACCTCGGCCCCTATCCTCGTCGCCGCGATGATGGCCTGGTGCGTCGTGTAACCGTTCTTCACGAACCGCTCCACTTCCTCGAAATAAAGTCCCGGATTCTCGTTCATGAATTCATAGATGGCGTCCGTTCCCACGGCCATTTTGACGCCGGCGGCCTTCATCTTCAGGAAAATTTTTTCATAAGGATGGGGCTCGTTTACAGGGACGGCCGGGCCGCGTCCCGCATGAAGCTTGATCATGACGCTCATCGTCGGCACGCCGTAGATTTTCTTCTCCCCCATCATCCTGATGACGTCATCCGGAAGAGCGTAAGCGTGCTCGATGACGTCCGCGCCCAGCTCCGCCGCCCAGCGGATGAAGTCGTACTGGTCGGTCAGGTAGCCCGAATGGACGGCCACAATCTTGCGGAGGGCATGGGCCTCTTCGATGGCCGCTTTGAGCTCATCCCTGGAATACGGAGGGAGGATCTTGATCAAGTCCGCTCCGGATTTGATCTGAACGCGCACGGCCTTGCGGAATTCGTCCGGCCCGTCGGCTTCATAAGCCATGGGGAAACGGGACACGCCGTGCCCTCCCGTGGCGTTGATCCTTTCGCCCGCCACGATGGGGCGCGACCCGATGAGGAAGCCGTCCTTGAAGGCTTGTTTCGCCATGACGCCGACGTTGCGGTAGGCACCGCCGTCCATAATCGTCGTGATCCCGCCCATCAGATGGCGGCGGAGGTGAAACGCCGCCCGGAACGAAGCGATAGACTCGTTGAGTAGGAAGAGCTTGTCGCGGGTGTTGGGATAGTTCATGTGATAGTGGGCGTCGATCAATCCTGGAACGACTGTGCGGCCGCCGGCGTCGATTGACTCCGCGTTCGCGGGGATCACGACCTCGGAGTCCGGGCCGGCATATACGAACTTCGCGCCGGAGATAACAACCGCGGCGTTTTCCAGCGGCGCCGCATCGGTCCCGTCGACCAGGCGGGTGTGGCGGATGACAATAGAGCTCGCCGTCTCCGCCGCTTGCGCGCCGGCCGCGGGCGGCTGAGCGCCGTCCGCAGGCAGCAAGATAAAAAGGGCCAAAATCCAAATCCACCCGAAACCGGAATACTTCATCGTCTCTCTCCTCACAAGGATATGACCGGGCCTTAATCTATAATTTCAGTGGCTTTTTCGCAAGCCTGGAGAATCCGGCGAGAATTCCGGACGCAAGACCCTTTTCCAGTTTTCCGGGTTATGGAGGCCGAATGAAAAGAATTCAAGTCAGGATGCGCGTCCTGAGCTATTCCGAAGGCGAGGCGGTTCAGAGCCCCGCCAAGATTTGGGGTTCGATGATCGGCTCGGATTTATAAATATTCTTGACCTTGAAATATACCGGAATTCCGTAAACGTGCAAAAAGAGCATCTGGTAAAATGACAGCCTATCCGGGTGAGACGGCCATAAATCCTGGGATTTTTTCAAAAATGAACGCCAATTCTTGAATTTGTTTTTAAAGAATCTCCTAAAAGAATAGCTCTTCTTATAAAGATTCGCATACTCGCTGTAAAACTCTTTGCGGTTGAGCTTCGTGGGAAAAATGGAGTGAGTGAAGTCAAAATAGTCATAATCTTTGATCACGATATGATCCTGGTTTTCATCATAGAGATCAGTTCCCGGGAGAGGAGTCAAAACCGTGAAGACGGGCCGAAAAAGGTCCGTGTCACAGACGTATTTGAAAAGCTGCCGGAAATCCTCCCGGGTATAATTCGGATTAACCATCAGGTGCGGGGAAATGCCGACGCCCAATTCCCGCAAAATGCGAATGGCCTGATTGTTGACTTGGACCGAAGTCTTCTTGTTCAACCGATTCAGTTCATCATCCCGGAACGATTCGATCCCGACAAGCAGATATTCCAGCCCGATATCCTTCAAGCTTTCGATAAGGCCGGGATCATTAACGATCGTGTCCGCCCTGGCATACATCATGAATCGTTTCTTGATTCTTCGTGCCTTGATGAGTTCAATGAACCGCTTGACGCGGCGTTGACTATGAAGAGTATTGTCATCGGCGAAACAGACAAGATCTATTTCGTCGGGCAACCCGGCGAACTCTTCAACGATCGATTCGGGACTTCGGGCGATGTATTTTCCCTCCATGATCTTCCAGCAGGCGCAAAAATTGCACCTGTAGGGACAGCCGCGGCTCGTTAAGATCAGGCCGGTTTGATTTTTCATGGAATCGCGGTAGTTTTTCCGATATTGAAGCGTCAAATGCCTGGCGGGCAGGGGGAGCAAATCCAGGTTTTGATCGAAGGGGACTTGCCCGGTGAAATGCAATCCGTTTTCTTTCACCAGGGCGATGTTGTTGACGCTGGCAACGTCCCCTCCCCCGCTCATCACCCGGACGAATTCTCTGAACGAGAAATCCGACGCTCCCAAAAAAATGGCATCCACAAAAGGCACGGCAAAATCATGGGGCAAGAGAGTGGCGTGATGCCCGCCGATGACCGTCTTGATGCGGCCGTTATATTTTTTGACTTCCTGTAAAACGTTTTTGGCGTATTTGACATCGCATGAGTAGGCCGTGATGCCGACCATATCCGGCCTGAACGTTCCCAGCTTTTTCATCAGGTTTTTGTCAATTCTCATGTCGAGGATTTCGACCCTCTGTTCCCTGGCGGCGGCGGCCAGATATTCAAGCTCCAGGGGTTCATCGTGATTGGGAATCAATAAATTGGGATTCAAAGGAGGCTTGATCAACAAGATGTTCATCGGTTTTTTTAGGTCCTGTTCATATCAACCGCTTATGCCGAAAGGAATGACGACAAATCGTTTTTCGGCCGGCAGAAAGTCTCTTGGCGATTCGTTGGTGTTTCGCTTTCGGAAGTAAGCTTAATTTTACGTCGGCGGCAATCTTGTGTCAAGGAATTGAGGCTCGAGCTTCGGAGATATCTGATGTAATCTTCCCTCAATGTTTTGAGAGGAGCTTCTTTCATGATGCCATCATTTTTCAAACGTCTGTTTCTTTTTCTTTTCGTCCTCGCCGTTATGTTCAGCTCCCTGAATCCCGGACTTACCGCGCAGCAGCGCGACCGGCCGCGCGATCCTGCCCTCGTTCAGGCTTCTGAACAGGCGCCGGCGCAATCCGCGCCTGCCCGCGAAAAGCCGGCCGCCCCCTTCGCCGACGAAATCGTCTCGACGACGACCCATACCATGCTCAATTCCTATCTTCGCGGCGAGCTCAAGTACAAGAGCGACACCCCTTATGCGATCTCGGGGAATGTGCGCCCCTGGAACTTCAGCAACGTCCAGAACCAGTACCTCAACACGGCCGAGACATTGCGCGGCGCCATGGCCGCCAACCAGTATTTGAAGGTTTTCGTGGCCAGCGGCTACTATGACGGCGCGACGCCGTTCTTCGGCAGCGAGTACACGTTCCAGCAAACGGACCTGGGCGGCGATCTCAAGGACCGGGTGAAGTTCGGCTACTACGAGGCCGGCCACATGATGTACATCAACAAGGCCACGCACATCAAGCTCAGAGCCGATCTGACCGAGTTCATCAAGTGGGGCGCGATGGTAGAGAAGTAATAAAAGGGATACTCTTTCCGAGGGTGGAGACTCGCCGATTTTTTAGCGCTTATAGAGTTTAATACCACCCCAGCTTGTTCTTGAGATTGTTTTTCACGAACTCAATCGTTGCGCCGACTTCTTTCATATAGTCGCCGGCACAGATCGCAACCGAGGCCCGGATCCCCGCCTCGGCAAGCTGTTTGGCCTGATCGAGGGGAATAATCACTTGCCCCTTTGTTATCGCCTTTACATATTCAACTCCCAGCTGGGCCATTTGATCGGACATGTTCCTGATGGCGGTTTCCTGTCCTTGGATAAGCGCTCCGCCATAAAGAACCATGCTTTTTCGGAATTCTTTTTCGGCGGCATAGATCATATCACGCCAGCCTGTGCCCATCGCCCTCACGAGAAGATCGGGAAAATCATTGCTCCTGGCCAGGGCCGCGCCGATCATTTTTTCGCCGATGAGACGGTCGGCTTGGGCCAGAATGATATCGCCGGCGGTTTCCACGAGGTTGTGAGCAAGTTCCAGTTGGGCGCTTAAATCCGATAACCCCGCTTGGGATAGAATATAAGAAAAGGGAACGTTAGATCCGTTTATCGGGATCGAAAAAGCCAGAAGCTCTCTGGCTTTGGTAATGACATATCCCTCGGCCGGATTAAGCGTGCGGCTTGCCCAGTGAGCCGTGTAATCAATGCCCCAGACATCATTATGGGCTACATAGCCGTAAGCCAAATTTCTTTGGTAACCCCACCAAGAAGCTTCTCTCCACACTTTCATGAAGCCTTCCCGTCCCGGCTTTCCGTGAGTGTAATACTGGATCGCGGCCATCTGATCAGAATTCAAAGTAAAGACATAATTGAAGATGTCCGGCGCCATGATGCCGTACATCTCGTTGGCGTTCATCAGGGGCAGGAATTTGCCGATGTGGTCGGCGATGTAAGCATGCGTGGCCGATCCCCAGGAGAAGACCATAGATGTGGAAAAAAGAAGAAAAACCAAGCCCAAAAGAACGAGAGGTAAAAACTTTTTCATCCGATTCCTCCTTTACCAATCAAAATGAACGAAATCCATAAAATTCGATGCCGGTTTTTGCCCGATTTATCACCCCCTTTCCACTATTAAAATGCGGACGCGCATACGAATAATCCGGTAAAATCTGATCTGGATAGAAAGAAAACAATAAGCCGGAGTCATATCGCCCCATCTTCCAGCCTAATAAGTTAATCCTTAGCGAAAATGATTATAGGAGTTGACGAAACTGTTGTCAAGATGCCCCGTTTCAGGAAGATTGCGAATTGAGCCGCAAACCTAGGCCATGGCGGTCCGGGTGATTTTCGCGACCAGGTTGGAGGTCGGATCCGGGCAACGGACATATTCCGTGGTTACGCCGTTCGGGTCGATCACTTTTTCGTAGGGCGTCTTCTCATATTTCCAGGTCAACGTGCCGCCGAATTCCAGGATCCTGATGAAATCATGCATGCTGGCCAGCAGCCAAGGACAGATTTTTCCGATGTCCTGCGGATAAGCGAATTTGTCGCCTTTCTTGTGGCACCAGGTGTCTTCCCGGGCCTCATAGATTTCGATATCGATTTTGTACTTTTTCCGTTGTGCCTGTCCCCCCGCCGCATCGGGATCGGCGAGAATCGGGGCGGTCATGAATGCGGCCATTCCACAACTTGTTTTCCCAAGAAAATCTCTTCTATTCATCTTTTTCCTCCTGGTGGGATAGGGGTATTTTACATTTAAGCAAGCTTAACGTCAAAAAGCCGCCGAGAGACGGTCTCATACTGATATCATCAAGGGTGTCCCTTTGGGGAACGTCCCCGATTTTACGACTGCCAACCGCCAAAAAAAATGGAGGTCGCCTAAATTGACGCCAGGAGAGTCGCGCCGGGTTTCACGATGACCGTGACAAAAGAGATTTCGCGGCCGTCAATCCCGGTCTTGTGTTCGGCCTTCATTTCGCGGCCGCTTAGGACAATCTTCTCATGTTTCCCCTGGAAGCAGGCGCGCCACGTCACTGGATTTGCCCCCGTGTTTTTGAATTTGGTGGTCTTCAGTCCTGTATGTTTCACGCCGATTATTGTGCTCAGAACGGGCACTTCGCTGATCTCGGCCCATCGCTTCTCTCCCGTCTCATCCAACAACCGCGCCCGCGTTCGAACCAGGCCATCCCTCGCGTCCGGCTCGATGCCCATCAGGCCCATCGAGATCGCGCCGATCACGGCGTAGGAAACCTCGGGATACTCGCGCCGCTTCGTGTTTTCATCGCAGAGATAAAGAATCGTCCGGTATGCCGCCGCATCTTCGCCATACCTATAGAATATTTCCGGGTAGTAAGACCGCATCTCGATGTTGATGTCTTTCAGGTTGAGCATACTTTCGATCGCCTGCCGCGTCGGCTTCCCGTTCTCCGTCACGCCCCAATAGAGCAAAAATTCCTGGCCGATTCCCGTCCCAAACCGTCCGTCCGGGTAATGAAATACGTTGTAACGTCCCTTTTCCGCGTTCCACCACGTCTTATGGAAAAAGTCCTTGAGCCAGACGGCCTTCTTGAAAAACAGATCGGCCTCATCTTTCTCCCCCCGCATCTTCCGCACGTTCGCATAGGCCAGATAAGCCGCGTATTGCGCCGCCGATAAGTCCGCTCCGACATTGAGGCCGGGCTCATCCTCGTTGTAGCTCGGCAGCCCGCGGCTCGTATGGAACGAATCCTTGGGATTCAGCGGCACGGCCAGGTTCATGATGGGCTTTCGCGCCATGATCTTCTCCGGCGCCAGGTCCCATCGCTCGACGTACTCCTTCAACGACTTCTCATAAAAATTCAGGAACACTGGGTCGTCCAGATAAGCCCTGTCCCCCGTCCACAAGAACTGCTGCCAGACCGCGTCCAGCACATCAAAGTTCGACGGCAAATTATACCAGAATTCCTTGTCGTTGCGGTAATCAACGGGCGCGGGCCTGTTGGTGCGGTTGATTTCCCAGTATGTGCACCAGTCCTTCGCCTCCGAGATGTTCTCGGCAAACCGCCGGAACATGTTTTTGTTGAACGCCTGGAGGCCGAGGGCGTTGGCGCCTGCCGCCTGGTGCGACACGTCCCGCATACAGAACGCCTCTCGCTTCGGCAGCGCCGCCTCATACCAATCGCCCACCGGGTCTCCCTTGAACACATAGGCGAGCGCCTGACCTTTCGCCCACTCGAAGGCCTTGTTCAACAGCTCATCGGACGACCTGAACGTGAGCCGACCGTATACAGGCGCCTGCTTATCCGCCTGACCGCCCGCCGTCTGCGTGCTAAGAGCGACCGCCGATGAACCGCCCGAGATAAGGCCGCTCTTCAAAAAGCCCGCGGCCGATATCATGACGGCTGCGATGATAATCCCGCGCGCCGGTTTTATCCGAAAGGCCACTATTTTTATAGCCATGGCTTCTCCTTCTTGTTACGGCCTGAGATCTCCTCTAAATAGTATCTCCGATTCCCAATGATATACATTTCTGGAGATATATCCAAATTTCGGCGTAAAATAGCAGAGATTGGTTATTAAGCCGTCCTCCAGAGGTTGAAAGGAAATGCCTATGAAAAATATTTTGAATTCATCATTCGGCGAAAAATGGCGGAAATATTTTAATGGCGCGGCTCTCCCCATCGTATTTTTCTATTCAGACGACGAGCGGTATGCAGCGCTGTTGCAGCCCAAACCGACGCGCGCTTCGGGTCTGTATTGCCTCATGGGCCAGCTCAACGCGGCGCGCCGGGGTGAGGACCTCGCTTTTTCCAAGGACACCATAGGCTGCTTCGGCGGCCTGCGCTATGCCGGTTACACAACCACATACAGCCCCGACTTCAAGTATTTCCTGTCCTGCGGAATCCCGGGCAAGATGGAGGGTGAGCGCTATAAAAAATCGCCCGAGATCGTCGAACGGATCATCCGCGAAATGCCGCCCAGGAAGGCCGAAGCGAAATACATCGTTTTCAAGCGCTGGGACCGGGTCGGGGAGGACGAATCGCCGCAGGTCGTTGTTTTCTACGGGAGGCCGGACGTCATCGCCGGGCTCTTCACCCTGGCTAATTTCCGGAACGCCGGCGATCATGGTGTCGTGACTCCGTTTTCCTCCGGCTGCGGAGTCGTCATCGGCCAGCCGATGACCGAAGCTAAAAAAGAAAATCCGCGCGCTGTCCTCGGCCTATTCGATCCGTCGGCGCGGCCGTTCATCGAGGGAAACATGCTAACCATCGCCGTCCCTATTAAAAAATTCCTGGAGATGGCCGAGGATATGGACGAAAGCTTCCTCATCACCCCGACCTGGGACAAAGTCCTGCACCGGATTAAAAAGGAAAGTACGGGGGATTCTTAATTCAAACGCGGCTATTTCGACGAGAAATCGCCGCTAGAATGATGTCATCGTTCGCAAAGTGTGGAGATCTCAACGACCCCCCAGGAGATGGCCTCACTCCCTCGAGCGCCGGCCATAATAGCTAGCCTGCATTATTCATAAACCTGGTTCTATATGGGGGGAAGGCCGGGATGGACTCGCTCCCGAAGTCCCGACATGGTCGCTTCGTCCATCCCGGCCTTCCCCCTTGAAGCATTCATAGATTCCGTCTCTCCAACTAAAATTTATGAATAATGCAGGCTAAATCCCGCAATGCTCAAAAAATACGTGCATCTTTATATTTTTATTCTTATAATACTCCCCGCATGATGAAGGCATCGCCTTACGACATTTCCGGATTTCGGGGGTAAAGCATGTTTAAAGATCATCCTAAGGGTCTGTACGTCGCGTTTTTCGCCAACATGGGCGAGCGGTTCGGCTTCTACACGATGGCAAGCATCTACGTCCTTTTCCTCCAGGCGAAATACGGCTGGACCGCCGCCACGACGGGCTTGGCCTTCGGCATCTTCATGTCCTGTGTCTATTTCTTCCCTCTGCTCGGGGGACACTTGGCCGACCGGGTATTGGGATACGGCAAAACCATCAGCATCGGCCTGGTGGTAATGTTCGTCGGCTACCTCCTCCTAGCCGTGCCCACGGTCATGGGGACGGGACTCTGGCTGGTCATCGTCGCCCTGGGCGTTATCGCGCTGGGCACGGGTCTCTTCAAGGGCAACCTCCAGGCCCTGGTCGGGAACCTCTACGACGATCCCAAGTACAGTCCGCTCCGGGACCGCGCCTTCACGATCTTTTACATGGGGATCAATATCGGAGCCATGTTCGCGCCCACGGCCTCGGAGAAAGTAAGCAACTGGATCCTATCCAAAGCCCACCTCGCTTACGACGCCCGGATTCCCGCCCTGGCCAATGAATTCCTGAAGGGCAAGCTGGCTGACGCCGGCGAGTACCTGTCCATCGCCCAATCCCAGGTCTCCTCCGTCACCATGGACGGGCTGAAGCAATTCTCCGAAAATTACATCAACACCCTGAGCAAATCCTACCATTACGCGTTCGGGATCGCCTGCGTGAGCCTGGTCGCTTCGATGCTGATTTTCTGGGGATTCCGGAAATACTATAAGCACGCCGACATGACGGAGAAGCAGAAGGCGAAGTCCGAAGCCCATAAGGGCCAGATCATCCAGTTGACGCCCCAGCAGACCAGGGAGCGCCTGATTGCCCTCGGGTTGGTGTTCTTCGTGGTCATCTTCTTCTGGATGGCTTTTCAGCAGAGTTTCGTCAGCATGACCTATTTCGCCCGCGACTATACCGTGCCGAGCGTCGGGAAGCTGACCAACCTCTGGTTTGACCTGACCGGGCTGCTGCCCGTGTTCCTGGCCGTCTTGGGACTTGTGTACTTGCTGAGAAAAGGGGCCAAATCCGCGACACGGCTGGCCGGATGCGCCGCCCTGGTCGTTTTCGGTGTGTTGGCTTACATTCGCTATCGCGGCTATCCGGACGTCAACCCGTTCATGCCCCAACGGTTCCAGCACTTCAACCCGTTCTTCATCGTATCGCTGGGACCGCTCGTCATCGGGCTGTTCGCCTGGCTGAACAAGAAGAAAAAAGAGCCGTCCTCGCCCCGCAAAATCGGGATGGGCATGCTGATCACGGCTTTTGCCTTCCTCATCCTCGTCTGGGGATCGATCGGCCTGCCCAGCCCTAAGATGCTCAATGGTCAGGTCGCTCCGACCGGGCAGCTCGTCTCGGTCTACTGGCTGATCAGTACCTATTTGCTCTTGACCGTCGCCGAGTTGTTCCTCAGCCCCATCGGGATCTCCTTCGTGACCAAAGTGTCGCCGCCAAAGTATAAAGGGCTGATGCAGGGAGGATGGTTCGCCGCCAACGCCATCGGCAATTACCTTGTCGGCGCGATCGGCTATTTCTGGATGAGGGTCCCCCTGTGGTCCATGTGGATGATCCTGGTGGTATGCTGCGTGCTTTCGGCGACATTCATGTTCGCCGTCATGAAGCGTCTGGAGAGGGCGTCGCAGGCGTAAACGCGATAAGGCGACACGCGCCTCGTCCATTCCGCCTTCGGCCGCAAGGTAATGGAGGTGCGGGTGAAGGTTGATCCGATGTCGCCCCGCTGAAAGAGGATTTCGTAGGTATCGGGTCGCATGCCGATCATTCCTTGTCCCCCTCGGGGAAGTTCATGCGGCGTACGATCTCCTGGAAACGCGGATCGGAACGAATGGGATCCAGGCGTGGATCAATCCTGAGATAGACAAGCAAATCGGAACGCTCCTCGTAAGCCCGGTTCAGCCATTGGAATGCCTCGTCGCTAAGGCCGAGTCCGATGTGGACGAGCCCGATCTCAAACGGATTGACGTAGCGTGTGCGCGACATCGAGAGCAGGTTCCGCAGAGCTTCGGCTGCATCGGCCTTGCGCCCGGAGACTGCGAGCGCATGTGCCAGGTCGGCCTTAACGACAAAATTATCTTTGAGTAGTTCGTCGCCGCGCTTCAAAGCGTCGAGCGCTTCCGTGAACACGCCCTGCTGCTCCTTTACGAGACCAATGTACCAGTGGGCGAGCCCATAGTTCGGGTCAAGCTCGAGCGTCTTGTTGAGCTGGTTCATAGCCCGTTCGTAATCGTGAAGGTAGTAGTAGAGCCAGCCTAGGTGCACGCCCATGATCGGGCTCAGAGGATCCAGCTCGAGCGCTCGATTGCTCTCGGCAAGCGAGTCCTTGGGCCGTCCAGCCACTATTAGGTAGTGTGCGTACCAGTGGTGCACATTCGCGTTGCCGGGGTTGAGCTTCAGGGCACGCTTGAACTCGGTCTCCGCGCCAAGGAAATCCCAGTCATAGTTCAGCTTCATGAAAGCGAGCGGGTTGTGCACTTCGGCGAGCGACTCGGTGATTTCTAGCGCCTTTGCCACGGCCGCCTTGGCTTTTGGGATGGCCTCGTTCGGCGGAAGCGAGCCGACATCGAACGAGAAACCCAGCGACATGTAGCAGTCGGCAAGCCCGCTGTATGCGTGGGCGTACGTCGGGTCGACGTTAATAGCCTGTTCGAAGAGCCCGATGGCCTTCTTAACGGACTCCGGTGTCCTCTTCACCCAGAAGTAGCGGCCCTTGAGGTAGAGCTGGTATGCTTCGGGATCCACCCGACGGGCGCTGCTGAGGACTGCGTACTCTTCCGGAGTGAGCTTCACCTGGATCTCGCGAGCGATCGAACGGGCGACTTCGTTCTGCAGGACGAGCACATCCTCCAAGTCGCGCTCGTATGCTTCGGCCCACATGTGCTCGTCTGTTGCGGCACGGATTAAATGTGCCCTGATCCTGACTCGGTCTCCCGCACGCTCGACCGATCCTTCCACTGCTGCATCGACATCGAGTTCTCTGGAGATCTCCCTAATGGACTTTTGCATTCGCTTATAGCGCATGACAGTCGTCCGCGAGACCACACGCAGTGTGCCGATCTTGGCAAGGTCGGTGATGAGGGCGTCGGTCATGCTGTCAGCAAAGAATTCCTGTTCGGGCTCGGCCGAGAAGCTCACCAACGGCAGCACGGCGATGGAGCGAATCGGGCCGGATATTGCGGCGCCGCCAAAGCGCCCACGCAGCTCCGGGAGTGCTTTCTCCTCCGCCTGGAGTGCAAAACCGAGGTCCCTCGCCGACTGGAAGCGCTCCTCCGGCCGCTTCTCCAGGCAGTGCGCGATGGTACGGGAGAGCGAGGCTGGCACCGAAGCCTCGAGGCTTGTTGGCTCGGGAGGCTCCTCCTTGAGGATAGCTGTCATCGTCTCGACTACGGTGTCGCGACTGAACGCACTCCTTCCGGTCAGCATCTCGTACAGCACGCAGCCGAAGGAGAAGATGTCCGAGCGATGGTCTACGGATTGCCCACGAACCTGCTCCGGAGACATGTACGGCGCCGTGCCCATGACCATGCCAAGCTCAGTAGTGTTCGTGAGAGTGGATGCCGCGGCCACCTCCCGCTTCGACGGATTGTGGAGCACCTTGGCCAGGCCGAAGTCCAGGATTTTGACGTGGCCCTCCCTCGTAATGAACAAGTTTTCCGGCTTGAGGTCGCGGTGGACGATTCCTCTGCGGTGCGCCGCGGCAAGCCCGGAGGTAATCTGCACGCCATACTCCAAAGCTTTGCTCACGGGCACCACCCGACCCTGTAGGCGCGACCTCAGGCTCTCGCCTTCCAGCAGTTCCTCGACGATGTACGCCTGTCCCTCGTGAAAGCCGATGTCGAAGATGGCCAGGATATTGGGGTGGGTGAGCGCGGCCGTGGCCCGGGCCTCTAGCTCGAACCGTCGAAGTCGATCGGAATCCGATGTGAACGCCGCGGGCAGCACCTTCACCGCCACGTCGCGGCCTAGGCGAGTGTCCCTCGCCTTGAAGACCTCACCCATCCCGCCCGCGCCGAGGGGGGCGAGGATTTCGTATGGACCAAGGCGGCTTCCTGGCGCCAATCCCGAGACCGTCCTGTTCATGCGCCTCCTAATCGATTGGCCTCGATGATCCCATCCAACCATCGGGGGGGAGTATAGGTTACGGCTCGATGAGATGTCAAGGACCGTCGGGACCGTCGGGAAATTTGCAAAGTTGACATGATTCCCCCAGGGAATTAGAATAAAGCGTGCCTTTCAAGACGAGAATGTCCGAAGAATTCGGATTGTTCCATAACCGGAATCATCTCGCCCGCTTCGTGAACCGCTTCAGCGGGCTTTGATTTTACCTCCCAGGACGCTTCCTCAGGATTTCCTTCCGCTTTTCCCTTTCTTCTCCCTAAACCTGGAGGTTCAAATGAAAATCATCGTGCTTGGGGCGGGCCTCGTGGGCACCCCCATGGCCATGGATTTGGCTGCGGATCCCCGGTTCAAAGTCAGCGTCGCCGATATCGATGAGGCTCCGCTTCGCCGGCTGGCTGATAAATTCGGCGTCGCTACGATCCGGGAAGACCTGTCTGAGCCAGGGACAGTGAAAAAACTCGTGGAAAGCCAGGACCTGGTCCTGAGCGCCGTCCCCGGCTTCATGGGTTTCCAAACGCTGCGGGCGGTCATTGAAGCCCGAAAACACGTGGTGGATATCGCTTTTTTCCCCGAAGATCCGTTTGAGTTGGATAGCCTCGCCGTGAAAAACAACGTGACCGCTGTCGTGGACTGCGGCGTCGCGCCCGGCATGTCCAACTTGCTGGCCGGCTATGTCTGCCGGCAGTTGGATGAAACGCAAGCCGTCATGATCTACGTCGGCGGGCTGCCTGAAGTCCGAGAATGGCCGTATGAATATAAAGCCGTCTTTTCCGCCATCGATGTGCTTGAAGAATATGTCCGCCCTGCCAGATATATCGAGGGCGGAAAGCCGGTCGTCAAGCCCGCCCTGTCGGAGCCCGAACTCCTGAATTTCCAGGGAGTCGGGACCCTGGAGGCGTTCAATACCGACGGACTCCGGACACTGGCCAAAACCATCCCGGCACCCAATATGAAAGAAAAAACACTGCGCTTCCCGGGGCACATTGAAAAAATGGCCATGCTCAGGGATACCGGTTTCTTCGGCAAGGAGGAAATCGAAATCCGGGGCGTGAGAATCAGGCCCCTCGACATGACCGCGAAGCTCCTCTTCCCGAAGTGGAAACTGAAAGAAGGCGAGAGAGATTTCACTGTGATGAAGGTGATCGTCGAGGGGACGGCCAAGGGCGAAGCGTGGCGTTATACCTATGATCTGATTGACCGCTACGATGATTCCACCAGGATCCATTCGATGGCCCGGACAACGGGGTATACCGCCACGCTGGCGTTGAGAATGGTCGCCGGGGGATTGTATGACCGCAAGGGCGTCTCGGCCCCGGAATTCATCGGCCGTCAGCCGGAATGCGTGAAGTTCATGCTGGATGGATTAAAAGACCGAGGAGTGATTTATCGGGAGACCATAGAAAAAATCAGCGACATCATTTCCGCGTCTTAGCGGCCGCATGGAATCCCGCCTGTTCGCGGGCACCTATCTCGTTCGTCAGGCTCGGGCTTTCTTGATGTGGTTATTCGACCAGAGCCTGTTGATGACGCGGAGCAGGATGAGGCCGCTGACGATGAAAACTCCAAGGAGCATGAACGCGTAGTTCAGGCGGCCGTAGAGGAAGTTGCCCACCGTGAACAGGGAAGACCAGATGACCGCGGTGCCTGACGCCCAGCCGACCAGGGCCAGCGGAATGTTCTCATGCGATCCCCTCGCATCCTGTTCTGAGATGCCTGCTTCCTTGCGGATGCCGGACCAGCCCGGTCCGAAAGGCCGGACCTTCTTGTAGAATTCGACGAGCGTCTTACGGTCGGTTTGCGGGCCAAGGAAGGCTGTCAGCATCCAGCAAATCGTGGTGATGGCGATCGTGATGAGGAGCGCGTAGTGCGTACTTATCGTCATTCCGGCCTTGCGCAGGATCAGCAGCCCGATGGAAACGGCGAAGGAGCTGATCATGGCGTTGACTTCGCACCAGGCATTGACGCGCCACCAGAACCAGCGGACGAGATAGAGCAGGCCGGTGCCGGCCCCGACCTGGAGGATGATGTCGAAGGTATCCTTGGCCGTTTCCAGGATGAAGACCATTCCCCCCGCGAAAAGGAACAGGCCGATCGTGGTCAGGCGTCCCACCCGCACATAGTGCTTTTCGTCGGCGTCCCGGCGGATGAAGCGGCGGTAGAAGTCGTGCACTAAGTAAGAGGCCCCCCAGTTGAGATGGGTCAGGATGGTCGAGGAATTGGCGGCAATCAGGCCTCCCACCATCAGGCCGATAAATCCGATCGGCATGAACTTGAGCATGGCGGGAAAGGCGATATCGTGTCCCAGCAGCTTGGGGTCGAGGTTCGGAAAGGCCTTCTGGATGTCGGACAATTGCGGATACACAATCAGGGAGCACAGCCCTACCAAGATCCAGGGCCAGGGGCGCAAGACGTAGTGGGCGACGTTGAAAAACAGCACTGAGCCGAGCGAGTCCTTCTCGGACTTTGAGGCCAGCATCCGCTGGGCGATGTAGCTGCCGCCTCCCGGTTCGGCGCCCGGATACCAGACCGCCCACCACTGCACGGCGATGGGCATAATGAAAACGGCGAGGGCCATGTCCCAGTTGTTCTTGAAATTCGGCAGGATATTCAGGTAGTTGAGTCCGTTCGGGCCGGCCTTGGCGGATAACGTGGCCACCATCGTACCCAGCCCGCCGACATACTTGACGGCAAAATAGGCGGCGGCGATGACCGCCGTCATCTTGATGAAGAATTGGATCATGTCGATGATCAGCACGCCCCATAAGCCGGTAACGGCGGCGAAAACCACATTGAGGAGGCCGACAAAAAGCAACGTCTGCCACCTCGGCAGGCCGAAGAGGATGTTGGCGATCTTGCAGGCGGCCAAGTTCACCGTGGCCATGATGATGCCATTGAAGAAGAGGCCCAGGTACACCGAGCGGAAGCCGCGCACGACGCCGGCCGCTTTGCCGGAATAGCGGAGCTCGTAGAACTCCAGGTCCGTCATCACGCCGGAGCGCCGCCATAGCCGGGCATAGAAGAAGACCGTGGCCAGGCCGGTCAGCGTGAATGCCCACCAGACCCAGTTGCCCGCGACGCCGTTCCGGCGGACGATGTCCGTCACCAGGTTGGGCGTGTCGCTGCTGAAAGTGGTGGCCACCATGGACAGGCCGGCCAGCCACCAGGGCACGGACCGGCCGGAGGCGAAGAATTCCGATGTGCTCTTGCCCGACCGCTTGCCGAAGAACAGGGCGGGAATGAAACAGATAGAGAGGGAAGCGAACACAATGACCCAATCGATGAAGTGAAGATGCATGTTTAAATTCCTTTCCGGGCTTCATGGCATGCACGGCCATTATCGGCCGGGGAGAGGCGCACATCTTGGGAGGCGAACCTAACATGTGTGACAGCGTTCCATTCTGCCATTTTCGACGCGGACGGCATGCGCTAAATTCCTGGCAAGAGTATAAAGCCGCGGAAAAAAAGAAGTCAATAGAAAGGAAAAGGAAATGCATTCTCATGGACAAAAAAGGGTGCAAAAAAAACGAATCGGGAATAATATAAAAAAAGAATTCATGAGGGATAAAGGAGGAGGTCTAATGGTTCACGTCAAAAAAGCTGCGTGTTGTGCCTTGCTAGCGTTTTTCCTGATCTCCGGCGTCTCGCAGTGCCTTATGTCGCAGGACTTGTCCGACCTGACGCAGGTCAAACCCGGCCGGTCGAGGGCTGTGACCTCCGCCGATCCCAACCCGAACAGCAACGCCGACCGGCTCAAGTATGTTGAGGCCGGAGAAACAAAGGTTTTGGCCGACATCAAAGGGCCGGCCGTGATCCGTCACATCTGGCTGACTTTCAACGAAGCCCGTCCGAACTGGCTGGAAGCCGGCGGATCGGCGCGGCCGGACGAGATCGTCCTCCGTATGTATTGGGACGATGCCGCAGAACCGGCCGTCGAAGCCCCGCTCGGTGATTTCTTCGCGGCAGGCTTTGGCTTGCGGCGCGAGATCCGCTCCCTCCCTGTCCTGGTGGAAGGCGGTGACGGCTACAACTGTTTTTGGCCCATGCCTTTCCATAAGCGCGCTGTGATCACCGTCACCAATGAGAGCGCCAAGAACGCCCGCAGCTTTTATTATCATATCGATTACAACGAGGAGAAACTGTCCAAGAAAACCGCCTATTTTTGCGTCCAGTACCGGCAGGAATTCCCGGAGAAGGCGGGGCCGGATTATTTGATCCTGGACGCTTCGGGCGCAGGCCACTACGTCGGCACCGTGATGTCGGTCCGCTCCCGGAGCCCGCTCTGGTTCGGCGAAGGGGACGCCAAGTTTTATGTTGACGGCGACAAGACACCCACGATCCAGGGCACAGGAACCGAAGACTATTTCCTGATGGCCTGGGGGCTGAGCGAGGCCTTATATCCTTACTTTGGCTGCACCTACATGAGCACGGCTTTAGACGACCTGGGCGCCCAGTATACTCTCTACCGCTGGCATGTTGCCGATCCGGTCCGGTTCACCAGGTCCCTTCGGTTCGAGATCGAGCACAGGGGCTGGATCAGCGCTGACGAAACCGAGAGCGGCAAAATCGAAGGCCACGTCGAGAAGGAGGACGATATGGCCACCGTCGCCTTCTGGTACCAGGTCGGGCAACCCAAGCGCTTCACCAAACTTCCGCCGCTGGCCGAGCGCCTCTTTCCCAACTTGGACATCATTATCGATGGGAAAATGGTTTTTCCCAAAGCCAAGCACTCGGCCGGCACTCTGGAGCTTCAGAAGGGCTATGACTGGACAGGGGAAGGCCAGATTTTCTTCATGCCGGCGTCCGAACGGCCGTGGCTCGAGATGGAATTCAATCTAGATAAGGAGGAATATCGCGGCTTGATGTTGAGATTGACCCATGCCGAGGATTATGGCGTTTATCGTGTTTTCTTCGACGGGAAAAGGGTGCAGAAGAAGGACGGCGAGGCGGCCGGCCAGGATATCCCGGACTTGGATCTATACTCACCGACGCTGGATGTCAGGGACCAGTATCTTGGCAGCTTCAGTCTTGCGGCCGGCAAGCATACGCTGCGCTTGGAGTGCGTGGGAAAGAATCCGTTGAGCAAGGGGAATTATTTAGGCCTGGATTCGATTCGTTTCCGCGAGCGCTGGCTCAAAAAACGCAAGCTATTGCAGTAGGGACATCACCTCCAAGCTGACCGGGGCCTGCCAACCTTGGCCCAACATCGCTATCGCAGGGCTTGGATGATCTGCACGGCGGCGGTTGAGAGGAGTGTCGCGTCCGTGCCGGTACAGAGCAGGGAATAGCCTTCGCCAAGCGACTTCTTGGCGAACTCGACATTCTTGGCGAAAATACCGACCGGAATGCCGCGTTTAATGCAGGCTTTCCTGATCTTGGCGATGGCTTCCTGGACATCGTCATCTAAAACCCGGCCGGGTTTGCCTAGGCTCGCTGAAAGATCGAACGGCCCGATGATAACGGCGTCTATGCCGGGAACATTCAGGATGGCTTCGATATTGAGGACGGCATCGATATGCTCGGCCTGGGCGATGAGCGCCAGGTTTTTATTGGCGGACTCGATCGACTCTTTGAGCCTGGCGCCGTAGCCCTGGGCCCGGGCGATGCCGATGCTGCGGCCTCCTTCCGGCGGGTATCGGCTCCATCCCGCCACCCGGGACGCTTCCTCCGCCGTGTTGAGATGAGGAAAGATGAGGCCGGCGGCGCCCGTATCCAACGCCTTCTTGATCCACATTTCCTCATTCGCCGGGACGCGGACGATGCAGGCGCATCTCTCTCCCACGGCCTGCACGATTCGCTGGACGGCCGCAATATCCAGCAACCCGTGCTCCATATCGAGAAAGAGCCAATCGAAGCCGGCGTCCGCCGAGATCTCGGCGATCTCCGGAGACGGCAGGGTTAGAAGCGTCCCGATCAGACGTTTCCGTTCCATCAATCGTTTCTTGAAATCGGCATTCATGGGTTCACCTCAGTCCATGGGATTGGCCGCAGACGGCGCGCGTTTCTTGCAAAGCGGGCGATTTTCCCGGCATAACCAAGCTTATAGCACACGCCCCGGGCAGCGGTCAAAAGTTCCAGGAGAGGACGTCCCCACATTTCGCAAAAAGACCGGGGTGGTTGCCGGCCGGAAAGGGTGGATGACAAAATCCGTTGGGAGCGAGCCGCCCTGCCGAGCTTCATTGAGATTCGGGGGATGGTGTGCTAAAATCTGATGATCCGAAAGAACGGCTGATTTGTTGGCTGATCGATGTCCGATATGAACGGAGCCATAAAAGAAAAAAAAGCGGCGGCCGGCAATTCGGTCGTCGCCGCCCTCTTCCTCACCTCTATGAAGCTGGTCGTGGGGGTCCTCACCGGCAGCCTCGGTATTTTGGCCGAAGCGGCCCATTCCCTCCTGGACTTGGTCGCTGCCGTAATCACTTTCCTGGCCGTCCATATCTCCGACAAACCGGCCGATCTTGCCCACCCTTACGGGCACGGCAAGATCGAGAACTTCTCCGCCCTCATTGAAACCGTCTTGCTCTTCATCACCTGCGCCTGGATCATCTACGAAGCGGTCCATCGTATCTTCGTCCGCTCGGCCGATATTAACCCCAGCGTCTGGGCGTTCCTCGTCATGGCTGTTTCCATCGGCGTCGATGTCAGCCGATCGCGGATGCTCTACCGGGCCGCCCGCAAGCACCACAGTCAGGCCCTGGAGGCGGACGCCCTGCATTTCTCGACCGACGTCTGGAGCTCGAGCGTGGTCATTGTGGGGCTCGTCGTCGTCTGGCTGGGGCAGCACGTGTTTCCCAAGATGGAGAACATCCTCCAGAAGGCCGATGCCGTAGCCGCCTTGGGCGTGGCCTTCATCGTCGTTTTTGTCAGCTACAAACTGGGGAAACGGACCATCAATGTGCTCCTGGACAGCGCCCCGGACGGGCTGGCCCAGAAGTTTTCTGAGACCGCCAGCAGGGTAGAGGGTGTGATGAACGTCAGCCAGGTCCGGGTGCGTCGCTCGGGCCCCAGGTTTTTTGTGGACATGACGGTGGAGGTGGACCGGAACCTCTCCTTCGAGCGCACCCACACGATCGCCGAATCTGTCGAGGATCGAGTCCGGGCCATCGCGCCCGGCGCCGATGTCGTGGTCCACACCGACCCGCGCGAAGTCGAACGCGAGAACATCGCCCGCCGGATCCGCGCCGTTGCCGACCGGAACCAAATGGCCGCACACAACATCAACGTCCACGAGAACAGGGGAGAGGTCTATGTGGACTTCCACCTGGAAGTGGATGATCACCTGTCGCTCCAGCAGGCGCATGGGATTGCCAGTCACATCGAGCAAGACCTCCGGCAGGACATGCCCGAGATCGCCCAGATCAATACCCATATCGAATCCCGCGGCACCGGTGTAGGGAACGGCCTGGACGTAACGGCCGAGGAGGGCCGGCTGGTGGAAACCATTATGAAGATTACGGACGAGATCGCCGGGGCTGAAAGCTGCCACAATATCACGGTCCGGCGCCATGGCCAGAAATACCTAGTCGCCCTGCACTGCAGCTTTGACCAGACGCTCTCCATCGTCCAGGTGCATGAGATCTCCACGCGCATCGAGGAGCACCTGAGGAGCACCATCCCCATCCTGGAACGGGTCTTGGTCCATGCCGAGCCTCAAGGGAAATAGGAAGAAAGTCCTATTTTCTAAAATCAAACCATTTTCTCATTGCAACCCTGATTCTCCCCGCATATCTTAAGAACAGAGGAATCAGGCCATCCCTGAAGGAGAAACCGTGGATAAAATCAGTCTCCGCCGTCTGGCGCTGGCGGGATTCGTCGCCGGCCTGGCCTATCTTTTCCTGGACGCCCTGGCGGGAACCGCCGCAGCCATCTTCCAGGAAACGGCCCGGAGCGGGCTTTCCGGGGCGGCTGCCGGCGAGCATCCCTCCCGCCTCGCTTTCCATCTCATCCACATGGCTTTGGCCTTTCTCATGTCGTTCCTGGTCATGGGGGTCTATGCCGCTATTCGGCCGGCTTTCAAAACCGGAATTGTCGCGGCCTTCGCCTGCGTGGGGATTTTCTGGGTCTTCGCCGCCCTGCGCCTGGGTTTATTCCTCCAGGAAAGCTTGATGACGACGAAGACGTTCTTCACGGTCTTGGGCTTTGATCTGCTGGGACTCCCGGCGGCCGTGCTCGCGGGCAGCTTCGTGCTCGGGGAGAAAAGGATTGAATGATTCTGAGCCGGGCGACGGATAACGTCGTTGACCGCGACCGGTCTCTGAATCAGAATAAATTCGGTGAATGGATCTGGTATCCGAAAGAAAGACATAAACAGGAGGGATTTAATGAGAAAAGGAATTTTACTGTTCGTCCTGTCGGCCGGCCTGGCCGTATCGGCCTATCTTCAGGAGGCGCAGGTCAAGTTCTCGAATTACCAGGAAATGAGGGCCGCCGTGGGGAAGCTTTACCAGGAGAAGAAATATCAAGAGGCGGCCGACATCCTGGAAAAAGCCCTGAGCCAGTTTCCCGATCGCGTCAAGGCCAATACCTACAACCTGGCCCTGATGCAGTCCTATCTCGGGAATTTTGAGAAGGCGGCCAAGTCCCTTCTCTATGCGATCGATAAAGGCATCTGGTTCGGCAAGTATGATTTCCAGCCGGCTGTCTGGGCGCCGCTCAGAGAGAGCGATGCGTTCAAGGCTTTCCAGGCGCGCAATGAAGCCATGAGGCAGGAAGCCCTAAAGTCGGCCAAGCCCGAGCTTTTGGTCGTAACACCGGAAGGCTATACGCCGGACAAAAAATATCCCCTGTTCCTCGCCCTTCACGGCGGCGGGGAGAACATCGCTGTCTTCAAGGAAAACTGGAAGTCGGAGAAGATGAAGAAGGAATTCATCGTCGCCTATCCCCAGTCATCGCTTCTCATCGGCATGGACTCCTTCAACTGGACGGAGGATCTCGAGATTTCGAAGAAGGAGATCGCCGACGCCTATAGGAATGTCGTGGGCAAGTACGCCGTCGATACGCAGCAGGTGATCATCGGAGGGTTTTCGTCCGGAGGCGTGGCCGGGCTTGAAGCCTTGCTCAACGAGGTGGTTCCGGCGGAAGGCTTCATCGTGCTTTGCCCGGCCAAGCCGGAGAGCTTCATCAACGAGAAGGTCAAGAAGGCCAGGGAGAAGGGCGTGAGCGGCACCCTCCTCACAACCGAGATGGACGACCGGGTCGATCAGCAAAAGGCCATGGACGAAATCATGAAAGCGGAGGGCATGCCCCATCAATTCTTCATCACGCCCAACGTCGGCCACTGGTACCCGGACGACCTCGGCCGGAGGATTGACGAGGCTGTCGAGTTCATCCGCAACAACCGCAAAAAGTGAGGGAAAGACGGCCGTTCACAAAATTCGTTCTATTCCTCCGTTTCCCCGATCATGATAAAATGAATCCTTCATTTCGAGCGTTGTGGTGATGTCGCCAAAGGAGGAAATGCCGCCATGAAAATTCAAAATGTCCCGTTCACGATCACGGACTGGAGCCGGGTTAATCCGGAGGAACACAAGGGCGATCCCGGTATGTCTTATTGGAAGGTTTTTTCGGCGGGGAACGTCCGCGCGCGCGTGGTCGTTTATGGAGCCGGCTACCGGCAGGACCACTGGTGCGGACGCGGCCACGTGCTCTTTGTCTTGGAGGGAGCGCTCGTCGTTGAACTCCGTGACGGCCGAAAATTCAGCCTGACGCCGGGAATGAGTTTCCAGTCGGCCGATGACGAGGCCAACCCTCACCTTATCTTTACGGACAAGGGCGCCAAAGTCTTTATCGTGGATTAATCGGCGAAACATGACGGCGGGGCTTCGCCGTCTGCAAGGATGTCCTTCTTTTCCCCAAGGCCGGGGCGGTCGAGGAAGTCGGCCTGGTCCTCCGCGGCGCGGAAGGCTCCGCGCTACTCACCGGGTGCGCCCATCCCGGTTCGGCCGTTATTCATATCGCAACGATTCGACCGGATCAGCCAGGGCGGCTTTGACAGCCTGCAGGCTCACCGTGACGAAAGCGACGGCGAAGGACAGGCCGACGGCCCCCAGAAAGAATTCCGGGCCGAGCTTGATGTGGTAAGCGAAGCCGGCCAGCCATTTCCTCACCACCAGATAGGCCACGGGCAGGCCGAGAATATTGGCCACCATGACCAGCCGCATAAATTCCGCGGATAACAAGCCGACGAGGTCCGGCAGCGAAGCGCCGAGGACCTTCCGGATCCCGACCTCCCGGGTCCGCTGGGCGGTACTGATAGAGGCCAATCCGAAGAAACCCAGGCAGGAGAGCAGGAGACTGAGCACGGTCGAATATCCGAATACCCTCCCTGTCCTTTGGTCGGCCTGGTACATACTCTGGACGTTGTCGTCGAAGAAAGTGAAGTCGAATGGCCGTTCCGGCACGATGCGTTTCCACTCGGCCGCCATGATGTCCAGAGTGTTGCGGATCGTCTCGGGACGGAGCTTGACGGCGATATTGTACAGGCGCATCCTGGCCACGACCAGGACCAGAGGTTCGATCTTGCTGTGCAGGGAGGCGAAGTGGAAGTCCTTGACGACACCAATGACCTCACCCGTCTCGAAGGCGGGCCGGGCGAGGCCGCGGTTGGAGAGATTCATTTTCTTGCCGAGCGGAGAGTCCCAACCGAACGCCTTGGCCGCAGATTCATTGATGATATAAGCCTTCCGTTCGTCGCCGAGTTCCTGGGAAAATCCCCGGCCAGAAGCAAGACCGATCCCGTAGGTGTCGAGATAGTTGAAATCCACATCATTCCAGAAGACCTCCACTTCCTCATTTCCCGGAGACCCTTCGTACCAGGCATTATGGCGGCCCTGGATTTTCGAGGGCAAGTACTCGGAGGCCGTGACGTCCCGGATGCCCGGGTTCTGGAGCCAGGCGTTCTTGATCAGATCGTATTTCTGCTGGGCCGGATAATCCTTCATGGGCACGATCACTACCTGGTCCCGGCTGAAACCCATGTCCCTTCTCTGGATGTATCGCATCTGGCTCCAAACGACAAGCGTCCCGATGACCAGAACGACCGAGACCGAGTACTGGACTACGACCAGAATCTTGCGGATGAGGGCGGCCCTGGCTCCGGAATGAGACTTTCCTTTGAGAACCAGGGCCGGTTGATAGGAGGAGAGGATAAAAGCGGGATAGCAGCCGGAAACCAGTCCGGCGAACAGGGTGATCGCCGCCGAGCCGAGGAGAATGGTCGCTGCGCTTGTGCCCTCCAGCGACAGGTTTTTATTCAGGATGGAATTAAAAGCCGGCAGAAGGAGCTCGGCCAGAAGAAAAGCCACCGGCAAGGCCAAAATGGCCATCAGCACGGATTCTCCAAGGAACTGCTTCAGGAGCAAGCCCCGGCGGGCGCCAATGACTTTCCGCAGGCCGACTTCCCGGGCCCGGATGATGGAACGCGCCGTAGCCAAGTTGATGAAGTTGACGCAGGCAACGAGTAGGATGACGACGGCGAGAAACGAGAAGAGATAAATGTACTTGATATCGCCGTTGGCTTCGATCTCCCCGCTGAGGTGCGAATTGAGGTGAATCTCGGCCAAGGGCTGCAACTTGAGCTGACGCCCGGCGGCTTTTTCTCCCATTTGGCGGCGCAGGAAGTCCGGGAACTTCGCTTCCAGCGCGGCCGGAGACGACGTTTTATCCAGAAGGACATAGGTGTAAAAGCTGTTCCTCTCCAGGAAGCTCTTCCAGAAAAGATCCTCACCGGCGGCCAGCGGAGCGATGAAATCGCAGTGGAAATGGGACTGGACCGGCATATCCCTTATGACGGCTGTGATCGTGAAGTCGACCGGATTATAATTTTTGACGGAGATCGTTTTGCCGAGAGGATCTTCCCCTTTGAAATATTTTCTCGCCATAGCCTCGGATATCACAATGGAATTTTTATCCGCGAGTGCCGTCTCAGGCGTTCCTGCGAGGAAAGAAAAAGAAAAGATCCGAAAAAGAGAGGGGTCCGCAAGAAAGAACTGCTCTTCATAGAAGAATTCCCGGCCGTTGGAGACCAGCGTTTTCTCTTTCCAGGAATAAGTGAAGAGCCTGACGCTCGCCCTGACCTCTGGGAATTCTTCCCCGAGGGAAGGAATGCCGGTGATGTAGGCGGACCGGAGCTGCCTATCGCCCTGCTTGAATTCTTCTGTGAGGCGGAAAATCCTGTCGGCGTTCGCATGGGTGCGGTCGTAATTCAACTCGTCTGTAACATACAGGAAAATCAGCAGGCAGAAGGTGATGCCGATGGCTAGGCCGGCGATGTTGATGAAGGAATAGCCTTTATGCTTCCAAATCGTCCGCATTGCGATTTTGAGATAGTTCTTGAGCACGCGGCCCTTCCTCCTACGCTCCCGACCCGATGAATTCGCTTCTCATTTGCGGCTTCCTCATCTTTTCAAGCAAGAACTATGCCAATCCAAAGTATTCCTGGAACCGGGCCAAAACCCCAAAAAACGCCGGCTATCCCTCCAGCCTCCAATATTAATAAATCATTGGTTGGAAAGATGGAATCAATGAGCGCTTCAAGGGGGAAGGCAGGGATGGACGGAGCGACCATAGCGGGACTGGGGGAGCGAGACCATTCCGGCCTTCCCCCTATGTGAAACATGGTTCATGAATAATGCAGGTTAGGTTGGCCCAAGGAAAGTGTCCGCTGGCAAGACACAGGGTGTCCGGATGCGAACACTTGGGAAAGGCCTCTTTGGGATTGGCCTGATTTGATGCGATAATAATTCTCTTTGTCGGCTTTGCTCTAAAAATATTCGACGGCCTTGATCAGCCTTCTTGGGCCGGCGTATCAAGACCGAGGTTTTCGCTCAGAGCTCGATCATGCCCTGGAAAAAGGTCACGGCCCGGCCACCGATGAAGACCCGGTCTCCGCTGTACTCGCAGACGAGCTCGCCGCGCCTCTTGGAGACTTGGAAAGCGTGCAAGATATTCTTGCCGAGCCGCTTGGCCCAGAAGGGGATAAGGAGTGTGTGGGCTGAGCCCGTAACCGGGTCTTCCAGGATGCCGGCCCGGGGGGCGAAGAACCGGGACACGAAATCGCTTTTGTCCCCCCTGGCCGTGACGATGATGCCCAGGCAATCGAGCTTGTTGAGCTCGGCGAAGTCGGGCTCGAGGCCGAGAATTTCGGCTTCGCTCTCGAAAACGGCGAAATAATCGCGGCCCTTGAAGACTTCGGCCGGCTTGCGGCCGAGCCCCTTGACCAGGCCCTCGGGCATATCGACGGGCGCTACGTCGAAGGCCGGAAAATCAAGAAGGATCAGCCCGTCTTTTTTCGAGGCCCTCAGTTCGCCGCCCTTCGAGAGGAAGGTAATTTGGGGTGCGGTATAGCCGAGATGCTGGAAGATGACGTGCGCCGTGGCCAGCGTGGGGTGGCCGGCCAGATGGATTTCGATTTTCGGCGTGAACCAGCGGATCTCGAACATGGCGCCCTTCCGGAGAAAGAACGCGGTTTCGGAAAGGTTGTTCTCTTCGCCGATGGACTGCATGGTTTGGTCCGGGAGCCACTGCTGCAGGGGACAAACGGCCGCCGGATTTCCGCCGAAGATTTTGTCCGTAAACGCATCGACCTGGTAAATAGGGATTTTCATGGAGCCTCCTTGTCGAAAATCATCCTAATCCATTTGCCGGCCGTTTGACAACAGCCGGTTTTATGAAACGCCAATCCGACACCGGTGATAGCCCAGGAAAAAAGCAAGCATTCGGTTGACGCTAAGGTCGTGATTGTCGGGCCGAGGGGGATAAATGACAAAACCCGCTTATAAACTCCATCGGTAGGAGATCTTAAAAACAAAAATGTTGTCTCCGGGCGCCCTGAGCAAGTCGCCCAGGTCGCGCCGCAGCTGGAGATCTCCCGGGTGGGCATAGTCCGCCCGTTTCTGAGTCCAGACGAAGTATATCAGGGAGCCGGGATAATATTCCCATCTCAGGACGATCGTGCCCCGAAGGGATTTAAAGTTGAAGTCCGGGTTGCTGAAAGAAAAGCCTTTTTCCGGGACCCCGATGTTGGGGACGACGGTATAGCGGTCATTATCGTAGCTGATGGATGAATTCCCCTCGCCGTAGACATTGTATTCATAAGCCTTTGGCCGGGCCAGCTCCTTGAAGCGGTCATATTTTCCGACGGCGATGAAAGGCTGGAAATAAGCCTGGAGGGAAAGCTTGGGGGTGAATGTCCAGTTGATGCGGACCTCGGCTGAAACGATCTCCTGCCGGATGTGGCCAAAAACGTATCGACTACCGTAGGTCGGCGTCATCAGGGCGTCACTGAACCGGCCGACCCACTGGGTTTCCGAATTGTCGACCATGTATTGCGGGCCGAGGGAAAGGCTGAGATTGGAAAGAGGCTTCCAGCGGACGGAGAGCATGGCGCTCCAGCCGCGGCCGTCTTTGGGACTCTCGGAGACCGTTCCCACCCCTTCCAGGACGAAGGGCTTACGGCTGTCGGACGATAATAAGATATTGGTGCTCCAGCCCGACGGGCTGACGGCCAGGGGGCCGCCCCTCGTCAGGCGATTACTCAGCGTCTCGCTGGAGACGACGAACTCGGTGTTGAAGCTCCAGTAATTCCGGAACATGCCCTGGCCGATGGCGACAAGTGCCTCGCTGACCTTGTTCCCGCCGAAGTCATGGTTGCGGAGCGCGCCGAGAGCGACAAGAGCGTATTGGAAGATCTTCCCGGGTTTGGTCCACTGGTAACCGGGGAGGAAGGAAAGGTTGATGACATCCGACCCGGAGGACTGGAAGCCGGCATCGTTGGGGTCGAATCCGGGCGAGAGGGCGCCGACGCCCAGAACCCAGAGGAGATTGCCGCGCTGCTTGGCGAATTGGACGCGCCCTCCCCACCCGGCGAGCGACGTGGCCTCGGGGTCCACCTTGACATGGGTCGCATCGGGCCGCTGGAAATAGTGGATGGACGAATTCTGCAGGCGAAGGATGTCCGGGACGCTGCCTTCGATCTGCGTTCCGCCGGCCCAGCCGCCGACGACATAGGTTCTCTTTTTGTCCAGAAAGCTCCAGCCGTCGAGGGCCAGGCTGAAAGCGTTCTTGTTGAGGATCGAATTCAAGGTAGTGTTGTCGGTGCCGCGCAGGACACCGGTGGCCATGAATCCGATCCCCTGCTGGCCCTGGTTGATGTCCTTCTGGGCGCGGAAGACGCCGGTATAGGTTATGGGCTCGACCTCTTCCCGAGTCCGCAAGCTGAACGAATCGATGTCGGCGTATTCGCGGGCGGTCAGGGCGTTGATGAAGCCGACGTTCCAACCGCCGAGCTTGCCCGTGAGTTTGGCTGCGCCGAGTATCGTCGAGCGGTCGGGAACATCAGCGTAACCGTCCTGGGTGACGTATCCCTGGGGTGCCCGTCCGATACGACGGCTGTAGAAGAACTGGGGATTGGGCCAGTTCATGCCGGCGTTCATGTAGATGCCGCCGCTGCCGAATCCGTTGAAGGTCGAGGCGCCCTCGATGAAGAACGGGCGCTTCTCCTGGTAGAAGGTTTCGTAAGCGGACAGATTGATGACGGCCGGGTCGACCTCGACTTGGCCGAAATCGGGGTTGGCCGAAGCATCGAGGGTCAGGTTGCTCTTGAGTCCGATCTTGAGGTCAAAGCCCGCGTTCCCTCTGTACCTATGTCCTGTTTCGAAAGGATTGCCCTTTTCAGCCGGCCGATACTGACCCTGGCCGACCGTGTAGGGCAGGAATTCGATGTGCGGGCCGGGGCTGATCCCGAGGATCCCTTCGAGCCGGGCGAAGCGAGAAACGAAGGCGGCCTCGTCCTTCGGAACCCAGGAGAAGCTGGCGACCTCATTTTTGCGCTTGATGATCCGGCGGAAGTTGACGCCCCAGATGTATTCATCCTTCTTGGGGAAGCGGATCTGATTGAAGGGGATTTTCATCTCTACGGTCCAGCCGTCGCCGTTGACCTCGGCCTTCCATTCCCACACGCCGTCCCAGGAGTCATCCTCGTTGACGTCGTTAGACAAGGCCAGGTCCATGATCGAATCGGCCGGATTGACCCCGAACAGGTAGCCGGTCCGCCTATCATAATAGGGGTCCACGGCGAACATGAACCAGTCCGAGTCGACCTGGGAGTCGCGGCGGCCGAGCCGGCTGATGATCTTTGCCGGCTCCGAGTCATAGCAATAAGCGGCTATATAAAGAGCCTTATCGTCATATGCGACCCAGACATTCGTCTTTTCGGTGGCCGGATCGCCATCCTTGGGATCGTTCTGGGTGAATCCGTCGCAGGGGACACCCTGCCAAACTTTTTCCTTGAGGAGACCGTCGATTTCGATGGGCTCCTCGGCGCGCACGGCGCGGACGACCTTCTGTTCAATATCATTTTTTTCCTGTTTGGCCGGTTTGTCTTGCGCTGCAAGGAAGAGCGGCAAAAGCAGAACCATGAGCCACAGCGTTGCCTTTTTCATCGGGGCATCTCCTTGTCGTGGATGGAACAATACAGGGATGAAAGGGAGACCGCTACGGGAATTCGGTATGGATTCGAAAAACAGGACTTTTTTCCTAGCACGTTCCGGTTGATCTGCCCGTATAGTCTCCAACTGTGTGCTCCTCTCATAGAGTATTACGGAGGGATGGAGCGAAAGGTTCAGGAATCCAAATTATTGGAATCGAGAATGAGGCGCATCTCCTTTTCGGGGGGATACGGGATCTGAGCAACCTTTACCCATCATCGCGGTTATATCTTTAGGATGAGACACCCGCCACAGACAATTTGGCATAGAAATTGCAGTATTTTGCTGTCTTAAGCCGTTTTCGGCTGCCATTCTCGACCTACAGAGCTGACGTGTGAAAATAATTTACACAAGGATGCAATGCGGACGATGAATATTCCGTGGATTCTTCTTTATGTTTTTGCCCTCGGTGCGGGGCTGGCAACGGTCATCCTCAGCTCAAGGCTTTCCAAAACCTACCAGCACAAATACCTTGCGGGCTACCTCCATTTTCTGACGGCCTTCGCCATCGCCGGCTTTCTGAACCTGCCGGGGAAATATCTCGCTTTCAGGATATTCGCGGACCTTCAGCCCGGCTCACGGCCGCTCGTCGACCATCTCTTCGTCCTGCTGCAATTCCCCTTCATGATCTTCAGCTTTTATTCATTCACGATGTTCAGCCGGGATCTGCTGGAGAAAAAGGTTTCTTCCGTGTTCAAGAAATTTTTTTTCGCCGCCGGCTCGGCCCTTTTCCTGTCGGATGTACTGATCACCAGGAATTTCATCGATACCCGGAACCCTCGGTTGTCCGGCGCGCTCTTCACAGCCATGAATGCCCTGGCCGCGGCCTATTATCTTTTTTCCGCGGGCTCCATGTTCTATCAGGCTCGGGATCTCAAAGATCCGCAGAAAAAGAAAGCCGTCCGGCTGTTCAGCGCCGCATTTTGGACGGGTGTCGCCGTCGTCTATATCGTCTCGGAGCGGGCGTTCGGAAGCGCGTTCGGCCGGCCGCTTCCGACGATCTTCCTCTATTTCACCTTCAATCTGCCGCCCTTCCTAATTCTCAAACGTTATTTGGATAAATTCTCCGCGCCGCTGTCGTTTCAGTCGGACGAGAACCTGGACCTGGAACGGCTGTTTTCCGAAAAAGACGTTTCTCCGCGGGAGCAGCAGATTATCCGCCTGCTGCTCGGAGGGAAGAGCAATAAGGACATCGAAAGCGAGCTTTTTATTTCTCTGCATACGGTGAAGAACCATGTTTACAAGATCTATCAGAAACTCGGCGTGAAAAACCGCCTTCAGATGATGAGCCTCATCCGGAGCTACGCGAGGAATAATGCCGGAACAAAAAATGGGACAGCGCGCATCCAGGGCATCAATAACATCCCCCATACCTGAAATTAAGATAAAATAGCCGAGATCGTTAAACCTGCATTATTCACAAACCGGATTCCATATGGGGAAAAGGCCGGAATGGACTCGCTCCCGAAATCACGACATGGTCGCTTCATCTCTTCCTGCCATGCTCCTCATACAAACCACCCACACAAGAAGGAAGAGAACAAAATGGTATTTAAAAAAATATCAAAAAAAACAATTGGCATATTATACTATAGTGGATGAAATCTGCCGGAAGGATACGGTCAGCAAGATGACATTGCGCAACCAAGTGCCGCGAATACTCGCTATCCTGATCCTCCCGCTGGTTGTGGGGGAGTCCGCTCGTTCCCAGCAATTCACGTTCCAAGGCCAGCTGTCCGGATGGACGCTTTTCAGCGGCGGGTCCTCAGCCCCGTGGAAGACATATGTGGGACTCCGCTACCTTCCCGAATTTTCCCTGAAAACTCCGATTACGAAGAAGATCGCGCTTGATTTTGACGCCTCTTTCAACCTTTACGGCAGCGCCCGACTTTATTCCTTGACCGGGGCTGAAGCATCGACGAAAGGCCGGCCCTACAGGCTGTGGGCGCGCTTATCCTCCGACCAATTCGAGCTGCGCCTCGGCTTGCAAAAGATCAACTTCGGCTCCGCCTCTCTCCTCAGGCCGCTGATGTGGTTCGACCGTATCGACCCGCGCGATCCGCTCCAGATTACAGACGGAGTCTATGGGCTCCTCTTCAGATATTATTTCCTCAAGAACACGAACGTCTGGCTCTGGGCCCTCGCCGGCAATACGGAGACCCGCGGCTGGGAGGCTTTCCCGACGGCCAAGAACAACACGGAATTCGGGGGCCGCATCCAGGTTCCCGTTCCACGCGGCGAAATCGGCTTCACCTACCACCACCGCCGGATGGACCTCACGCGGGGAGCCGCGGCCATGGTCCTCTCCGCAGGCGGGCTGGTTCCCGAAGACCGCTTCGGCCTGGACGGAAAATGGGATATCGGGATCGGCCTCTGGTTCGAAGGAACCCTGATCCATCAGAAGAGCGAATTCCTGCCGTTTTCCTACCAGCGGGCGCTCAATGTCGGCCTGGATTACACCTTGGGGCTGGGCAACGGTCTCCATGTCATGGGGGAGCACTTTTTGTTGGACAGTTCGCGGGAAATCCTGGGTGCGGGCCAAGGATTGAAATTCACGGCCGTGTCCCTGAATTATCCGCTCGGCCTCCTGGATAATCTCTCGGCCATTTTATACTACGACTGGAAAAACGACCAGTTCTACCGGTTCATCAACTGGCAGAGAAAGTACGACCGGTGGACCTTTTATCTCATCGGCTTCTGGAATCCGGCGACCTTCCGGATCTACCAGAGCCGGGACCGCGAGAATTTCTTTGCGGGAAAGGGGATCCAATTCATGGTTGTTTTCAACCATTAAGAAAATTCTGGTGAGTCTGTTCCTGAGAACGTTCGCTTCCAGGATGACTGAACTCGGATTTGGGAGGCCCACATGGAAAACACAATGCTCATCAGGACGGAGGACCTGGTCAAGACCTACCCCATGGGCGGGGACAAGATCACGGCCCTGGACCACGTTAATCTGACCTTTACGAAAGGGGAATTCGCGGGGCTCATCGGGCCGAGCGGCTCGGGGAAGACCACGCTCCTGAACATCATCGGCTCGCTCGACGTCCCGACCCAGGGAAGCGCCGAGGTCCTGGGGAAAAAAATCGAATCCCTGACGCACAAGCAGGCGGCCGAGCTCCGTAACCGCTTCATCGGCTTCATCTTCCAAACCTTTAACCTGCTTCCCGTCTACACGGCTTTCGAGAACGTGGAGTTCCCGCTGCTCCTTCTCGGCCTGACGGCTGCGCAACGGAAAAAGGCCGTCATGGATGCCCTGCAGTGGGTGGGCCTCGCGGATAGGGCCAAATCCAGGCCCAGCCAGCTCTCAGGCGGGCAGAGTCAGCGGGTGGCCATCGCCAGGGCTGTGGTCAAGAACCCGGCCCTTGTCCTGGCCGACGAGCCGACCGCCAACCTGGACGCCGAGAACTCCCACCACATCCTGCACACGATGGCGAGGTTGAACAATGAGATGGGAACGACTTTCATCTTTGCCACACACGACGAGAAGGTCATCCGGCATTTGCGACGCAAGATCGTCCTGGTGGACGGCAAAGTCACCAAGGATGAAACCTTGCCGGGCGGCGAAAAAAAAGGGAGGCTCCCATGATCATCCCACGTTTGGCCTTGCGGAATTTGCTGGGAGCCCGGATCCGGACCTGGCTCAATGTCGCGGTGCTGTCATTATCTTTTGTAGCCATCATCATTTTTCAAGGCTTCTATCGCGGCCTGGATGAGCAAGGCTCCAAGTTCAAGATTGAAAGTGAATACGGGGGAGGACAGTACTGGCAGCAGGATTATGACGCTTTCGACCCCCTGACCCTGCCAGATGCCCATGCTAAGGTGCCCGAGGCTCTTGAACGGTTGATTCAAGACGGGCGGGCGGCGGCCATCCTGGTCGTACAGGGGACTCTGTATCCCAACGGCCGCGTTATGCCGGTCCTGATCAAAGGAATTGATCCGGGCCAGAAAATCCTGACCCTGCCTTCTTTCTTTCTTACCCTGAACGGCGCCAACGTCCCTGCGCTCATCGGGTCGCGAATGGCCAAGTCCTCCGGTCTGCGGATCGGGGATACAATCACGCTGCGCTGGCGCGAGACGGGCGGCTCCTTTAACGCCCTGGACCTTGAAATCACGCAGGTCATGAATACGACCAACCCGGGTATCGACAACGGGCAGGTTTGGCTGCCGCTGGAAAAACTTCGGTCCATGACGCGAATGGAAGGAGAGGCGAACCTGGTAGTTTTGGCAAAAGGAGTCAATGAATTCCCCCGGATTCCCGGCTGGACTTACAAAGGCTTGGATACTCTACTCAAGGATTTAAAATCCATGGTCCAGGCAAAAACGGTTGGCGGCAATATCCTCTACACCTTCCTGCTTCTTCTGGCCATGTTGGCCATCTTCGATACGCAGGTCCTCTCTATTTTCAAGCGGCGCAAGGAGATCGGAACCCTGATGGCGCTGGGCATGACGCGCGGAGCCGTCATCCGGCTCTTCACTCTGGAGGGCGCCCTGCACGGTGTCCTCGCCGCCCTGGCGGGCGCAGCCTACGGAATGCCGCTGGCCGTCTTTCTCATGAAAAAAGGATGGGCTATGCCCCAGGGCACTGACAGCTACGGCTTCGCTTTGGGAAACAATCTCTTTCCCGCCTACAGCGCCGGGCTGGTCATCGGGACCACGGTTCTGGTCCTGACCGTCACCACCATCGTCAGCTACCTCCCGACGAGGAAAATCTCCAAGCTGAAACCCACCGACGCTTTGCGGGGGAGGATCTCATGATCAAATTTCTATTAAAAGGAGTGATCCGAGACCGGTCAAGGAGTCTTTTCCCGATCATCACCGTGACCGTCGGAGTGTGCCTCACGGTTTTAGTCTATTGCTGGGTGGAGGGAATCAGCGAAATGATCGTCTCTTCGACGGCCAGCTTCATAACCGGACACGTGAAAATCATGACGCGCGCCTATTATCAGGAGGCCGACCAGATGCCGAATGACCTGGCGTTGATGGATGTGGGCAGGCTTTTCAGTGTTGTCAAAAAAGAATTCCCGTCCATGGTCTGGACCGTCCGCATCCGCTTCGGCGGCCTGCTGGACGTCCCGGATGAAAACGGCGAAACAAAGGCCCAGGGCCCTGTCGCCGGCCTGGCCGTTGACCTTCTCTCTCCCTCCAGCCCCGAACCGCGGATCCTCAACCTGGCCAAGTCGATCGTCCGGGGCCGGATGCCTTCTCAGGCTGGAGAAATTCTCATCAGCGAGGAGTTCGCGGGACGGCTGGGCATCAAACCCGGAGATACCGCCACGTTGATCGGCTCGACGATGCACGGCAGCATGACTACGGCCAATTTCGTCGTGGCCGGGACGGTCAGATTCGGGATCGCGGCCCTTGACCGCGGCGCTATGATCGGCGACCTTCCAGACATCCAGCGGGCGCTGGATATGGAGGACGCGGCCGGGGAGATCTTGGGATTTTCGAGCGATTTTGTTTATCGCCGGAAGCCGTCCGTTAACGTCACGGCCCGGTTCAATGCCTCTCACGCGAATGCGGATGACGAGTTTTCTCCGGAAATGGTCGCCCTCCGCGAAAGCAGCGGCCTGGCCTCTGAGCTCGATATGTTTAGCTATGTTTACGCCGTACTGATCCTCATCTTTATTGTGCCCATGTCCATCGTCCTATGGAACGCGGGCCTCATGGGAAGCCTCCGGAGGTACGGCGAGATCGGCGTGCGTATGGCTATCGGGGAGGACAAGGGCCATATCTACAGGTCGATGATCGCCGAGTCGATGATAATCGGAATCATCGGCTCGGTCCTCGGGACAGCTATAGGCCTAACGGTTTCTTATGTCCTGCAGGCCAAAGGTATCAACATAGGATCCATGTTGCAGAGTTCTTCGATCCTTATCACGAATACCGTCCGCGCCCGCGTGACTCCCGTCAGCTACTACCTGGGCTTCATCCCGGGTCTTGGCGCCACATTCTTGGGGACGAGCATCTCGGGCATCGGCATTTACAAGCGGCAGACCTCGCAGCTCGCCAAGGAGATGGAAGCATGAAAACACACCGAAATAAAACGTGTTGGTGCTTGGCATCAGGCATGGTTGTCATTTTCGCGGCTGTCGCGTCGGCTTTTTCGGCCCAGACGCCGCCAGCGGACGAGATCCTAAAACGCGTGGACCGGAACCAGGGATCGGATAATAAGATCATCGTCGCCGAGATGATCATCCACAGCCGGAGGGACAGCCGGACTGTCAAGTCCAAATCCTGGATCCAGGGCGTGAAACAGTCTTTTACCGAATACCTGGAGCCTGCCCGGGAAAAGGGCACGAAGATGTTGAAACTCGGCGATGAGCTCTGGACCTATGCGCCTTCCACGGACCGGACGATCAAGATTTCCGGACACATGCTGCGGCAATCCGTGATGGGTTCGGACCTCTCTTATGAAGATATGATGGAGGATCCGGAGCTGGCCAACGTATACGAGGCCAGGGTTGCCGGAGAGGAAACGGTCCTCGAGCGGCCGTGCTTGGTCCTCGAGCTTAAGGCCAAAAAAGAAGACGTGGCCTATGCGGCGCGCAAAATCTGGGTGGACAGAGAGCGTGACGTCGTCCTCAGGGAAGAAATGTTCGCTAAGAGCGGAAAGCTGCTCAAGACCCTGGAGGTGAAGAATGTGGCCCGGATCCAGAACCGCTGGATCCAGGACAGGATGGTTTTTCGCGATGTCTTGAAGTCCGGGGGAGGGACTGAGTTTGCCATCGAGTCCATCGAATTCAACGCCAGGATTCCGGACTACATCTTTTCCAAGGCTGCGCTGAAAAAATAATTCCGACTCCTAACCTGTAGGGGGACGGCCGGAATGGACTCGCTCCAGAAGTCTCGACATGGACGCTTCATCCATCCCAGCCGCCCCCCTGGGTGGGCATGGCGATTCCAGCTTTTTCACACGAGATTTGTGAATAAAGCAGGCCACTTGAAAAATTTTTAAAAAATCCTTGACAAACCAAATTTTCATGTTATTTTGTATATATATTATATATACGGTAGATACAATGAATACGGAAGATACGGTCAAAAAGGAGATGGAAAAACGATGAAAATCATCATCTCCAATTCTTCGAACCTCCCGATTTATGAGCAGATCGCCCGGCAGATCAAGAACCAGATCATGAGCGGCGAGCTTAGAGAGGGCGAACCTCTTCCTTCCATCCGCAAGCTGGCCCATGAGCTCCAGATCAGCGTCATCACGACCAAGCGTGCCTACGACGATCTGGAACGGGAAGGATTCCTGGATACGGTCGGCGGCAAGGGAACCTTTGTTTCCGTCCAGAACAAGGATTTGATGAGGGAAAAGAAGATGAAGATCGTCGAGGATAAGCTCAACGAAGCCGTCTCGCAGGCGAAGATGTTGGGCATCGACCTGGAGGCGCTCAAAGTCATGCTCTCGCTGTTGTTTAGGGAGGATGAATAATGGACAGCGTGCTCGAGATCAAAAGGCTCCGCAAGGAGTACAAAGGGTTCACCCTCAATGACGTCTCGTTTTCTCTTCCCGAGGGATTCATCATGGGGCTCATCGGCCCCAACGGCGCGGGAAAGACGACCATCATCAAGCTCGTCATGAACCTCATCCGCCGCAATGCCGGTGAGATCAAGGTCTTCGGCCTGGACAATATCCGGTCCGAAGCCGAGATCAAAGCACGGATCGGGTTTGTGTACGACAATCCCTTTTTCTACGACGATATCAGCCTGAAAAGCCTCAAATCCGCCATCGCGCCGTTCTACCCGAAATGGGACGAGCGGCTGTTTCAGAAGCTCATGGAGGAATTCGACCTGCCGCTCAAGAAGAAATTCAAGACGCTGTCCCACGGCATGAAAATGAAGTTCGCCCTGGCCATCGCCATGTCCCACGACGCCGACCTCCTGATCCTGGACGAGCCGACTGCAGGCCTCGACCCGGTCTTCCGCATCGAACTGCTCGACCGCCTGGCCGCGCTCATGGAGAACGAGCGGAAGTCGGTCCTGTTTTCGACCCACATCACCACCGACCTGGAACGGATTGCCGACTATATCACCTTCATCAAGGATGGTGAGATTGTTTTCACCGCGGCCAAGGACGAGATCCTGGAAAACTGGGCTGTGGTCAAGACCGGGGGAGATCGGTTTGAATCGGACGGCGTCCCCGGACTGCGGGGGTACCGCCGCAGCGAATACGGCGTCGAAGCCCTGACCTCCGACGCCGGGGCAGCCCGGCAAGCTCTGAGCCGGGATGATGTCCTGGAACGGGCTTCACTCGAGGACATCATGTTCTTCATGTCCAAAGGAGAACGGCATGGTTAACCTGATCCGCAAGGAACTGATCTTGAACCGGTTGAACATCCTCATTTTCGGAGGCATGATTGCGGCCTATGCCGTCTATATGCCGCTGAGGAAGGTGTCTTCGGGTTTTCTGATGGTTTCCATCGGAGTCATCTCAGCTTTTCTTCCCATCAGCTTTCAAGCGAGGGAGGACCGGTTCAAAGGCGCGGCCCTCAACTGCAGCCTGCCCACCAGCCGGAACCAACTCATCCTCGCCCGCTACGTCACCGGCTGGCTGATGATGACCGCCGGGATTTTTCTCACCATCGCCATCCTGCTTATGATCCCCGGCGGCCTGACGATCGTTCACTCCCTCTTAACATTGAAATCCCTCATTCTCTGGCTATTCATCATCAGCCTGGTTTTTTGCCTGATCCTCCCCTTCACCATGCGCTTCGGATTCATCGGGGTTCTGGTTTTTCTTGTCGCTCTCCAGCTCCTGGGAACATTGATGTTGATCCTCAGCCTGATGTTCCGCGGGAAGACCAATGCCATCCGCGCGCTCTTCAACGGGATCTCCGGGCTTGTCCGCACCCTGAAAGCCGGGCTGGGCGAAACCGGATTCCTTCTCTTAGGCGTCCTCTTCATCCTGATCATGAACGTCCTCTCGTTCTTCATCTCCCGGCAACTCTTTGCCCGAAAGGATCTGTAAAAGGAATTCGCTATGGAGCATATTGTCGAAATCAAGAGCTTACGCAAGGAGTATCCGGGATTCACCCTGAATGACATATCCCTGCGGCTGCCGAGGGGCTTCATCATGGGGCTCATCGGGCCGAACGGCGCCGGTAAAACCACAACCATCAAGCTGATTTTGAACATGGTCCGAAAAAATGGGGGAGAAGTCAGGGTCTTCGGCCTCGACAGCGTCCGCGATGAAAAGGCGGTCAAATCCCGGATCGGCTTCGTCCTCGAAACCCCGACCTTTACCTCCTATCTGCCGGCGGGAAAAGCGGCCTCAGCCGTCGGGAAAGTCTACCCGTCCTGGGACGAAGCCTGTTTCCAGAGGATCGCCGGAGAATTCGGCGTGCCCTTGAAGAAACGTGTCCACGCCCTGTCCCGCGGCACGCTCATGAAGCTGGCCATCGCCGTGGCGCTGTCGCACGGCGCCGAGTTGCTCGTCCTGGACGAACCCACCTCAGGCCTGGACCCCGTGTTCCGCCGCGAGTTGCTGGAGCGGCTCAGCGGCTTGATCCGGGACGAGCGGACATCCATCCTTTTCTCGACCCACCTCACGTCGGACATCGAGCGAATCGCCGATTATATCACCATTATCTGCGGCGGTAGCATCGTGTTCTCCGGGGAAAAGGATGAGATCCGGGAAAACTGGGCCATGGTCAAGGGAGATCCCGGCCTTCTCGGCAGCGGGACGGAAGGTCTTCTCCTTGGAATCCGGAAAGGTCCCTACGGCTTCAAGGCCCTTACCCGCGACGCCGAGCGCGTCCGCAGCCTTTGGGGAGAACGGGCCGTGGTCGAACGGGTCTCGTTCGACGACGTCATCTACTTCCTGAACCGGGAGAACAACCCATGATTAGGCTTATGATGAAGGATATCCGCATCACGAGATTGTTCTGGCTGCCGGCGCTGGCGTTCTATGCCGTTTTCATCCTAGCTATCACCGGCCGCCCGGCGGCTTACCTCATCGGGCACGTTTTTATCACTTTTATCCTGGCGATCATCGTTCCGATCGTCGAATACATGACTCGAACGGAACACGTTGCCGGCGCCCTGCCTGTCAAGCGCCCTGACATCGTCGGGGCGAGATATCTTGCGGCTCTGGCGGTTACGCTCGTCGGCCTCATCCTGTTTCTGGCCTATGCTCGCCTTGTCCGGGCCGTCGTCGATATTCCTGAATTCCGGCCCTCGTTGCTGCCCACGATTCAGGAAGGATTGATGTTCTTTCTCGTAACGGCCGCAATGGTCTCCCTGTTTTTCCCGTTCTATTTCAAGAGCGGAATGGGGAAAGGGCTTCTCGGTTTCTCGATCTTTATCCTGGCTGTTTTGATGATCGCCACTATGTTTTCTATGATTCCTGAAGAAAAGCCGGCCGGGACGCAAACGCTTCAGCCCTCGAGCTCGGGAGGGGCCACGGCGTCCGGATCTTATATCTTTTCTTTCCTTCAAAATTTTGAGAAAGCGCTGAAAGATCCCGCATTTCTGGCTCTCGCCGTCTTTGTAATGGCGGCCGCGGTTTATATCTCCCTCCGGCTTTCCATCCATTTCTACAGCCGGAGAGATCTGTAAAAAAAGACGGGACCTGATCCCATGGGAAACAAAACGAACTGGCCGGCTGTCCCGGAAAGGGCTGCCGGAATCGGGTGAAATTAAACGATCAGCATTAAGGATAGGAGTCGACATGAAAAGCCTAGCCAAAATTGTCATCGCCCAAGCAAACGGAATCCGGGGACATCGAGTCATTCACTCACTTCCAAGACGGCGGCGAACTCCTCTACAAGAAAATCGGCGGCGGTCCGGATAGGAAAGAGCCCGCACTCGAGGATGTGTTCGCTTTGCGCAGGCTCGGGGTCCAGAAAGCTGCGCTCGAAAAGCTGGGCCTGTCCAAATAAGGCGGGAGGACAGAAGGGATTATGATAGGCCATAGGGCGGCCGAAGAAGGAAAATGCTTTTTATCCGGGCTTGGGCCGAGGTATACTGATAACCTGAATAGTTCAAAAATCTCATGCTTAAGGACATGAATCGCCAGATTCCCCCGGGGGCGGCCGGGATGGGTCCGATGGATCGTGGAGAGACGAGGTTGAAGTCTTTTAATTTTCACCTGCCGACCAAGGTCCTGTTCGGGAAGGGGCGCATCCGGAATCTGGCCGCCGGTCTTCCTTCGGACGCAAAGAGCGTCCTGGTCGTCACCGACCCGGCAGCCGGGGAGAAGAGCGGCGCTCTGGAGGCCGTGCTCCCGCAGCTCGACGGCCGAGAAGTCGGCGTCTTCAAGAACGTCAACGAGAACCCTTCTTACGCCGACATCGAGGAGGGCCGTAAGGCCGCCCGAGCGCTGGGAGCCCGCCTGGTCATAGGAATCGGCGGCGGGTCTCCCATGGACGCGGCCAAAGGAATCGCCGTGCTGGCCGCGAACATGGGGGATATGCGCGACTACATGAAAGGGATGCCGCTCGAAGCTAGCCCTCTCCCTGTGGTCTGTATTCCCACGACTTCGGGCACGGGCAGCGAGGTGACGCCCTACGCCGTTTTCACGGATATCGAAAATCGGAACAAGGGCGGATTCTCCCACCCGGGAATTTTCCCGTGCCTTTCCATCGTCGATCCGGAATTGACCTACTCCATGCCGGAAAGCCTGGTCGTCAACACCGGGCTGGACGTATTGACCCACGCCCTCGAGTCTTATCTCTCTACTGAGTCCTTCGAATTGAATGATGCCCTGGCGCTCCATGTCGTTGAAACCGTCCTTGGGAGTCTGAAGCAGGCTTCGCGTAAGGTCCGGGAATCGATGGATCGGATGGCTTACGCCTCGATGGCGGCGGGCGTGGCCATCACCCACGGTGGGACAATCCTTCTCCATATCATGGCCTACCCCCTGACCGTTTTTCACGGGATCCCCCATGGCCGGGCCAACGCGCTCCTGCTGCCCCGCTTTCTTGGTTTCATGCGGGAGAAGTCCTGGGTCAAGGAGAAGGTCGGAGTTCTGGACCGGCATTTCGCGCAGGTAGGCGGGGTGGAGGCGTTTATCAAGGATTTAGGAGTGGACATCGGGCTGTCCAGGCTTGGCATCAAGGAAGAAGAGCTTGCCCTCTTCGCCGCGAAAACCATCATTAAGGGCGACATCAAGATTACGCCCGCTCCTGTCACCGAGCGGGAGATCATCGATATTTTTCGCTCCTCCCTCTGATCGGAAGCGAGTCCCTTCCTGCCGAGCCGCTATGACAACACCCCCACAAAATGGAAGAGAACTATCCAGGTGGGTTGGTTTGCTGAGTGAGAGAGAAGAGGGGAGGCAGGAGGACTTGGCTTCCCCCGGATCTTTGAACCATTCCTGGAGTCCGTACCCTGCCTCTCGGCGACAATATCGTTCTTCCAAAAATATCCGAGAGCCGGAACCTGCGCGCCGTCTTTCTCATTCCTCCTGGCGCATGACTTCGGAAATCCGGATGTTCTTGCTTTCCAGGCCTGTGCCCAGTGCGCGGTCCAGCTTGGCAAGGGAGAGGTTGTAGTCAATAAGGGCCCGGAGTTCTGCGCTGCGGGCATTGGCCAGGTCCCTCTGGTATTGGAGGACGATAAAATTCGTGCTCATGCCGACCTGAAGTTTCTTCTCCTCGCCGGCCAGCTTTTTCTCCGCCATTTCACGGGCGGCCTGGTAGGCTTGGACGCGCTTGTAATCGGTTCCGATAGCATTCACCGCGTTCTCGATCTCGAGAAGGGCCTGCTGTTCCTGGTTCTTAAGCCTGAGCCGTGCCTGGGCCATCTCCACCTTGGCTTGGCTGTACAGAGCGTGCGAAAATATGGAGTCCGTGGGGAGATTCAGGGTCAAGCCCACCGACCAGTTCCTGTACTTGAATTTCAAGGCATCCCTGAGCGCCGCAGAGGCGCCGCTGGGGACGGTCCCGATGATGACCCCTGTGAATGGGTCGTTGTTCAAGTACATGATCTGGGTTCCCGAAAGTCCCGGGCTCCAGTAGGATGCCTCGACGCGGATGTCGGGAAGGAGCTGGTTTTTGGCGAAGCTGTAATTGACTTCCCGCGTCTTGAGGTCGATCCGGGAGGCTTCCAGGTCCGGCCGCCGGGCAATGGCCGTTTGAACGGCCTCTTCGTAGGTTATTTCCTTTTTTTCGACGCGCGGCTTTTCGGCCGGGACGATTTTGATCAGCTGTCCGTCTTCGGACTTGAGGTTGACGAGCGTCTTCAAGATATTTTCATTGTTCCTTACGGCGGCTTCGACCTGGAGGATATCGGCTTGGCGGCTGGCCGCCTCGGCCTCGGCGCCGAGAATTTCGATCTCCGCGACTCTTCCCACCTCCGCCTCCCTTTTGGTTTTCATCAGGAGGTCTTGCGCCAGCTCGAGCGAAGTCTTTTTCACGGCCAGATCTTGGACGCTGTAGACCAGGTTCCAGTACGCCTCCTCCGTCTGATAGACCGCATTCTGAAGAGCGGCCCGGAGTTGAGCTTCCGACATGTCCCGGGTATTCCGGGCCACGATGATCTCCCGCCGCGTAGCCAGAAACCCGAAATTCCTCAGCAGGGGCTGCGAAAAACTGAATTGCAGAGTGCTGCCGAAGCGGGGGTTGATGGTCTGAAAATTCCGGTTGGAATCTGTCTTGTAGGAATAGAGCAAAACCTGGAGTTCGCCGCCCGTGGGGAAAAGCTGAGTGAGGAGGGCCTGAGTGCTGTTCGAGGCGGTCGTGACCGTCATAGCGGCGTCGATATAGGAATACGATGCCGAGTTCTGGCTGTCCCGGCCATATGAGAAGGAAAGGCGTGGAATGAATCTTTCCTTCGTCCTTGTCACCGCGATGTCGGCCAGTTCCGGATTCAGAACTTCGACCGCCACGGCCAGGTTGTTCTTCAGCGCCGTGATGATGCATTCCTCCAGGGTCATCGATTTTTCCTTCGTCTCGCCCCGGGCGCCCAAGATCAGGCCCAAGAGCGAGAGGCATACCCCGATTGTCCGTTTCGTGTTCATCTGAGAACTCCCTTTTCGCGGCCGGTCTCGGCGGCCGGCCGGCGTCATTCGATGTCTATTTCTGGATCCAGCCGTCCAGGAGGTTGATGATTCGTCTTCCATAGGAGGCGTTGACCTCGGAGTGGGTGACCTGGATGATGGTCGTGCCGTTGTTGTTGAGATCCTTGAACATGTCCATGATCTCTTTCCCCTCCCGGGTATTCATGTTGCCGGTGGGCTCGTCGGCCAGGATGAGCCGGGGGGTCATGATGACCGCCCGGGCGATGGCCACTTTCTGCTGCTGCCCGCCGGATAGTTGGTTGGGAAACAGGTCTTTCTTGCCCACGATCTGGAACCGGTCCAGGATGTCGCAGATCTTCGCCTTGCGCTCCGCGCCCTTGACTTTCTTGTAGAGGAGCGGGGTCTCCAGGTTCTCGTAGACGGTCAGGTCGTCGATAAGGTGATAGCTCTGGAAGACGAAGCCGATGTAATTCTTGTGGAGATCGGACATCCGCCTCTCGTTCAATCGGTGCACTTCCTGGTCGTAGAAGTAGTACTGGCCGCTCGAGGCCGTGTCGAGCATGCCGAGGATGTGGAGTAGGGTGGATTTGCCCGCGCCGGAGGGTCCCATGATGGTCAGGAACTCTCCCTCCTCGACGTCCAGGGTGATGTCGCGCAGTACGAAGGTTTTCAGCACGCCGGTCTGATAGTACTTGGTGAGGTCGCGCAATTTGATCATATCTCGCCTCCTCCCGGCCGGCCCCCGGAAGCGGCGGGCCTTCAGCCGGACTCAGACATTTTTGTCTTTGTTGAAGTTTTCGCCCACGACCTGTCCGTCGAAGAGATGGATGACGCGGCGGCTGTACTCGGCGAAGGTCTGCGAGTGGGTGACCATGACGATGGTTGTGCCCGTGTTGTGCAGCTCGCCCAACAGGTTCATGACTTCCTCGCCGTGCGTCGAATCCAGGTTACCGGTGGGCTCGTCCGCCAGGATGAGCTTCGGCTTGGCGATGACGGCCCGGCCCACGGCCACGCGCTGCTGCTGGCCGCCCGAGAGCTGCTGGGGGAAGTGGTTCTTCCGCGGCATGAGCTGCATGTGCTCCAGGACCTCATGGACACGCCGCTTGCGTTCGGACGGGGAAACGCCCAGGTAGAGCAAGGGCAGCTCCACGTTCTCGTAGACCGTCAACTCGTCGATCAGGTTGAAGCTCTGGAAGACGAAGCCGATGTTGGATTTGCGGAAATTAGCCCGCTGCCGCTCGGAGAGCTTCGACACTTCCTTGCCCAGGAACCAATAGTCCCCGGCGCTCGGATTGTCGATCATGCCCAGGATGTTGAGGAGCGTGGATTTTCCGCAGCCCGAGGGGCCCATGATGGACACATAATCCCCGACTTCGACTTCGAGGTTGACGTTGTCCAGGGCTGTGGTCTCGACTTCCTCGGTGGTGAAAATCTTCTTTAAGCCTTTGGTTTTAATGATCATACAATACCTCCAATATTGTCGCCGATTTCTCTCATCTATTTCAAGATAAGCTTGTCGATGTTGTTATAACTCTCGTAGGACGAGGTCACGACCTTCTCGCCCGGCTGAAGGCCTTCCAGGACCTCGAACATGTCGATGTTCTGGCGGCCGATGCGGATCGGCCGTTTGACGGCGAACTTGCCGGAGGGGTCCAGGATGTAGACCCAGTTGCCGCCGGTCGTTTCGTAGAAGCCCCCCTTGGCCAGCAGGATGGCCTCGGATGTGTCGCTCAGGTATAGCTTGCTGTGAATGGTCTGGCCGCGCCGCAGGTCGGGCGGGACCTTATCCCCGAACTCCATGTCGACGTTGAATTTCCCATCCACGACCTCGGGAAAGATCCTCTTCACCGTGAGGTTGTACTTGACGCCGGCCAGCTCGAACTCGCCCGGTTTTCCCACCTCGACCCGCGTGATGTAGTGCTCGTCGATGCCGGCGCGGACTCTGAAACCTTCGAGGACGTCGATCTGCCCCAGCCTGTCGCTCGGCCCCTTGTTCTGGCCGATCTCGGCATTGAGCGCAGAGAGCAAACCGTCGACCGGCGCCTTGATGGTCAGGTTGTTGAGTTGCTCCCGGACCACCCGTAGATTCGTTTCCATCTGAGTCACGGCCGCCTCGAGTGACTTGAGCTGGGCCTCCCGGAAGGCGAGCTCGTTTTTCTGGCTCTCCACCGCCAGCTCTTTCCGCTTCACCAGGTATTCATAATTGTTCTTGGTCTGGATAAACTCGTTCTCCGGGATCAACTTGTCCTTGATGAGCTCCTTCTGCTGATTGTAGAGCCGCTCTTGAATCAGAAACTGGGAGTCGATATCAGCCATTTCTTTGCTCAGGACGAGCCGGTACTGCTCCATGGACAACCGGGTGGCGCGCAGGTTATTGCTTTGCTGGTAGAAATCCGCCTCCCGCCACATGACGGTCGTGAGGAGGTTTGTATTGGACAGCCTGAGAATGGGGTCGCCCTTGTGGACGATGGCGCCGGCTTCGATGAATCTCGTCTCCACGCGGCCGCCCTCGGAGGCATTCAATTCGTAAGTGTAGATAGGGAGGCAGTTGCCCATGACGGAGATGTACTCCTGGAACGGGCCCTTGCTCACGGTCGAAACGGTGATCCGGTCGGTCTCGACGTTGAGGGCGGACTCGCCGAACTCAAAGAGGAAGAGGTAAACGACGACCAGGACAAAGATAACGGAAGCGGCCACCACGGCGATTTTTTTGGGCGGCCATTTTTTCTTTTTGATTTGTCGATCCATGCCCATGTCTGTTCTCCAGCTACGAATTGTGTCTCTTTGAACCTTTCATGTAGAGATTCCGACGGCATAAATAGCAATAAATATGCCAAAATGGCTTATCAGGCGGAACGGGAGAAGGAAAAGCGGTCTGCGGCTGAAAAGTGTTCGCCAGCGGGACAGGATGTGTCCGTAATCGAACACTCGGGCGCGAAAGAAGGGTTGGGAAAAGGATTTTGCTCCGCGCTCCGATCGGGGGCCTTCGAGCCCGTTTTCCTCGGCTCCCCGGGCCGAAGTTCCTGGGCTATCGATCCAATTCCGGGGACAGGGAATTCTCCGCCTCAAAATTATTTCGTTACCAACCCAGGAGCTTTATATCCTCGGAAACGCGCGTCTTTCCTCAGAAAAAATACTCTCAGGCTGATCTCCGCGTTATGGCCGCCGCAACCCTTTTCCCAGCCCCTCGATCATGATCTCCGGGGTGCTCCCCGGAGGCGCGTGATCCGACTTAACTGTCTTGAAACAAGAATGCCGGCTGCTCGGGTTTGACCCCATCTTCAAAAAGGGCACAAAAATTGCATCAATTTTTTGTATAATAAGAGGCAAGTTAAGCTTGCCGGGACAAAATGGAATGGAGACGGTCGATGATTAAGAAATTCGGTAAAGTCCTCGTGGTCGACGACGATGAAGACATTTTGCACGCCGCCCGGCTTTTCCTCAAGCAGCATGTCTCGCTGGTCCTTACCGAGAAGAGCCCGGACAAAATTCCCGCGCTGCTCAAGAGCGAGAGCTACGATGTCGTCCTCCTGGACATGAACTTTGCCCGTGGAGCGACGACCAGCCAGGAAGGCTTCTACTGGCTGGCCAAGATCCTGGAGCAGGACCCCGCAGCCGTGGTTATCATGATCACGGCCTACGGCGATGTCGAGCTGGCTGTCAAGGCCATCAAAGAAGGAGCCACGGATTTCATTCTCAAACCATGGCAGAACGAAAAGCTCCTGGCCACGATCTCGGCGGCCATGAATCTCCGCCAGTCCCGCAAGGAGGTGGAGACATTCCGGTCGCGCCAGAAGCAGCTCAGCGCCGACCTGGACCAGCCCTATCACGATTTTATCGGCTCGAGCCCGGCCATGCAGGCCCTGTTTATAACGGTCCAGAAGGTGGGCCGGACTGAGGCCAATGTCCTCATCCTGGGGGAGAACGGCACCGGCAAGGAACTCGTGGCCCGGGAACTCCATCGCCAGTCGGCCCGGGCCGGCGAAGTCTTTATCAGCGTGGATATGGGAGCCATCAGCGAAACGCTCTTCGAAAGCGAGCTCTTCGGCCATGTCAAGGGCGCATTCACTGACGCCCGCGAGGATCGCGCCGGACGGTTTGAGATCGCCTCGGGTGGGACGCTCTTCCTGGACGAGATTGGCAACCTTTCCCTGCCGCTCCAGGCCAAGCTTCTATCGGCCCTGGAGAACCGGAAAGTCACTCGGCTCGGCTCCAATCAGCCCATCCCCATCGAAGTCCGGCTCATCTGCGCCACCAACATGCCCATCCATGACATGGTGGCCCAGAACAAGTTCCGGCAGGACCTCCTTTACCGCATTAATACGGTGGAACTCCACATGCCGCCCCTCCGGGACCGGGGCGATGACGTCCCGCTTCTGGCGGATCATTTCCTGAAGATATTCAGTAAAAAATACCAGAAGCCTTTGAAGAAGGTCAGCCCGGCGGCGCTCAAAAAGCTGGAAAAATACCACTGGCCCGGCAACGTCCGCGAGCTCCAGCATGCCATCGAGCGCGCCGTGATCATGGGGGAGAGCCAGATCCTTCAACCGACCGATTTCTTTTTTAAAGAAGCGGATGCCAAGGCGGAGGGGATAGCACTCGAGGATTATAACCTGGAGGAAATCGAGAAGATCGCCATTCGCAAGGCCCTGAGTAAGCACGGCGGCAACATCTCCCAGGTGGCCAAGGAACTGGGGCTGTCGCGGGCGTCCCTCTATCGCAGGCTGGAGAAGTATGGCCTATAAGAGGTTCCGTCTCAACTGCATCATCCGGGTGTCCGTCCTGGCGGCGTCGACCGCCCTCTTTTTTTTCCTCTTATTCCAGACTCGGTTGTACGCGGCCGTTTTTCTTCTCGGACTGATGCTCGTCTATCAAACATACGCTCTGTTTCATTATGTGGAGAAGACGAACCGGGACCTCGCCCGTTTTTTCGAGTCCGTCAAGTACGGGGATTTTTCCCAGACCTTTAAAGATAAAGAGGTCTCTCGCGGCTCGTCCTTCGACGAGTTGAGGTCCGCCCTGGCCAATGTTACCGATGCCTTTCGCAAGACACGGGTGGAAAAGGAAGAGCATTACCGTTACCTCCAGACCGTGGTCCAGCATGTCGGCGTGGGCCTGATCGCCTTCCAGGAGGATGGCGAGGTGGAAATCATCAATACCGCCGCCAAAAAAATGCTTGGCGTACCCCAGCTCCGCAACATCCATTTTCTGGAGTCCTTAAGCAAGCCCTTGGTCGAAGCCATGCTCCAGCTCAAGCCGAAAGAGAAAGCGTTGGTCAAAATCGAGGAGGCGGAGGATCTCCTCCACCTGGCGCTCTACGCCACCGAGTTCAAGCTGGGCGGCCGGGCCATCAAGCTGGTTTCCATCCAGAACATCCAGAGCGAACTCGAGGAGAAGGAAATCGAGGCCTGGCAGAAGCTGATCCGGGTCCTGACGCACGAAATCATGAACTCGATCACGCCGGTCGCTTCGCTGGCCTCCACCATCAGCGCGCTGGTCAAGGCGACGTTCGGAAAACAGGTCGCCGCCGGGGGGGAGGATGCCGAGGCTCTCATCGACATCGACCTTGCGCTGCAAACCATCCAGAAGCGGAGCCAGGGTCTGCTCCATTTCGTCGATGCCTATCGGAACCTGACCCGGATCCCCAAGCCCGACATCCGGCTCTTTCCTGTCCGGGAGCTTTTTGCCAGAGTCGAGAAGCTCATGCAGGCCCACATCGTCCAGAAGTCCATCGAGTTCCACGTTTTGATCGAGCCCCAGAACATCGAGTTCACGGCGGACCCCGAGCTCATCGAGCAAGTCTTGATCAACCTGCTCCTGAACGCGCTCCAGGCCGTGGAGGGACGCGACGGCAGCCGGATTGAACTTATTGCCCGGCTGGACGGACGGGGACGCGAAATCATCCAGGTCAAGGACAATGGTCCAGGAATCCCAAAAGAGAACCTGGAGAAAATCTTCATCCCGTTCTTTTCCACGAAGGAGGGTGGGTCGGGTATCGGCCTCAGCCTCTCCCGTCAGATTATGCGGCTCCACCGGGGTTCTATCACGGTTCACTCTAAGCCCGATATGGAGACGACCTTCATCTTACGGTTTTAAACGTCAGCCCGCGTAAATTTGTTTACCGTTCCCGCGAATACAAATGTCCGGGTTCGGACAGCTTGTGTCTCTCCAGCGGACACTCAATCCGGTCATCCTGCCTGTTGATGCAGCTTTTACCTCAATTATCCGGTTGGCATGAATTATGCATACATAGAGGTGCAATGTATCTTGAGATGAGAGGTAAAAAATGATTTCAAAAGCGCTCATGGCGGCATCCACAAAGCCCATCATCCTGACCATCCTGATAGAAGGGGAGGATTACGGCTACAACATCATCCAGCGGGTCAAGGATCTTTCTGAGGGAAGCCTGGAGTGGTCGGACGGGATGCTCTATCCAGTCCTCCAGCGCATGGAAAAAGAGGGGTTGATCGTCTCAAGGTGGAACATCTCAGAGGAGGGCCGCTACCGAAAATACTACAAAATTACGGAGGAGGGGAGTAAGGAGCTGGAAGCTGAGATGAACCAGTGGCGGGACATCATTGGAGCGCTTTCCAAGCTCTGGAAGCCGCTTCCCACCGCGGAATAAAAAAAATCCGGAGTCGCGCGAAAAATCTAATCCACCGGATCCACGGGACAGAGATGGAAGGAAAGATGTTCGACCTGAAAAGAGCGATTCAAGAATGGAAACGAGGCTTGAAGAAGCTCGAATCCTTCGAGGACGGGTATATCGCCGAGCTCGAATCGCATTTTCGCGACGAATTCGACCATCAGAAGTCATCGGGCTTGAGCGACGAGGAAGCGTTCATCAAAGCCGCGGCTTTGGTCGGACGGCCCGAGACGATTGCCGCGGATTACTATAAAACCAATACGCGTTCTCTCTCCGGCCGGCCGCCGTGGGAGTCACGACGCTTCATGCCGGCCCTTTTCTGGAATTATTCCAAGATCGCATTCCGGAAGCTGCGTCGCCAAAAGGTTTATTCTTTCATCAACATCGCCGGCCTGGCCGTTGCGCTCGCCTTCTTTCTTCTCATCATTTCGTATGTTCGGGACGAGCTGACCTTCGATCGGTTTCATTTGAGGTCAGACCGCATTTTCCAGGTCTTGATCAAGGCAGGCCCCTTTGCCTCGGGGGCATCAACATCGCCGCCCTTGGCAGAGGCCCTGACATCGGAATTTCCGGAGATCCGCCGCTCGGTCCGATTCTGGCGAATGGACCATGCTGTGGGCCGCGGGGATAAAATCTTCAACCAGGAAGTCGGTTATGCCGACCAGACTTTCTTCGACGTCTTCAGCTTCCCGCTGGAAAAGGGAGATGAGCCCCAGGCCTTGAATTCTCTGAGCAAAGTCGTCTTGGGGAGGGAGGCGGCGCGACGATTTTTCGGGGACCAGGATCCCCTCGGGCAAATGATCTCCATCAATATTAACGAAAAGAAAACAGACTTTCAGGTCTCGGGTGTTCTGAAAGACATCCCCGACAACTCCAGCCTGCGGTTCGAGATGCTCATTCCTTTCGACAACGTCAAGCTGACCTTTGATATGGCCTTCGAGGACAGCCTGGTGACGGCGCCCATATTT
>Ga0315288_10000133_pt1 | contig 82208 bp, 81 predicted proteins | sample YL17G11_20_MG_FD_203454 | JGI IMG/M metagenome (GOLD analysis project Ga0315288, IMG submission 203454) | Sediment microbial communities from Yellowstone Lake, YNP, Wyoming, USA - YL17G11_20 | ecosystem: Environmental > Aquatic > Freshwater > Lake > Sediment | place: USA: Wyoming | collected... | reverse complement strand
CTGTTAGTTATGGCAATGTTTATCCTGATTATTTACTTTGTCGTATCTTTAGTCGTTCTCGGAGGATCAAAGCTTTTACAGCAAATCATTAAAAAGAAGTAGTGCGTGGAGTAAGCGCAATAAGATTAGGTTTAACTTTCTCTATTTCCTCTCTGATTTGAGCTATCCTTCGATTTCACTGGTTCGGCAGGCCCTTCGACACTGAGCTCAGGGTCGAATGACTCACCACAATTGTCAGGATTATAATTCACTCACCATCTACGTTCCACTTGGCGAGCCAATTACTATTCAGAATAATTTAGCGGCTTCGACAAAATTGTTGAAGGAAGATAGAATAAGTTAGAGTGTTTAATACCGCGATTGTTTTATCGGTTTTACCGTTTATCTTGTTTCTTTTGCTTCTTTTGTGGAGGAAGGTACCGCTTCTTTGGACCTCTATAATCACCTTATTGGTGGTATTGGGACTGCAGATTGTTTATTGGCAAATATTACCTGTTTATTTACTCAACTCGTTTGTTAAAGGGATTTTGGTAGCTCTCGATATTTTCGCGATTATTTTAGGGGCGATATTTTTTCTGGAGATCCTAAAGGACATCAAAGTTATCGACAATGTGCGTTTCTATTTAGAATCATTTTTTAAAGATTATCGTGTGCAAATAATTCTTTTGGCTTGGTTTTTTGAGAATTTTATTGAGGGAACGGCAGGATTTGGAACTCCTTCAGCGATTGTAGCTCCTCTTCTGGTCAGCCTCGGGATTTCCCCATTGACCGCCGTAATTCTTGCTTTATTAGGAAACAGTACGGCAGGCGCATTTGGCGCCGTGGGAACACCGATAAGAGTCGGATTCGAGGGGCTAAATATAACTTCTGTGCCTATGTATACGGCACTTTTTAACAGCGTTGGCTTTTTGGTTCCTGTTTTTATGCTTTGGGTATTGGCTTCTCTACACGAAGACAAAGAAGACAAAAAAGGACATTTTTGGGAAGCACTCCCTTTTGCCGTTTGGTCGGGTATTGCTTTTGTAGTTCCGTCAATCTTAATTGTTCCTTTTGGACAGGAATTTCCGTCAATTCTGGGTGCAATAATCGGGCTGATTTTGGTTTTAATAACAACCCGTTTGGGTATTTTTGTACCGAAAAATCAAAGACAGCTAAGAGAAATAAAAGTACCGGAAATCAGAGTGCCTTGGTTTAAGTTAATAATTCCCTATGTCTTATTGGTTTTACTTTTGATATTAGGCAAGTTTGCTTTGGGAACAGCGAGATTAACATTTCCGTGGGGACTGGCTTATCAATTGAACCTTTCCAATCCGGGTTTGGCATTTATTTTAGCCGGGGTACCGATTGCACTTTTGTGGGGCAGAAAAAGACTGGCTTTGGATAGTTTCAAAAGTGCTTTGTCGCGCGCACGGGAACCGTTTTTGGTAATAGCTTCAATGTCGATTATGGTTCAGCTGATAATCAGCTCCGGGAACAATCTATCGGGGCTTCCGTCTTCGCTTAGTGTGATAGCTAAAGGATTTGAAGTTTCCGCTCTTCCCTTATTGGCTCCCATGGTCGGTGCGTTCGGAAGTTTCCTTACCGGTAGTGTCACTATTTCCAATATAATGTTTGCCAACTTTTTGAATACGGCTAGCCAAATAATGAAGATGAATACTGCCAAAATTCTGGCGTTGGAGCTGGTCGGTGCGGCTGCCGGCAATATGATTGCTTTGGCTGATATTATTGCCACAGAGGCGGTTGTGGGTTTGAGAAATAAAACAAGATATGTATTAAAAGGAGTTATTATCCCTTGCTTAATATATGTAATTATTGTGAGTCTGATCGGGCTTTTGGTAGGACGTACCTAGGACAACACTCACCATCACGATTCACTCGGCGAGCAGATTATCTCCATTGAGATTTTTCTTCAAAAATTGTTTAGAATTAAGGATGGACATTATTTGGATTCAGTTTTGGGTACTTCTTGGCGGCACTCTCTTTGCCTGGTTTAATTTTGGCTCGGAGCTGCTTAATTGGAAAAAAGGGAAAATCAAATGTCGAAGCGGTCGTTGTTCCATTAAAGCCCCCAATCCGTTTCTGACGCCTTGTTTTGGGGGAGCGGTTTTTTTTACGATTGCTTTTATTCTTAACCTGCTTCTTTTATAACAGCATAATGAAATGCTGTTGCAAGCTACGCTTATAACAGCATAATGAAATGCTGTTGCAAGCTACGCTTATAACAGCATAATGAAATGCTGTTGCAAGCTACGCTTATAACAGCATAATGAAATGCTGTTGCAAGCTACGCTTATAACAGCATAATGAAATGCTGTTGCAAGCTACGCTTATAACAGCATAATAGAATGCTGATATGTCATACGCCCGTAAAACTGATTAATCGTTCACTTCAAACCAATCAATTTGTGTTTTATCGTCCGGTTCGCCGTTATAATTAACAGTGATTTCTTCACCTTTTTTAATATCTCTTAAGGCGCGGTAAACCATCATTTCGCTTTTAAAATTTTGTTTCCAGTCAGCGTTGGGACTGAAGGAATGGTTGTAAAGCGAGCCATAACCCAAAACAATCGAACCGCTACGGGTACTGCGCCACGGATAGATATAATTGGCTAGAATTGTTTTTTCGCAGTGTTTTCGTTCGGTTGGTGTAACGTTAATAACCGGGCATTTCTCAACAATCTCGCCTTCTTTAAAACCCTTCAAAGCAAAAACACCGCGGCCCTTTTTGGGGAGTTTTTTAACCGCTATTTGCATAGAAAGATTGTATCAGAAAGCCCCCTTTTTGTTAGAATGAGAAAATACTACTTCTTTTCCCGAAAGAATTATATATCTCCCAATCAATTAGTTGGAGTAAATTATCTAAAGAACTTAAAAACGATGATGATTCCGGTTATTCCACCAAGGGCACTAAAGATAACTGAAGAGAGAGAAAACAAACCCGCTCCCCAGAGCGCGGGTATATAGGCTCCAATTATCGAACCGATAAAGGCAGCAAGATAATAGATAGCTTTTGAAGACACAATCTATTCTACACCCGAGGGCTTTTTTAGGCTTTTTTAATCGCAACCTCCTTCAAAATCTTCTTTTCTGGCTCCGCAATGGGGGCAAGTAGTTATTCCTTGTCCCGACGGAATTGGGCTGTGGCATTTGGGGCAATCGAAATACCCCTCACTTATATTTAGAGAGTTGCCAAACATTATGTTGAAGGCGGAGTTAAGTGCCGGCCCACAACTTGAAGGATAAGGCCCGATAGGAGCCGGATACCCCAGGGCTATCCTGGCTTTAAGGTTTTCTTTGATTATAAAGTCTTCGCCGCCTTTGATAATTTGAGCTTGTTTTTGTGAATATTGGGCAAGAATATCGATAAATTCATCGGAAGACATTTGGCTAAGAAAAAGGGGAAAAGCTCGCAACTCTTCGCTTGAGAAAATTTCCGAAAAACCCAGCTTCTTTGCAAGGGCCACACAATCATTAGGAGTTAAACCAATACATATAGCTCTATTGCGAAGCTTCTTTTCCGAGTCTAACTCGAAAACAATATCTGAAAAAATTATTTTTGCATCTCCGCCGGGCCTATTACTATGTGGAGGACTTAGCCAAACAACCATTCCCTCTTCGCTTTCAACAAACCATTTTTGGATTTTTTGGAATGCCTGATATTCGGCTTCTTCAAGGGCATCATTTCTGGTTGTTGAATTTTCAACCGGCCCATTGGTTAGAAAAGAATAGAGCTTATTGTTTTCGAAGTAATAATGATAAGGGTCCGGTAGCCTGCGGCTTTCCAAAGAAACAGAAGCTTTAAATTCAACATCTTGGGGATAGATTGTTTCTTGAGACATTTTTCCTGCTCGGGTATGGCCCCTCGATGGTTCGACTACGCTCACCACTTAGGGCCTTCGGGTTGCTAGTTTTCTGGCTTGTCTCGCTGAAGCTTTATGCGAAAGCGGACTTTACCCGCCTTCGCCGGGGCTCCGGCGAGGTGATACAGTTGCGGCACAGCCAGGCACCATTCGGTGCCTGGTCGGGTATCGTATGGTACCCGACTTGGGATTTACACCCACTTCCTTCCATGAAGTACTCTGACTTCATGGCCATGTACCCAATGTGGTACATGGAAACACAACCTCTAGGGTAATTATCGTGTAAATACCTTTGGAGTCAAGAGCTCTTTGTGCTATCCTGATTTTGGATGGGGGGTGAATAAGGTGGGAAAAATCAAACTTAGGGGCATTTCCGGTTTTTTGATGCTAGCTTCTTTAATTGCCGTAATTTTATCAGCCGCCGGCTATCTTTGGCAGGATGTTTGGCTGGCTTCAACTCAGTGGCTTCTGGTGGCTGCAGTACTGGCTTTATTTGGCGTTTATTCTAAATCTTGAGGATAACTGCGGAAAATGTGCGGTAATTATGCGGAAAATACGATTGAAAAATGAATAGCACACTCCTTTCAATTCTCGGACTTTCCTTTGTCGGAAGTGTTCTTGGTCTTATTGGTGGGCTGGCACTTCTTTTTAATATTAATTTTGCCAAGAAATTTTCGATTCTTCTTATTTCCTTTGCCGCCGGTGGAATCTTGGCCGCCGCGTTTTTAGATTTATTGCCGGAAGCGGTTGCCAGGGGAGGAGAAAGCGTATTTACTTTTGCCTTAATTGGCTTGGTTGCCTTCTTTTTGATAGAGGATTTTGTTTTGCACTTTCATCACCACGAAAAGCATGGCCATTCGCTTAAATCGGCTGTTCCACTCCTTCTTTTTAGTGATTCGATACACAATTTTATTGATGGAATTGTCATTGCTGCAAGCTTTCTGACTGATCCTAAATTAGGCTTAGTGGTTGCCGTGGCCACTTTTCTTCACGAAGTTCCGCAGGAAATTGGCGATTTCGCTGTTCTTCTTTCTGTAGGATTCGGTAAGAGAAATACTTTGATTGCCCACTTACTAACAGCACTTACCACTTTTCTGGGGGCAATCCTTACCTATTTCTTCTTTGCCCACTCGCAAAATCTGATGGGACCCCTGCTATCCTTGGCAACCGGGATGTTCCTTTATATCGCCTCAGCCGATATTCTTCCGGAGCTGGTGCATGATAGCCACCGAAACCTTCGTTGGCGAATTGCCGGCGTTTTTCTTTTTGGCGTCGCGCTTATTTATTTTTTGACCAAATTTATTCCAGATTAAAATTAAGGTAAGATAGTAAAGATGAAAAAGGTGGTTTATGTTTCGATCGGAATCTTGGTCGCGATTATTATTTTCAGCGGCATAGCTTTATCCGACAAGAAAAGGTCGGGAGATATCAACAGGGTTAATATTTCTCCAACACCGTCTGTCGCGCAAAAGGCAGGCCAGGTGCAAAGCGAGACGAAGGAAATACAGGTTACCGCCAGTGAATACTTTTTCTTACCCTCAACAATCAAAGTCGATAAGGGCGATACGCTGACCCTTACCCTAAGAAATGCCGGTAAAATGTCTCACAATTTAGTTTTTGAGGCGTTAGGTATTGCGACCAAGACTGTTCAAAAAGGTCAATCTGATACAATTGAGTTTACTGCAAGCGAGGCTGGAACATTTTCTTTTTATTGCAGTATAGGAAATCATAGAGACTTAGGAATGGAAGGAAGCTTGGAGGTGAAATAATTTGCAGATAACAATTTACTCAACAACGACATGTCCTTATTGCAAAATGCTTAAGGATTACTTGATTTCCAAATCAATACCCTTTGTTGGAAAAATGGTTGATACGGATGATGCAGCCAGAGAGGAGATGATGGCGGTTTCCGGCGGGTTTCTTGGAGTACCCTTTAGTGTTATTGTCAAAGATGACGGTACGAAAGATACAGTAATTGGTTTTGACAAAGGGAAGATTAGTCAACTATTACAAATAAGCCAGTGACGCAATCGAATTCCCCGTTGGAAATTGAATAATGATTTTTGTTAATTTCAAAACATATGAACAAGGAAGCGGTCAAAAAGCGCTGTCCCTAACCAGAATCCTGGAAGAAGTTGCCCACGCAACCGGTGTAAAGATAGTTCCGGTTGTTCAGATAATTGACGCCGAGGCGGCGATAAGTTCAACCCAACTTGAGGTTTGGATACAACACATAGACCCCGTCTCCTATGGACCTTACACCGGCTGGACATTGCCCGAAGAAGCTGTCAGGGTAGGGGTTAGAGGGGTATTCCTAAATCACTCCGAGCATAAATTTGGAAGCATGGACGACTTGGTTAAGGCCACAAGCCGTTGTAAGGAAGTTGATCTCAAAACCCTGGTCTTTGCCAGCGACTTAGAGGAGCTTAAAAAGGTTTTGCTTCTTAAACCAACCTATGTTGCCTATGAACCCCCGGAACTTATCGGTTCTACCACTACTTCGGTCGCCACGGCCCAGCCGGAAATTATTGCCAAAGCCTCGGTTTTGACAAAAGAGGCGGGAATTCCTTTGATAGTTGGGGCAGGAATCAATTCTCAAGCCGATGTTAGAAAAAGTCTGGAATTGGGCGCGGTGGGGGTGGCGGTTGCCACCGATGTCGTTAAAGCCCAAGATCCAAGAAAGGAGCTTTTGGATTTAACGGAAGGATTCAAGTAAATTCAAAACTCAAAGTTTAAAATGCAAGATTCCAATCTAAAATTGAAAATTTATATCGGCGCAGACCATAGAGGCTATAACCTAAAAGAAAGGATTACAAAGTGGCTACTTAATTGGGGATATAAATTTGAGGACATGGGAGCCTATATGCTAGAGCCAACCGATGATTATCCTTTATATGCCGAAAGAGTTGCCTCAATAGTAGGTAGAGACGATGGTGGAAGAGGAGTTCTTATTTGTGGTTCCGGAGTAGGTGTTGATGCTGCCGCAAATAAATTTGATGGGGTTAGGGCTTCAATTGGGAAGGCCCCGGAGCAGGTAAAAGCGGGAAGGAACGATGACGATATGAATATTTTAGTTATTGCCGCTGATTTTACAAGCGAGGATGAAGCAAGAGAAATGCTAAAGGCTTTCCTGGAAACCAAGTTTGCGGGTCAAGAAAAGTATAAAAAAAGACTCGAGGATATTAAAAAGATAGAGGCCAACAATTAAAGCTTTTGATGAATCTTCCATCTGTCCAAGATCAAGAAGTACGAGGAAAGAGAGTTTTAGTCCGGGCCGACTTGGATGTGTCCGAGGGCGAGGACTATCGGCTCGAAGCACTGGCGCCTACTCTAAAACTTCTTTCGGAAAAGGAAGCAAAAATTGTTCTTCTTGGCCACCGCGGACGACCCGGGGGAAAGATTGTGGAACAGTTGAAGATGAAGCCTGTAGAAGAACGTTTAAGAAAGATTCTCGGGGAAGTAGAGTTTGAAATCTTAGAAAATTTGCGCTTCGAGGCGGGAGAGGAGGCAAATGATATAGAGTTTGCAAAACGTCTGGCCCTAAACGGCGATTTCTATATAAACGAGGCGTTTGCGGCAAGCCATAGGGAGCACGCCTCAATAGTTGCTTTAGCGAAAATTTTGCCCCATGCGGCAGGCTTAAGATTTGTTCGAGAGGTAGAGAATCTAAGTAAGGTTTTTGAAAACCCGAAACGACCCGTCGTGGTAATTATCGGAGGAGCAAAAGAGGATAAACTTGTTTACATCGAGCCATTCAAATCCTTTGCCGACAAAATTCATGTTGTTGGGGCGCTACCGAAGTTTATGGAAGCGTCAAACGACGCGAAAGTGATTGTGGCAAACCTGCTTCCCGACAAGGAAGATATTACGATTCATTCGATTGAACAGATTGAAACAGACGTAGTTTCAGCAGGAACCATAATTCTGGCCGGCCCTATTGGGAAATTCGAAGAGGAAGGCCACAGACTAGGAACCAAAAGAGTTCTTGAAGCTATATCTAAATCAGACGCTTTTAAGATTGCCGGAGGAGGAGACACGGAAGCTGCTATTGCGGTCTTGGGCGAACGTGTCCTGAGTGAAATCGAAGGAGTCGAAGGGTTTAGCTGGATTTCGGTCGGCGGAGGAGCAATGCTCGAGTTTTTGGCAAAGAGAACTTTACCCGGAATCGAAGCTTTGTTACTCTTAAACGAAATGTGGTAATGTTAATGTAGACCCAGCCATATTTTCGCACTCGGCTTTTCAATTTTACTCAAATCACGCCTCGTGCCAAAGTTATTGGCGGGCAAGGGGGTGAGGAGAATGAAATTAAAGACAGTTTCCAAATGGTTAGTTGTACTTGGAGCCATAGAGGTGGGACTAGCGGGCGTCATAAATTTTGACTTAATTGGAAGCCTATTGGGCAGCTGGCCAATGTTAGTTAAGGTTGTTTACATATTAGTCGGGGTGGCAGGCCTTTGGGGAGCTTACGCCATGCTTACAAAAAAGAAGTAAGCAGCGTGAAAGGTTTTATCTCCATATTTGATATCGGTTGGTGGGGGAGCAATGCTTGAATTTCTGGTGAAGAAAACTTTACCCGGAATAGAGGCGCCGATAAGCTAAGCTTGGCCATTCGCTTCACGAATGGTAGAATGAGATTACTGCCATGATTAAGGTAGGCATCAATGGATTCGGGCGTATTGGGAGAATTGCCTTTAGAATTGGGATTTTAAAACATTCTTCTGAAATAGAATTTGCAGCCATAAACACTTCAGGAAGTATGGATACCACAGGCTGGGCCCATCTTGTCAATTACGACACGATGTATCGCAGGTTTGAAAAAGAGGTTAAGGGAGAGGAAGTTAAAAAAGCCGAAGAGGCAACCGACGATGACCCGCTTATCGGAAATTTAGTTGTCGACGGCAAAAAGATTCCTCTTTTGGCCCAAAAAGACCCGGCGAAAATTCCTTGGGGCAAGTACGGAGTAGACGTTGTAATTGAGGCTACCGGCAAATTTGCTACGGCCGAGGATGCCAAGAAACACTCGCTAGGAGGTGCAAAGATAGTGGTTATCTCGGCTCCGGTAAAAGGAGGGAATGTCGGTACTTATATTGTTGGAGTAAATGAATTTAAGGGGGAAAGTGACGTTTTGTCTAATTCCTCATGTACAACTAATTGCGTCGCCCCCGTTGTGGCGGTTATGCATTCAAAGTTTGGAATTGAGAAGGCGGCGATGACCACGATTCATAGTTATACCGACGATCAAAATTTGCAGGATAATTCCCATAAGGACCTAAGAAGAGCCCGTGCGGCAGCCGAGAATATCATACCGACAACAACCGGGGCGGCAATTTCAACAACTGAAACAATTCCGGAATTAAAGGGAATCTTTGACGGCAGGGCTTTAAGGGTTCCTGTTGCCACCGGTTCAATTACCGATTTCTCACTGGTTCTTAAAAAGGAAGTGACGGTTGAAGAGGTTAACCGAGCCTTTATCGAGGCCTCGCAAAACCCGATTTATAAAGGGATTCTGGGGGTAACGGACAAACCGCTGGTTTCCTCGGACATTATCGGGACAAGTGAGTCTGCCATAGTTGATTTATCCCTGACCCAGGTTGTTGCCGGAAATCTGGTTAAAGTTTTTGCTTGGTACGATAACGAATGGGGATACGCCAATAGACTTATTGAGCAGGTGATAAGAGTAGGCAAGAGCCTTGGTGCAAGAACAGCTCCGGCCGACCCGATTACATTGGCATGGTCGAAATAATTCCGACGATTCTTACCGGTGACGTTAGAGAGATTATTGAGAAATTTTCCCGCCTCGAGGGATTAAGCGGACGAGTTCAAATAGATATAATTGACGGACAATTTGCCCAAAATAAAACCGTCGATCCTTCGGCGCTGGAGACTCTCGATACAACCCTAAACCTGGATTTCCATTTAATGACTAAAGAGCCGATTGATTGGATAGAAAGGGCAGTCAGGGGTGGGGCTGAGAGAATTATCGGGCAGATCGAAAGAATGTCTGACCAAGCAGCTTATTTGGGCAAAGTTCAGGAGCTGGGGAAATCGGCAGGCTTGGCAATTGATATTGATACCCCGGTTTCCTCTTTTGACCCGACAATTTTAAGCAATTTCGATGTCGTCCTTGTTATGTCCGTTAAAGCCGGGCAAGGAGGCCAAAAGTTTGACGAGAGAGCCGTACTTAAGGTAAAACAGTTAGACAAGATCCGCGCCAAGGATGGCTCTTCCTTTAGAATTTGTGTTGACGGGGGAATAACACCCGAAATTGTCACCGAACTGACTAAAGCGGGGGCAGATGAGATAGCGGTTGGCGGAAGACTTTTTGAGGGTGACTTGGCGGTAAATATAGAAAAATATAGAAAAACTTAAGATGGAAAAAGACTTTGCCAAAAGAAAAATAAGACAAGTTTCATATTTTGGGTTTGCGGATGCAGCACCCAACGACCCTTTATATAAAGAAGCTTTTGAAGTTTCTAAATATTTAACCGGCAAGGGATTTGTGGCCATAAACGGCGGCGGCCCCGGAACTATGAGGGCGGTTTCCGAAGGCGCAAAAGCCGCAAACGGCACGGCAATCGGAGTTACTTTTTATCCCAAAGATATAACCAATTTTGAAGGAAGAGATCCGGATAACCCCGTTGATATCGAGATTAAAACCAAAAATTATCTGGAAAGAACCCTGAAACTACTTGAACTTGGTGATGCTTATGTTGTTTTCCGAGGCGGGACAGGTACGGTTAGCGAATTTGGAATGGCCTGGGGATTAGGAAGGCTTTATTTTGGACATCACAAACCGCTTATCTTATTTGGTGAATTCTGGAATAACATTATCAAATCTTTTGCCGACAACATGAGGATAAGACCCGAGGAACTTAAGGTCTATAAGGTGGTTAACACCCCGGATGAGGCCTATAAAGCGTTAAACGTGTTTGAAGATATCCTCCAGGAAAGAAACCACGCCCACCAAGAAGAAAAAGCATTCCAGCTTTAAATGCCTAAACTGTCCATACCCGAGCTCGAGAGGAAAGCGGTTAAGATACGCCGCGATATTATAAAAATGCTAGCTGCGGCCGGTTCAGGACACCCCGGGGGGTCTTTGGGGATGGCGGATATTTTTACGGCCTTGTATTTCTCCGTACTGAATCACGATCCTAAAAAACCCGACTGGCCGGAGAGAGATAGACTTATTCTTTCTAACGGTCATATTTGTCCGGCTCGTTATGTTGCCATGGCACATGCGGGTTATTTTCCACCGAGCGAGCTCAAAACTTTAAGAAAATTGGGAAGCCGCCTGCAAGGCCATCCGGAAAGACTAAGGCTTCCGGGTCTTGAGACAACCTCAGGTCCCCTAGGATGCGGTCTGGCACAGGCTTCGGGAATTGCTTATGCTGCCAGGATGGACGGGGCGCGCTTTAGAGTTTTTTGTATAACATCGGACGGGGAACATGATTCGGGAAATCACTGGGAAGCCGTAATGTTTGCAGGTAAGTATAAATTGTCGAATCTAACCGCAATTGCTGACAGAAACAACATTCAAATCGATGGATATACCGAAGATGTCATGCCGCTTGAACCCTTGGTTGAGAAATATAAGGCCTTTAATTGGAACGTGATTGAAATTGACGGTCACAACATGGAGGAAATTATCGATGCGGTCGAACGAGCCCGCGCAGTTTATGAAAATCCAACCGCAATTATTGCCCACACGATTCCGGGCAAAGGGGTTTCTTTTATGGAGAACCTTCCTGAATGGCACGGAAAGCCTCTCACGCCGGAGGGGGCAAAGATTGCCCTTAGAGAGCTGAGAACATTGGGAGGAAAGATTAAATCCGAACATGAATAAGTTGATTTTGGTAGCAGTCTTAATCATCCTTGCAATTTTTGCAGTTTTTCTTTTTAACGTATCTACCAAGGCTGCCCGTTACTGCTGGTCTTATAAGGAGGCTGAGTGTAAAACAAAGTTGGTATGTAAGCCATTTTATGAGTACGGTTTAACCTGCGATGAAGATGGTTGCGAAGAAGGCGAGAGATTTAAGGAATGTTCTCAGAGATTCTAATAAGGAATGATTAATAAAAAGGCTAAACTTTCAAAAAAAATATTCGAGAAAGATATCGATATGGTGGCCACCCGCCAGGGGTACGGTGAGGGGCTGGTTGTTGCTGGAGAAAAGAATGAGTCGGTTGTAGTTTTGTGCGCGGACTTAACCGAGTCCACCCGCTCAATCCTTTTTAAAGAGAAATTTCCCGAAAGATTTGTCGAGGTCGGAGTTGCCGAGCAGGCAATGGCCACAATAGCGGCGGGGATGGCCGTCTACGGCAAAGTTCCGTTTATTTCCTCATTCGCTATCTTTTCCCCGGGAAGAAACTGGGAACAGATTCGGACCACAATTTGCCTTAACGACGTTCCCGTAAAAATTGCAGGTTCCCATTCAGGTTTGAGCGCGGGCTTAGATGGCGCCACCCATCAAGCTTTAGAGGACATTGCCCTAATGCGAACCCTGCCAAACATGACAGTTATCATACCTTGCGACAGCATTGAAACTAAAAGGGCGGTGATTGAAGCGGCAAAAACGCCCCACCCTGTTTATATCAGATTCGAAAGAGATGCCACACCTGTTTTGACAAGCGAGAAATCTCCTTTTAAGATAGGCAGGGCCGAGATTTTGTGGGAAGCCAAAGGCCCCCAGGTTGCGATTATCGCCTGTGGCCCCCTGGTCTATGAGGCCCTTTTGGCGGCTAGAGAGTTGGACAAGAAGGGAATCGAAGTCCTGGTTATTAACTCTCATACCATAAAACCAATTGATGAGCGGACAATTATTCACTCCGCAAAAATAACAGGTGCGGTCGTGACCGCTGAGGAACATCAAGTTACGGGCGGGTTGGGAGGGGCAGTCGCCGAAGTTTTGACTAAGAGCTATCCCGTTCCGATGGAATTTATCGGCATGCCGGATTCATTTGGGGAATCCGGTGCGTCCGATGAGCTTCTTGAAAAATACAAGATGAAGTCTAAGGATATAGTAGACGCTGCCAAGAGAGTAATAGTTCGTAAACAACAATGACCTTGAAACTAATTAACTTCATCGCAGTCCCTCCTAATCGCAGCATGAGGCGTGTTCGAATAGAACCCAGAAGCCGAGTGCTAAGATTGTGTGGGACAAGATGAAAGCTAAAAATATTACCGAGGCCGTAAAAAGGGCAATATCAAGAAAACAGCAAGACTGATAAGGCTTATTGCCTTCGCCGCCTTAATCGGCATAGTATCTTCAAACTGCACTGTAATAAAATGAGTGCCTTTTGGTGCCAAAAAGCTGACTCTCCCCGATTTATCCCCGGAATATTCGACTTTCGACCCATCCACATAGAGGGCAATTCCGGGGTAGCTAAAATGGTTGACCGAAACTGTCATCTCTTTAGGGAAACTGGCCTCAAAAGAAAGTTTTTGAGAAACTCTTTCAATATTGGCAACAGGGATATTAGCCGGCTCTAAGGGCGAGTTGAGCTGTCGCTTAAAAATGGAGGCATCTGCCCATAAAGGAAGGTATTCGTTCATCGAGCTTGTCGTAAATTCGGCGTCCACATAATCTCTAACAGAAATGTTCGTATAGAGGTTCACCCTGGTGTGATTCCTGTTTGTATAAAGGGCTACCAAGATGAGTAAAATAAACAATATCGGTTTGGCGATTTTGTTCATATTCGAAATTAAAAATCCCGCCAAGAGAGAGGATGTAAATACAGCAGGAAGCATGAACCTGAAGGGAAAGTCCACCTCAATAAATCTCGCGATAAGCTTCCAAACAGGAAGAGACCCGTCAAGCATCATGAATATTGAAATTACAAAACCTAAAGCCAGAGATATAGGAATATATTTGCTGGATCTTTTTATCTTTGAAAATACGATTAAAAAGGAAGACAGGACGAAGCTTGTCCACTGCGCTATTCCTACTTGAAACGAGAGTTCCCCGTCTTTGGCATTATTGGCAATGGGGCCGTATCCCCATTTTGAATAAATAAGCTGGGATAAGTTTACAAAGTACCTTTGATAATAATTGCCAAAGCCCAAGACCCCCAACCTGGAATAGTAAAAAGCAGGCAAAAGGTAGAAAGAGGAGAGCCCCACTCCCAGTAAGATCCCCTTGAGTGAATTCACAAGGAATGCTTTTTTGTCTTTTGCTTCAAAAAGTATTGCCAAAGCAAAAATTGCCGTTGCCGGAATAGTTGCGATTACGCTTGAAAAGTGGGAAAGAATTATTCCTGATACCCCTGCCGCAATCAGTAAAACCGCATACTTTGTTTTCTTTTTGCTAGACGCAAGGGATATTCCCAGAAAGAGAATCGGGATGAAAGTATAGACGAAGGCAACTCCCATCTGCGCCGAGACAAGAATTGTCAGAAATCTATATGGAGCCCAAAGGTATAAAACGGCGGAAAGTATCCCGGCCCAGATGCTTTTAAATATCCTCATGGAGAGAAAATACATTGCAAATCCGGAGAAGATGTAGCTTATAAAGAAAAGAATCTTAATTGTAGCCGGAATTCCAAAACCGATTTTTAGGATGGGAAGGGCTAAAAGCCAAGGCAAATGATAGGAGAAAAAGAAAAGGGGATAGCCCAATCCTCCCGCCAAGGTTCCTATCCAATAAGGAGGAAAGGCCCCATCCGAGACAGCCTTTTGATAATAATAAAGCCTGGCAACCTGATGCCAGATGTCATGAGCAGTATAAAGGCCCGGGTGGAATAAAGCTTTAAGGCCAAGAAGCGAAAAGATAAGGATAGTGATTAAGAAAAAAAGGTTTTTCTTCACCCCCAAATTATATGGCTTTTACTTATTGCTCGTGGTAAATTGATATCAATCTACCATGAGTGAATTTATTGATGTTAGTAAACTTCTAAAAGATGGAAAGGCAATTTTTTTGGCCTACGACCAAGGTTTTGAACACGGCCCAACCGATTTTAACGAAGAAAATGTGGACCCCCAATTCATTTTGAATATCGCCCACGAGACCAACGTTTTTACGGCAATTATTTTTCAGGAAGGCATCGCCCAGAAATATTACGATAAGGAAAAAGAAACAATTCCGCTTTTGGTTAAATTAAACGGTAAAACAGCCTTCCATACCGGCGAAGAGCCGTATAGTCCGCAGCTTTGCACGGTTGATGAGGCAATCCGGCTGGGGGCAAAAGCGGTTGGTTATACGATTTATATCGGCAGCGAGCATGAGGCGAAAATGATGCAGGAGTTTAGTCAAGTCGAGGATGAGGCCCACGCAAAGGGGCTCTTGGTAACAATGTGGGCCTATCCAAGGGGTAAACACGTTGAAGGAAAGGAAACCGCCAAAGACACGGTGGCTTATGGAACAAGGATTGCCTTGGAAATGGGAGCGGATTTTGTCAAAGTGCCTTACACCGGCGACCCAGAGAGCTTTAGGTGGGTTGTGCAAAGTGCCGGTAAGGTCAAAGTAATGATCCAGGGGGGAGCCAAAAAGACTGAAGAAGAGCTTTTAGATGAAGTCAAGGGAGCGATGAAAGCAGGCGCAACTGGGGTTGCGATTGGCCGAAACGTTTGGCAGAACCCAAACCCGGCCGAGGTTGCGAAAAAGGTAGCGGAGATTGTATATGGATAATAAGTTCGACCTTTTATCAATAGGGGATGCCTCCAATGACGTATTTATTACTCCGACCGAATCCGAGGCACTCTGCCAGATAGACTCGAAGGAGTGTTTGATAGCTTTTTCCTATGGTCAAAAAATTCTGGTTAAAAATTTGGAGTTTTCGGTGGGGGGAAATGCCGCTAACAATGCGGTAGGGACTACCAGATTGGGAGTAAAAACAGGACTGGTTCTTACTTTGGGTGATGACTCGGCGGGAAAGCAAATTATCGAAGGACTTAGGGCAGAGAGTGTTGATTTAACATTTGTTATTCAGCAGCCTTCAACTACTTCAAATTTTTCCGCAGTTGTAACCTATGGAGGAGAAAGGACAATCTTTTCCTATCATGCCCCTAGGTCATACGAGTTTCCGGTTCAGCTTCCGCCGGTTCCTTGGGCGTATTTAACTTCGATGGGAGAAAGTTTTAGGCCCTTTTACAATCATATAGTTGATTGGTTTAAGAAAAACCCTTCCGTAAAACTTGCTTTCAATCCCGGAAGTTGGCAACTAAAGGCCGGACTAAAAGGGATTGGCGATGTTCTTTCTTTAACCCATATTATTTTCGTCAATCGGGAAGAAGCGGAGAAGTTGACGGGTATAGAGAAGTCTCAAGCGAAGGAAAAAGAGCTTCTTTTGGCTCTTTCCAAACTCGGACCCAAAATATGCGTTATTACGGATGGGAATAACGGTTCTTATATATACGACGGACAAAGGTATGTTAAGGCTGGAGTTTTACCGGTTGATGCTTATGAGCGAACCGGTGCGGGGGACGCTTTTGGTTCTGCGGCATTATCCGCTATTATTAAAGGGAAGAGCTTGGAAGAAGCTTTGCTTTGGGGAACTCTTAACTCCGCTTCGGTTATTGGTTATACAGGAGCCCAGAAAGGGTTACTACGCGCCGAAGAAATGAATGAGTGGATAGAAAGAGCCCGATCAAGCGGAGTCGTTGTTGGAGAAATATAGTTAATAATATGTCTAAAATTTTCGTAACCAGAAAGATTCCGGGAGAACATTTAGAGAAGCTCAAAGATGCGGGGCACGAAGTTTTGATTTCGGAATTCGACAGAGTCTTAACGGGTGAGGAATTGGTAGAGAAGGTTAAGGGGGCGGAGGCTCTGTTGTGTCTCCTGACCGATAGGATTGATGGAGACTTAATGGATGCGGCGGGGCCGCAGCTTAAGGTTATATCAAACTACGCAGTTGGGTTTGACAATGTCGATATCAAGGCTGCAACCGACAGACAGATTCCGGTTTGCAATACTCCTTCGGACGAAGTTAATGAGGCGGTGGCGGAGCATACGTGGGCTCTTATACTATCATTGGCGAGAAGGATAGTTGAGGCGGATGAGGCCACCCGTCGAGGAGGATACAAAGGTTGGGAGCCGGATATATTTTTAGGAGTTGGCCTAATCGGTAAAACTCTTGGCATAATAGGTCTGGGGCGAATCGGTTCTATGGTGGCTCGTCGGGCAAGGGGTTATAACATGACTGTTCTTTATAACAAACACGAACCAGACCCCCAGGCCGAAAAAGAACTCGGACTTACCTTCGCCACCCTTGATGACCTTTTGGCAAAAAGCGATTTTGTTTCCCTCCATGCTCCTTTGACAGAAGAGACAAGACATATGATGAACAAAGAAACACTGGCCAAAATGAAAGACAGGTCGTTTCTTGTTAATACGGCAAGAGGACAAATTGTTAATGAGCATGACTTGGTGGAATCATTAAGAGTTGGACATCTAGCCGGAGCCGCTCTTGACGTTTTTGACAACGAGCCAATTATCCATCCGGAGCTAATTGCTATGCCAAATGTTATCACGACGCCCCATATTGCATCCGCGACTTTTGAGGCGAGAGACAAAATGGGGGAGCAGGCAGTTTCCGCGATAATCGATACTCTAGGCGGCAAAAAACCCGAGAATCTAATCAACCAAGAAGTTTGGGAAACACGGAGAAAATAGTTTCTTCTGGGTATAAAAATTAACCTTCAATTTTGAGTAATCCTAAATGTTTGTTAACCCCAAAAAAGACCAAATGATTTTAGGGCAGTAGAAGAGCTGTTAGAATAAGACATGTCAATTTTTCGCAAAAGGGCCGAAGACGAAGATTTTGAAGATGAAGAGTTCGAAGAAGTCGAGGATAAGGCTCTGACGAGAAAGAAGATTAAGTCCGAGAATAGGAAGAAGAGGAAAGAACTCTCAAAACCCTGGGGCAAGAAAGAAAGATACTTGGTTTTTGGGGTCTTCTTGGCAACTGTTCTTATCTCGGGCCTCCTGGCGGCATCAGCAAGAAGTTGGAAACTTCCGAATTTTCCCAAAATCAGCCTTCCCTCCTTTAAGGAAGAGACAATAATAATAACTTCAAACAAGAATGAAGCCCAAAAAGCCCAAAAGGTCATAGACTCTTTTAAAAAGGAAACAGATGGCCTTTCTGGAATATACGCCTTTTATCTGGTAAAGCTTGAAAGCGGTTTTTCTTACGGCGTTTCGGAAAATGAGGTAATGCAGGCGGCTTCTTTGATTAAACTTCCGGTTATGGCAACTTTATTTAAGGAAGCCGATGCAGGAAAAATTAATTTAGAAAGCAAATATGCCCTTAAAGATTCCGATAGGGTTGCTGGAGCCGGCAGCCTGTATTCAAAGCCTGCAGGAACGACGCTGACTTATCGAGAACTGGCTCGTCTTATGGGGAAACAATCGGACAATACCGCTTTGGGGATAGTCAGAAGAACCTTGGGAGAAGACAAAATTGATGAAGTAATTTCCCAAATAGGGATGAATAAGACTTCTTTATCCGAAAACGAGACCTCACCTTATGATATCGGACTCTTTTTTGAAAAACTTTGGAAGACCGAGATTGTTTCAGACAAATCCCGAGATGAAATATTAGACAACCTTACCGATACTGCCTATGAGAAGTGGATTGTTGCCGGGATTTCCCCCGGGATTCGCGTGGCCCACAAATACGGAGTAGAGGCTAATGTTGTTAATGATGCGGGGATAGTTTTTAGTGAAAAACCGTTTGTCCTGGTTATTATGAGCAAAGGAGTGGTTGTAAAAGAGGCCAATGAGGTTTTTCCTAAACTCGCGAGGATTTTTTATGAGTCACAGGGAAATTAGTTCACAAATTCGGTTCTGGCAGCAGGTTCTAACACTTGACCCTCAACCTTTCTCTTTTCTTCCTGAATCTTGATTATCTGTTCCGGAAGACAGGCTTTCTTGGGAACATTTTCTTGTAAAAACCAATCGGTTCTGGTTGGGCAGCCTGAGCAAGGAAGGCTGGCGGTAAGAGTACAGAATGTGACTTTATCAACTCCTTGGGGAATGTCCCAACCAACAGACTCCTGGCCAACAAGAAGTCCGCTCATTATTTTATTGAATATTGGGGCCGCTCCTGTAACCCCAGAGGCAATTCTTGCCATGGGGAAGTTATCGTTATTGCCAACCCAGGTGGCGACTAAATAGTTCTGATTAAAGCCAAGAGTGAGGTTATCTTTTAAGTCGTTGCTGGTTCCGGTTTTTACCGCCACTTCGGGGTGTCCCGGTATAACAAGTGAGGAGTTGGCCCCAAAAGCCGGAGTTCTGGCAGGGTTGTCTTTGAGGATGTCAGTCAAGATGAAAGCAATTCTTGGGTCCAAGACATCTTTCCCATCGCAATTCAGTTTAAACCCTGCACACCGGTTATCTTCTAAAACCTTGCCCTTCTTATCGCTAATTTTAATAATGGTGGTAATTTCAGGACGCCGGCCGTAATTCGCGATTGTGGCATAGACCCTTGCCAAATCGATAAGTTTGATTTCCCCTCCACCCAAAGTTAATGAGAGTCCGTATCTGGAAGGATCCCCCCAAGTTGTTATTCCCATTTTTGTTCCCATTTCAATCATTTTACCGACCCCGTATGAGGCCAGGACTTTAACAGCTGGGACATTTCTTGACTGGGCCAAAGCGGAACGTAGAGTTAGCTTCCCCCGAAAGGCCCCATCATAATTCCTGGGAGAATAAGGAGGAAGACCGGCAACCGAAAAGGTAACTGGAGAATCTTCAAGAATTGTCGCAGGAGTATATCCATGGCCTAGTGCATAGGCGTAGTTGACAACCTTGATTGAGGAACCCGGCTGTCTTAGGGCCGTGATGATGTTTACATTGCCATCCGAAGCGGTATCGAAATAATCTTTAGAACCCACCATCGCCAGGACTTCTCCGTTTTTTGGATCTAAAACAAGAGCCGCACCGTTTCCTACCTTAAGGGAGGCAAGTTTATTAACCTCGCCGGCCACGGCCTCCTCCGCCATCTTTTGTATGGAATAATCCAGCGTGGTTGTTACTTCTAGACCCCCTTTTTCTACAAGTTCCTCTCCATATTTTTCAACTAAGGCCTGTCTGACATACATGACAAAATGCGGGGCTTTGATGTTAGTTCTATTGGGGGCGAGTTTGATTTTTTCATTTTTAATTTCTTCTTCTTGCTCGCTTGTAATAAATCCGTTAATGGCCATGAGCCTTAAAACCTCCCTTTGTCGCGAGTATGCCAATTCCGGATTGGGGCCGAATGGGGGGAATTTGGTTGGGCTTTTGGGAAGACCGGCCAAAAGGGCCGCCTCGGCAATTGATAGCTCATCGACATCTTTGCCAAAATACTGCCGGGAAGCCTCCTGAATTCCGTAGGCGCATCCACCATAGGAAACTTCGTTAAGATACATTTCAAGAATTTGGTCTTTAGAAAAGGTAACCTCGGTTTCCACCGAAAGAATTATCTCTTTTATTTTTCTGGCCAGGGTTTTCTCCGGGGTTAAGAGGGCATTTTTTACAAGTTGCTGAGTGATAGTTGAGCCTCCCGTAAGTTCGCCCTTTTTAATATTTCTAATTATCGAACGGGTTATTCCCCGAATCGAAAAGCCCAAATGATTATAAAATTCCGCGTCTTCAGCCGCAAGAGTCGCCGCCCTAACATAATCAGGAATTTGGGAAAGGGGAACTGGAGTTCGATTTTTGTTCTTGTAGATTTTATAAAGTAAAACCCCGTTTCTGTCATAAATTTTAGTTGAGATTTCTTGATCCCGGGTTATGAGCATTTGGGGTGAGGGTAAACCTTTAAGAATTACTAACCAGAAAGAGAAGGCTATAAGGATAAGGGTCAAAAGAGGAACAAGAAATTTAAGGCTAATGCGTATTCTCAGAGTCGGTTTAGGTATTTTTATTCGAGGGATTTTAGGAAGAGGAGTCGTAAGAATTTTGAATATAACCTTGATAAGGTTCCCCAGGCCTTGTCCCACGACCAGGAAGAGAGAAAGGCAAAAAACCGTTAGGTAGGTAAGGAGGAAGTAAAAAGGTTTACCAACGAAGACTAAGAGCCCTTTTAGAAGTTTAAGGACTTTTTTTGTTAAGCTAGGGGCAGGGTATACATCCGGTTTGGTTCTGGCCTTTCTAGCCATTGGCCGTATTATAACGCTCTTAGAAAAGGACAGAAAGAGGACTAATTAGGTAGAAAGATGTCAGCGTAAAGGATAAAAGATAGTGGCCGAGGTAGAGGCAACCGGACAGTCTAAGCATAATAACGTTTCTAACGGATCATAGTAGATTGCATGATTTTGAACTTCGATATTTTCTGCCGGCGTTTCGGGGATGGCAACCTGACCTTTAGTTTTATCGATTGGGATATCTGCCCTTTCGCCGTCTACTTTATCTGGAACGGCATCCCTAAGGAAGTACTCGAATCTTGTTGGGCAGCCGGGAGCCTCTTGGGGACCCGCCGGAAGAAACCCGGTGGTGACACAGATATTTTTGCCAACAATACCCTCCGGTTGTCTGGGCCAGGAATGCCCTTTATCTTCCCTGTTGTAGCTACCTTCTTCCGCCTTATCTAAAGCCTTGACCATTATCCTATTCCAAATAGGAGATGCTCCCGAGACTCCGGAAACAGCCCCGCTCATTGGCGTATTGTTGTTATTTCCGACCCAGCTTACAGCCACTATTTGTGAAGTAAATCCCACTGTCCAGTTGTCCCGCCTATCATTTGTAGTACCGGTCTTAACAGAAACTTCGGGATGGCCTCTTACGTTTAGATAAGAGCTTTCCCCGAAGGCGGCAGAACGGGCGTTATTGTCAAGAAGAACATGAGAGATTAGGAAGGCAACTTCGGCGGGTAGAATTCTATCGCCCTCAATTTCTGAAAGGTCCGCCTTTTCTAAAACCTTCCCTTTCCAATTTTCAACAGACAGGATTGAAGTAAGAGGCACCTTTATTCCCTGGTTGGCGAAAACTCCAAATGCAACAGCCATATCATAGAGTCTTACCTCTCCGCCTCCTAAGGTAAGAGAAAGCCCGTAGTTTGAAGGGTCGCTAAGAGTAGTAAGACCCATTTGTTTGGCAAAGTTGACAAAATTATCCACACCATTTAGAGCCAGAACTCTGACAGCGGGGATGTTATAGGAGTTACCGAGTGTAAACCTGGCTTGCACCAGTCCATGGAAGCCTCCGTCGTAGTTGGTCGGGCAATAAAGCGGTTGGCCAACCACCGAAAAACAAGTGGGAACATCCGCTAGGGCGGTGGCAAGAGTAATTTTTTTATCTTTTAAGGCAAGAGCGTAATTTAGAGGTTTTATGGAAGAGCCCGGTTGTCTTTTGGCCAGAACAACATTTACTTTTCCATCCTCATCTTCGGCAAAATAATCTTTGGAACCAACCATAGCCAAGACTTCCCCCGTTCCCGGCCTGGTGACAATCACCGCTCCATTTCCTACTTTTTGTTTTTTAAGCTTCGCAACCTCGGTGGCAACCGCATCTTGGGCAAACTCCTGCAAATCTAAATCTAAAGTTGTTGTTACCCTTAGACCTCCTTTCTCGACCACACTCTCTCCGTACTTTTCTGCGAGCTGTTCTTTTATCCAAAGAGCGAAGTGAGGGGCTTTTGGTGGGGTAATCTTTGCATATTTAAGCTCCTGAGCCTTTGCGTTATCTGCCTCTTCCTGGCTGATATAGCCGTCTTCAACCATTCTTCTTAATACCGTTTCCTGCCTGCCTTTTGCCATCTCTGGATGCGAACCAAAAGGAGAATATCTGGTAGGTGATTGGGGAAGGCCGGCCAGAAGCGTAGCCTCTGCAAGAGTCAGATCTTTGGCTGCCTTGGCAAAATACAGCTCAGATGCGGCCTCAATTCCGTAAGCGGTTGAACCGTAAGGAATTTGATTCAAATAAAGCTCAAGTATCTGGTCCTTGGAGTAAATTGTTTCTACGATTAAAGTCAGGGCAAATTCCCTTATTTTTCTTCGGATTGTCCGTTCGGGAGTAAGAAGTGAATTTTTAATTAGTTGTTGGGTAAGAGTTGAGCCTCCTTGGAGTTTTCCTTTGAAGACTACATTAAAAGCTGCCCTTGTTATTCCGGGTATGGAAAAACCATAATGTCTATAGAAATCTTTATCCTCGATGGCTATCGTTGACTCCCTTACATAATCGGGCAACTGGGAAAGGCTAATTGGAGTTCTCCTTTTTTCGGTGTAAATTTCGTAAATTAGCTTTCCGTTTCTGTCAAATAGCTTTGTTGATACCGGTAGCTTCTCCGAGGAAAGATTTGTGGGGAAAGGCATACCCCAAAAGAGCCATAAACTTACTCCCGCCAACACGGAGAAAAAAATAATCTTTTTCCTGGTGTAACGGGTTTCGACAACCTTCCTTATTTTTCCAAGAATAATTTTACCAAGACTCTTTTTGGACTTCATAACAGTTTCAAGGATACCACGAATTTTAATTCGTGGAGGAATTGAACCTGATATGTCATCCTCCCTCAAGGGAAACCGCAAACTTTAGTTTGCGGAGGATGTCATAGAACTAGGGTAATGAATTATAACCCAAAAAGCGGTTGACTAGGTATTTGCCCGAGGCCTATCATGCAATAGGGGTTAGGAGGTGACTTATTTTGCAGGCAAAAGCGGCAAAAGGCACAAAATCTATAAAAAACAGGCGAGTTTTAATTATAGTTCTCTTGGTCTTGGTAGCTGTAACTCTCGGCACCTTTGGTGGAATTTTAGTGAAAAGTGTGGTGGAGCATAGTAAGAACCAGCCCGGCGATAAAAAGATTACTTATAGAGGAAACGAAGGAGAGTTTTCTTTTGAGGAGGGTGGAAACCTTCCCGAAGGATTTCCCAGCGATTTTCCCCTCTACCCCGGAGCAACACTTTCCAGCTCTTGGACAGCCAAGGGGCAGTCTTCAAATGGAATTTCTCTCATTTGGGAGACGGATGATTCTAGCGAAAAAGTTTTGGAATTTTATAAAAGAGAGCTTGAAGCAAAAGGTTGGAAAATAACTTCCGCCTTTTCCGCAACCTACTCTTTCGAGAAAGGTGACGCCAGTGGTTTTGTAGGTATTGCCAAGGGTTCAAGCGGTAAGACTGAAATATCGCTTACTTTGAGTCTAAAATAAAAATATGCAGCTTTCTTTTGAAGAAAAGGCTTGGTGGGGTTATATCGAAGAGGATATCCGAGAGCTTCTTAAAGAGTCCCGCATACTTATGGCCAAGGCAGAAGGATGGGAAGAAAAATTCCACGACTATGCATTTCTGGTTTTCCCCGCCGCTAAGGCTTATGAGGGTTTTCTGAAAAAGCTATTTTTGGACATGAAGATTATTAGCGAGAATGATTATTATGGAAAGATTTTTAGGATTGGCAAGGCTCTTAATCCCAACCTTGATGAGAGGTTTAGGCAGGAAAGCGTTTATGATAAACTTGTTGGCCTTTGTGACGGCAGGAAGCTTGCAGATAAACTTTGGGATACATGGAGAGAGTCTCGAAATTTACTTTTCCATTGGTTTCCCAAAGAAAGAAATGCCATAACGCTTATCCAGGCCAAAGAGAACGTATCGAAAATTATTGATGCTATGGATGTAGCCTTTAGGGAGTGTAAAATAAAAATGGATGCCAAATAAATACCAATTTCAGATATATTATTGTTGGTAATTAATAATCTATGCTCAAACGGGAAACGGCAATTAAAAACGCCACAACCATCGCTACCTACCTTCTCATTATCTGGGGTTTTTATCGTTTTCTTTTCAAGCTCCCGGAAGAGATAGAGGAATTAATCGTTAAACCTGTTGTCTGGCTTTTGCCAGTTTTCTGGTATACAAAAAAGGAAAATTTGGGACTTACCTCCCTAGGAATTACTCTTAAAAATTTATTTCCCGCCATTTACTTTGCCTTAGGCCTCGGTGCAATTTTTGTCATCGAGGCAGTAATTATTAACTTTATAAAATATGGGGGACTTGATTTTGGCGCAAATATCGGAGATAAAGCCATTATTGCTTCTTTGGGACTTTCTTTCGCGACAGCCTTTTCCGAGGAAATCTCTTTTAGGGGCTATCTGTTTAATAGATTTTGGATAGGATTAGGTAGTGAATGGAAGGCGAATTTTATAACGAGTGCTTTTTGGACGCTTATCCATGTTCCGATTGCAGTTTTTCTTTGGAAGTTTACATTCAGCTCGACCATTATTTATCTTTTTTTGACAACCCTTTTTGGAATTGGTTCCGCCTTTATCTTTGCCCGAACCAAAAACGTTTTTTCTTCCATATTCCTCCATGTTCTTTGGGAGTGGCCGATAATTTTGTTTAGGTAGACTACAGGCTATATAATACCTCCGTGGCGATAGAGAAATTATTGAGATTGTCAAGGCGGGATTTTAACAAATTGCTTTTCGGCTACGGAGCGGCAGTGTTTGCAACCGGCTTATGTATGGCGGGCGGGGGGATTCTCGAATACGAACGTAGAAAGAGGAACGCCGCTTGGTTGACGGGAATTGAGAGATATCCCGAAGAGCTTGCTTGGTACGGCCGGGAGGGGGTCGGGCTTATAGATGATATAGAGAAAAATCTTAATCTTCTCGTTCCTCTTCCCGGAACAAAACCCTTGCCCTCTATATGCCGAGAAGCCGATGTGACAGGGGTATTGCAAGACGAAAATAATAAAGCATGGAGCCTGGCTGAGCTTGTGACTCTTTCGCAGGTTGCAGAATGTCTTCCTAAATCTTTCCAGATGGATGATAGAGCTATCCTGGCAAAATATAGTGTTGGAGGGATTGAGTACGGAGGTTGTATGACCGAAACCTTCATCGGACTCCTGGTTCCTGAACAATTCGAACCGACCATGCTCCAAGTTTGGCCCTCTAAAGAGAAAGAGCTGGCCGGGGTTTTTATCCACGAACTAGCCCACGATTTAATTGGAAGGAATAGATATTTAGTTGTTGAATATGCCGGGTTGACCGGTTGGCGCCAGGTAGAAGGTTACTGGTTTAACCCGGATAATATTTCAGCCAGGTTTGGAGTTTGGAGATATGTTGAACAGGAAGGTCCGGAACATGAACTTATTTTCCTGACAAGCTTCTACGTTACAAACCCGGATTTAGTGAGGCAGGATGTGGTTCGCTTTAATTTTTTGAGAGACCATCTTTTCGAGGGTAAAACTTACTAAAAAACGTTGACTTTTTGTGTTCTAAGAAGTAGTATATTTAATACCAGATGTTTAGGCGTATAGCCTTTGTTGTCTTCGCATTAACCTTTGCTTTCTCCATCCTTTCTGTTTCTGTACTCAGAGCAGCTTCAATCCAGTATGCATTTTTTGGTGATGTAAAGGGCGATAGCGACTCAGTCCCCAGTATAGACTACCCATTGCCTTATCCCGGCAGAATTCTGCCCGACCATCCTCTTTGGCCATTGAAAGCCTTAAGGGATAAACTTTGGCTCCTGGTGACACTGAATAAATCCCGCCAGGCGGAATTGATGCTCCTTTTTGCCGATAAGAGACTTGTTGCAAGCAAAATCCTTTTCGAGTCGGGTAAGGCCGAACTAGCCTTTACTACCTTTACCAAGGGAGAGAAATATTTAGAGAAAGCGAGTAGCTTAGCAGGGGGATGTTTCAAGGATGGGATGGATACAAAATCTTTGTCAACTAAAATTGCCCTCGCTTCCTTAAAACATAGAGAGGTGGGATTGCAGCTTCTGAATCTTGCACCCGAGGACGCAAAGCCGGGAATAATAAAGACAATGGATTATTCAAAAAGCGCCTACATTATCTGTCACGACTCTTTAATTTCTCGCGGACTGCCTGCTCCAGAGAACCCCTTTAACGGGCAATAGTTGATGTTTTGAGATAAAAATTCCATCGCTTCTTTCTGCTCTATTATTAAATTGTTTGAAAAAAATTATCAATTAAGTACTTCTTTTTTGTAGGAAACAATTTTTCTTTAGAAGCATTGGCCTTGAATGATGCGTGGAGTGATATTTTTTGACATAAATGTTGCTAGTTGACGGAATATATCTAGTGCCCCAATATCTAACCTGTCACTAGGAATAGTGTATTTTCTTTTCATCATGAAATGTCCTTTTTGCGCGGCGGTTGACTCTCAGGTACTTGAGTCCAGAGTAGTTGAGGAAGGTCAAGCAATAAGAAGAAGAAGAGAATGTATAGAGTGCGGCAAGCGCTTTACCACATTTGAGAAGGTAAGAGAAACAGTTCTTTGGGTGATCAAAAAAAGCGGTAGACGCGAACCGTTTGATAGGGAAAAAGTCAAAAGGGGAATTCTAAGGGCGATTGAAAAAAGGCCGGTTTCCTTAGAACTGGTGGATAACATTGCCAATGAGGTTGAAAGAGAAATGTTAAGAAAAGGGGCAGAAGAAATTCCTTCCATGGTAATAGGGAATGCGGTTTTGAAAAGGCTGAAAAAGATAGATAAGGTAGCCTGGCTGAGATTTGCCAGCGTGTACTTGGAATTCGAGGACATGAGCGATTTTGAGAAAGCGATAGATAAGGCCTAGCACCTCTTATGTCTCAAGGTATTAAAGAAAAAACAAAAAAATCAAAATCTGTCAGCAAAAACGGTAAGACAGATATTGTCGGAGTCGGCCTAGAATCCTTAAATTCTCCTTCTTATGAAGAGGTTAGAGCCGAAACCGAGAGGAAAGCGGGTTTTAAGCCTGCCCTTCCCGAGGATTTTCCAAAAGGTATCTGGACGGAACAAGCTCTAAGGGTACTTATGGAGCGATATTTGTTTAAGGATAAAGACGGAAATATTATTGAAACCCCTGAGGAGATGTGTTGGAGAGTTGCTTGGGAGATTGCTTCCGCCGATATCCGTTGGGGGAAGGATAAAAATGAGGTCGTCAAAATTGCCAAAGATTATTATCTAATCCTTATCAAACACGAATTTCTTCCTAATTCCCCGACACTTATGAATGCCGGCACTGGAAATAAAATGCAATACTCTGCCTGTTTCGTTCTTCCTGTTGAGGACTCCTTAGTAGGGATTTTTGACGCCATTAAATACCAGGCCCTAATTCATCAAACAGGGGGAGGGACGGGCTTTTCTTTTAGCCGCTTAAGACCTAAAGGCTCAATGGTTAAGTCGTCCAAAGGGACTGCCTCAGGCCCCGTATCTTTTATGAGAATTTTTGATGCCGCCACAAACGAAGTTAAACAGGGAGGCAAAAGGCGGGGCGCAAATATGGGGATATTAAGAGTGGATCACCCTGACATAATGGAATTTATCCACTGCAAAGAGGAAGGCGGAATTACGAATTTCAACATCTCAATTGCCATAACCGATAAATTTATGAAAGCTTACGAAAAGGATAAAGACTACGATTTGTTTGACCCCAGAGGTGGTGAGAAGGTAGGAAGCCTATCCGCCAGAAGGATTTTTGACGAGATTGTTCAAAGTGCCTGGAAGACCGGAGACCCCGGCCTGGTGTTTATCGACAGAATAAATAGGGGTACCGCCAACCCGGTTCCCTCCTTGGGCCCGATTGAATCAACCAATCCATGTGGCGAACAGCCTTTATATTCTTTTGACTCTTGTAACCTGGGAAGTATCTTTCTTAACTATTTTATTAAAGACGAAGATGGCAAGAAGGATGTTAACTGGGAGAGACTTCGAGAAGTAACAAAACTTGCCGTGGGGTTTCTCGATAGCGTTATCGAGATGAATCCTTATACCCTTCCCCAAATAAGACAAACCACTCTTGCCATAAGAAGGATTGGTTTAGGGGTGGGCGGCTGGGCAGATATGTTGGTTGAACTCGGTATTCCCTATGGCTGTGAGGAAGCGCTAGTTCTTGCCGAGAGGATTATGAAGGAAATCCAAGATACAGCCAGAAAAGCGTCGCAAGATTTGGCAAAAAAGCGCGGGCCGTTCCCTCTTTGGCCAACAAGCATTTATGCCAATGAGGTTCCCAGGAGAAATTCTACAGTGACCACGATTGCACCGACCGGCTCAATTTCCATAATTGCCGGGGCATCTTCCGGAATTGAGCCATTTTTTGCAATTGCCTATCAACACATTGTCAAAGATAAACATATGGATAGAAGACTGACTTTTATAAATCCTAAATTTGAAGAAATTGCTAGGGAAAGAGGATTTTGGTCGGAGGAGATAAGAGAGAAAGTAGCAAAAGAAGGAGTGGTTGGAAATATTCCGGAAATCCCCGAGGATATAAAAACCCTTTTTGCCACGGCTCATGAAATTGATCCAAGCTGGCACGTAAAGATTCAGGCCTCTTTCCAGAAATATACAGAGAACGCGGTTTCAAAAACTATCAACTTAAGGCATGATTCAACAGTTGAAGATGTCAAAAATGCTTATCTTACTGCTTGGAACACAAACTGTAAGGGCATTACGGTCTTTAGGGACGGTTCAAAAGAAGCCCAGGTTCTTAATTTAGGACTGGCGGGAAAGGAGGAGGTCCAACCTGGGTCCCTTAGGGAAAGACCGCTAAAGGTAACGGGTGCAACCTACAAGCTATCAACCCCGGTGGGAAGCGCATTTGTAACCATCAATCAGGATGAAAACGGAGATCCTTTAGAGATTTTTATCAATGTTGGCAAGGCAGGAAGTGATGTGGCGGCCATGGCTGAAGCTTTAGGAAGGACTATCTCAACTGCCCTACGCTTTAGGGGAAGTCTGAGTGCTTTAGAAAAAGCCAAAGAAATTGCGCATCAGCTTTCGGGAATCGGAGGAAGACGCTCTGTCGGCTTTGGAGCCAGCAAGATAAGGTCCTTGCCTGATGCAATTTCTGTAGCACTTTCAACGCACTGTGGATTTAAGGTTAACGGTAATGGACATATTGGAACCACGTCACACGTGGCCGGAGCTGTTATGGTGGCGATTAGTTCTGCCCCTGCGGAACAGACCCAAAAGGGTTTATCCGACCCCACAATGGCTTCGGCCGCGTCTGAGGTGGTTTCAACAGAGGTTAACGGAGAATATAGCAATGGTCGCCCTCAAGCTAACGAGCCAAGCCTTTCGTTCCCTGGTGAGGGGAATCAAGAAAAAATAATATATGATTCTTCTTTCGCCAGTGAACAAGCCGGAGACATTTGCCCTTCCTGTGGTGCGTCTGCCTTAGTTTATGAGGAAGGCTGCACCAAGTGTTACTCCTGTGGACACTCTGAATGTTGAAAAATGAAAGATAAACTCCTTCTTTCTAAAAAGGTTGTTAAGGTAGACGGCTCTCTCGAAAGGTTTAATTCCCGAAAAATCGCCAAAAGTATTTGGTACGCAGCCCAGAATGTAGGAGGTAAAGATAATAAGCTTCCCATAAAACTGGCCCAACAGGTAATCGCTCTTCTTAAAGAGAAACTCAATGGTGAGAGCCAAATCGGTACGTCGGCTATTGGAGAGGCGGTAGAAAAAGTTCTTATTGAAACCGGACACGCCAGAACCGCTAAGGCATTTATTCTTTATCGCGATAACAAGAAACATACCAGGCAAGATAAGGCCGCATTGGGGATAAAAGATGATATAGGGCTTTCCTATAATACTTTATATATCTTAAAAATGCGCTATCTAAAACGTGACGAAAAGGGAGAGATAATCGAAACCCCCAGAGGGATGATAGAGAGAGTTGCCAGATTTTTATCTTCAGTGGAGAAAACACCCCAACTTCAGGAAAAGTGGTACGAAGAATTTTTTAATGTTATGGTCAATTTTGATTTTCTTCCCGGAACAAGAACCTTAGTCAATTCAGGTAAGCGTGATGCCCAAATTGCTAATTGTTTCGTTTTCGACATCGAAGACGACATCGACGGAATTTTTGAAATTCTCCACAAGTCGACCCTGATTAAAAAACACGGAGGCGGGTGTGGCTATAATTTTTCCAAAATTCGCCCGGAGAAAGATACGGTGGCCGGGATTCCCGAACTTGCAGCGGGGCCGGTAAAGATGATTGAGATGTTTAACCTAATGACTTCACTTTTTAGGCAAGAAGGTAGATACGAAAGCGGCAATATGGCAATTTTAAACGCAAATCATCCGGATATTTTTAACTTTATTTCGGCTAAGCAAGTAGACGGTTATCTGGCAAAGACTAATATTTCCGTGGCGGTTACGGATGAATTTATGAAGAAAGCTTTATCCGGTGGCGATTGGGATTTAGTTAATCCCAGGACAGGGGAGGTGGTCAATAGGGTAAAAGCTAAATCAATCTTGGATTTGATGGCAACCATGGCTTGGCAGACGGGGGACCCGGGGATTATTAACTTATCGGCGATAAACAAGGGTACCAGGCTTGCCAACCCGCTTTTTAGGAGACGGGGACCTATTATGGCCACCAATGTTTGTGGCGAAATTCCTCTTTATCCTTATGAATCCTGCAATTTAGGTTATGTAAACTTCACAAAATTTGTTACCGATAAAGGTTTTGATTTCAAAAGACTAGGGAAGATTATGAAAGTTGCCGTTAGGTTTATGGATAACGTTATCGATGCTGCTTGGTTCCCGGTTAGGGAAGTAGATAAATCGGTGCGCGACCATAGGCGTTTGGGAATAGGGGCCGTTGGTTGGGCCGAGACTTTAATTATGCTGGGAATTGCCTATGACAGTGACAAGGCCTTTAAATTGGCAGAAAAAATTGTCAAAACGATGTACTCCTCCGCCTTTGAAGCTTCATGTAATTTAGCCAAAGAAAGAGGTTCTTTTCCTTTGATTAATGAATCGATTTGGGCGGGAAAAAAGAGAAAACCCAGAAACGTAGCTTTAATCACCTTTCCGCCTTCAAGCGGCAATGCGGTTATTTGCGAAACTTCGTTTGGAATAGAACCATTATTCGCATTGGCCTATGAGCAGAATGTCATGGGAGGGGAACGCCTCACTACGGTTAATCAACTCTTTATTCAAAAATTGAAAGAACGCGATATTTATTCGGAAGAATTAATTCAAAAAGTTATTGAAGGGAGCGGTAGTATACAGGAGCTTAAGGAAATACCTGCAGATATCAGGAGAGTCTTTAAGGTAGCCCACGATATTTCCTGGCGTGACCATATAAAGATGCAAGCTTCTTTCCAAAAATGGACCGATAATGCCATAACGAAAACGATTAATATGCCACACGATGTAACCGTTGAGGACATCGAGGAGGCATATACTTTGGCCTGGAGGCTGGGGTGCAAGGGACTGACGGTTTATCGAGACAAAACAAAGAAAGACCAAGTGATTGAATTTGGAGGAAACGGGAATTTAGCCATGGCCAAAGTTAAAAAATGTCCCAACTGCGAAATTCATCTTAAAAAAGAAGGCAAATGTTATAAATGTGCAAGGTGCGGGTTTTCGACTTGTGAATTGTAGATATCTGTTACAATTGCCCCATGGTAATTTATACGAAAAAAGGGGATAAGGGGGAGACAAATCTTTACAGCCCAAAATCATTACGAAAAGCCCGAATATTAAAATCTTCTTTGACCATAAAAGCAATTGGAGCTGTGGATGAGGCCAATAGCTTTTTGGGTATGGTCACTTCCTTTTCTGAGGATAAAAATCTTGTTCTCTGGATTAAAGGGTGCCAAAGAAATCTTTTTGCCGTCGGCTCAATTTTGGCAGGAGCGCCGCTAGGGTTTTCAAAGACAAAGACATTAAAGTTAGAAAAAGAAATCGATAAATTAGAAAAGTCTCTACCCACCCTTAAACACTTTATTCTTCCGGGAGGCACAAGGGCCGCCTCACTTCTTTTTATGGCAAGGACACTGGCAAGAAGGGCGGAGAGGAGCGTTGTCAAACTAGGCAGAAGGCAAAAAATGAAACCCCAGATTTCGGTTTACTTAAATAGGCTCTCAGATTATCTTTTCACCCTCGCAAGATACGTAAACTTCCGAGAGGGGATAAAAGAGGAGCCTTGGCGAGGCAGGGATAAGTGATACAATGAATTTAAGATGCCCACGCCAGTTGAAAGAGGAGAGGCTTTGCCGATTGAGGAACGGGCTGAGGAATTTCCTGAAATCCCAATAGAGGTTGAGAATAAATCCGTTATCACTCCAAAACCCACAATTTTTAAAGCCCAGGTGACCGACGATAAAGGTAAACCTCTAATTTCCACGCCAGCTGCCACAACTACAATTACTCTTCCCAAAGAGGAAGCCGAGCTTGTGGCTCTGGCCAAAGGCAAACCGGAGAATGCCATAGTTTGGTTTGCGGCTTTTTGGTTAAGGATGTTCAAAAAGGCAATTCATTTTGGCTGGAGAATTTTAAGAGGAGGCGAGAAAAGTTGATGCTAGCCTTTGACATTAATACCATTTTTATTTTCTTAATCCTTATTGGGTTGGGACTTTTAGTTCTGGCGGGTTTTGGCTATACCCTCTTTACGCTATTTAGGTACCGGGGTAGGGAAGAGCGCTCACTCGATTCGGTTTTACTTCAGGTGGCGGTTCCCAGGGGAAATGAAATAAAAATCGATGCCATGGAACAGCTTTTTGCCTCTTTGTATTCGATTAAAAAAGGAGGCTGGAAACAAAAGTTTTCGGTTCAGCCGGCGGTTTCTTTTGAGATAGTGGCCAGACAGGAAGATATTCGCTTTTATGTCTGGACGCAAAAGGCGCTGAAAGACTTAGTCGAGAAACAAATTCACGGAGCCTACCCTGAGGCAGAAGTATTAGATATTCAGGAATACAATATTTTTTCCGAGCAAGGGAAGGTGGCCTATAAAGCCCTCCAGCTTAGTAGAGGAAATTTTTACCCCATCAAAACCTATAAGGATTTACCAACCGACCCTTTTGCCTCACTTACTTCTTCTCTGGCAAAAATGGGGCAGCAAGAGGCAGCGGCAGTCCAAATTATAGTTACCCCGGTCGATTCATCTTGGCAGAAAGATGGAAGGAAATTTATCTCCGACACCAAAAGGCAAGAATCGGATCCGGAAAAGGCGAAATTTGCTACCAGCGCTAAAACTCTGGAGGCAATCGAGGGAAAAATTGGCAAACCCGGATTTGAGGTTTCGGTGAGAATCGTGGCTATTTCGTCTACTTCGGAGGTTGCCAAAATGCATCTTGATAATATCTCATCCACCTTTGAGCAGTTTACCTCGGATACTAACGGGTTTAAGAAAAGGAAAATAAGAAGTAAAGGAGCTTTTATGGAGGATTTTCTTTATCGATATCAACCGATGTTTCACCTTTTTGGCAACCGCCCGTCAATATTAAATTCCGAGGAGCTGGCAACCATCTACCATTTTCCCAATAAACAGGTTACTACCCCCCATATCCATTGGCTTTATGCAAAAACCGCCCCTGCCCCATCCGAGATTCCTACCGAAGGGCTTTTTCTTGGCAAAAGTACTTACAGGGGAATTACAAGGCCGGTTTATATCAGCGATGATGATAGGCGAAGGCACATGTATATCATCGGCAAAACCGGAACAGGCAAAACAGAACTTCTCAAGGATTTGATTATGCAGGATGTCCGGGCAGGCAGGGGAATTTGTTTTATGGACCCGCACGGAGATGCAATTGAGGACCTTCTCAAACTTATTCCACCCGAGCGGGCAGAGGATGTGATTTACTTTAATCCCGGAGATTCCGAGCGGCCGATGGGCTTAAACCTTCTTGAGGCAAATACCGAAGATGAGAAACATTTTGTGGCAACTTCGGTTATCAACATGATGTACAAGCTTTTCGACCCGTACAAAACCGGTATTGTAGGTCCTAGATTCGAGCATGCCGTCAGAAACGCAATGCTGACGGCCATGAGTGAAGAGGGCTCCACCTTTGTTGAAGTAATGCGAATCCTAACCGACGCCCAATTTGTTCAGGAGATTTTGCCAAAAGTTACCGACCCAATCGTCAGGCGCTATTGGACTGACCAGATTGCCCAAACAGCCGATTTTCATAAATCCGAAGTTTTGGACTATATCGTTTCAAAATTCGGCCGTTTTGTTACCAATAAGATGATAAGAAATATAATCGGGCAATCAAAATCTTCATTCTCTTTCCGGGAAGTAATGGATTCCGGAAAAATTCTTCTTATCAACCTTGCCAAAGGGGAAATAGGGGAGGAAAACTCCAATTTCTTGGGACTCGTTTTGGTGCCGAGAATCCTCATGGCTGCCATGAGCAGGCAAGATGTGGCGGAGGAAAAGCGTCGGGACTTTTATCTTTATGTCGACGAGTTCCAAAACTTTGCCACTCCTGATTTTGCCCAGATACTCTCCGAGGCAAGAAAATATCGACTTAACCTTTGCGTTGCCAACCAGTTTATCGGGCAAGTTGAAGAGGAAGTTAAAAACGCGGTTTTTGGCAACGTAGGAACCTTAATCTGCTTTAGGGTGGGAGTAACCGATGCCTCTTACCTGGCCCATGAATACTCGCCGGTTTTTGGCGAGGATGACCTTTTAAATATTGAACGCTATCGCGTTTATACAAAGACAATTGTGAATAATGAGCCTGTTCCGCCTTTTTCGATGGATTTAACCCGCGACATGGGCAAGTTGAAAGAGATAGAAAATCCAAGGCTGGCAGAGATAATTAAAGAGATGAGCCGCCTGAAATTCGGCCGCGACCTAAAGTTGGTTGAGGCAGAGATTATAAGAAGGGCAAAACTTTAGTTTTCTTCGGGTTTAACCTCGTTTTTGGTATAATTGCCTCACATGGAGCCGTCGTTTAACGGTAGGACAGTTCTCTTATAAAGAACAAGCGATAGTTCGACTCTATCCGGCTCCACCAAATAAAGACCTGACGCCATAAAGTCGACACGGGAGTTTAATTATCTCCGCGCCCACAGAGGTAAATTATATTACTAGCGGGGGAAATGTTGAAGTTTAAAGCTCGATGAGGGCCGGGCGCTTGCCGGGTTCTTTTATTTCGGCCAGCTCCAGATAGCGTTCAGTGGTGGAAAGGCGCTTGTGGCCCGTGACCTGGGAAAGGAGAACCAAATCGACTCCGGCCTTAAGGTTTTCAACTATGAAAGTTGTCCTTAGGTCATTTACTGAATAATTAGGAACCTCCGCCCTTTGCATGTATCTATCAATTGCAGCTCTTATATTTCTGACTGCCAAGGGCTTGCCGTTTTTGCTGATAAAAACATAAAGTGAGGCAATTTTGGGTCTGACTGACATGTAGGCATCAAGCGCATCTTTTGCAGGCTTATTAAGAGGAATCGTTCTTTCCGGTTGAGTTGCATATGCCTCAATTTTGAGTGAGTCGGCCTTAACATTTTCGCTCTTTAGGCTTGCAACTTCAGAAATCCTCAATCCGGTTTGCAGAATGAGCTCGACAATGGCGGCAATTCTTGTATCCCCACGAACAACATCCCTTAAGGCCCTGTATTCAAGCTGAGAAAGGAATTTTGGAAGAGAGGCTTCAATTTTAGGATGAGCAACGCTGAGTGAAGGATCGGTTGCCAAGTGGTTTTCGGATAGTAACCACCTAAAGAAAGTTTTAACGGCATTAAGCTTTCGGGAAACGGATTTTGCGGTGTATTTTTCCGCAAGCAAAGTATCCCTAAAGGACTCAAGGTCACTAGCAGTTATTTGGTCAGGAAGGACCTTGTTTTTGCCATGCAAAAAAGCGACTAGCTGTTCAAGGTCCGCTCTATAGGCAAGGACAGTAGAGGGGGAGCGACCTTTAGTTTTTAAGCTGTCGACAAATTTCGGAAGCAGGTTTTTTAAAGCTTCTTGAGCCATTTTAGTATCTGGGGCAAGTTACGGACTATAATAATATCACAAATATTACAGCTGTCAACATATTATAGGCAAACAGCTTATAGAATGCAAATCTATGGAAAAAGGCTTTAGTCAAACCCTAAAAATAAGATTGGGTAAATATTGGAGTTACCTTTTGCTTATTTTAGCCTTACTATTTGTTATCTCATTGGTAAGAAACATCATTAAGATAGTGGAGGCGGGGAAAAGGATAGATGAGGCTAAAGCCAGAGTAGAGAAACTAAAGGATGAGAACAGTCAACTTAAAAGTAAACTTAGCCAGGTTCAGTCCGAGACATTTATCGAAAAACAGCTCAGAGACAGGCTGGGTCTCGCCAAAGAAGAGGAGATAATAGTTGTTCTTCCGGATGAGGAAACGCTTAGACAAATTGCCCCAAAGGTGGCTGAAGAGGAAGAAAACTTACCGGACCCCATTTGGAAAAAGTGGCTGAAGCTGTTCCTTTGAGAGTGCCAGCGAGAGGATTCGAACCTGTGACGGCTCGCTTATAACGAATTCTGAATTCGATATGTCGCAAAATTTATGTGGTAGGGGTGGGAGTCGAACCCACAACCTCGCGCTTATGAAACGCTTGCTCCGCCATTGAGCTACCCTACCATAATTTTGCGTCATGAAACAACTGCTCTGCCACTGAGCTATCTTGGCGCGTCGAAATGCATCTCGCTTACCGGATTTGTTCTTGTGCAAGAAGCAAATCCTTAACGCTCATTGATTTCTCCTTTCAAAATTGCTGTGCAATTTTGCGTATTAGAAAAAACAAAATCGCGAAGCGATTTTGAGAGGAGGAGCAGACTCGCAATAGCGAAGTTCCAGTTGTTACTGGAACGGAGCGCTAAAGTCGGGCTCCGACGATGTTGCGGGGCTAGGAGTTGAACCTAGCCTGGAAGATTATGAGCCTTCCGTGCAGCCGTACACTACCCCGCACGTATGCGCGATATTATACCATGCTTCATTCTTGGCCTCAATGATGGTAAAATCAGCGAAGTATGACCAAAAAGCGAGTACTCTCCGGCATTCGGGCAACCGGCCGCCTACATTTAGGCAACTATTTAGGTGCGGTCAAGGGTATGTTGGCCTTACAGGAAAATCCTGAATACGAGACTTTCTATATGGTGGCCGACCTTCATACCTTGACTACTCCTTATGAACCCAAAAACCTCCGACAGGATATTCGCGAGGTAATTTTAGACTATTTAGCCGCCGGGTTAGACCCTGAAAAATCAACGATTTTTGTTCAATCCCGAGTTCCCGAGCATGTGGAGCTGGCCTATCTTTTTTCAACTGCAGTTTCAATTGCCCGCATGCAACACCTTCCTACCTATAAAGACAAGGTTAAGCAATATCCCCAGCATAACACCATGGCCCTTCTTTATTATCCGGTTCTTATGGCTGCAGATATCTTGATTTATAAAGCCGATGCTGTCCCTGTTGGTGTTGACCAGGAACCGCACCTCGAAGTTACCCGAGAAATAGCCAGAAAGGTAAATTCCGAGTTTGGCACGGACTTTCCGGAACCAAAAAGATTCGAAACCGAGGGTGGATATGTACCGTCGCTGACAGGAGAGGGCAAAATGGCTAAAACGGTTTACGGAAGCTCAATTTTCCTTACCGATAGCCTTGAAGAGATTAAGCAAAAACTATCAAAGACTCCGACGGATTCCGGAAAAGGGGAGGTAGTACCCGAAAAGGGTGGAGTAGCCGCGCTTTTGGCCTTGGTTGAGCTTTTTGAAGGCAAAGACAAAAGAAAAAAGTACGAAGAGCGGTATTTAAGGGAAGGTATTAGGTACTCCGAGCTTAAAGAGGGACTTGCTGGGGCAATTTATAAGGAAATTGAACCGATTCAAAGAAGAAGAAAGACTTTTGAGGACAATCCGACCTTGGTCGATAAGATTCTCAAGGAGGGAGCCGAAAGGGCCCGCAAGGTTGCCAGAGTTGTTTTGGATGAGACCAAAAAGGCAATGGGTCTTATCTAAATAAACAAATTTACAAATGACAAATGACAAATCCGGAACAATAACAATAGAGGACTTCTCAAAAATAGATTTCAGAGTTGGGAAAATCGCGAAGGCCGAAGATATCGAAGGAGCAGAAACTCTAATTAGACTTGAGGTTGACTTCGGCCCCTTAGGGGAGAGAACTATTCTTTCCGGAATAAAAAAATGGTATAAGCCCGAGGAGTTGGAGGGAAAACTTTACATTTTTGTTTTTAATCTTGAACCTAAAAAAATGATGGGTGAGGAAAGCCAGGGAATGATTATGGCGGCCGAGGATGAAACTAGTGCGAGTTGCGTTCTTCTTGTCCCGGACAAAGAGATTGTTCCAGGGACACGAGTGCATTAGTGGTATAATTTCATGCACCAAACATGAGGAAAGATTCAAAACGCTTTCAATTCAGGCTAAAAATTAATCTCTGGACGGTCCTTTTGGGCTTCTTGCTCCTTCTATTTTTGCTGCCCTTAATTAGTTCCTTTTTTGATTTACAAGGAGGAAAAGGAAAAGTTGAAATTTCTCAAGCCCTTTCCGATATTAAGGTAGGGAAGGTGGAAAAGGTGGTGGTGGAGAATGAGTCCTTAATTTTTACTTATAAAGACGGTTCAATAAAGCTTAGCAATAAAGAACAGAATGAAACCTTCGCCGATCTTCTGGAAAAGTCGGGTATCGATCCAACTAAGGTCAGCTATACAGTAATCGACCAGACGCTCACCAAGGCAATAGGCAACATTTTAAGTATCGTTTTACCCCTTGCTTTAATGGCCGCTTTCTTCTTCTTTATCATTCGAGCTCAAAGCAAAGGGGCGCAGGATATTTTCTCTTTTGGCCGTTCCCGCGCTAAGCTTTTTGCCAAGGGAAAGCAATCGATAACCTTCAAAGATGTTGCTGGGGTTGATGATGCCAAAAAGGAGCTCGAGGAGATAGTGGACTTTTTGAAAAACCCCGGAAAATATCGCAAGATTGGAGCACGCACCCCCAAAGGTGTTCTTCTTTTCGGGCCGCCCGGGGTCGGTAAAACGCTTTTAGCCCGTGCCGTTGCCGGTGAAGCAGAAGTCCCATTTTTCAGTATGGCGGGCTCAGAGTTTATGGAAATGCTGGTCGGGGTTGGCGCATCCCGTGTCCGCGATCTTTTTGCCCAAGCCAAAGCCAGTGCACCGGCCATTATTTTTATTGATGAAATTGATGCCATCGGTCGGCCGCGGGGCAGGGGAGGCTTTGTTGGCGGTCATGACGAGCGCGAGCAAACCCTAAATCAAATTTTGGTCGAAATGGACGGATTTACACCAAATGACAATGTTATCGTCGTTGCCGCAACCAACAGGGGAGATTTGCTGGATCCGGCACTTTTAAGACCCGGCCGATTTGACCGCAGGGTGGTCTTGGATATGCCGGATAAAGAAGGCCGCCTTGCTATTCTTAAGATTCATGCCCGTGGTAAAAAATTCTCCCGAGGAATTAAATGGGAAAAAGCTGCCGACAGAACGGTTGGTTTTTCGGGAGCCGATCTTGAGAATATGCTCAATGAAGCTGCTATTTTGGCGGCTCGTGGAGGAAAAGAAAGCATCGATATGGAAGATATTGAAGAAGCAGCTACCAAAGTTAAACTTGGACCTGCCAAGAAAAAGCTCCAAAGCAAAGAGGATAAAGAGATTACCGCCTACCATGAGGCGGGACACGCAGTTGTTTCGCACTACCTTCCCAAAGCCGATCCTGTTGAAAGAATATCAATAGTTGCTAGGGGTATGAGTTTGGGTCATACTCTTATCCCGCCGGCGGCCGATCGAACCCACGAAACCAAGTCCCGGCTTATGGATCAAATAACCGCCATGCTCGGTGGCCGAGCTGCCGAAGAAATTGTTTTTAATGAAATGACATCGGGTGCCTCAAACGATATTCAAAAGGCAACCCAGATTGCCCGCGCAATGGTAGTTGACTTTGGCATGAGCTTTTTAGGCCCAATTAACCTTGGACCGCAGACGGAGTTGGGTGAATTTGGTAATACAGAATGGTATGAACCATCTCAGATCTCTCCGGCAACGCAAGAAAAAGTCGATTTAGAAACAAAAAAAATTATGGACGAGGGCTATAAAAGAGCCCTTCTGATTATTAAGAAAAACCGAAAAATCGCAGATAAAATCGTTAATAAACTTTTAGTAAAAGAGACCTTGGATAGGGACGAATTTGAAAGTATTGTAGGAAAAAAGAGTTCGGAAAAGTAAAGTGAATAAACTGGTTTTAATTGACGGAAACGCAATTCTTCATAGGGCTTTCCATGCCCTTCCCCCCTTAACCACAAAAAGAGGCGAGCCGATAAATGCTGTTTACGGTCTTGTCTCCATGCTTCTTAAAGTTATTCAAGACCTTAGGCCTACCCATATTGCAATTTGTTTCGATAGACCAGAACCGACCTTTAGACATAAAGAATTTAGGCAGTATCAGGCCCAAAGGCCCGAGATGATGGTAGAGCTCTCCGGCCAGTTTGAAAAGGCAAAAAGAACAGTTGATGCCTTTGGAATTCCGTTTTTTGAAAAAGCCGGATATGAAGCTGATGATGTTATTGGAACAATCGCCAATAAGGTAAAGGAGGATGTAGTAATTGTTACCGGCGATAGGGATATTCTTCAGCTTGTAACCGATAGGATTAAGGTTTATCTGCCGGTGGTTGGGATGTCAGAGGGGAAAATGATGGGGGAGGAAGAGGTGCTTGCCAAAATGGGCGTTAGGGCATCACTTATTGATGACTATAAAGCCCTTGTAGGTGACCCCTCCGATAATTATCCTGGCGTTCCGGGAATCGGACCTAAAACAGCTATTAAACTGTTAAATGAATTTGGGACACTTGATGCTATTTACAAAAACCTTGAAAAGACTCCGTCCGCTATTGCGGAGAAACTTAAGGATGGCAAAGAAAACTCAAAAGTTTCTAAAAAGCTGGCGACAATTGTCAAAGACGTTCCAATTGAGATTAAAATTGATGATTGCGCCAAGTGGGACGTTGATAGCAAAAAGGTATTAGATCTTTTTGCTGAATTTGGTTTTAAGACCTTAACCGAGAGAGTTAAAAAAGTTGGGAAAGAGCTTGATAGCGAGAAACAAATAAAACTTTTATAGATGGGCAAAATTCCAGAAAAATTTAAGGAAACGGTTGATTTGTTGGCCAACAAATTTAATGGTAAACAATGCGCTTTTCGTGGGACGGCTAGCCTGGTTCTTCAGGGATTAGACATGAATGTTGATGACATCGATCTTTTAACTGATAAAGATACCGCTCTTTTAGCAAATAAATTGTTAAATAAATATTTGGTTGATGAAGTTAAATATAGGCAGTCGGAAAAATTTAAATCATTCTATGGAAAATTTAATATCAACAGCATTCAGATAGAGGTGATGGGGGATTGGCAGATTAGGGATATAAAAGGAAGCTGGTGCGACTCTTTTGATGCATCGGACGATGAATGTAGCGAGATAAACTTAAACGGTAAAAGTGTCAGAGTAACAAAAATTGAGACTGAGTTGGTGACGTATTCAAAAATGGGCCGCTGGACTGCCTTCCAGAAAATTAAAAGGCAGCTAGGCTCTAGAAAATCGAACCAGCAAGTTTTAATCTAATTTACTTATGAAAATTGCTTTAGTCCATGACTATATAAAAGAGTACGGGGGAGCGGAGAGGGTATTGGAAACCCTGCATGAGATTTGGCCAAAAGCCCCGATTTTTACCTCGGTTTATCTGCCAAATTTTCTTGGCCCACACAAAGAAAGGTTTAGGGAGTTTGATATTAGACCTTCGTGGTTGCAATATATTCCTTTTAAATCAAAGCTGACAAGCCCCATCCGACTAATCGCCCCGCTTGTTTTTAAGTCAATGGATTTTTCCAAGTACGATGTGGTTATTGTTTCGGCAACCGGGGCTTATAACCCCAATACAATTAGAAAAGAAAAAGCCATTCAAATTTGCTATTGCCACACTCCGCCGAGATATTTATACGGCTATCCGACAGCTAGGGTGTGGAAGAAAAATGCTTTCTTCCGGGTTTTGGCTGAGATCGCCAATCATTTTTTGCGGATGACGGATTTTGAATCGGCACAAAATGTCGATTATTTTATTGCTAATTCTAAAGAAGTCTCGGCTAGAATAGAGAAGTTTTACCGAAGAGACTCTACGGTAATCTACCCGCCCATCGAAATCCCTACTATTAAATCAAAAATCTTAAATCATAAATCCTACTTTTTGACAGGAGGGCGGCTGGCGAGGCCAAAAAGAATCGATTTGGCGGTTAAGGTCTGTACGAAACTCAAGCTTCCATTAAAAGTTTTCGGAAAGGAATTTGCAGGCTACGGAGAGGAACTTAGGAAAATAGCCGGTCCTACGGTGGAGTTTTTGGGAGAAATTTCCGATGAAGAGAAATTTAGAGTTATGGCAGGGGCAAAAGCCTTTATTTTTCCGGCAGAATTTGAAGATTTCGGAATTACTCCTGTTGAGGCGATGGCAGTTGGGACTCCCGTTATTGCGCTCCGCTCGGGGGGAGTCAAAGAATCTGTTATAGAAGGAAAAACAGGAATATTTTTCCCGCCCGCAACGCCTGAGCGTAGCGATGGCGGGCGAGGTGATGAACCATTATTTAATAATCTCGTTGAGGCAATAAAGAGGTTTGAAAAGATGAAATTTAAGCCCGAGGATTGTATAGCCCAGGCTAAAAAGTTTTCCAAAGAAAGATTTAGACGCGAAATTGAGAATTTCGTGAACGCAAAACTTAAGACTTAATACTTATTCGAGTATTTAGTATTATGTATTAAGTTAATTTATGCCTGAACTTCCTGAAGTTGAAACAATTAAAAGAAGTCTGCAAAAATCCATCGTTGGTAAAAAAATCATCGGAATTAAAGTCCTCTTGGCAAAACAATTTCAGGGAGAAAAAAAGGACGTTGTTGGCACAAACATACAAGGGATAGAAAGAAGGGGGAAAATTTTAAAAATTTCTCTTTCCAATGGCAAGAATTTACTTATCCATTTTAAACTTACCGGCCAGTTGGTTTGGGTTCCGAAAAAAGGGGAAAGAATAACCTTGGGCCACCCCGTCCCGTTTGCCGGAAGTAATCTACCTGCCAAAACTACCCACGTAATTTTTGATATCGACGAAGGCCAACTTTTCTTTAATGACCTTCGACAATTCGGTTGGATTAAGGTTCTTGACGAGGCTGGGGTAGTTAAGGAAGTGGAAAAACTGGGGGCTGAGCCGCTGGCTAAAGAATTTAGCGAAGAATACCTCAAGCAAATTTTTTCCAGGACCGCCAAACCGGTGAAGATGGCCTTAATGGACCAGGAAAAGATTGCCGGGGTTGGCAATATCTATGCCAACGATGCTTTATTTGAAGCGGGTATTTCACCGGTTTATCCGGCGAAGGCATTAAGTGAAACCCAAATAAAGAAATTAAGAGAATCGATCATTAAAGTTTTGGAAGACGGTTTAAAGTATGGCGGCTCATCCGCCGCCGATGAGGCTTATATAAAGCCGACCGGCGAGGCGGGGGAATACCAAAAGCACTTTCGAGTTTATCAGCGGGAAGGCAAAAAATGTCCCAAATGTGGAAGAGAAATTAAAAGAATTAATCTTGGTGGTCGCGGAACCTTCTTCTGCCCTAACTGCCAGAAATAATGCAGATTATTAAACTTCGGCTTAATGATTTTAGAAACTTTAAGACCAAGCTCTTGGAATTTTCTCCAGAGATTACAGTAATTATCGGCCCAAATGCCTCGGGGAAAACCAACATCTTAGAAAGTCTTTTTGTGCTTGCGACCGGTAAAAGTTTTAGGGCAAGAGTAGAGGAAGAAATGGTTAATTATGATAAGGTTATAGCCAGAATAAAAGGCAGAATAAAAACAGACGGGATTTTAACAGATCTTGAAGTCGTATTAACCAGAGGACTTATCAATATTGGCAAGAGTTCTCCCGAAAAAATCGCCAGAAAGAAACTCTTGGTTAACGGGGTGGGTAAAAGACTTATCGATTTTGCGGGAATTCTCAAGGTTACACTTTTCGGCCCGTGGGATTTGGATTTAGTAACCGAATCTCCAAGTTTAAGACGCAGATTTGTGGATACGGTTTTGGGTCAGGTTGATAGAGAATACCGTCGGGCCTCTTTATCCTACGAGAAAGGCCTAAGGCAAAGAAACAGGCTTTTGTTGAGAATCCGGGAAGAAGGATTATCAAGAAGCCAGCTTCTATTCTGGGACAAGTTGCTTGTCAAAAACGGAGATTACATTTCGGAAAAAAGACAGGAATTTATTGATTTTGTCAATACTACCGGCGGGCTTGATGAGCAGAAATTTGAAATTGCTTATGATAAATCTGCCATATCAGAGGCCCGCCTTGAGCAATATGCGGAGGAGGAAATCGCCGCCGCCACGACCTTGGTGGGACCCCATCGTGACGATTTCATTTTTAAATTAGAGAGACGCGAATTATCCCGTTTTGGGAGTCGGGGCGAGCAAAGAATGGCCGTACTCTGGCTAAAGCTTGCAGAGTTGACCTTTATTGAAAGGATATCCGGGGAACGGCCGACTCTGCTTCTTGACGACATTTTTTCGGAACTTGACCATCCGCATAGGAAAATCGTTATGAAAGTGGCCGAGAAGCAGCAAACAATAATTACAACCGCCGACCCGCATTTTATTGAAAACTTCAAGGGAGTAGAAAAAATTAAATTAGGAAGGTAGAATTGGTCATATGCCTGAATCGGAAGAAAAACCAAAAAGAAAGAAAATAGAAGCGGGCGATATTGTTTACAGCCCTTATAGGCATCCGAAGAAAACTCCAGAAGGACATCGGTGGGTTGAGGTAGAAAGACATGTTGATAAAGGCTATCCGTTTAGATGGCGACTCGAAAAGTTGGGAGGGGAATCTCCCAAAGGTCCAGAGCCAGAGACGCCCGTTTCTCCCATGTATCCTACAGATAAACCTCCGAGAGAAAATGTTCCAATGGGGGGGATACCGAGAGGTGATAGAGACCCGGAAGATTAACACTTCTTTATTATGGCAGAAGAATTTAATCCGATTGAGCTCAAGAAACTTTACCGACCAGACAAAGATGCGGCGGAGCATTTGGGTCAAGTCACCATAGTAGGCGGCTCCCGACTTTTCCACGGCGCCCCAATCTTATCCTTAAAGGTTGCTTCAAGGATTGTGGGAATGGTATTTTTCTCCTCGCCCGAAGCGTCGGTGGGAAAGGTTGCGGAAGAGATAAAAAGTAAGCTCTCTTCCTTCATTTGGATGCCGTTTGAGGAAATAGAGGAGTATCTTACAAAATCCGATGCCATCCTCATAGGCCCTGGCCTTATGCGTTTCAGAAGCGAAAAAGTGCCACACGGGGAAAGGTCCCATGTTTGTGATGAAGCCTGCCAGGAGACAAGGGAGATTACGCAGAGACTTTTGACAAAATTTCCGGAAAAAAGATGGGTAATTGATGCCGGGAGTCTGCAAGTCCTCGATACTTCCTGGATTCCGCAAGGGGCGATTCTTACTCCCAATAAAGAGGAGTACGAAATCTTATTCGGCGAGGAGAAACCGGAAAAGGCGGCTAAGAAATATAAATGTCACTTAATTTTAAAAGGCCCTGTTGATATTGTTTGTTCGCCTGAAAGGAGTGTTGAAATTAAGGGTGGAAATATTGGAATGGCCAAGGGCGGGACAGGGGATGTTTTGGCCGGGTTGACGGTAGCTCTTTATGCCAAAAACGACGCCTTATTGTCTGCCTGTGCCGCATCTTACATAACCAAGGCCTCTGGAGATGAGCTTTACCGTAGGGCTGGAGTAAACTTCAACGCCGACGATTTGGCGGAGATAGTTCCCCAAGTAATCAAAAACCTTCCGGGTTGACTTGTTTTTTCCGCAAGATTTGCGGTATATTGAGAGTATGTATTTTCCCAAGTTTGTAATTTCCAATAAGATTTTGAAAAACATCGGCGTTATCGAGGCTGCTAAAGAGGTTATTGCCAATGCCCCCCTGGTCCCTTCTTTTGAAAAACAGTTCCAATCGGATGCCATTGTCAGAACCGTCTATCACGGGACGCACATTGAAGGAAACGACCTAACCCTGATTCAAACAAAGAAGGTTTTGGAAGGAGAAGAAGTTTATGGCCGGGCGCGCGACATCCAGGAGGTTATCAATTACAGGAACGTGGTAACACTTCTTGATGACTTGGCCGTCAAAAGAGGAGGATATGAGCCCGAAATGCTTAAGGAAATCCATAGGGCAACAACTTATAAAATTGTGGCCGAAGAGAAAATAGGAGTTTTCAGAACCAGTCAGGTTGTTGTTAAGGAAGAGGGGACAGGCAAGATTATTTTTCAGCCACCGCCTTTTGTGGAAGTGCCCTATCTGATCGAGGACTTTTTTGCTTGGCTAAATTCGCCCGAGACGCAAGAAACCCACCCCGTCATAAAAGCCGGAATCGCGCATTATATTTTGGTTGCAATTCACCCGTTTGTTGAAGGAAACGGAAGGACATCCAGAGCATTCACAATCCTAATTCTTCTTCGCGAAGGCTATGATATCAAGAGGTTTTTTGCCCTCGAAGAGTATTTCGACAGCGACCCTGCCAGCTATTACGAAGCTTTTTCCATAGTTGACAGGCAGTCAAAAAATATTGCTGCCAGGGATTTAACGCCTTGGCTTGAATACTTTACAGAAGTAGTTGCTATTGAACTGGCCAAGATAAAAGAAAAAGTGAGGAAGCTATCGATTGATACCAGGATGAAGCTCAAGATTGGCCAGCAGATTGCTCTTTCGGAGCGTCAAATGAGGCTAGTCGAATATCTTTCCGACCAGGGTTCGGGGAATATGCAAGAGTTAAAGAGGGTTTTGCCGATGGTTTCCGAGGATACCGTTTTAAGAGATATTACCGACCTTTTAAATAAAGGTATAATCAAAAAGGAGGGAAGTACTAAGGCCTCGCGATATGTCGTCGCGAATAGATAACCGAGATCTTAAAAACCGAGAGCTAATATAATGTTGCCATCTGACCCACAGTTTTTATATATGATTTTGGTTTTGCCCAGCCTCTTTGGCCTAACCTTAATCGGAGAAGGGCTTAATAAAGTTTTCCACGAAGAATGGACTGGCGTTATAAGTATTCTTTTTGGGATCGCCTTTATCCTAGTTGTTGTCTTTGCCTACCTTTTCTTTTCCACATACTTAAAGACAAGAGTCTAGCTCTAAAGTGCAGAGAATTACCAATTTTCAATTAAACTGACTATAATTGAGGCGATATGAGATTTAAGGAATTGGCCCTTTATCTTCAAAAGCTGGAAAAAATTTCTTCTAGAAACGAAATAACACAGATTCTCGCCGAGCTTTTTAAGAAGTCGGCTGTCCAGGAAATAGATAAAACCGTCTATCTTGTTTTGGGAACTCTTGCCCCAAACTACAGGGGTTTGGTTCTCAATATTGCCGAGCGGATGATGCTTAGGATTATTGCCCAGGCATATGACGAGGATGCCAACAAAGTTAAAACACTTTATAAGAAGGAAGGAGATTTAGGTAATGTTGCCGAGAGTCTAGCATCAGGACTGGGAGGAAACATGAGTGTAAACGATGTTTACGAAAGCCTTCTTGAGGTTGCAAATGATACTGGAGAAGGAAGCCAGGAGCGTAAAGTTAGCCAAATGGCCAAACTTTTGGGAGAGCTTGACCCGCTTTCGGCTAGATTTGTTGCCAGAATCCCGGTTGGAAAACTAAGATTGGGTTTTTCTGATATGACAATTTTGGATGCGCTTTCTGTAATGATTAAAGGTGACAAAACCGCCAGGCTGGAAATTGAAGCGGCTTTTAATGTAGAGGCGGATATCGGCAAGATTGCCAAGGATGTTAAGGAAAAAGGTCTGGGCGGAGTTTCCGAGGTGGAACCGGAACCGGGAACGCCAATAAGACCCTCTCTTGCCGAAAGACTTCCTTCTGCTGAAAAGATTTTGGAGAAGGTCGGAAATAAAGTTTATGTCGAGCCTAAATACGACGGGTTTAGGTCCCAAGTTCATATTTGGCATGAAGGGAAAGAGAAAAAGGTTCAGATTTTTTCAAGGAATCTTGAAAATACAACGGCGATGTTTCCGGATTTGGTAGAGGCAGCCAAAAAGATTAAAGTAAACCAGGCAATTTTCGATGGCGAAGCAATAGGTTATGATCCCAAAAACGATAAATTTTTGCCCTTCCAAGAAACAGTTCAGAGAAAAAGAAAGCACGGTATCGAAGAGGCAGCCAAGAGTTTTCCTTTAAAGCTTTTTATTTTCGACATTCTTTATAAAGATGGAAAAAGTTTTCTAAAGACTCCCTTTAGCCAGAGAAGAAAAATTTTAGAATCCGTAGTTCCCAAAGGGGAGGGAACAGTTCAGTTAACGAGGCAGGAGATTGTGGATTCCCCGGCGGTAATAAGAGATTTAATCAAAAAATATCTTTCGGAAGGGCTTGAAGGGGCAGTTATTAAAAAAATCGATGCCCCTTATAAAGCCGGCGCCAGAGGCTATCACTGGGTTAAATATAAGAAAACAACGGAGGGAGGAGTAGCGGATACCATCGATTGTCTGGTGATGGGTGTCTATAAAGGTAGAGGCAGAAGAGCCGGTTTTGGGGCTGGGGCATTTTTGGTTGGAGTAAAAGATAAGAGTAAATTTAAGACGGTTTCAAAAGTTGGCACCGGACTTACAGATGAGCAATGGAGGGAGTTAAACAAGAGAACCAAAAAGTTGCAGATATCCTCAAAACCGCAAGAGTACGAAGTTCACAAAAATTTGGAGCCTGACATTTGGGCAAAACCTTCTCTGGTGGTGGAAATATTGGCCGATGAGATTACCGTAAGCCCGATTCATTCCGCCGGTCTTGCTTTAAGATTTCCCCGTCTTATAAAATTTCGGGACGAAAAGAGTCCTAGCGAAGCTACGACCCTGAGGGAACTCGAAGGGCTTTTTGAAATGCAGAAAGTCCTTACCAATAGATAAAACTCTACAACTTTTGTTGTTAGCGAATTCTTCTGATGCTACAATGCCCTCACCCCTTTAGGCGGGGTAAGCCATGAAGGTCATCGCGGACTTACAGATTCATTCGAGGTTTTCAAGGGCGGTTTCTCCGCAAATGACCGTTCCCGTAATTTCCGAGTGGGCTGCCAAAAAGGGGATTGGACTTGTGGCAACCGGAGATTGGACCCACCCGATTTGGTTAAGGGAACTTCAAGCAAGCCTGGAGGAAGTCGGAGAGGGTATTTATAAAGCAAAAGAGGCTCCGAATAAGGCTCCAAGGTTTTTGCTTTCCACCGAGATAAGTTCGATTTATTCACAAGGGGGGAAAGGGAGGAGAATTCATACACTGGTTTTTGCTCCCAATTTTGAGGTCATAGAAAAGATTAATCACGAACTTATTCTCAGGGGAGCAAATTTACTGTCCGACGGCCGGCCAATTGTAGGCCTGACCGCCAAAAACATAGCGGAAATTGCCCTTGAGGTAGACGAGCACTCGCTGGTAATTCCGGCCCACGCTTGGACGCCCCACTATTCACTTTATGGAAGCATTTCCGGCTTTGACAGCCTCGAGGAATGTTTCCAGGAAGTTTCTCCCTCCATCTATGCGATAGAGACAGGGCTTTCTTCCGATCCGGCCATGAACTGGAGAATAGGGGAATTGGGAAACCGCAAAATCGTTTCATTCTCTGATGCCCACTCTCCGCAGAAAATGGGGCGGGAAGCAACGGTGTTTGAAATAGAAAGTGAAGACAGAGAATTAAGTTATATGGATATCTATAATGCCATTGCCCTACCCTCAAATTCCAAATCTCTATCTCGTATCTTATACACAATTGAATTCTACCCCGAAGAGGGTAAATATCACTATACTGGGCACAGAAATTGCAAAATAGTTTATTCTCCAAATGAAACCAGAAAAATGGGGACAATTTGCCCTGTTTGCGGGAGAGGACTAACAGTCGGAGTTATGAGTAGAGTTGAAAGTCTGGCTACCCAGGAGATAGAGACTAAAAGTATCTCGGATGAGTTCGGTGTCAGGTGGATTAGCGACAAAGAAGGCAGAAAGCCTTCCTATGTTATGCTTGTTCCGCTTTTGGAGATTTTGGCAGAGGCGATGGGGGTGAAGGGAGTAACCCAGAAAGTTATCGCCCTCTACAATACGATAATTAGCTCTTTGGCAAGTGAGTTTAAGGTTCTTCTTAGTACCCCCTTGTCTGATATAGACAGGATTGCTGGAGCGAGAGTGGCTGAGGGAATTGGTAAAGTAAGAAGCGGAGACATCGTCATCGAGCCCGGATATGATGGAGTTTTTGGCAAGGTTAAAATTTGGAAAGAGGAGAAAGAAGGTAAAGAGCACATACCTTCGGATCAAGCGACGCTCTTTTAATCTATCTTTACTTGACAGCCCCGCCTCTTTCTGAAATCATGAAAATAGCACAAGGGGGTGATAATTATGGCAGCAGTAGAATCAACAGGACTTAAGAAAGAAACAGCAGCAGCATTATCTACACTGTTGGGCCCTACCCTAGTGGTACCAGTACTTTTTCTGCTTTTAGAAAAAGACGCTTATGTTCGGTTTTGGGCGATGCAATCGATAGTAACCTTTGGATTCTTGTTTTTACTAAATTGGGTTTTAATATTTTCGGTTGTTCTTGCCTTTTTTGCCGGCCTAGTGTGGATAGCTGGAGTAATTCTTCTTCTCGTAATGACCTACAAAGCCTGGCAAGGACAAGAGTGGGAAGTACCCTTCTTGGGCAAATTCGCCAGAAAATTCTTAAAGAAGGTGTAGCCTAAATGGACCCTCGTGCTCGGATGATTGAGAATATTCTTAAGAGCTATAACCTTGATGCCCCGAGGGTTCTTTTGGCAATGTCCAAGATTCCACGGGAAGAGTTTGTTCCCCTAAAGTATCGCCATCAAGCATATGATGATGGTCCTATTCTAATTGGCCACGGACAAACCATTTCTCAGCCTTACACGGTGGCTTTCATGACCAACCTTCTTAACCTCAAAGGCGATGAAAAGGTTCTGGAGATAGGGACAGGTTCGGGCTATCAGGCTGCAATTTTGTCTCTTCTGGCAAAAGAGGTTTTAACTATCGAACGGATAGACGCTTTGGCCAGGGAAGCGCGCAAAAGACTAAAAAAGCTGGGTTATAGGAATGTGGAGGTAAAGACGGGGAGTGGGGAATACGGATGGAAAGATGAAGCCCCGTTTGGCGCAATACTTATTACTGCCGGTATGGAATGGATTCCGGAGGAATTATTTAGACAGCTTGGCGACGGGGGAGTATTGGTGGCGCCGGTTGGGGGAGGAATGGATAAGGTTATGACCAAATACACAAAAATGGGTAAGAAGATTAAAAAGAAAGAATTCGGCATTTTCCACTTCGTGCCGTTTGTAGAAGAGAATTGACTTTGGTTGGTGTAAAATTGCTTCAGTATGATAGAAATTGCGAAAAAGGCAGCCATAGAGGCGGGTAAAAAGATAACTTTATTGAGGCGGAAGGGATTATCTTTTAAGGGCAAAAAAAGGCTGGGCGATTTTACTACCGATGCCGACACTCTCTCGGAGAAAATTATTCTTGACATGCTTCAAAGAGAATTCCCAAAGCATAATTTTGTTTCCGAAGAAAGTGGAACCACAAATAGAGGTTCAGAATATACCTGGGTAATAGATCCTCTTGATGGCACGATACCGTTTTCTTCCGGCTTACCAATTTTCGGGGTATCGATAGGACTTTTAAAAAAGCACGGGCCTGTTTTGGGAGTAATTAACTTGCCCGAACAAGGCTGGTTATTTTGGGCAGAGAAAGGGAAAGGTGCCTTTATGAATGCAGAGCGTTTGGTAGTCAGCGGAAAAAAGGAGTTGATGAAATGCGTTGTTGGAGTGGAATACGGCTATATGGGTACTCGAGGCAAAGAAGCCGAAAAACTTCTTATTCCACTTGTTGATAAGGTACGCTACCCTCCGGCCCTGGGAAGCTCTGTGGCGGGGTGTGCATATGTAGCAAAGGGAGTATTAGACGGATACATTCATAGTGCACACCCATGGGATTTTGCCGCAGGAGCCTTAATCGTAGCGGAGGCGGGAGGGAAGGTAACCGATTACGAGGGGAAACCGGTTGATTGGACGAAAGACTGGATTGACTTCTTTGCCAGCAACGGACAAATTCACGATGAAATTCTTTCTTTAATAAAACCATGAAACTAATAATCGGTTTGGGAAATCCGGGGGATAAATATAAAAATAATCGACACAATGTTGGCCACATAGTTCTCGACGCGCTAGCGTCGAGAATGGTCAATGGTCAATGGTTAATGGATAATAAGCTGCATTCATTAATCATTAATCATCAGCCATTAGCCATTTTGGCAAAGCCAATTTCTTTTATGAATGAATCCGGTAAATTTGTGAAGAAATTAGTTGAACAATACAAGCTTGACACTCCGAATTTATGGGTAATTCATGATGACTTAGATATCCCTCTAGGAAGCTATAAAATCCAAAAAGGGAAAGGCCCCAAACTTCACAACGGCATTAACTCGATAGAGCGGGAATTGGGGACGGATGATTTTTGGAGGGTGAGAGTGGGGGTGGATAATAGACCAGAGAGGTTAGGCGGGGAGCCCTCCTTTGCTAAAGCTACGGAGGGTAAAGAGTATGTTTTGCAGGATTTCGAAGATAGCGAGATACGGTCAAGAGATAGGGTAGTGAAACAAGTTGTTAAAGAACTATTAGCTATTAACTATTAACCATCAGCCATGTACCCCAAAACAAAAGGTTTCTCAACTATAGCCGATGTTTTAAAGAAATTTAAGGTCGACGAGGATAAATATATCTCTCGTGAATTCCAAAAATACGGATATGATTTGGCAGAGGAGATGGGAGATTTAAAGAATAAATCTTTATACATTAAACTGGCAAAAGAAACACCAAGGGGTTTTTTGGAATCTGCCAGAAACTTTGTCAAAGATGCATACAGTGTAAAAAGCAAACCAAAACTGTTTATGTGGAAATTACAACAGCTCAAATCTCAAAGTTCAAATCGCAAATCTGCATCTCAGAATTCAAAATCTGGAAAGATTTAAGATTATTAGTTGTAGATTTAAGTTTTGACATCTAAGATTTGAGATTAGTTATATGAACCTGCCAGCTCTAAACGGTAACTATATCGACCTGATTATCATTTTGGTACTTATCTATTTTGTGTCCGAAGCCTTCAGGCACGGGTTTTGGGTTATTCTGGCCGACTTTATTTCTTTTTTGGGCTCGCTTCTCATCTCTCTTCGTATCTATAAATTTGCGGCCGGAGCCTTGCGGTCGAACTTTTCTGTCTCCCACGCGATTGCCAATGCCTTAGGATTTTTAATAACAGCCATTGTTTCCGAGGCAATACTGGGTTTTATTTTTGGCCATCTTGTAGCCAGACTTCCCGAAAAATTATGGAAGTCAAAATGGAACAAAATCCTAAGTACAATTCCCGCCTTGGGGGAAGGAATTGCCTTAATCGCATTCTTCTTAACTTTGACATTGGCCCTTCCGATAAGGCCCTCTATTAAAAACGATATATCCGATTCAAGAATTGGGAGTGTGGTTCTGACTAAAACCACACAAATTGAAAAAGCAATTAATGAGGTTTTTGGCGGCGTAATTGAAGACTCCCTGACATATCTAACTATAAAACCGGGGAGCAGGGAAAGGATCCCTCTTGAAATTAAAAAACAGGAGCTTAGCGTGGATGAGGCTTCTGAGTCCGAAATGTTTAAACTTATTAATAAAGAAAGGCGGGAAAAGGGGATAAAGGAGCTTACCTGGTCGCCTGATATTATGGTTGTTGCCCGGGTCCACGCAAAGGATATGTGGGAGAGGAGTTACTTTGGACATATATCGATTGAAGGAGAGGATGTGGGGGATAGATTGGATAAGGCAAAGATAGAATATACCTTCGCCGGGGAGAATCTGGCCTTGGCCCCGACTCTGGTGACTGCCCACAACGGCCTCATGAACTCCGAAGGCCACAGGCAGAACATCTTAGAGCCAAGGTTTAGCAAAGTCGGCATCGGCGTTATCGACAACGGAGTGTACGGAAAAATATTCGTACAGGTATTTACTGATTAAATTCAAATAAGGGTGGTAGAGTCGATTTAGAAAAACACATATGGATACCGTAAAAGCCCATGTTTATGTTCAAGGAAGAGTTCAGGGAGTTTTTTACCGCGATTGGACCCTTCGCCAAGCACGTGCCCTGGGCCTAACAGGTTGGGTCAAAAATTTGTCGGACGGGAAAGTTGAGGCTATTTTTGAAGGAAGCAAAAGTGCGGTTGAGCAGGTAATTGAAAAGTGTAAAGAAGGCCCGAAATTGGCAAAAGTGGAACACACTGATATTATTTGGGAGAGCCCGACTTCCGAATTTTCCTCCTTTGAAGTAACCGGGTAGTGTAAAATATAACTGATTCCTACCCATGAAGAAAGAACTTTTAATTCATTTTGCCTTTTTGACCTCTTTTCTAATTTTTGCTTCTTTGGCTAGAGAGTACTTCAGCCTTTCTTTTTGGCCGTTCTGGGTTGGGGGATTAGTCGGCACAATTCTTCCCGATGTTGACCATTTTATCTACATCTTCTTTTTAAGACCCCAAGAACTTGCCTCCCAAAGGGCTTCGTATATGCTAGGGAAGAAAAATGTCCTTGGTACCCTAAATTTTTTGGCGGAAACCAGGTATGAAAGAACAAAGATTATTTTCCACACCGCCACTTTCCAGATTATATTTACCGCCCTGGCCTTTTGGGTAATTAGCTCCTCCGGCAGCCTTTTCGGGCGGGGGCTCGTCTTGGCATTTCTTCTACATATATTGGTTGACCAAACCGTAGATTTAATGGATATGGGTAACCTTTCGACCTGGTTTAAGAATTTTCCGCTAACATTTCCTCAAGACAGGGAAAAATTGTATTGGGGGGTAAATATCGCAATTCTTCTTTTATTTTCCTTTATTTTCTAAGTACATAACCGGCTTTTTCAACGACCGCTTGGATTTTATCCTCATCAACAGATTCAGATATCAAAAATAATTCACACTTGGCATAACTGACCTTGGCTTTAATACCGGCATCTTCAAGGTCAGATTCAATCAGCATGGCGCAACTCGGGCAATCCATACCTTCAATTTGGTAGGTTTTATTTTTCATTTAACAACATCAAAATAACCGGTATACATTCCCATCGTGCAGGCATAAGTGATTCGACCGACCTTTTTCGGCGTGAATTTAATAATTTCGGTTCCTGTTGGCGGCATATTCTTAACAATATTAAAGGAAGGAATGGTAAATGCCCTGGCACAACTATAGACACTGTTGGTAACTAGCGTTAATTCAACCGGAACGCCAACTTTTAAGGTGTTTACATCTACAAGATAACCCCCCGGCGTAATATTGATGGTTACCTTTTGGACACCCTGGTTTAAGTTGGCCGAGGTACCGCTTCCTTTATGGAAAAGATTTTGGAAGGTATAAGGCGAACCCCAGAGGGCCAATCCAGAATTGAGTGAAATCAATCCAAGAATAAAAATAATCGTTGCCGCAACAATCACAAAAGCCTTTTTCTTCAGTAGTTCTACTGAAACGGCCCCGAGCAGGAAAAAGACGGGAGAGGTTCCTAGTACAAAGGCAAGCATGATACCGGCCCCCACCATGGGAGAGCCGGAAGCAATGGCTACAAGCATCATGGCTTGGGTTATCCCGCATGGCAAGAGAACAGTTAAGAGTCCCAAAAATGCCGGGGCAAAAAAAGATTCAGTTTCCGAGTGTTTTTTGGCGAAACGGTAAATAAAAGTTGGTGGCTGGATAACAAAATATCTAAAGATAGGGTGAACATTAAGAAGCCTGCCCGCCGTAGCCAAAAGAAATAAACCTACCAAAAATTGGAAAACGGATTGAACTTTGGGGGCAACAATAAAACTGGAGCCGATTAACCCGAGAACAAAACCCAAAAGGGTATACGCTAGGAGTTTAAAGAAAATAAAAACTCCGACATGAATATATTTATCGCTTTTATTAATCTTTTCTAAAGGTCCGGATTGGGCAAGCGATGAGGCTAAAAGCCCCCCCTGTATAGCAAAACAAGAAATTCCACCTGTTGTTAGTCCTGTAATGAGTGCCAGCCAAATCTTGTCCATTTTATGTAACTTATCATTAGTCGCCGGTTTATAAACTGGCGATGCAGAATAGTTAAGTTGAGTCAAAATACCACAGGCCTGAGCCTGTGCGTAGTTTATTGTCTTGACTTAATCCCCCTATGGGGGATAAAATAGTATGTTACGGATAAGGATTTTTGTCAATATGCCAAAAGGAGTTCCCAGAGACAAATCTATTCAAAGAATAATCATTCACCGCTACAAAATTGCTAGCGGCCATTTGGATAAAGTAATCAAGATGCTTGAGGGCGGAGAGTATTGTATTAATGTTGTACATCAATCATTAGCTGTACAATCGGCCCTGAAAAAAGCGGACGCCGTTGTTCTAAAAAACCATCTTGAAAGCTGTGTTGCCGATTCGATCCGAAAGGGGGAGAGCAAAGAAGCGATAGAGGAAATAATGCAAGTAATTAAAAAAAGGTGACCAAAACTTCGTTCCCAATTGTCGGAATGCACTGCGCCTCCTGCGCAAAACTAATCGAAAAGAAGTTGACTAGGACGAAAGGAGTGCTTAATGCCTCTGTTAATTATGGAAGCGAACAAGCGGTTGTTGAATATGATTCTTCACAATTAACAACAGCGGGTCTAAAGAAGGCGGTCGCCGAGGCAGGCTATCAAGCGGTAATTATGACATCGGAAAAAGCCGCCGAAAAAATAAAGGAAAAGAGTAAGGCCGAAAACCTCAAAAAACTGAAATCAAAATTAGTTGTTTCCGTAATATTAACTGCCTTCATTATTGTTGGTAGCTTTACTAATTTATTACCTTTGGTTTTGACCGCGCTGGCATCAATCGTTCAGTTTTGGGTCGGCAGAGATTTTTATTTGGCGGCGTGGTCGGGCTTAAAAAACAAAACTGCCAATATGGACACTCTTGTTGTTATCGGAACGACAGCGGCATATTTCTTTTCGGTCATCAATTCGTTTTTCCCCAAATTACTTTCCGGTGGCGGAATCTATTTTGACACTTCGGCGGTAATTATCACTTTAATTCTTCTGGGAAGATTTTTGGAGCAACGGGCAAAAGTTAAAACTTCCGAGGCAATAAAGAAACTTGGTTTACTGCAGCCGAAAACAGCACGAATTATTCAGGGCAAAAAGGAAATTGATATTCCTATCGATCGAGTGGAAACGGGAGATTTAATTCGCGTTAGGCCTGGGGAGAAAGTGCCGGTTGATGGAATTATAGTTGAAGGAGAAACGAGCATTGACGAATCAATGGTTACGGGAGAGAGTTTGCCGGTTGATAAGGTTGTGGGCGCGACTGTCATCGGGGCGACATTAAATAAAAACGGGACATTGATAATAAAAGCAACCAGCATTGGTGAAGATTCGATGCTATCAGGGATTATTAAACTTGTTTCTGAGGCCCAAGGCTCAAAAGCGCCGATTGAAAGGCTTGCCGATAAAGTTTCCTCTTATTTTGTCCCGACCATTTTGGTACTCGCCATAATTACCTTTGGTGTCTGGTTGATTTTCGGCAACCTTAGTCAAGCAATGACCAACATGATTGCGGTTTTAATTATTGCCTGTCCTTGCGCTTTGGGACTGGCAACTCCGACGGCAATTATTGTCGGTGTAGGTAAGGGAGCAACAAAAGGAATTTTGGTAAAAAATGCTCAGTCTTTGGAACTTCTAAGTAAAGTAAAAACGGCCATCTTTGATAAGACCGGCACCTTAACTCTGGGTAAACCAGAAGTCAATGAAGTCGTGGGAGATGAGAAAACACTAAGAATTGCTGCATCTTTAGAACAAGGCTCAGAACATTCTTTAGCAGATGCAATCATTGCGGCTGCGAAGAAAAAAGGAAGTCGAGTTTCTAAGATTCGGAAATTCGAGTCCTTTTCGGGTATGGGAATTGCCGGAATTGTTGACGGCCGGAAAGCCGTTTTGGGTAACCGGGCTTTAATGGAAAAAGTGAAAATTGATTTGTCTGGATTTGAGAAGGAGGTTAAAAAATTTGAAGACATGGGAAGAACGGTGGTCATCTTGGCCGCTGATGGGAAAGCGGTTGGCATAATTGCAATTTCTGACGCCGAAAAGCCCGAGTCAAAAGCGGTCATTACCGAGCTTAATCAAAGGAAGATTACAGTTTGGATGATTAGTGGGGACAATCAAAGGACTGCTCTGGCGGTGGCGAGACGGTTAGGGATTAAGAACGTTTTAGCAGGAGTATTGCCTTCGCAAAAATCTGAAAAAGTAAAAAGCATTTCAGGATACACGGCTTTTGTGGGGGATGGCGTCAATGACGCACCAGCACTTGCCGCTAGTGATGTCGGAATTGCGATGGGAACCGGTAGCGATGTCGCAATCGAATCGGCAGGTATTACCCTGATAAATAAAAATCTAAACAGTGTAGTGTCGGCATTTGATTTAAGCCGGGCAACACTGCGGGTTATTAAGCAAAATTTATTTTGGGCTTTTGGGTATAATGTTGTTTTAATTCCGGTAGCGATGGGCGTTCTTTATCCGTTCTTTGGAGTTCTTTTGAATCCCATGTTGGCATCATTCGCGATGGCGGCCAGCTCGATTTCGGTGGTTAGCAATTCTTTGAGGCTTCGATTTATTAAAATCTAGTTATTGAAGAAAAGGTGGTTAAAAATGCTATCCTGGTCTTGGTTGATTTTTAGCTTCATTTGATTTATTATCCTTTCGTAATGAAAGAGAAAGCCCCGGAAACAAAAGACAAGATGGCCCAGGAAGTAATAGCCATGCTTCATGGTAGGGCCCTTTCGTTTAGGGAAATCGCCAACCAGCTAGGGATTACCATAAGACGATTTGAAGAAGAGTACGCCATTATTGAGGAGTTTCAGAGGAGGAAAGCGTTGGGGGAAAAAGTCAGGTTGGATATTCATAGCCAAAGGCGCCTAAACCTGGTTGATACGCTGACAAATGCACAAAACCAGAATTTAGTCACGATTGCTCTTAACCTGGATCCGGAAAGGGCGGTGGAGTATCCGCCGGGAAATTCTGCCTGCTATTATCTTATTAGTCAACGCGATGAGCTTTTTAAAAAAGGAGTAATTTTCCCTCAACTGATTCAAGGTCGTCTTTGGGATGTAAGAGCGGATTTTGAAGAAAGTATGGAAAGAAAGAGATTTATGTCGGGCCACCGAATTGAAAAGGTTAGTTAGTTTACGATTTGTGAAAATAGAGGTTGACGAGCCCCTACCATAGTCGGTATATTGAAACGATATGGCGATAGTTGAGGTAGCGGATAAGGATTTTGAAGAAAAGGTGATAAAAAGTCAGCTTCCCGTACTTGTCGATTTTTGGGCTTCTTGGTGTGCCCCTTGCCGGATGGCAGAACCTATCTTACACGATGTTTCCGAAGAGTATAAAGGAAAACTTACTGTCGCCAAAGTCAATGTTGACGAGAATAAAACTACCGCTTCCAAATTTGGGATAATGTCTATCCCGACAACGATTTTGTTCAAAGCGGGAAAGGAAATTGGACGAGAGGTTGGTTTTTCAGGGAAAGATGCATTTATCGAGTTAGTTAAAAAGGGGGTGATTTAATTGGACCTAAATCAGACACAAAATCCTCTGACACCACCGGGAACTATCCCGACTGATACTCCGGTTGTACCGGCTAGTGATATACCGGTTCAGATACCGGTTGACCAGCCCACTCCGACTCCGACAGCGCCAGAGCCTTTGCCAGAGCCGACTGCTCCGCCAGCGGGAGAGCCTGCCTCCAGCGAGCCTGTAGCGGCTGTTGAAAAGCCAGAGCCGACGGAAGGTGAAGAAGGGACGGGAACTCCAGGAGGGGGGACCCCTCCGGTAGCTTCCACAATGTAGCTTTCATGGAACAAACTTTTGTTTCAAAGCCGGGCCCAGGCCAAGCTTGGGATGTGGCAATTATAGGTTCGGGCCCTGCAGCCCTGACTGCCTCTATTTACACAACCCGGGGCGCTATCTCGACTTTAATTCTCGCAGGGGAAAAGTGGGGAGGGCAATTGATGCTGACAACTACGGTCGATAACTTTCCCGGTTTTCCCGAGGGTATTCAAGGACCGGACTTAATGATGGCAATGCGTAAGCAAGCCGAACGTTTTGGGGCAGAATTTATTACGGTTAATGTCAGCGAAGTGGATTTGGACAAAAAACCTTTTGAGATTTCGGCCGGGGGAACCGTCTATTTGGCCAAGACAATAATTGCTACCACCGGAGCAAATGTGCTCTGGCTTGATGCACCGGGGGTAAACAAACTCATCGGCCGCGGAGTTTCCTCTTGTGCACCTTGTGACGCGCCTTTCTTTAAAGATAAAAAGGTGGCGGTTGTGGGGGGAGGGGACTCGGCCATGGAAGAGGCACTGACCCTTTCAAAATATGCAAGCGAAGTGTTTATTATTCATAGAAGGGACAGCCTTAGAGCCTCTCAGGCAATGCAGCAAAAGGTTCTTGCCAATCCCAAGATTAAACTTTTGTGGAATAGTGAAGTAACCGAGGCCAAGGGCGAGCAAAAATTGGAGAAAGTGATTATCAAAAATAATAAAGACGTCACAACGAGCGAGCTGGTAGTTGACGGTCTTTTTATAGCCATAGGCCATAAACCGGACAGCGATATTTTTAAAGGGAAGCTTGAAATGAATGAGACAGGTTTTGTCAAAAACTTCTATGAGAAGTATCACACGGCCACCTCGATTCCCGGCGTTTTTGTGGCCGGAGATGTTACCGATGCCCAATACAAACAGGCAATAACTGCTGCAGGGATGGGCTGCACGGCGGGGATGGATGCCATAAAATTTCTCGAAGAAACCAAAAATTCCTAATTTCTAGAGATTGACTTTTTAGTTGATAGCCTTCAGAATAGTTTTCATGTCCGAAGATTCCCCAAAGCCAGGTCTTCTCGAGAGATTTGTCCCCATACTTTTAATCCTAACGGTTTTATTGGCGGGAGTTGTGGGAGCATTATGGCAAAAGGTCGTCCAGCTAGAAAAGGGTACTTCTTATTCAGGCCAGCCTGTTGATACGGGAAGCCCGGCACCTACGGAAGGGAAATTGTCTGAAGACCAGGCTAAAAATATCGATAAACCCAACGACAAAGACCATATACGCGGTTCTTTGGATGCGGATGTTTTTCTTATCGAATATTCAGACCTGGAATGCCCTTTTTGTAAACAATTTCAGCCGGATGTCAAAAAAGCCGTGGATGAATATAAAGGGAAGCTGGCTTGGGTTTACAGACATTTTCCCTTGGACCCTCTTCATCCTAAGGCCGACAAAGAGGCGGAAGCAGTGGAATGTGCATTTGAGCTTGGAGGGAACGATGCTTTTTGGAACCTTGCCGACAAAATTTTAGAAATAACACCCGGAAATAATGGGTTGGACTTGACTAAACTTCCAACCTATGCCGGCCAGGTTGGTTTAAATCAATCAAAATTCAAAACCTGTCTTGATAGCGGAAAGTATAAAGATAAAGTGGAAGAGCAATATCAAAGCGGACTCAAAGCCGGGGTATCGGGAACGCCAGGGGTTTTTATCATAAATAAAAAAGGCGAAGCCTGGCTTATTCCCGGAGCCGTTCCTTACGATACTCTTAAGCTCACCATTGAAGAAGCCTTGAAGAGTAACTAGTCTTCCAAGCCGGTTTTAGTCTTCGAAAGAAAGGCGGGCCAAAAGGTAAGAGATGGTAGATTCGGCACCCTGGTTGAGGTTAATAAATTTTTCCCCAACCCCATCATAACATCCTCCAGTGGTTCGATCGTAGACAACCTGTCCAAGAACATTATCCCCCAAGAACCAATTAAATGCTTTATGGGCCAATTCCTTGTAATGCTTCCCGTCCTTCGACGGTGAACTCAGGACGGTCGAACCGTTTGTTATCTGAAACATTGTATTAAGAGTCTCTACAGTGCTGGCGACGTCCTCGGGCTGTTGGTCAAAATATTGTCTTGCCCCTCCCTTTAAAAACCAGCCGCTTTGGCCGATAGGGATATATAGGCCATCCTTAAAGGTATGTTTAATCAAAAAGTTGAGGGTTTTTGTCGCCTTTTCGAGATATCTTTTCTCTCCGGTTATTTTGTATCCGAGAAGGAGTGCTTCTGGGAGAACGGCATTTGAGTATGTTAAATAAGGTTCGAACCACTCCCAGTCGGGCGAGTGACTCTTTTCATATAGAGCCATAAGTTGTTCACAATGGTGCGTTAAAGCAGCCAAAGTCTTAGGTTCTTTCCATTTCGAAAGCAAACAATTAAGAGCCTTAATATAAAAGGCGATAGCCCGGGGCGAGGAGAAAGCAACGTTTTTCCTGAAACTCTGTTCAAAAAAGGAATGGGCTTGATGCCTGAGGCGTTTGGGGATTTCTTTGGTAGTTGAAACTTGGGCAAGGACATATAAGGCTCTGGCGCTGGCATCTTCTAAGTTTTCCTGGCGATTTCTCTGTTCGTCAATGGCGCGTTTTGAATTGACATAGTTATCGAAATAACCATCGGGCTTGGCTACCCGATAGAGAAAGTTTAGGTATATGGAGGCGAGTTTTAGAGAAGAGTGTATCCTAAATTTTTTATAATGGAGAGCGGCCACGATTAAGGCTCGGGCATTATCGTCCAGGGTATATCCGGAAGAAATATCCGGTTCGGTAAACTTGGCAAACTGAATAATGCCAAAATTATCAGTCAATTTAGCCAAATGAGCAAGCTTTATGGGCGGAAGTTTTCTTTGCCCCAGGGTTAGTTCCGGCACAAACTGCGAGAAATATTTTAGGTAGGAAAGGGCAACATTTTCCCAAGTCATATGTCTTGTGCGGAAATAAGCGTTTTTACCCATCTGTAGACGTAATCGATCATTGCCCAACAATTTAATGATGGCATCGGTAAAAGCCTGCGGGTTTTTGAAGTCAATCAACATGCCGACCTGATCTGTGATGTCTTGTTTGGCTTGGGCAAAGGCCGTGGATATTACTGGACGACCACTGCCAAGGGCGTAAGACAAAGTGCCGGAGACAGTCTGATTTGGATTTAAAGAGGTGGAAAGATAGATATCGGTAGCCTCTAAAAATCCGAGGAGGTCATTTAAATCAAGATAGGTGTTATAAAAGGAAACGTAGTCGCTTAGACCAAGTTCATAAACCTTTTTGATAAGAGAATTGCGGTAGTTTTCACCTTCCTTTTCCAGAACAACAGGATGAGTGACACCGGCGACAAGAAATCGAACGTTAGGAAACTTTGCTACTACCGGTGGCAAGGCCTCGATTACATACTCGATTCCCTTGCCCGGATTAAGTAACCCAAAGGTTGAAAGGATCAGTTTACCGGAAAAGCCAATGGTGGACTTGGCGTGCTCACTGTTTTTATAGGGAACATGGTGAATTCCATGAGGAATAACTTGAATTCGAGCAGGATCTAACCCGTAGTCCTTCTCGAGAATCCTCTTTGAGTAGGGAGTCATGACGATTATTCCTTTCGAATATTTCATTATCTTTTGAACGAGGTTGCGCATTCTTTCGTCTGGAGCGGGAAGAACGGTATGCAAGGTAGTAACAACCGGTTTCTGAAGTTTTTCCAGAAAGAGAAGCAGGTGTGAACCATGTTCCCCTCCGAAGATACCAAATTCATGTTGAATGTTGACAAGCCTTACCTGTTTGAGCTGGTTGAGCTTCTCGGCGGCGTTAACATAGTCTTTTTCACTAGGTTGGCTTATCTGGAGAATTACTTTGTCGGAGTAGGGAAGATGACTCATTTCGGTAAGATTCATCGCGACCACCTTTGACTTAACCGACGGAGCAAACATTTGATCAATAGCATTGGTAAGGTCAGCAGTAAAGGTCGCTATACCGCACTGTCGCGGCGGAAAGGTGGAAAGACAGACTATCCAGGACTTGTTTTGCTGGCCGGTACTCATAGATTTAAGGGGCTTTTCTTGAGTTCAGTTAACAGTTCTGTAAGATTAATAGACTTCGCGGCGATTAATTTATCGGCAGCTCCATAATAAATATAAAGTCTTTTATCCTCCTTCGTACTGCAATGCAGAACTTCGGAAGGATTTCGCTCCACGGAGGAGGAGAAGATACCACGGGTGTTAACCCGTGGAGCTTCATCTCTTATTACTGCTCCGGTGGGAAAGACGACATTATTCATAATCCCACTTTTTTCCCAGGGGGCCTTTGGGGAAAACAGGGGTTGGGTTAATCGTCCTAAAACTTTTAGGGGGTTATTAAGATCAAGAAGGGCAGCGGAGGCATGATAGGTTTGCCCAAAAGGGGTATCCTCCACCGCATGGTAGATAATAAGCCATCCGTCTTCTGTTTCAATAGGGGGACAGCCGCCACCAATGTTGCGGTTTTCAAACCAGGAAAGAGGATCAAGTACGATAAAATCACCTAAATTCTTGAAATAATCGCGCCAGCGGTCGAGAGTCAAGTCGGAGAAATTGTCAAAGTAAATAATTTGGATTCCGGGCAAGATTCGGTGAAGGAGAGCAAATTTATGGTTAATTTTTTTGGGAAAGAGGGAAGCATCTTTTTCAAATAGCAAGATGTCTTTTCCCCATCTGTCTTTGTAGAACACCTCGAAAATGGTATATTTTTCTCTAATTTTTAAGTCGCGAAAAATATCCTCCGCTTCATCATAGGAGATTTTCGGGGAGATAAGACCCTTTTTGGTGAAGTGGACAAGATCGCGACTGGTGGCGTAGGAAATGAGAGCGTCTTTGCCGTCATAGGCCGTGTAGAGAAGATAATAGGTTCCGTCCAAATAAGTAATTCTTGGATCTTCTACGCCCTTTTTCTCATAATCATGTTCGGGAAAAAGAACCGGCTCTTTAAGTCTTTTTACAACCTTATTATCTTTCAGCTGGCAATAACCTATGGAAGAAATACCCTTGTGGCTAACTGCCCGATAGAACATGTGGGTAATGTCACCCACTTGGATACAGGCCGGGTTCAAAACAGCCTTATTTTCAAATTCCAGATTTGTTTTCTCTAAAATTACTCCCTCGTCTTTGATTTTTAACATTTTTAAAACTCCTTTGCGGGACAGGGATTTTCTTCGACTTTGCTCAGAATAAACTTCTCATCCTAGTCCGATAGAGCTTTCCCTCGACTGCGTCCCTCGACTTCGCTCGGGACTTTGCTCGGGATCTCGCAAGATTACTTGCTTGAGCTGCGGGACCAGGATTCGGACCTAGATTAGAGGTTCCAAAGACCCCTGTCCTACCATTAGACGATCCCGCAGTATAAAAACTCTTACTTAATTTTCTTGTTAATCTTTATCTAATTTTTCCTGTTCCTGCCTAAGCAGGAACTACCATGGCGGCTAAAGCCTTTGCGCTATCGCGCCAGACGATCCCGCAGTATAAAAACTCTTACTTAATTTTCTTGTTAATCTTTATCTAATTTTTCCTGTTCCTGCCTAAGCAGGAACTACCATGGCGGCTAAAGCCTTTGCGCTATCGCGCCAGACGATCCCGCATCGTCGAACCTAGGCTCGCTTAATCCGATTTGGCTTCTTGCGAAGCTCAAATCTTTTCCGCTCGCTTGTTCCTCCTCTCAAAATTCTTTCAGAATTTTGTATTCAAAACCCAAAATTGCAAAGCAATTTTGAGAGGAGAAGCAAACTGCAAAAAAAAGAGACGCCGCCCCAAAGGGGCACGTCTCGCCAAACAGCAGTTTAGCTTCGACGTGTGAGCCCAGAGGGATTCGAACCCCCAACCACGTGCTTAAAAGGCACTTGCTCTGCCATTGAGCTATGGGCCCGCGAGTCCGCGAGCGGGCCCACAAGCTTCCGCCGAAGGCGGTCAACCTGAAAGGTTGAGCTTATGGGCCCCGGGGCCACAAGGTAATCCTTATGGGCCCTCGTCGGAACTAGCTTCGCTTACCGGCATTCGTCCTTTTGTCAGGGCCGAAGCCTTTTCGCTTTGCTGTTCCTCCTCTCAAAATTCCTTCGGAATTTTGTATTCAAAACCCGAAATTGCAAAGCAATTTCGAAAGGAGGGACCGATAAAAAGCTAAAGTTTCAGTCTTTAGGCTGAAACGAAAACACTTATCGTGTCCCGACGCTGTGACGCCAACGAGAATCGAACTCGTATTTAGGCCTTGAAAGGGCCTCGTCCTAAGCCGTTAGACGATGGCGTCGTCAAACTTCCCATCATATAGCACTCCCGCTTCGCGGGATTGTAGACGATGGCGTCGTCAAACCCCCATGCCGAAGCATCTGGCAGGCTGTATTTTACCATCTCTAAGGCTTAATTTACAACCTGAAAGATTGTAAGATTAGGAAAGCCCATAAAATGAAAAAAGTCTTACTTACTTTATTTACCACTATCCTTTTGCTTGCGGTTTTCCCCGCAAAAGCTTTTGCCAAAGACTACTGGATAAAATCGGCTGATTTTAAGGTTGACCTGAATCCCGACGGTTCTGCTATAGTTACCGAAACTCGAAGTTACGCCTTTAAAGGAAGCTATTCTTGGGCGGATGAATGGATAAATCTAAAAGCAAAATGTGTCAAAAAGGCAGAGAGCTGCGAAAATTATAAAATTTCCGGTTTTGAGATTTGGGAAGGAGATAAAAAGTTCAGCCAAGCAGATTCCGCTTTTCCTTACACCTATCAACTTACAATTTCCCCGGACAAACTCTATATAAAATGGTTTTATTCGGTTTTAAATCAAGACAAAATTTTCACCCTCCGCTACCGGATAGTCAACGCCATTACAAATAGTAAAGACATCTCGGAGTTTTATTGGCAGCTTATTGGGGGTGAGTGGCAGAAGGGGAGCAGGGAGGTTACCGCCCAAGTTTTTCTTCCCGGTCAGGCACCTTCGGATAAAATCTGGGCATTCGGGCACGGCCCCTTAAACGGGCAAATAAAGATAGTTTCCGACCGAGAGGTAGATTTTTCGGCGCAAAACCTTCCTTCTCGTAAGTTTTTCGAAGTCAGGGTTCTTTTTCCGAAAGCGGAGACATATATAAATGCCAGGCAGTCTAGCCAAACCCTACAAGAGATATTGGAAGAGGAAAAGGGATTCGCTACAAAAACCCGGACACTTTCTTTTTTGCCCTTTTTACTCCTTTTGCTATTTGGAACTTTCTCGATTTATAAAAGCAGCTATTGGATATATAAATGGTTCAAAATTGGCAGAGATGAGCCTCTTCCCGAGGTAAATTTAGCCGGGAAACTGCACGAACCGCCCTCGGATTTGCCGCCGGTTCTGGTCGAAACGCTAAATAACTGGAATCTTTGTCCGACGGGAAAATCCTTAGTTGCCAGCATTTTGGAGCTTGCCAGGAGGAAGATTGTAGGTGTTGGAAGAGAGAAGAGAGTTCAGAAACTGGGTATATTAGGCAAAAGCGAAGAGTATTATCTGGTTCTAAAAAACGAGGATATTCTGAGTGTTAAATCCAAAGAAGCCTCCCCCTTGGAAAAAAGGCTTTTGGATTTTATCTTTTCATCGGGCAACAAGGTAAGTTTTGACCAGATTAAGAAGTTTGGGACCACTAAGCCTTCCTCGACCATGGAATTTTGGAAATGGTGGCGGGAAAATCCGAAGGAAGAGCTTGTGGCCAGAGGTTTCCTGGAAAGAGAAAGTTTCGAGGCGGAAAAAAAGCTTGATAGAGACATAATCTTGACGGTTATATTTACCGTTATCTATGCCTTCAGCTTTCCTTTTTGGGGAATATTGGGGGGGATTTGGAGCATAGCGGGTTTTATATCTCTTTTTCCCCTCAATTTTTTTGCCATAATTATCCTTGCCGTTCTTAAACCGCTTATTAATAAAAGAACGAGTAAAGGCAATAAAGAGCTGGCAGGCTGGAGGGCATTTAGGAGTTGGCTTAAGGATTATTCGGTGACCAAAAACTATCCTATCGATTCCGTAATACTTTGGGAAAAATATCTTGTTTACGGCTCGGCTTTAGGGATTTCCCTTAAAGCACTTTCCCAGCTTCCTATCAAATATTCGGAAGCCTACGCTTCCTCCGGTCTTTATTTGGCCGGAGCCACTAATGCACAGACTTCCTTTGCCGGTTTGGGAGCATCTCTTTCTTCGCTTTCCTCTTCAGTTTCGTCATATGGAGCTCATGGGGTCGGTTCATCCGGCGGGTTTTCCGGCGGCGGCGGAGGAGGCGGTGGAGGGGGAGGAGGGGGAGCGGGATAGGAATATTGTATAATAAATTATGTTTTGGCAAGAAATGTATAAATACGACTGGAACAGAATGCCTTACTTTTGGTGGATATTAACTCCTCTTCTTCTCTGGGACCTTTTTTGGAAAGCCAAAGGACTTTGGCATGCTGCCAGAAACAAACAATTGGGGTGGTTTATTGTCATTTTGATAGTCAATAGCCTCGGTATTTTTCCTATCATCTACCTCGCCTTCTTCCAGAAAAAGAAAAAATGAGTTGAGAGCTTCTGACCAAAGACCTACACCCTATAATTTGACTCCCGGCCAGTTAGGCGATATAATCTTTTTTCGCACGTTTATTTATTCACAAGGAGGAGGCGATGCTTTCCAGAGTTTCCCTTCGGGGCCCGCGCGATGAAACGGAAGCAGTAAAAGATATCACATTGGGAGATTTCGATGCCGTCATCATCGAAGCGGAGGATCCGGAATCGGAGGATAAGAAATGCCGGATTCTTTGTTCGGATTTGAGGGTTTTGGAGGAGCTGTCACTGGCACTTCCCGATATCCTAAGGTCCGAAGTCCGGCCTGACGACATTTCGGAGATAAAGCTCGGAGCGAGCAGCGAGACGGTGATTGATGTTCTTGCCGAAGAGTTCGGGGTCGAGGTTATCGATCTTCTCTAAAGGAGGAGTCCCAATGAACAAGGAATTTCTGGCAAAGGGGATATTCTTGGTGATTACGGCAATCGCCACCATGGCAACCGTCATCGTGCTTGTTTGGCAGTCCGCCCCGTGGGGTACCTACGTGCTTGTGGGTATCATCGCCGCAGGGGTGCTCGTGACAATCGAGGAGATGAGGCTGCCTAAGCAGTATTAAGTATCCGGCCCACCTGGGGCAGGTTTTGAACAAAAGCCTGCCCCTTTTTCTTGGCTGGAAATTGTCCTTCGGCAAGCTCAGGATCTTCGATGGTTCGACTCCTTCGATTTCACTCAGGACAAGTTCGCTCACCATCTGCGAGGTGGAATTGGGGGGAAAGAAGTGTTATATATAAAAAGACAATGCCGATAGAACAGAGGGACAAACAACCGAAGTCTAAGTTGGTACCCGTTGAAGGTCGACCGGGAATTTATACTTGGGAAGGATTGGAAAGAAAACCTGATCCCTTAACTGCAGTCCGAGGAATCATTTTAAGAGAAAAATATTTGAGATCTCAAAGAGGCAAATCCTCCACATGACTTCATAACATCGGGATGGAATTGGTGGTTCGACTCACTTCGCTCGCTCACCATCTACGAGCTGGAATTTAGCCTGCCCGCCAGCCTGCATAGCTAAGCAATTGCTGGCAGGCAATGCTACGCATAGCGTTGCAGGCGGGGGGAGGGGAGAGTAAAATACGCTTCATGGTCGAATCCAAACCGGAATTTAGGGACACTCTTTCCATTGAGGACTGGCAGGGTTTGACGCGGGAGTGGGACGCCTTCAATCGTATGTTGGTCGGGAGGCTCCTATCTTCTCCATCAGAAACAAGAATGGAAACAGTGAGAGAGCTTGTAAAGAGCCATAGCGAGGGGCCTATTTCTGAAGGAGAGCGCCGATACTATACTGATTTGGCGGGTTATCCGGATAAAACGCTGGGTAGAATAATGGAGGCTATAAGACAAAACGAGCTCAAAGGTGTGTATCTAATAAGAACTTCGATACTGACTTCTGGGGAAAAATAGACGGTGGCTACGTTCATGATTACTGAACGTAGCTGGAATTTGTCTTTCGACTACGCTCAAGATCTTCGATGGTTCGGCTCCTTCGACTTCGCTCAGGATTATAATTCGCTCACCATCTTCGGTCCTTCGACTTCGCTCAGGACCAAGGGGAAATTGACTTTTAGCATGTTGTTTGATAACTTCCAAGCACACCGATGATTAAAACTGAGAGAGAATTAACTGGTTCAAAAGAAATAGAGCCTCCTTGCCACTATATATTTGATTTGGAAAAGAGGACTTCTACTGGAGGTATCATTCGGGTATATGGCCGACAAGTTGATTCTTTTGATAAAGTCCCGGAAGGGGCCACCAATATAAGACCAATTCACGAAGGAGATGTAATTCAGGTTAGGTATGATAATCTAGCGAAGGATAACCCCTGGCCAGTAAGAGAAATACACTCTCATAAGGGTTCTACCGAGCCAGTTTTCTCTGGCTTCGAAACAGCTAGTACTTATCAAGAGCCTCTTGGCCTTGACGAAGGGCTTCTTTGGAAACGAAAACACCCCCTATCGGCTGGGCATAGGCGCCCGTTTTCTCCACCTTGGCTGGAATACTAATAATGGTCCCAGCTGGAATTTGGGGGGAAGGAATGGTATATTCCTACCATGGTTGAGAATGAACAATACATCGAGGTTGGGCCAAATGACTTGGTAGTGGAAACGCGACCAGCAGGACTTCTCAATACTTTATTTGAAAGGGCCACAGGAGGGCGTATGGGCGTAGATGAGATTGTTTTAATACCGCACGCAAACAATATAGTGCGAAGAGCGTCGAAAGAAGATAGGGCGGTTCGGGTTAAAGATTTAATATCTAGTAGCAGATTCATACTAGCCAGAAGAGAATAAAACTACCCGGCTGGAATTTTGAAAAAGGACAGGGTATTATTCGACTAGTATGGCTTTTAAAGAAGCTCAAAAAGAAGTCAACGACTGGGTCAAGAAATTAAAAATCGGTTATTTTAAACCACTGGAAATTCTAGCCCGCTTGGCCGAAGAAGTAGGGGAGCTGGCCCGGGAACTTAATCACCGTTTCGGCCCCAAGAAGAAAAAAGCCAACGAAGACTCCAAAGAAGTTGGTGACGAAATTGCCGATGTTATCTTCACCCTAATTTGCCTGGCCAACTCACTCCACATCGACCTCGATAAATCCTTCAACAAAATGATGGATAAACTCAACGGCCGAGATAAAGACAGGTGGGAGAAGAAATAACTTCGGAGTGGAATTGGGGGAAAGTAACCCATTGACTAATTCCTCTTTTTCTGCTATTTTAAGAGTTGCCAATGAATAACTGAAGAATCAGATGGGCCAGAGCCTGTTTAGCCAACCCACCATCTGGTGGGTTTTTTAGTTCAAAATTTGGCAGGGTTAACTCGCCACACGGCTGACAACTCTTCAAAAGATCCTTAAAAGTACCAAGCAACAAGTTACAAGTAAAGAAAGATCTGTCTTTTTATTTATTTAAGTTAGTTTTTCTGCCTGCTTGCAGCTTGTTTCTTGCTACTTTTAGAGCTTTAGCTCATTAAAAACTGAAGATTAATTAATATTTTAGGGCCCCTTTTTATACAGCATTCAATCCGCCTTATTTTCGCACTCGGCTTAATTGAACTATCCGTTCACGCCTCGTGCCAAAATTTGTCGGCGGATTTCGCATTATCTGTAAAAATAAAGGAGCTCAAGATATGACTGGAAACCAGGTACCATTCGGTGCCTGGTCATGAACTCTATGTAGTTCATGACGTAGACAGGACGCATAAGCGTCCTCGTCACTATTTGAGGATTTGATCCTGGTCCAGGATGAACGCTGGCGGCGTGCCTTAGGCATGCAAGTAGAGCGGGCCTTGTGCTTTGCACAAGAACGATAATCTACAAATCTGCAAATACCAAATCTACAAATAAATGTTTTAATGATTAAATTTATTAATTCATTTGTCTGACAATTCGTAGACTTATTTGGTTATTTGTAATTTGTAATTTGTCATTCTCGCGCAGAGCGCGAGGTTAGCTGCGAACGGCTGAGTACAAGATAGGAATCTACCCAATGGTTCGGAATACCCCCGCGAAAGCGGGGCTAATACCGGATGACCTCGCAAGAGAAAAGGGCGTAACTGCCCGCCGATGGATGAGCCTATCGCCCATCAGCTAGTTGGTAGGGTAAAAGCCTACCAAGGCTATGACGGGTAGGGGACATGAGAGTGTGACCCCCCAGAATGGGACTGAGACACGGCCCATACACCTACGGGTGGCAGCAACCGGGAATCGTGCGCAATGGACGAAAGTCTGACGCCGCGACGCCGCGTGAAGGATGAAGGCCTTCGGGTTGTAAACTTCTTTTGCCAAGCACTAATGAGCTTGGAGAATCAGCACCTGCTAACTCTGTGCCAGCAGCCGCGGTAATACAGAGGGTGCAAGCGTTATCCGGATTTATTGGGCGTAAAGCGTTTCGTAGGCGACTTGAAAAGTTAGACTTCAAAGTCCAGGGCTTAACCTTGGAAAGGGGTCTAATACTATCAAGATTGAAAGGTCTCGGGGTTACTGGAACTCTCGGTGTAGGAGTGAAATCCGTTGATATCGAGAGGAACACCAAGGGCGAAGGCAAGTAACTAGGGAATCTTTGACGCTGAGGAACGACAGCTAGGGGAGCGAAAGGGATTAGAGACCCCTGTAGTCCTAGCCGTAAACTATGCTCGCTAGGGATCCTCTGCTTAGCAGGGGGTTCCGCAAGCTAACGCGTTAAGCGAGCCGCCTGGGGAGTACGAGCGCAAGCTTAAAACTCAAAGGAATTGACGGGGACCTGCACAACCAGTGGAGCATGTGGTTTAATTCGAGACGAACCGAAGGACCTTACCCGGGTTTGAAATGCTATCGTTTAGGTCGCCAGAAACGGCGACTGATCCGTAAGGATGATAGCACAGGTGTTGCATGGCTGTCGTCAGCTCGTGCCGTGGGGTGTTCCCTTCAGTGGGGTAACGAGCGCAACCCCTTCCATATGTTGAATATTCATATGGGACTACCCCGATTTTTCGGGGAGGAAGTGGGGACGACGTCAAGTCAGCATGGCCCTTATATCCGGGGCTACACACATGCTACAATGGAGCCGACAATGGGTTGCCAAACGGTAACGTGGAGCTAATCCCATCAAACGGCTTCTCAGTGGGGATTGAGGGCTGCAACTCGCCCTCATGAACGCGGAATTGGTAGTAATCGCGGATCAGCTATGCCGCGGTGAATACGTTCTCAGGTCTTGTACACACCGCCCGTCAAGTCAGCAAAGTTGGGGGCACCCGAATCCCGATTGTATCGGGGGAAGGTGACACCAGCGATGAAGATTAAGTCGTAACAAGGTATCCGTACTGGAAGGTGCGGATGGATCACCTCCTTTCTAAGGAGTTCTCACGGAAACCTGTACCTTAGGGTATGGGTGTGAAGACACCAAGCTTTAAGAACGCCGTTTAGCTTTGATAAACGGGTTCCGTTTCCAGTCATATCTTGATTGTTAAGGCAATAAAAAAACCACCTTTTAATGAGGTGGTTTTTTAGTGGAAGAAATCTTAGGATTTGGAAAGAAAGCTTTTGTTAACTAGAATAATTGCTTCTTTTTGTCCGAGCGCCTCGCCCGGAACAACCGCCAAAGACGGAGTAACCGAACCGTCGGATTCTCCATGGCCGATGACGATAACATATCTTGACCAATCATAAAACATGAGATTTGCCCCTTCGGGAGCAGTCTCGCCGAGGGTGGCCCATCCGCAAATAATCATGAAAATTTCTTGCTCGCCATTTCCGACAAATCGCCCGATAGTTGGATCTAGAGTGGCGGCAAATTGAATAGTGCCTTCTACGGTTCGCATAAACTCAGGAACTTGTGATGGCGGAATTCTGACGACATCCAGAACTCTTAAACCCTCAACACTTGTCTCTCCCCGCGAAAGTGTTGCCAAGGCCCCCTCAAAGGTAGACATTCTGACTTGTCTTTCCTCCGGAGAGAGGCGGCCCGAAGGATTTGGATTGGCGATAATGTAATCTTCAAGATACCTTCTAAGCGCCTCTGCCTCTAAGGGTTGATTTGAGCGGTCGCTGCCGGTATGGACAAAGTGGGCAATGTCGTTATCAGACCCATGAGTAAGATAAGAATATTCGCAGGAAGTTCCAAGAGACGGTCGAAAAGACCCGCCGCTTGTCTTATCACAACCATCTTGCTCAAAAGTTACGGGGTCGGCACTGATATCAAAGGTCTGAGAATCCGGCAGTGTAATTTGTAGGGTTAAGGGGTCTTCTCCCGCAAGGAAACTAATCCCTTCAAAATCATAAAGGTCATTGGCAACCGGGAAAGGGGAAGGAGTTGGGGAAAGTGTCGGTGTAGCCGTTATGGGGATATCGGTCGGTTCCGAAGTTGGTGAAAGAGTGGGGGTGGAAGTTTCCGTGGAAGTTGCACTCCGGGGAAGGATGGTTTCTATCGGTATATCTCTTCTGCTTTCCACTAAAGAACAGCCGGCAGTTGTCGCTAAAGCTCCGGCTAAGGCAATACGAAGAGCACTTGGTAAATCTCTAAATCTTTCCGACATAAATAAAACTTTGTTTTGCGCATTTCGTCCTTCGATTTTACTCAGGACTCATCAGTCCCGCTAAGCGGGAGATGCGTGGGCAGGGAGGAGGAAGGTTTGGGGTTGACCCAAAGAACAGGTAACCTTTACCTTTCCTCCTCCCGACCCGAGAAACTACCTTGCGGCCATCAGGCTGCTAGATGCTTTGCCTAGTGGCCCAGGTGCCAGGGAGCGAACCCAGTGTTGGGGCTTGGGGAGGGGCAGACGAACATGCCGCGCAAGAGGCCGCCGGCAGGGATAGTGGCGCTTCTCACGCAGTTCTGACCCCAGTCACCAACAGCGCTCTCGCAGACGACCAAGCCGCCGTTGTAGGCTGCCCTCGGGCCGCCGAACATCTGGATGGCGATGCCCTCCAAGGTGTCACCATAGACGACCTCGATGCAGGGGTAGTAGGGCGGGCAGAAGCCAGGCTCTGCTCCAACAGGAGGCTCCTCGCCATTGGCTACCCAAAGACCGCTGCCTTCGAAGCAGTAGAGGGATTGGCCCTCTTCCAATTCGAGGGAGCCGCAGACCGTGGTCAGGTCGCGAGCATCAACGAAGGTGACGATTTGCGTGCGGGACTGCTGGGTGCTGTCTTCAGGATCGGTGATCCACTCCGACCACTCGCCGAAGACGGCGACGGTCTCGTCACAGGGCTGGTAGCAGTCCGGTCGTTGGATGACGCCCGTGAAGTGGTCGCTTTGGTAGATCCAATGGCTCGTATCCAGCCACTTGCGGCAGTCGGCGCCGGACTGGTTATAGCCCACGGGGCACCCGGTGGGCTCCTTGTGTTCTGGGCCTTGCGTGCCCTGGTTCCGGTGGCAGCGCTGGTTCCACTGGCCGCTGTTCTGTACGTGATAGCCAACAGGACAGATTGGATCGGCGTAGTCCCAGTGGCCGTCACTCACCCAGCGCTTCCAGGTGGCCGTCACATCGAAGTGAGTATGGGTTTGCCCTGGAGCCCAGGCGCCGGATAGATCTCCGTGGGTGTGGTCAAGCACCCAGCCTTCTCCCGGGCCAAAGAGAGTCACCCACCAGCCATCACAGTCAGCTCCACCTGCCGCATGGCAGGCCTGCTGAGATGCAAAGGCGGTGGTAACGCCGACGATGAGCAGGGCGAGAACCACAAGGGTTCCGCCCAACGCGAATCGTAGGTGTTTCATTTCTGCAATCTCCTTATAGGTTTTCAGTACGGCGGGAACCAATTAGGGGTGCAAACCCTTATAAGATGTACCCCCTTCCCCTTTGGAATCTTTTGCCTTTTCCTCCTTTTTCAGGGTTCTTCCTTTGTCAAAGAACTTTCTTTTCCCACGAAAAGCCCGCATGGGCCTTAGGGAATGCAAACATTATAACAAGGGATTTACAAAATGCAATAGTTATGGGTTTTAAATTAGAGAAGGGGAAGTGCCTTTTGGCAAGAAGTGCAAAGTGCACTTCCCCTTCGTTTAGCGGGATGCAAGATGGATGGTGAGATGGCCTTAGTGGCCCATGTACCAGAGGGCGAATCCAGTGTCCGGGCTTGGGGCGGGGCAAACGAACATGCCGCGCAAGAGGCCGCCGGCAGGGATAGTGGCGCTTCTCACGCAACCCTGGCCCCAGTCACCAACAGCCGACTCGCAGACGAGCAAGCCGCCGTTGTAAGCTGCCCTTGGGCCGCCGAACATCTGGATGGCGATGCCCTCAAGCGTATCCCCGTACTCGACTTCGATGCAGGGGAAGTAGGGGACGTAGGGCTCACAGGCGCCGACCGTAAGTACCGTACCGTATTGGAGGGCGTCGGCTGCGATTTCCTCCGGGGTCTTGGTCGCCGGGTCGTAAAAGATACCGACCTCGTAGGTGGCCCCATCGATGCAGACCTCGAGAGTCCAATAGCAATCCCCGTACTGGTTGCAGGCGAAGGGATCAGGCTCGCCCGTCCATGGCTCGCGAACTACATTTTGAGCGGCCATCGGGGCGGCGGCGATGAGGGCGAGGGATAGCACCGCCAGTAAAACGATTGGCAAGCGTTTCATTGTCCTTCTCCTTCTCCTTCTAAAGCCCCACCGGTTTATCGACGTCAATTTTGGGCAGAGACGCCCGCGCCCAAGTTTTATCTCTCCTCCTTTCTTTCCCGCTGTTAAGGTACGAACGTTTTTCCACACTTGGCCCGCAGTGGGCCGGCGGAAAATCTAAGAAGAGTATAGCACAAAATTATGGGAGATAAACCTTATGGGGTTGACTGGGGACTACTCGGGGCCAGCTTTTTTGACCAATTTTCTCTGGAAATACGGATGACTTTTTCTCTGTTTTGATTGGAGGATATTGGCAGGGGTAAGGTATGGGCAAGATAGGGCCGAGTGGTTAGTCCGTCGACCGTCATCTTTATTGCCACTTGATAATTTGAAAGGTTAACCAAATCGTTTTGCGAAAATACTTCTCCAAATTCCTTAAAAAGAATCTCGCCATCCGAGGCCCCAACCGCAAAGGAAACTATAGTTCCTGCATTTCCCAAAATTGCTTTTTGCACTTCCTCGGGGATTTGGGCCAGATACTGGTTGGCCAGCATAATATCCAGACGGTACTTTCTGGCCTCGGACATAATTTTGATAAATGAGCCGGTGGCGAAGTTTTGGAACTCATCGACATAAAGGTAGAAGTCTCTCCTTTGCTCTTCTGGCATATCAACCCGGTGCATGGCGGCCAGTTGAAGTTTGGTAATAAGCATGGCGCCTAAAAGCGCCGCGTTATCCTCGCCAAGACGGCCCTGGGAAAGGTTGGCAAGAAGAATTTTGCCATGATTCATAATATCGTCAAGCTGGATAGAGGATTTCGGCGAGCCGATGACGGTTCTTATCAGAGGCGAAGTTACAAATTGGCCTACCTTATTCAAAATAGGGGAGATGGCCTCTTTTTGCAGATTGGGAGGCATTTTATCAAACTCATCAACCCAGAAGGATTTTAAGATCGGGTCGGTTATTCTGGTAACGATTTGGTTTCGATAATTTTGATTGGTCAAAATTAAGGGAATATCTTTAAGTGTCGTATTGGGAACATCGGAAAGAGTCAGAAGCGAAGTACGCAAAATATATTCAAGTCTGGGTCCCCAGGAAAATCCGAAGATTTTATTAAATATCGAAACTATTCCGGAAACAACCAACTCCGCTTCTTCCTTGTTGGTAACCTCAAGAGGATTTATAACAATCGGGTAGTCTTTATCCGCTGGGTTGAAATAGACGACATCACCTATTCGGTTTTTGGGAATATAGTTAAGAATTATTTCGCAAAGGTCCCCGTGCGGGTCGATTACAGCCAAACCACGGCCCTTTTTAATATCATCAATGGCCATGTTGGCAATGAGTGTTGATTTGCCGGTTCCGGTTTTTCCTATTGTCCAGATGTGGCGGCGTCTATCGATGTCCTTTATTCCAAAAATTGTTTCGCGGTTTTTGAAAAGGGTTTTGGCAAAAAAGTTGATGTGTTTTTTGACTTCCTCGGTGGCGTTAAGAGCCGTCGGCAGATTTTCGGGGGGTTCGGATAAAACTGCCTGGCCCCAGGCAATAGTCGGAGTTTTAATTTTGTCGGATGGCAGATGCCAAATAGTGGCCAGCTCGATAATATTTAAAATTTGTTTATCGGTGACCGTCCTTGACAAAAGATCGTTATAACAAGACTTGGGTTTAATTAAGGGAGCCCCCTTTACTTTAAAAGAATTTCCGTCGGCCCGGGAAAAAACTCCAAAAGCACTAACCAGTTCCTTTCGGGTTTTCTCCGTGTTGGCAGCAAGACGTATAGATGCTCTAAATCCCGGGTAAGAAATTTTCTCTTTTATTATCGTTTGGTCCGCTCTTGGGGAATAACTTCCATCCTCATTCTTCTTGCCTTTTTCCCCGAAAGAGGCCCCCTGGGCCTGCCAGGAGGAAGAGGCTGACTCAAGTGCCACCTGGACAATAGCAACATCATCGGGGTCGCTCTTTGAAAGAACAGAAAGAATAGAAGCAAGGGGGTCAACGTCGGTAAAATTAAGATAAGTTGCCAAGGGATAAAAGCTTCCGTTTTTTAGACTTAGACTAGATACCGTTAACGGCCGTTGGGCTATCGGGTCTTGGACTTTTTCGGCAAGAACCAGGGGGTAAGTTGATTGAATTTGGGTTTGGATAAAGGGAACCAATTCGGTGTCACAGGTAATTTGAAATTGGATTTGCTGGTTGGCAAGGGCAAGTTCCAAGGCCAGCGCTTGCGGATGAGTCCCCGTTAATCTTTGGAAAAAAGAAACGGAATTAATTTGGGTTAAGGCGGCCAAAAATGTTTGGGTGGCTTCCGGTGTGACTTCAATATTGCGGGGAAGCCTAAAAAGAAGAGTGGTCAGATTTTGCATATTCAATTCTATTATATAGAGGTATTGAAAAAATTGTAGTGCGCCCTCTCCGGTTTGGTATCTTCCGCTCCGGAGAGGGGTATAACGATGCTTGCGGAAGTTGGGTTAGTTCCCCGACAGGCGACAGATGACGGTGGAGGCAATTCCGAGAACCGGGATGGCGAAAAGCCAGTTTGGGCCGATGGACAGCCTCAAAGACTTTTCTTGGCCGGGAACCGGAATCGGATTTCTTGAAACCCATTTTCCCGGTTCAACCTCCTGGTAGTAGCCGGAAAGTATTCCTTCCCGCCACTTCCAATCCGGACTGATGAGAAAACCGGGATTTCGCGGGTCGGCAATCAAGCCGTTCATCTTTCCCTCCTCGGGCCTTAGCCCCTGGTTAGAATGGCAGCAATTCTTGCGATGATGGCAAGAGTAATGATTGCTGCGACGAATCCGAGAAACCCCTTGATGACTGCCTGTGGGTTATCGAGTGCCCCCTTTATTAGGAGGATAAACCCAGCGGCCATGACGGTGTAACACGCGGATAATCCAGCGATTGCCAACGCCTTACGCACGGGTTTCCTCCTTTCCGTCCGCCGCCATCTTAGCACTCGGCCTTAGGTATTACCGTGCCCGCAGTCGCTACGCGATAGCGTTGCAGGCGGGTTAATAACACGCCTCATGCTGCGATTTTTGGTGGACTTCGGGCGATTACGCCCTCCGCAAGTTGGTAAAGAACCTCCCTTTCGGGATTGGGGGTATTGTACAGAAATGGGGGATAGAAATCAAACCCTATGGGGTATATTGGGTGGGCGCTCCAGGGATCGAATCCTTCGACTCATTTCATTCGCTCAGGACTTTGCCTTGCACCTCTTTCTTATAGAAAAATATTTTGCCTTGTCGTGGTGGGCACTGATGGGATCGAACCATCGACCTTCGTCCTTATGACAGAAACAAAGTTCCTGACATGTCAGCTTCGCTGTCATAGCAAAAATTGCGAACTCTTGCGGGCCTAGCCTTTTGTGGGCCGGGATGGAGTCGAACCATCCACCTCTTTCTTATCAGGAAAGCGTTCTACCGCTGAACCACCGGCCCCCGTTTGCAATTTTTGGTATGTCGCAACTATATTGCGCCATCAGGACGACGCTCTTAGGCTCTTGCCGCGGGTCTGCCCGTACTGAACCAAGCGCCCGCTATGCGTTGTATTTTACCATTTTACTTTCGTTCCATCCATCCCCTTGACAATTGTGTACATCATGTACATGATGTACACAATGGCAACAGAGGAAGAAGGGCATAAGGTGGCATTTACGGTTTTTAGGAATAATTTGGCGGGGTATCTGGAAAAGCTGGCTAAAGGGAGAAAGATTGTCGTCTATGATGCCAGGCGGGGGAGAACGATAGTTGAGCTTTCCGGCAAGAAAGAGCCTCTCAATAACCCATAATTTTGACTTCAGACTCCAATTGTGTTATCTTTTCGGCTGCACATTTCCATCATCCGAAAAGCACAACCCTTGAAAGGAGGGAGAAGTGAGGAAAAACGTCATTGCTTGGGCCGCGCTCATTTTGGCGGTGCTCTCTCTAGCTCTCAACGCAATTGCTTTAGGCACGATTTCGGAGCAGCAGTCGACAATTCGAGGCCTCGAAGCACAGGTCGGGGGCCTGGTGACCTTTCAGGATGTGGCCATGCGCACGGATAGGGAAATCGCCAATGTGCTCGAGGAGCTGAAGTGGCAGGTTGTTTCTATCCAGGCCATCCAGAATATGCATGAGCAAGCCCTGGGCGATTTGGTCCAGAACGATGCCGGCATAACGGACATTCTCAGCGGGCTGGTCTCTCTGGCCGAACAAGGCCACTGATATCAGGGCCAGGAAACTGGTTTTGCGAAAGCAAAACAAAGACCTGGCCCTTCTCTTTTACAAATACGCCTTGACTCCACTTGATATCTTCATATATAATTGTCCCTGCTAATTGAAGCAAACTTAATGAGAAGCGTTTACCTATACACAAAACCAACACGCAGGACCCTGCGTGGCTAATTTTTAGGAACGCTCATTCATCGGGAAACCGGCTTCAATAGCCGGTTTTTTTATTGCTCGGCTTTTCTTTTCAAAGAAAATGCCGGTAAAAGAAAGAAAACAAGAATTTTAACAATTTAACCGCCGTAAAAGCGAAACTTGTTCCGACGGGGGCCCGAAGTTTAGCTGGTTGAACACCTCATTTGCAATGAGGAGGTAGGCGGTTCGATCCCGCCCGGGTCCACTTAGTGATTAGCGGCGTCCCGACTATTGATTAGTCGGGAGTCCACTGACCATTAAGGTCAATTTCTGCACTTTGGCAAATTCTTTAAGAATTTGATGTCAAAGGCCAAATTATTTGTACTTTAAAATCTGAAGAGAAAGGTCGTAAGTTTTTACAAACGCAGACAGTGGATACCTTGGTCACATCTTCCGAAGAAGGACGTACATGGTCGCGATAGTCGTCGGGGAGCTGCCACGAAGCTTTGATCCGGCGGTGTCCGAATGGGGAAACCTTCCTGCTTTGCAGGAGTTTTTCCGCCAAGTGACCCGATTTATCGGGACTACTAACGGAAAATACGGGAACCACCTGAACTGAAACATCTCAGTAAGGTGAGGAAGAGAAATCAAGCGAGATTGTGTTAGTAGCGGTGAGCGAAAGCACAAGAGCCTAAACCTTGTCCGTAGCACAAGAGTGATAATCTACAAATCTGCAAATAATCAAATCTACGAATAAACGGCTTAATGCTTTAATGATTTAATTCATTGAATAATTTAAGAATTTATTTGATTTATTTGAAC
>Ga0315288_10000132_pt1 | contig 82479 bp, 77 predicted proteins | sample YL17G11_20_MG_FD_203454 | JGI IMG/M metagenome (GOLD analysis project Ga0315288, IMG submission 203454) | Sediment microbial communities from Yellowstone Lake, YNP, Wyoming, USA - YL17G11_20 | ecosystem: Environmental > Aquatic > Freshwater > Lake > Sediment | place: USA: Wyoming | collected... | reverse complement strand
AGTCAGTCGGCGCTTCATCCTCAGCCCCCGAGTCGTTCTCCTGGTACAGCCGGCGTACGTACTCAGGCACGGACAAGGGCGGCTGGGCCAGCTCACCCTTCTTGGCCAGCGAATCCATCGAGGCTGCCGCCTGCACCAAGGTGCTGTCCACATACACCGGCCCCTCCGAAAGGAGACCCGCCTTCCGGCAGAGCTCGATGGACTGACGGAAGAACTCCTCGAAAACCTCCGGACCGAAGCGAGCCCTCGCTTTGGAAAGGACACTGTGGTCCGGGATGGCCTCATCGAGGTCATAGCCCAGGAACCAGCGGTAGGCCAGGTTTACCTGGATCTCGTTCATTAGCCGCCGCTCCGATGTGACGCCGTAGAGGTAGCCGACGAGCAGCGCCCTGAAGAGGACGACGGGATCAACCGAGGGCTGGCCGGTATGGCTGTAATAGGGTCGGGCCAGGGGATAGACGAAGGAGAAGTCGATGACCTCGGCGATGCGGCGGAGGAGATGGTCTGAAGGGACAAGGCGGTCGAGCGAGAACTGGTAGTAGAGCTTGGGGGCGAACCGGCGGTGACCCATCATGAGCTGCTTCCTCCTCCTGGGGGCGGGTAGCCCATATGGATCATATCACTTATCAGATCCTAGGTCGAGTTCGGCAACAGTCCCGGAAGATAGTGTCAGGTGTCTTGGCGCGGCCAGCGCTGCCTGAGCCAGTCCAGCCGCGGGCATGTAACCCAGCGGCCACCGCTGCGTCTTATCAGAGAGGAGAGGCAGGAGCAGCCCGGCGGATGCCCGCCTGTATACAGGAAGGTCCCACCGAAGCCACGGCGGCCGGGAGGCCAGGAAGGCCGCGCTCGACGCACGGCCCGCGAGACGCCACACCCTTCGGCGTGACGTGTGAGTCGTCAGGGATGAGAGGGTGGGCGATATGAAGGCCCTGGGGACAGTCTTCGCAGCGCTGCTGGTGGCGGCGGCTATCATGGTGCCCTCCGCTCTCGCCCTAGAGGATTTCTCCATCCTAGGCGCCCGGGAGTCGCCCATGGGCATCGGGGAACCGCAGAGCATCTCCGTCGTTCTCGTCATCGACAATTCAGCGAGCATGGCACAGACCGACCCTGCAGGTCTGCGCTTCGCCGCCGCGAGCCAGCTGGTGGACCTGCTTGAGAGCGAGGACGAGATAAGCGTGGTTCTGTTCGCGGACGATAGCACGGTGCTGGTGTCGCTAGCGATGGTAACGGACGCCGCGAGCAAGGAAATCATCAGGAAAAAGCTCAGTCCGGTGGCTCCAGCGGGGAATACGAATATGCGGGCCGGTCTGGAGGCGGGGTTGGCGGAACTGGAGAAGGGGTCCAACTCCATCCGGTTCGCCATATTCCTGACTGATGGAGAGCTGCATCCACCGAGCTGGCCCAGCTTTTCGGCTCAGCAGCAGGAAGCCGAGCGGAATGCGGTGCTTGCCCTGGGGACCGGCTTTGGAGAGAGAAAGTGGGGGCTGTTTCCGGTTGCTCTGGCCAACGCCGTGGAGCCGGAGTTCCTCCGGAAGCTGGCGGAGAACAGCGGGGGGTTGTACCGGGAGGCCCCCGAGGCCCGCCAGCTAACGCTGGTGTTCCAGGAGGTTTTCGCCGCCAACAAGCTGGACGTTTTCGAGGTCCTGTTCAGCGATTGCCTGGCTGCCGGCGAGGTGCGCTCTGTGACCTTCCCGGTTCGCGAGTTTGTTTCCACGCTCTCACTGTTTGTGACCTATTCCAGTGACCTGCGGCCGGCGGTCACGCTGGCCGGGCCCGATGGTGCGCCGGTCAGCCGCACAGGGGGAGACGCCCGCTATGACGCTTTTAATATCGGGCGGCCAGCGAGAGGAACGTGGACGGTGACCATAGCGGGGGCGGCGGAGGGCGAGTCCTGCCTGACTGTCTCATCGACGCCGCGGACGCTGCTAGAGGTGGTCTGGCTGCGCCCCTCGTCCTCCCTGACGCTGCGGGCTGGTGACCCCCTGGATATCGCGGTGCGCCTAGCCGCGCGCGACCCTGAGACGGGGGAGGAGACGCCGGTGCCGGACGCTACAGTGGCTGTCATGATCGCGGGCCCAGACGGGCAGTCCTATGAAGGGGCTCTTGGGCCGGTGGGATCAGGGGAGTACGCCGGGGCAGTCTCGGTGAACGGGGTGGAGGGGAGCTACAGCATTGCCCTGGTCGCTGAGACGAAGGAAGGAGCGGTGGCGCGCCGCAGCTTTCAGGCGTCGCTCTCGGCGGTGCCGGTTGGGGCGTCTTCGCCCTTTCCGTCGTCGACTCGTGTCCCCGTATCCGCAGCGACCCCTACGGAGGCCGCGACCGGCGATGGGGGGCTCGCGCTGGTCTTCGTGTTGGGCCCGGCCCTCCTGGGTGGGCTGGCCGCGTCCTGGGCGGGCTACGTTCGTTTCGGACGCCCCATCCTCCATGGTTACCTGCAATCGACGTCAGGGGGACTGGCCTATGATCTTGAGTCGCGGCACTGTCGCACTTGGTGGCGACGGCCACTGACAATCGGGGGCCCGCATGACGACATAGATCTGGGCCTAGGGGCCCGATGGGCCCGCATCATTGCGAGCAGGAAGGGGAAGTGCCTCCTGGAGGCGGTTTCGGCGGATGGCGTGGTAGTAGACGACCACCCGCTGCCCAAGGGAATGCGTTGCCGCCTCTACGACTGCAGCGAGATCAACCTGGGTAGTGTTGGATTGACATACCGATCGCCGTGATCGTGGTCGCGGCTGGCAGGGGAAATCGGGGCGGTAGAGCACCATCAAGGCATAGAGCGTGATTCTCCAGCTCAAACCTGATGGAGCCCTGCTCCGCTCCAGGAACCTCGGCTATGACGAGGATGCAGTCTCGCTCGCGGAAGATGTCCACGACTGGTTCGACCGTCTCCGGCACGAGTGGCGTTGAAGGACCGGGGGACGTGCGCGGCCGGCGCGCGTGATTGCCGTCAGAGGAGCCAGCCCCATATAGTCGTCCGGAGAGGCCTCCTCTTGACCTGATTGACGGAGAGCCGTGGCTCTTCCCTGTGGACGTCCTGGGAGGGATGCTCCTGAGGTTTGAAATCTTGCCGGGGCCGGTAGGTCCTCCGACATTCGGCCCTGAGCGCGCGATATCAGCGAAAGGGCCCTGGAGCCTTGCACCTCGAGCGATGGTAAAGGCCTTCCCGAGTTCCGGCGCGTCGCCCCTTCTGAGCTCTCTCAAAGCTCCACCTTCCCGAAGGGCGACCGGCCGGCAGGTTCGGCCCCTTAAGGTCCGTCTGCAGCAGGACTCTGTAGTCCTACTATCGAACGCTAGCCACATACTAATAGGCTAGCATGTCTAGTTATCCGGTTCCTACTTTCCATAACGCAATCGTCCGCGGGTTAGGAAACGCGCATTTTCGGTAGAATCGCTGCGAAGATGAGCAGGTGTGGCTTAGTTGGGCGACGGCTGGGGGATGCGCGACCACGGCTCAGGCGATGAATGGGTCTGCGGCGGGGAGGAGGTGGTGCTTGGACGATCCACGGCGGACGAGAACCCCACGACCATAGTCTCTCTACGTATCACGAAGTCAAGATGGTGTATCCTTTTCGTGACTACACAGGTCAGGTGAGGATTGAAAGGTAGTAGGGCTCGTGTGGGGAGTGCGGGATGCTGTTGCACCCGGCCTACGGGTCGGGTGAGGATTGAAGCAAGCGCTGCGTCGAAACGGGCCCAGACAGAGGAATCTCAATTCAGGCTAGGCAAGGAGGTACTAATGGCTCGGGTAGCGTTGCTGGACGCGGACACGGCCACAGGCCAGGCGAAGGATATGTTCGAAAAGGTGAAGAGCTACTATCGAATGGTCCCCGCCCTTCAGAGAGGATTGGGGTATCTTCCCCAGACCACGGATGCTCTGTGGTCCCTGAGCCAGGCCACGGTTCGAGAGGGCAGCATCCGCGAGGAGCTTAAGCGCGTGTTCTTCGCCGTTACAGCCTGCGAGGTTGAGTGTGAGTACTGCACGGCCGCCCACATGGTGGCTCTGCGAGGGAAGCACTGGAGCACTGAAGAATGCGTGGAGGTCATCGACGGCAAGCCCTCGCCGCGGCTCACGGACAAAGAGAACGCGGCGGTGAACTTCGCGCGCGTTGTTGGGCGACGGCCGGCAGCGGTGACCAACGAGATGGTCGACGAGCTCCGCGTGGTGGGTTGGACCGACGCGGAGATCGTCGAGATCGTCGCTTCGGTGGCGTTGATGCGCTACACGAGCACGGTTGCCGTGGCGCTCGACGTGCCGCTAGAAAAGGGGATGGTGGATCTTAGTCGAGAATCGGGGGGCGCGTCTTACGCCTCTTCGCGACTGACCGAGCGAGGCCTGACGTGCGGGCGACTTGCCGCAGACATCCTGCACGCTACTCGGCGTCGCCTTCACTGAGTCTGCGCGTCTCAGGCCTGCAATTCTGAAAGATCGGCCGCCCGCGGCCCTCATGTGCGCAGTCGCAAGGAGGAAGCGATGATCACGATTGTCATCAACGACTCGCCCTACGGCAATGAACGGCCCTACAATGCTCTGCGTCTGGCAATGGCGCTGGTCAAGCAGGGCGAGACCGATCTCCGCATCTTTCTGATGGGTGACGCTGTCGTCTGCGGTCTCGCCGGGCAGCGCACACACGAAGGCTACTACAACATCGAAAGGATGCTGAAAGGGCTTGTCCGTCGCGCCACCATCTCCGCTTGCTCCACGTGCATGGACGCTCGCGGCATCGAGGATGAGGACTTCACCGAGGGTGTAAAGAGGGGCAGCACGACACCGCAGCTCGCTGAATGGGTTGCAGCTAGCGACAAAGTCCTAGTGTTCTAGCCACCATCGCCATCTGCGCCTGAGCGGGATCAGATACTGAGACGCGTCGGCAGTCTGGGATTCACCAAGCCCCATCCGCCACTCGCCATCCCCTCTTAGGGCTGTCAATGAGCAAGTCATGGCCACGACACCCAACAGGCGCTTCCAACGGTAGCGATTGTGTGTTAATATCTATAGGGGGTCGCGGGTTTGAGTCCCGTTTCCCGCTCCAGGTCTTTTCCCCGAAATCGTAGACGAAGCCGGGCACTTCGCCCGGCTTTCTTGATGGAGCACCATGATCACAGCCCAAGTCACTGCCCTCGAGGGCAACGCCGTCCGAAACGACATTCGGAACATCGCAATAATCTCTCACGTTGACCACGGCAAGACGACGCTGATCGACGCAATGCTGTGGCAGAGCGGCGTCTTCCGCGAGAACCAAGAGGTCGTCGAGCGTGTGATGGACTCGAACGACCTGGAACGCGAGAAGGGGATCACGATTCTGGCCAAGAACGCAGCGGTGCGGTTTGGCCGGTACAAGATCAACATCGTCGACACGCCCGGACATGCCGACTTCGGGGGTGAGGTGGAGCGCACGCTGAAGATGGTCGACGGTGTGCTGCTACTGGTCGACGCCAGCGAAGGGCCGCTGCCGCAGACGCGCTTCGTGCTGAAGAAGGCACTCGAACTGGAACTGCCGCCGATCGTCGTGATCAACAAGATCGACCGGAAGGACGCGCGGCCGCAGGAGGTGCTGGACGAGATCTACGACCTTTTCATCGACCTCGACGCGCACGAGGACCAACTCGATTTTCCTGTGCTGTACACGATCGCGCGCGACGGCGTCTGCCGGTTGACGCCCGAAGGCGAGGACTATCGCCTGAAGCCGCTGTTCGAGGAGATCGTTCGGTCAATCCCGGCACCGTGCTATCAGCCGTCAACGCCCCTGCAGATGCTGGTGCTGAACCTCGACTACTCGGACTTTGTCGGACGGCTGGCGGTGGGACGTATCGTCAACGGGCGCCTATGCGCGAAGCAGGAAGTGGGACTGGTGCGCGAGGGCGGCAGCATCGATCGCGCCCGGATAAGCCATCTGTACGCATTTGAGGGGCTGGAGCGCGTCGAGGTGGCCGAGGCGGGCCCTGGGGACATCGTACAACTCGCGGGGTTCGATGAGGTGAACATCGGGGACACTATCACCGACGCGGATGACCCGCGGCCGCTTCCGCGGGTGACCGTCGACGAGCCGACGGTGAGCATGATGTTTTCGATCAACACCGCTCCCTTCGCTGGCCAAGAGGGACGGTTCGTAACATCCCGCAACCTGAAGGACCGGCTGGAGCGGGAAGTGCTGACGAACGTGGCGCTGCGCATTGAGCCGGACGACTCGGCGGACAGCTTCAAGGTGTCGGGCCGAGGCGAACTGCAGATGGCAATCCTAATTGAGATGATGCGGCGCGAGGGATTCGAGCTGTCGGTGAGCAAGCCGCAGGTGATAACGCGCGAAATCGATGGCGTAGTGCACGAGCCCATGGAGCACCTGGTGATCGACTGCCCGGAGGACTACGTGGGCGTGGTGACGCAGAAGATCGCCGGCCGCAGGGGGCGCATGACGAACATGGTGAACCATGGCAGAGGCCGGGTGCGACTGGAGTTCCGCATCCCATCTCGGGGGCTCATCGGCTTCCGCGGCCAGTTCCTTACGGACACCCGCGGCACGGGGCTGCTGAACCACCTATACGACGGGTATGAGCCTAGTCAGGGAGAGATTGAGCATCGCACGAACGGGGCGCTGGTGGCGGACCGCGCGGGTGCAGCGGTGGCACACGCTATCGAGCAGGCGCAGAAGCGCGGGGAGATGTTCATCGAGCCGGGGGAACGAGTGTACGAGGGGATGGTCCTCGGCGAGAATGCGCGCGAGGGTGACATCAACATTAACATCACAAAGGAAAAGAAGCTCACGAACATCCGCTCGTCGACGTCGGACATAGCGGTGCAACTGCTGCCGGTGCGGCGGATGTCGCTGGAACAGGCGCTGGAGTGGATCGGCGAGGACGAGATGCTGGAGGTGACGCCGAAGAGCCTGCGACTGCGAAAACGGGTGCTCACGGCCGATGAGCGGGCGCGGGCACGCGGCGGGGCCAGGAAGCGCGAACTCGCGGAGCTGGCTCAGTAGACTAGGGATCTGCCCCGGGGCCGCTATTCACCTCTAACCGACATCTGCGGTGTCAACCTTGTTACCGCCGGGACCTTGGCGGGCACGGCCACTCAATGCCGCACTCTCCCGTATCGTGCTGACGTGCGTTCACCTCGCCTCGCCGCCGAGTGTAATGAGGCCCTCTAGCTCCCTCAGGTCCGCCAGGTTGCTGATGTCTGCCCGGCCATCGAAGTAACGCTTCCACAGCTGAGTCTGCGGGTCGATCCAGTATGCGGCAGCGACCCTCACCGAGGAGCAGATCGCCAGAGCGCCAGAAGACGGTGTCCCAGTCGCTCCGTTCCACACGGAGATAGCCCATTTCCCGGGCTCGGGGCAGCCCTCCATCTGGTCCTCCGATTGTCCCTGTGCGGAGCGGATAGCTACAGCGGATGGAGCGGCCGCAGCGGATAAGGGCTCTGAAGCCGACGCACGGGCGAGAACGCCATGGAGATGCTGCAGAGAGGCCAGGTTGGTGAGCTCTGGCCGCCCCCGAATGTAGCGGCTCCAGGCCTGGGTGGTGGAATCCAGCCAATAGGCGGCTTCCACGGACACGCCACACTGTGCCAGTGCGGCGGCGGCGGATTCTCCTGGGCCACTGTATACAGTTATCGACCACTTGCCCGCCACTGGGCAGTTCAGCATGCGCACGCAGGTTAGGTCCTGAAGCCTTAGGGAGGGGCCCCAGTTCGGTTTTTCCTGCGCTTCTGCATCGCCGCAGGTGAAGGTGAGGGGTCCGCCGGTGCTCTCGAAGCACGGCGGGATGATTGGCGCTGAAGAGGGCACGTTCACCGTGTAGGCGCCATCCTCAGTGACCGTTGTGCTGCCGAATTCGATCCCGCCCCTGAAGGCCTTGATGATAGTGCCAACAGATGCGGGCTGGCCGTCGATGGTGACCGCCCCGTGGTACGTCCCGGGTATGTTGATGGCGCAGTACTCCTTCGGCTCCGTGGAGCCCAAGGTGAAGACCCCCTGCAGGTTGTCGAGTTGTGACAGCGTGGTCAGATCCGGCCGCTCGCGGACGTAGCGGAGCCATGTTTGCGTCTGAGGATCAAGCCAGTACGCAACCCCGACGACCTCGGTGCAGGTTGCGAAAGCGTCCGCGGTCTCGGTTGCGTTCGGGCCATTCCACGCCGATAGCGCCCACCTGCCGGCCAGGGGACAACCGTTCATTTGACCGGGGCTGGGACCGGGAGTAGGCGTAGGCTGAGCGCTCGACGTTGGGCTGGCGGTAGGGCTGCCAAGCGTCGCGACCGCCTGCAGGTCATCGAGAGTGTTCAGATCGCTGATCGCCTGCTGCTCCCTGAAAAAAACCCGCCAGGTCTGAGTGAGCGGGTGAATGTAGTATGCAGCATCAACGGCGCCAGGCCCGCAGGTATCGAGGGCTTCCGCGGTGTCCACGTCCGGACCGCTCCAGACCGATATCGCCCACTGGCCTGCCTGGGGGCAGTTGTACATCATTCCCGCCTCGGCCCCGGAAGGACTCGAACTGCTTGCCCAAGAACCGGCGAGCGAAACCAAGGCGACAACGGCAATCAGAGCGGCAAGGCGATATTTCAGGGGCGCTCCGGGCATGGCAAATCTCCTCAGGGAATTTGGCACTCCGATGATAGCCGTTGGTGGGGAAGCCGTCCAGCACCTTTAGCCCCCAAGGCGATACCGGGGCGCGTGCCTTCGTCCGGCGTTTCTAAGCCGCCGAGCTATTCTGCGACACGTCCAGGCGGGCGGGTTCGAGCACTCTTGCGGTGTCGGTCCGGAACGAAAGCAGCAGATGGCAACGCAGTGAGGGCGGCCAGCTCGGCCGCGATCCTGCGGGCCGCGGCCGGCAGCGCCTTCTCCACCTCGGGCGTGAAGCGCTCGCCGAAGGTGTAGGGGTCCTGGACGGCGATGACGTAGATCAGCAACTCCCGCGGCAATAGGAGGGATAGGCGCCGCGCTAGCTGCAGGGCCGAACGGAGGGTGACGCCGTGACTTATGAAGGAAGAGCCCACACCCAGTTCCTCTTCCCGCAGTCCCCACACCTGGCCGACCCTGCTCGGGTCGCAAATGCTGTCGATGATGACCGCGCGGTCGTAAGGGGCCAGGAGCTGGACGGTCTTGAAGCCGGCCACGGCCGCCTCGGCCAGATCGGCCTCGGGGTCGTCCAGCAACTCGTGGACGCGCCGCGCGACCCAGAGGCCGGCGGCGTCGTCAGAGACGATGGGGTTGCCGAGGCCCAGGATCAGGGTCTTCGTCGCTAGTCCCTCCGCAGCTGCTCGACGATCTTCCCCTGCGCATCGTAGATGCTCACGATCAGGGGCATCTGACCGGGCAGGGAGTGCGTGGCACAGCCGAAGCACGGGTCGTAGGCCCGGAAGGCCATCTCGATGCGGTTCAGGAGCCCTTCGGTAACGACTGTCCCCTTCTTGATCAGCCCCTGGGCCGCCTTCCTGACCGACATGGCGATGGCGGCGTAGTTGTGGGCGGTGCCGACGATGAGGTTGACCTTGCGGGCCAGGCCCTTCTCGTCCGCCTGGTAGTGGTGTATGAGGGTACCGCGCGGCGCCTCCACCACGCCCACGCCCTCGCCGGGCGTGGCGGTAGGGATAGTGCGGACGTTGGGGCTGGTGATCTCCGGGTCGGTGGCCAGCTCTACCATGCGCTCGGCGGCGTAGACAAGCTCAACCAGACGGGCCCAGTGGGTGGCCAGGGTGGCGTGCGCTGGTTTGCCCCCCAGGGTGGAGTACATGCGCTCGTACTCGGCCTGGGCGAGCGGGGTGGCCATGCCGTCGGCGGCGTTGAGGCGGGCCAGGGGCGCCACGCGGTAGACGCCGCTGTCCTTGCCATCGATGAGCCCCTGCCAGCCAAGCGCCTTCAAGTACGGGAACTTGAGGTAGGTCCAGGGCTCCACGTGCTCGGCGATGTGGTCCAGGTACTCCGAGGGGGCGAACTTGGCGAACTCCTTCCCATCCGGGTCCACCACCCGCAGCATGCCGTCGTAGAAGTTGACCTTGTTGTCGGCATCGACCAGGCCCATGTAGTAGGTCTTGTGGGTGAAGGTGTCGCTCAGGATCAGGTCGACGTAGGCCTGGTTGGCCAGCACCACGTCGTCCAAGATCTTGAGGGAGAGCTTGCCGAACTCTACCGCCGAGCGGGCGATCCCCTCGATCTTGGCCCGCTCCTCCTCGCTGATGGGCTTGCTGACGCCGCCGGGGAGGCCGCAGACGGGGTGAATGTACTTGCCCCCGATCATCGCCACGACGTCGTGGCAGAGCTCCAGGTGCTTCAGCACCTCGCCGCCGAGCTCCAGGCCCACCTTGTGCACCACGCCGATGATATTGCGCTCGGCGGGGCTGGCGTCGGGACCTACCACAAAGTCGGGGCCGCTGAGGGCATAGAAGTGGGTGGCGTGGTCGGCCACGTAGAAAGCGCTGTACAGGAGCTCGCGCAGTTTCTTCGCCGCAGCAGGCGGGTCCACGTCGAAGACGGCGTCCAGGGCCTTGGCGGAGGCGATGTGGTGGGCCTCGGGGCACACCCCGCAGATGCGCGGAGTGATGATGGCCAGGTCCTCGACCGAACGCCCCTCGCAGAACTTCTCGAAGCCCCTGAGCTCGGGTACCTGGAAGTAGGCGTTCTCTACATCTCCCTCGGGGTTGAGGAAGATCTCGATGCGGCCGTGCCCTTCCAGGCGAGTGATGGGGTCGATGGTTATGCGACGTTCTGTCCGTACGGCTTCTGACACGGGATTGGTGGTCATGATCGCGGCCCCCGTCTCCTGTCTAGCGAATCACAGAGCCTTCGCCGGCTCAGCAGTCTCTCCGGCAGGCCAGGCCTCCCGTTGATGGCGGACGCGGTACAACAGCGACGCGGGCAGTCCGAAGAGGTAGCAGGTTCCCAGAAGGTCGGGGATGGCTTGTGTAACCCGTTCGAACTCGGCCGGGTCCTGGATGTCGATGATGGACGCCACGGCGCTCAGTAGCTTCGCGCCCTGGTCCACCACGTTCGGCGGCGGCCCGTAGCAGCCCCGACAAGGCATGTTGACCGATGTGCAGGGCGCGCCGCAGCCGCCTCGCGTGGCTGGGCCGGCGCAGACGATGCCCTGTTCCAGCAGACAGCGCAAGGGGTCTGGGATGATCTCGTAGGGCCGGTGGAGGCTGTGGATCCGTTTGTCCTCCTTGATGCGAGCGCAGTCGTCGCACACCGTCTTGTCAGCGGCCCCCACAACTGAGCCGGGAGCAGGCAGCCGGCCTTCGACCACGGCCTGCAACACCCCCTCGACCTGCTCTTTGACCGGTGGACAGCCCGGAACGAAGTACTCCACGGGCACTACCTGGGCCAGCGTGCGCACCGAATCATAGAACTCGGGCAGCGTGAGCTCGCCCTCAGGCACCCGATAGCTGAGCTGGGGCCGCACGCCACCTGCGTTGACCGTGGAAGGCGTTTCATCGTAAACGCGCTGGAAGATGGCCTCTCTGTTGGAGACGTTGGCCAGGCCGGGGATGCCGCCCGTGTAAGCACAGGCGCCGAAGGCCACCAACACCTTCGACTTCTCACGCAAGAGGTGCGCCATGTACTCCTGCTCCGAGTTCCTGATGGCCCCGTTGAACAGGCAGAGGTCGATGCTCTTGTCCGGCAGCGCCTCTACGTCCTTGTACTTGAAGTCCATGATGCAGGGCCAGAGGACGATGTCAAAGATCTCGGCTACGTCCAGGATCTTGGCGTACAGCCGGACGACCGCGATCTCGCAGCCGCCACAGCTGGCAGCCCAATAGAGGGCCAGCTTAGGCTTCTGAGCCATGACGTCCCCCAGGCTTTAGTCTCACTTTGCGACCTCGACCGCTATCTGAGTCCCCGTCTTCAAGGGTCCCATTTCCTTTACTGTCTTGGTAAAATCTGCCACAACCTCAGCAAACCTGGCGCCTTCAGATGCCGAAACCCACTCCAATCGCAGCCTCTCGGGCTCGATGCCGAATTCCCCGAGCATATTCCGCAACAACTCAATCCTTCTTCGCGCCTTATGGTTCCCTTCTATGTAGTGGCAGTCGCCAGGGTGGCAACCCCCGATGAGCACGCCGTCCACACCTCTGGCAAAGGCCTTCAGGATGAAGGTCGGGTCGACTCTGCCGCTACACATCACCCTTATCACCCGTATGTTGGGCGGGTACTGGATTCTGGAGGTGCCGGCAAGGTCCGCGCCCGCGTACGTGCACCAGTTGCAGGCGAAACCGAGTATCAGCGGTTCAAACCCGTTCTTGCTCATGGTCGGGTCCTCGCGTTCATCGTGCTTCCGTCAGCGCATCTATCTGCGCCAGAATCTGTCCATCAGTGAAGTGGTTCATCGTGATCGCCCCAGACGGGCAAGCAGCTCCACACGTGCCGCATCCTTTGCACAGCGCCTCAATAGAACGGGCAACCCTCTTGCCGTTCGTGGTATCCATCAGCATGGCGCTGTAGGGACAAAGAACAGCACAGATGCCACAGCCTCCACAGAGCTCCGCATTGACGGAGGAGGTTATGGCTTCGGGTCTTACGTGTCCTCTTTTCATGGGCACGGCAGCTTTGGCGGCGCCGGCGCATGCCTGGAAGACGGCTTCGGACATCTCCACCGGCCAGCGGGCGGAGCCACAGATGAAGATGCCATCCGTGGCGAATTCCACCGGCTGCAGCTTCAGGTGGGCCTCCAGGAAGAAGCCCTCTGAACTCAGCGGGACCTTGAGCATCCTGGAGATCGCCGGGTTGTCACTTCGGGGAACAAGGGGTGTGGTCAGCACCACCATATCCGACGGAAGCTCGACTTCCTTGCCCATCAGCTGGTGGTAGACTCTGACGCCTTCAACCTCGCCGTCCGCGATGACCTCTGGCGGGCTCTCCAGGGAGTATCTCACGAACCTGACGCCCAAGCGCATGGCTTTTCGGTAGTAGTCCTCGAACTCCACACCGTAAGTCATCAGATCGCGGTGGAGGACCCAAACGTTCGCCCCCGGGTCGTTCTCCTTGATCAGCACGGCGTTCTTGATCGCGGTCAGACAGCAGAACCGGCTGCAATAGGTCCTCTCCGGGACGCGGGCGCCCACGCAGTTGATCATCACGACGTTCTTGGCGGCCACCGTGCCCTCTTTCATTCGCGCTTCCAGTTCGAGCTGAGTGAGCACGCCGGCCGTTTCCCCATAGCCGTACTGACCTGCCGGCTTGAACTCCTCGGCGCCAACGGCGACTATGATGGTGCCCACCCTGACCGCGCTCTCCTCCTCCCCATGGTCCAAAGTCACATCGAAGCTGCCGATGAACCCCTTTACGTCTTTCACTCTTGTGGAGAGATGGACTGTGATGTGCTTGTGGTTTCTCACTTGGTTGATGAAGGGAACGATTACTTCCGCCGCCTCCCTGTTGGCTGTGAACAGCTTGTGGAGGTCCGCTAGGAGGCCACCGAGCTCCGCCTCCTTCTCCACCAAGTGGACATCGAGACCCTGGTTGGCCAGATTGAGGGCTGCGGTCATCCCAGCGGCGCCTCCGCCGATCACGAGGCAGGTCGGGATGACGTCGATCTCGATCTCCTTCAGCGGCTCCAGTAGCCTCGCCTTTGCCACTCCCATCCTGATAAGGGTTTTGGCCTTTTCGGTAGCCTCCTTGGGAAGGTTCATGTGCACCCACGAGCACTGATCCCTGATGTTGACGAACTCGAAGAGGTACTTGTTCAGACCCGCTTCCTCGCAGGCGGACCGAAACAGTGGCTCATGGGTCCTGGGGGTACAGGACGCCACCAGGACGCGGTTCAGGTTGTTATCCTGGATCTTGTTCTTTATGGAAGAGATCCCTTCTTCCGAACACGTGTAGAGGTTGTGCTCAGCATGCGCCACGTCGGGCAAGCCCTTGGCGTACTCCACCACTCCGGGCACGTCTACATAGCCGCCGATATTCCGGCCACAATGGCATACAAACACGCCGATCCGGGTATCAGGCATTCCCAGTACCCCCTGCTATGACTTCGGCCGCTCGAGCCGCTGACCCGGATGCTTGGACCACGGAGTCGGGGATATCCCGTGGGCTGTGAGCATAGCCGCAGGCGAAGACCCCGGGTTTGCTCGTGTCCAGCGGGCGAGACAGCCGGTCCGGGATCTCTACGAAGCCATGTTCGTCGAGGGCTATGCCAATCCTACTGGCCAGTTCGTTGATACCATCGGACGGCACCAAAGCTTGGCAGAGGATGACCAGCTCGGTCTCGAAGGTCTTCGTTTCGCGTGTGGCGGTGTCCTCGTACCAGATGATGGGGTTGCCATTCTGAGCGACGTCGATATTCGCGGGCCGGCCTCTGACGTAGGTTACGCCGTACTCCTGGCTGGCCCTGGCGATGTACTCCTGGAATCGTTTGCCCACTGCCCTGAGGTCCATGTAGAAGATAGTGGACTGTGTCCCAGGGTGGTGTTCGTAGGCTAGGATCGCCTCCTTGGTGGCATGCATGCAGCAGACGCTTGAACAGTAGGGCTTGTGCCTGAAGTCGCGGGAGCCAACGCACTGGATGAATGCGATGTTGGTGGGCACTCTGCCATCGGAGGGGCGCCTGAGTTCGCCGGCCGTGGGGCCGGAGGCCGACGTCAGTCTCTCGTACTCCATGGCGGTGATTACGTTGCTTATCCTCCCGTAGCCGTATTCGCCGAGCTTCGAGGCATCATAGAAGTCGAGGCCGGTGGCGACGATGATTGCACCGACGGTGACGTCCAGGTAGCTTTCCTTCATGTCATAGGCTATGGCCTTGGCCTGGCAGGTCTTCTCGCACTGTCTGCATTCCGAACAAACAGCGCAGTTGAGGCACCTACTTGCCTCCTGGATGGCGGCCTCTTCACTGAGGACGAGCTCTATTTCGCAGAACTCTCTCACCCTCTCGCTGGGGGCTCTCTTTGGTATCTCAACCCTGGCGTTTCTCTCGATTTCCCCGTCAGGCAGGGGCGCAACAGCCTCAGCCTCTGTTGTTCGACCTTCAGTGAGACTGGCGCCTCTCAGGAAGCGGTCGATGGAGATGGCCGCCTCGTTGCCCTGGGCGACGGCCTCGACGATGGATGCCGGGCCTCTGACGATGTCACCGCCGGCGAACACTCCGGGAAGGCTCGTCTGCAGCGTGACCTCGTCTGCCCTGATCGTCCCTCGCGGGGTCTTCTCCAGCTGCTCGAGGCCGGCGAGGGACGACCTCTGGCCGATGGCGATGATCAGGGTGTCGCCCTCTATGGTCGGCCCTGAGCCTTCCGAGAACTTGGGAGCAAACCTACCGTCTTCGTCGTAGACAGAGGTGCAGACAACCGTCTCGAGCGCTGTTATCCTCCCGTTCTCACTCAGGACCTTCTTTGGCCCCAGCGAAGCATGGAAGATGATACCTTCCTCATCGGCCTCGTCGATCTCCCAGCCATGAGCAGGCATCCTGTCCCTGGAGGTGAGGTCCTTTGTCTCAAGACAAACGAGATGGACTTCCTTCGCTCCCACCCTCAGGGCGGCCTTGGCGCAGTCGATGCCGACGTTCCCGCCGCCGATGACTATGGCCTTCTGTCCGAAGCCTTCTACCTTCCCCTTCGACTTCGCCTCCCTCAAGAAGGGCAAACCGTAGAGCACGCCCTTGACCTCCGCTCCGTCTAGCGGAAGCGTCGCGGAGTCCTGACAGCCTATGGCCACATAGACCGCCTTGTGCTCCTTCCTGAGTTCCTCAAAGCCTATGTCCCGGCCGATCTTCGTATTTGTCCTTAGCTCCACGCCGCGGGCCACTATACGGTCGATGTCGTAGTTGGCGATCTCTGTGGGGATTCGATAATCGGGGATGCAGCCGGTTACCATGCCGCCGGGCTTGTCGCCGGCCTCGAAGACGGTGACCGGATAGCCCATCTCCAGCAGCCTCAGAGCGCAGGTCAGGCCTGAGGGCCCGGCTCCGACGACCGCAACCTTCTCTTCTTTCGTGGGCTGTATAGCCTGTGGAGGCTCCTCGCCATTTTCCCTGGCCCAGTCCGAGATGAACCTCTTCAGAGCTCGAATGGATACAGGGTCATCGATATCCTTGCGGTTACATGAATCCTCGCAAGGGTGGTGGCATGCTCTGCCGCATATCGCCGGGAAGGGAAGGGCGTCGCGCACGACATCGAGGGCCTCTCCGAACTTCCCTTGAGAGATTAGGGCAACGTATCCCTGAACCCTTATGCCTGCGGGGCAGGCATCCCTACAGGGCGATATGCCTTTCCTCTCGATGACGTAGAGATTGGGGATGGCTTGGGCGAAGGGCTTGTAGATGGCCTTTCTCTTGCCCTTGCCCTGGTTGAACTCGCTCAGAACCTCGACCGGGCATTTCTCGGCACACTCCCCGCAGCCTGTGCACTTCGTCTCATCGACGTATCTCGGCTTTCTTGACACCTTGACCTGGAATCTGCCGAGCTCTCCGTCTACTCCCACGACTTCGGAATAGCTAAGCACCTTGATGCTCTTGTGCCGGTAGCACTCGATCATCTTGGGAGCGAGGATGCACATGGCGCAGTCGTTGGTGGGAAAGGTCTTGTCCAGTTGGGCCATTCTCCCGCCGATGGAGGGAGACCGCTCCACCAGATAGACCTGAAAGCCCATGTTGGCCAGGTCGACGGACGCCTGGATGCCGGCTATGCCGCCGCCGATTACCAGCACCGAGTCATTATCGCTGCTCATCTTGCACCCCTAGGGCACTAGCAGCTAGTTGTGCTAGGTCCATCACCTCGATCTTCACATCGGGGCCCTTTTCTTTCCCCTTGCTCACCATGGCGCACTTGAAGTGGATTTGGCACTTGAGGCAAGAAGTAATGAGGGCCTCCGCGCCGGTGGACTTAGCCTCGAGCAATCGCTCAACCCGTATCTGCTTGGAGCAGGAGTCGCAGTTCGTGAAAGCGCTGGTGCCGCAGCAAAGGGATTCCTCGCCGTTCCGGTCCATTTCCACCAATTCGATACCCGGGATGGCTTCGATCACCTTCCGCGGCGGATCATAGACTCCCAGGTGTCTGCCCAGCCTACAGGGGTCGTGGTAGGTCACCTTCTTCTTCTTGACCTCTCTGAAGATTAGTCCGTCGTTCTCTATCCTGTCGGACAGCAGTTCGCTGATGTGCTGAAGCTCGCAGTCGATCTTCACGTACTTCGGATAGTCCTCCTTGAAGGTCCGGTAGCACTCGGGGCAGGAGAAGACTATCTTCTTTGCGCCGGCGTTCTTGATGATTCCAGCGTTGTGCTCGGCCAGTTTCCGAAATGCCTCTACATCCCCCGTCCAGAGCAGATCGTGGCCACAGCACTTCTCGTCCTCGAGTATCATGGGGTCTATTCCCAAGGCGTTGAGGATCCGTAGGCTGCTTTCTGAGGGTTGCAGAGACCTGACGTCGATATCTTCGAAGAGGGGCTGAAAGTAGGGAGCGCAACCGACGAAGAACAGGACATCGCCTTGATCAGAAACGCGATGTCCGTCCGATAGCCACTCCAGTCTCCGTTGCTTGATGGCCGGACTCGCCATGAGGCGGGCCAGGGATTGCAGCGTGCCGGAGTGGGCGCAGTCGCCCTGCTCGCCATGAGTCGACGCCAGGGCTCTCGTTTGCTGGATGAAGAGGGGATAGTCGACGTCTGAGGGGCATCCGAGATGACAAGCGTAGCAGGTCAGACAGGAGAAGAGCTCGCGGGTGTGAACCAGGTCATTCTCGAGACCCAGCAAAGCCTTCTCGACCATAACCCGAGGGGAGTAAGCTGGATTATGCCTTGAGATTGGGCATGATCCTGAGCATTTGCCACACTCCAGGCAGTAGAATGCCTTGGTCTCCTGGACAATATGCTCCAAGGTCAAGGCGTGGTCTCCTTTCTGAAGGGCGAGGGGCCCAGTTCCTTCAACTGACCGACATGCTCCTTGACCGTCTCAGCAAACCCGCCTCCTTCAGCCGCGGAGATCCACTCCAGCTTCAGGCGCTCATCTTCCAAGCCCAGGGTGTGCAGCACCCTTCTCAGCTTCTCTATTCTGTCCTGCGCCTTCACGTTCCCCGAGATGTAGTGGCAATCGCCAATGTGGCAGCCGGCTACCAAGACCCCGTCGAATCCCGCTTCGAAGGCCTTGAGGACGTATATGGGGTCCACCATGCCGCTGCACATCACCCTTATGATGCGCACGTTTGGCGGGTAGTGGATTCGACTTGTCCCGGCTAGATCGGCCGCTGCGTAGGAACACCAGTTGCAGGTGAAAGCAACGATCTTTGGTTCAAATCCGTTCACGTTCACACCGGCACCCCTGACAACGCCTCGAGCTCGGCCAGTATTTGCTGACGAGTGAAGTGCTTGATGGAGATGGCTCCCGTGGGGCAGGCAGCGGCACAGGCGCCGCAGCCCTTGCACATGGCCTGATTGATCGACGATACGGGTATCGGATTTCCGTTGCGCCTCACGATCGTTGGGGCGTGAAACTCACATATCTCTTCACAGCGACCGCACCCGTGGCATAGCGCCTCGCTTACCGTGGCTGTCGCCGCCTCCAGCTTGACGGTCCCGGCGTCGATGAGGGCCAGGGCCTCTGCCGCTCCCGCCAGAGCCTGGGCAACGGTGTCCGGGATGTCCTTGGGCCCTTGGGCGCATCCGACGATGAAGACGCCGTCGTTGGCAGTGGCCACCGGCTCCAGCTTGGCGTGTCTCTCCATCAGAAAGCCATCGGCGCTCTGGGACAGGTTGAAGAGTCGCGCCACCTCCTTGGCGTCGGAGCGAGCCTCCATGGCGGGGCAGAGGATCACCGTGTCCACGGGCACGCGCAACGGCCGGCCCACGAGCGTGTTCTCGCACACGACCACCAGCTTCCCCTTTTCCTCCTCGCTCATGGCGAGATCGGTGACCTGGGACGGCTTGCCGCGGATGAAGGTGATGCCCTCGCTGGCCGCCCGCTGGTAGAACTCCTCGTAGCCCTTGCCGTAACAGCGCATATCGATGTAGAACTGGTAGACCTTGGCGTCCTCGACCTTCTCCTGGATCAAGTGGGCGAACTTGAGGGCGTACATGCAGCAGACGCGGGAGCAGTACGTGTGGTATTTCTGGTCACGGCTGCCGACGCAGTGGATGATGGCCACGCTCTTGGGCTCCCGGCCATCGACGGTGATGTGGCCGCCGGTAGGGCCGGTGGCGTTGCAGAGACGCTCGAACTCCATGCTGGTGATGACGTTGGGGAAGCGCTTGTACCCGAGGCGGCTGATCGCAGACGGGTCCATCAGGTCGTAGCCGGTGGCCACGATGATGGCGCCTACTTCGACTTCCACCATTTTCTCCGTTTGGCTGAAGTCGACTGCCCCCCGCTCGCAGAACTTCAGGCAGGCCCCGCACTTGCCGTCCTTCTGGATGTAGACGCAAAGCTCCGGGTCGATGACCGGAACATTGGGGACGGCCTGAGGGAAGGGCGTGTAGATGGCCTTGCGCGGACCCAACCCACAATCGAACTCGCTCTCGGTCTTCCAGGGGCACTTCTCCTGGCAAACGCCGCAGCCTGTGCACAGGCTCTCATCGACGTAGCGAGGCTTTCTGCGAATGGTGGCCTTGAAGTTGCCCACATAGCCCTGGACATTGACCACTTCGCTGTAGGTCATGAGTTCGATGTTGGGATGTGCGTTTGCCGCCGCCATCTTGGGTGTCGTGATGCAGGCCGAGCAGTCGAGGGTGGGGAAGGTCTTGTCCAGCTGGATCATGTGCCCACCGATGGAGGGCTCTCGCTCTACCAAGTAGACCTTGCGGCCCCCATCGGCGATCTTAAGCGCCGCCTGGATTCCCGCGATGCCGCCTCCCACCACCAGGACAGCCGGCGTTACGGGCACCCTTCGCGTCTCCAGAGGCTCCAGGTAGTAAGCCCGCGAGGCGGCAGCCCTGACCAGCGCCTTGGCCTTTTCCGTGGCGCCATCCTTGTGCACCCAAGAGCACTGCTCGCGGATGTTGCACATGTCCAGTTGGTAGGGGTTCAGGCCTGCGTCCTCGCAGACGTGGCGGAATGTGGGCTCGTGCATGCGGGGCGAGCAAGAGGCCACCACAACGCGGTTCAGGCCCAGCTCTTCGATGTCTTTCTTGATGAGGGCCTGGCCGGGCTCCGAGCACATGAACTTGTAGTTGCGGGCCACGGCCACTGCGGTCTGCTCCTGGGCGAACCGCGTCAGTTCCTCCACATCGACTGTGCCGGCGATGTTGCTGCCGCAATGGCAGACGTAAACGCCGATTTTGACGTTGTTCTTGTCTTCTGCCATCGATCGCTCTCTTACTTCGGTCCTGAGGCAACAGCCTCTACACTCGATGCGGCGGCGCCGGCGGCGATCTTGCGGTACAGAGGGTCGGGCGGGACTACGTTGCGGTGGAGGCCCAGCTTCTTCGGCGGCAGGCCAAAGGCCAGCCCCATTAGCTGGGCGAGGAAGAGGACCGGGATGTGGAACCGGGTGCCTTTGATCTTGCCGGCCTCGTTCTGGAAGCTGTTGAGGTTGAACATGCAGAGCGGGCAGGCGGTGATGATACAGTCGGCGCCAGCCGCGACAGCGGCCGCCAGCAGGTCGCCGATGAGGTTCGCGCCCACCGAGCGCTTGCTCATGGAGAGGCTGCCGCCGCAACAGGATGTCTTCAAGGGATAGTACACAACCTCGGCCCCCAGTGCCGCGAGCAGTCGATCGAAGCAGGTAGGATCCTCCACCGAATCGAACTGGGCGTAGGTCCACATGCCTTGACAGCAGCCGTAGTAGGCGGCAACGCGCAGGCCGTTCAGCGGTTGGGTGACTCGCTCCGCCACCACGTCCAGACCGACGTCGTTGATGATGACGTCCAGGACGTGCCGCAGTCGCGCCGTTCCCGCGTATTGGACACCGGCCTCAGCCAGCACAGCGTTGACGTTGTCCCTGATGTTGGCGTTGTGCTGGATGTAGTGCATGGCCCGGATGAGGTTGAGATAACAGCGAGTGCAGCCGGTGACCAGGTCGCTGTCCGCCTGCTCCGCCAGGGCCAGGTTGCGGGCGGGAAGGGCGAGTGAAAGGAGATAGCTGACGCCGGTGGCGCTGGCCGCCCCGCAGCAGTTCCAGTCCTCCAGCTCCGTCCATTTCACACCCAGGACGCCCATCACGGCCTGGATGGCCTCCTCGCATTCCCGGGAGCTGCCGCTGAGGGAGCAGCCGGGATAGTAGGCGTACCTCATGGCCTGCCCTCGATTTCTGCCGCCTTGCGGAACATGGCCGCCATGGCCTTCCGGTTCTTCATCGTCGGAGGGCTCAGCGAGATCTTGCCTTTGCTCAAGAGCTTGAGGCCCAAGCCGACCTCCGCCGTAAGGAGGAGGGGGTTGGGGATGAAGTAGCGGGCCAGGAACTCCACCTCGTGGAAGCGGCCGTGGCGTTCTACCGTGCGCATGAACGATCGGTAGAAGCGGCGGACATCGCCGTCGGCATGCTTCCTGGCCAAGTTGAGCCGCTGGACAGCGGACATCACATCGGTCACGGCCACGCCCCTCGGGCAGCGGAACGTGCAGGAGTAGCAGGCGGTGCATAACAAGCCGCTGCCGCTGGCTGCCGCCTCGTCCACGCGGCCCAGCTGCAGGAGGTTCATGATCTGCCTGGGCGTGTACTTCATGGCATAGGCGGTGCGGCAGCTGGCAGTGCATAGCCCGCACTGGTAACAGAACTCAAAGCTGTTGCCCAGTGGGTCCTTCAGGATCTTCACCGGTTCTTTGCGGGGCGTCAGGACTTGTCCAACCATGCCGCTCTCCCTAGATCCGGAGCCGTGGAGCCTTTGCGATTCTTCTCACAATTCAGACCGCACAACTTCCTACGTCGCCTGCACTTCGGAATTCATCTATCGTGACCGGTGTTTGACGTTAGAGCGGATGCCGTAAATATCGAGAAGCTGCAGTCGTGTGGCCTGGAGGCGGTGCTCTATGACGTGAGTGACACGCCTCATGATTTCGTAGCCGAAGTCGTGGTCCGCCTCACATTTCTGCCGAATGCATGTCCCATCCAGGAGGATGGCCCGTGTCAACTCGGCGGCCCGAGCATCGAAATGCCACCGGTATGGCGTGATCATCCATGACCACCCCAGAAAGTCGCCCTCTCCCACGGTCTGGAGGACGATAGGATCGCCCGCGGGTCTGGATATCTCCAGGACTACTCGGCCATAACGAATGAGATAGAACTGATCGGCCTCCTGACCCTGTCGGAAGATGATCTCTCCGGCGCTAAAACTGACGTTGGAGGCGCACTCGACCAGTAACTGGATGTACCGCGGTTCGCATCCATCCCAGAGGGGATGGCTTAGCAGGACGCGCTCAAGGGTCTCCGGGGCCCATGCCTTGCCGGGAGCGCTGGCTTGCGCTCTCAACTGCACGGGCATCCGATTCTCTGGGTCCCTAATCATCCTCGATTTCCAGACGCCGGCTTGATCGGGTCAACTCTAGCAACGCCTAGTGTAGAATGGAAATACAAAGTTGGAATCGCTGGCATAACAAAATGGTGATGGAACGCCCTTCTCGAAGTGACTGGCACAGCGAAACGGCCATGCCAGGCTCTTACCGGCCACTGAACTTCCACCATCTGGAAGTGTTTTATGCCGTCGCCCGCCATCTGAACTTCTCGCGGGCGGCGGAAGAGCTCTATATCAGCCAGCCAGCTGTTTCCAAGCACGTGAAGGATCTGGAAAGGGAACTGGGCGTCGATCTATTTCGACGGAATGGAAGGCGCGTGGAGCTGACCGACGCCGGCCGGCTGGTCTACGACTATGCGGCCCACGCCCTGGTGCTGACCGAGGGGCTGCGACGGGCGCTGGTCGAGCAGCACGGCCCTGGTCGCGGGTATCTGCGCCTGGCCGCCACTCACGCCCTGGCCACCTATGTTGTCCCCCGCGTGCTTGCCGCCTTCCAGGGCCGCTATCCCGACGTGGAGCTTTCCCTTCAGGTCTCCACCAAGGGAACGGCTGTCCGTCAGGTGCTTCAGCACCATGCCGATCTGGGAATCATCGACAGCCAGGGGATACCTTCGGATGTCCAATGGCAACGATTCGCCAGAGTGCCCATCGTGCTGCTGGCGTCGCCCGGCCGCCAACTCCACGCCAACGGCATCGTCGACCTGGTAGAGCTGAGTCAAGAGACGATTATCGCTGAGGAGAAGGGTTCCGACACCCGCGAGGCAGTGGAGCGAGAGCTCGAAAGGCTCCGCGTGCGGCCAGCCAGGATGCTCGAGATCGGGAACATAGAGGCCATCAAAGGGGCCGTGGCGGCCGGCCTTGGCGTGGCCTTTCTCCCGAAGATCTGCGTGGCCGCCGAACTGGGTGGGGGAGACCTGATAGAGCTCGCTGTGCAGGGGTTCTCGCTCGAGACCCAGCTGGGCGTCGTCTTTGCCAGGGGGCGCCACCCTTCTTCTATCGCGCTGGCGTTTGTCGCCTTGCTCCAGAAGACAACCGTGTCCCGGCAAGCCTTCTAGCCGCGGGATGCGGCGTCATCCGAGAAGTGAACCCCTCGAGCGTCTTCGGCATGAGGTCGTCGAATGCCGGAAGTGCTCCCGGCTGGGGTGCTGGCGGGAGAGGGTCGCTACTGAGAAGCGAGCGGCCTTCAGAGACTGGGACTACTGGGGCCGTCCGCTGCCGGCTTCGGCGACCCCCGTGCCGAGCTGCTGATCGTGGGCCTGGCCCCGGCGGCTCACGGCGGCAACCGGACCGGACGCGTCTTCACCGGCGACCGTTCGGGCGATTGGCTGTTCCGGGCGCTGTATCGCGCCGGCTATGCCAATCAGCCTAACAGCGATCACCGCGACGACGGCCTTCGGCTCACAGGGGCCTACGTGACCGCGACGGTGCGCTGTGCCCCGCCGGGAAACAGGCCCACTATCGACGAGCGGGACAACTGCCTGCCCTACCTAGAGCGGGAATTAGAGCTGCTCAGGGACGTGCGGGTCATCGTGCCCCTGGGGGGATTCGCCTATTCCATCGTGTCGCGCCTGACCGGGCTCCGGCCCCGGCCGGGCTTCGGCCACGGCGTCGAAGCTCGCTTGTCTGATGGGCGGGTCGTGCTCTGCTCCTACCACCCGAGCCAACAGAACACCTTCACGGCCAGGCTCACGGAGGAGATGTTCGACGCCGTGTTCCGCCGGGCCCGCGAGCTGGCCGGCCCTAGCCCCCGGCCAAGCTAGGCCTTGGCCTTCTCGTTGCGCCGCCAGCGCGGGCCCTGTCGCGTGTCCTCGATCTCGAACCCCATGTCGGCTATCTGCTGCCGCAGGGCGTCGGCCTCGAGCCAGTCCTGGGCGCGCCTCGCGTCTTCTCGCAGGTCGACCAGGCGGGCCACCTCCGGCGGTAGCGTCGCCGGCGAAGGCTTCTCAGCCCGCCGTCTGTCAGGGAGCCTCGGCGGAGAAAGCGGTGGCAGATGATACGGGCCGAGCTCCGTGAGGGCAAACGAATCGCCGGTGGAATACGTTTTCTCGGCAGCATCTGACCCGATGGTGATGCCCCCCTTGCCCTGAACCGAGGCCCGGCATTGCTGGAAGTCGATGACCAGCGCGGTGTGTTCGTCGATACCGAGGACGGCTGTTGAAGCGGGCAGGAGCTGCCTTAGCTGTTCCATGCGCAGCCGCCCTATGAAGCAGCGGCTGGTATCGAGGTGAACACCGCCGTCGGTGTTGTTCCAGTGGGGCACGATGGCAAGCTCCAGGCCGAACAGGCCCAGGATGTTCAATCCATCGGCCCAATACAGGTCGGCGCCGGCCTTGAAGATCTCGTAGACGGGCAAGACTTTGTTCCCTACCGCCAGCGTTGCGGCGCTGGCGAAGCAGAGAACGGCCCCCGCCTTGTGGCGCTCGAGCACGTACTCGAGAGCGAGGGTGTCCTCCAGGTTGCGGGCCGCATAGGTCGGGCTTCCGGGGCCCAGGAAGATGTAGTTGGCGTCCAATAGTGGCTCCAGCAGATGGGGATCGTCCGGGCTGAAGGAGGTTCCCTTCTTGCGAGCGGGGATGATGCGGACATCGGGCTGGTGATTCTTCAGCCGAGCCGTGATGAACTCGGCGACCTCGAGGGCCACGTGCTCGCTATTGGGCTGGAAGCCGGCGGGAGTCTCCAGTATCGCCACGATGACGGGAGGTGGCAACTCGGCCATCAATCGATCGTGAATCGCGCGACCGCTGGCCGAGGTCTCGCCCGACCCGAACAGCACGATCTTGCCCAGCTGGACTCTTCCGCCTGCCATGTCGTTGAGCTGCGTGGCGCCGATTAAGGCGTCAACACGATCTTCCCACACTAGCCACACGCGTTTCAAGACTTGCCTTCGGTGCCCGGGGAAACGTAGGGGCAGGGCTTTCCCCTGCCCGCCCCACCGGCGGGCGACCGCAAGGGTCGCTTCTACATCGCGTTGAATCGCTGAACGCCGCGCCCTACCCGTTCGCTCGGGCGGCGGCGTCCTCGGTATACTTGTTAGAGGGTGCGTTCAACGGTCGCGACGGCAGAATTCGCGCGAATGGAGGTAACCCATGGCCGATGCCCGCGAGCTCATGGCCCAAACGCGAGCCCAGCTGAAACCAGTGGAAGATAAGCTGTTCGGGCACCCCTACCTGGTTGCCGTGGAGGCGGGCCGCGTACCGCGGGAGAAGCTTCGCCTCTTCGCCGGCGAGCAGTCCTACATCATCGACTCCGACCTCCGCAGCATCGCGCTGTTGGTCAATCGGCAGGGCCATCTCCCCAGCCGCGACTACTTCCTTGGTGCCCTCCAAGGTGAAGTTACCGCCGGGCAGGCGCTTCTGGCCTTCGCCCGCGCGCTGGGGATGGGCGCAGCCGACCTGCGGGCGCATGAACCCCTGCCCGGCTGCCAGGCCTACCCCGCCTACATCGCCTGGCTGGCCCTATACGGCTCCGATGCCGATTTCGCGGCCGCGTTCCTGGTCAATCTTCCGGCCTGGGGCTCCAACTGCGCCCGCATGAGCGCAGCCCTCAGGGCGACCTACGGCCTGTCGAGCGAGGATGTGCTGTTCTTCGACCTGTTCGCCTCCCCCGCTCCGGAGTTCGAGGACGACTCCCTGCGCGTGATCCAGGACGGACTCGACTGCGGCGTCGATCCACAGGGCGTCGCGCGCGCCGCCCGCCTCGTCCAAGCCTACGAGCTCATGTACTGGGACACGCTTCACCAGGCGTCCGAATAGCAGTGCGGCAATGGCGGAGCGCTTCAGCGACCAACTCCACCGGCTGGCCCAGCCGATCTGGGAGGCCCAGCATAACCATCCCTTCGTGCGCGGCATCGGCGACGGGAGCCTGGACGTGGAGAAGTTCAAGTTCTGGGTGCGCCAGGACTACCTCTTTCTCATCGAATACGCCCGCCTGCTGGCGCTGGCCGTGGCCCGCGCGCCCGATCTGCCCACCATGCGACGCTTCGCCGAACTGGTGCAGGCGACCCTCAACTTGGAGATGGACCTTCATCGCTCCTACGCCGCCGAGTTCGGCATCTCCACCCAGGAGCTGGAGGCGGAAGAGAAGGCGCCGACCACTCACGGCTACACGGATTTCCTGCTGCGAGTGGCCGCTCTCGGGGATTTTGCCGAGCTCGTCGCCGCCCTCTTGCCCTGTATGTGGGGGTTCAGCGACATCGGCCGGCGGCTGGCGCGGGATCCGCGTCCCAAGGATGAGCGCTACGCCCGCTGGATCGACGTGTACTCGTCGACCGAATTCGCGGAGCTGGCCGGCTGGTGCCGCGAGCTGGTCGACCGGGTGGCGGCCGGGCTGCCGGAAGAGGCGCTGCGGCGCATGGAAAACGCCTTTCTCACCAGCAGCCGCTACGAGGTCCTGTTCTGGGAGATGGCCTGGCGACAAGAAAGATGGCCGGTCTGAAGCAAGGGAGAGGGCCGCTCTTTGCCTCCCAACCCCCGACCCAAACGCCAATCCTGCCCGCGACAGCGATCGTAACAAAGAGAAGTGGTCGATGCGCAGACCCGACGGGGCGGCGTTGACGGGTGACGGATGTTGAAGCTCTGGGAAGGAGTGACAGATGAGGGGGAAACGAGGGGCCTTTCTAGTCATGGCGGTCGTCGCCGGAGTGGTGGCGCTGGCGCTCATGGCCGCGAGGTCGCAGGCGGCGCGCCGCCAGATGGGCCGGGACATGGCCCGAGTTGAATACGAGATGTAGTCATTCAGTCTCTGGAGGAGGTTGCTGATGTGCATTAGCTGCGGTTGCGACGAGCCGGAAGCCAATCATGGGAATCCCAAGCACATCACATTGAAGCAGTTCAAGGACGCCGCTCAGGCGGCCGAAGTGGACATGGGACAGCTCCTCAAGAACATAGAGGAAGGCTTCAAGCGGTACGCCCGCGTCCAAGTCAAATGAGTGGTGTGCTGGGGCGACCCGCGTCGGTCGCCCCAGCACATCCAGCGAGCGCATGAACATCCAGCGCTTGTGGAGCCAAACTCCCGTCTTCGGCGGCCGCTGGACCTTGAAAGAGGCTATCCAGGGCAAGCCGATCCGTCATCCGACCCACTCGCTATTCGTGCACTTCCCCTCGGCGCTGTTGCCTGTGGCGTTCGTACTTGATCTCGTTTCTCGCGTCCATGCCGACGAAACGCTTGCCAGGGCGGCCTTCTACAACATAGCCGTCGGGCTGGCGATGGCGGCTGGAGCCGTGGTTACCGGGCTGGTGGACTACCTGCCGATGGTCGCCGGTTCACGCAAGAAGAAGCTCGGAACGTACCATCTGCTGGCCCAGGCGCCGGCGCTGGCTTTGTTCGCTGTCAGCCTGGCGCTACGGGGAGTAGACTTCGACGCCGAACGGACGGGGGTGGCGCCGCTCGTGCTAGCGGGCGTGGGCACGCTGGGCATCATGATAGGGAACTACTTCGGCGGCGAGCTGGTGTACCGCCAAGGCATGCGCGTCAACGTCGACCTCTGAGCGGGCGTTCCCGCGCGGCGGTCGAAACGTCTAGTCCGGCTGACCGGGCCCCGCTACGAGCCGCTGACGGGGCCAGCGACTGAACTTCCGCCCTGCGGGTGAACGAGCCACGCGTCGGACCAGGCAGACACGGCCTCTACCACCGCCTCCAGAGCGCGACCCTTGTCCGTCAGACGATACTCTATCCGCACGGGCGTTTCTGGGGTGACACGCCGCACTGCGATCCCCTCCAGTTCGAGCTCCTTTAGACGCTCGGAGAGCATCCGGTCGCTGACACCGGGGATCGTCGCTGCGAGATCGCTGAAACGTACCACGCCGGCAAGCATGGCGCGAAGGATGGCGCCTGTCCAGCGGCGACCGATCAGTTCCACGGCATGGTGATAGAAGGGACAGAAAGCTTCGGTTTCGTTGGTCTCCATGGCTACCTCCATTATTACCGATCGTAAGCCCCTTGACAAGAGTAACTCACCCCTGTATAGTTACTTATTGGAAGTAAGGAAAGGGGGAAGTCATGAACACTAAGACGATGACCTGGACCATTGATCCCGTTCACTCGGTCGCGGAGTTCGCCGTGAAGCACATGATGGTGTCCACGGTGAAGGGACGCTTTCGCTCGTTGGAGGGAACGATCCATATCGACGAGGAGAACCCTACGGCTTCTTGGGTGATCGCTTCGATTGATGTGGCAAGCATTGACACCAACGATCCACAGCGTGACGCGCACCTGCGCTCTGCGGACTTCTTCGATGCGGAGAGGTTCCCCAAGATAACCTTCCGCAGCACGCGGGTGGAGCAAGTGGACGAGACCAAGTGGAAGTTGTTCGGCGAGCTGACGATGCGCGGCGTGACGAAGGAGGTGGTCCTGGACACCGAGTACGGGGGTCAGATTAAGGACGCCTTCGGCAAGCAGCGAATGGCAATCAGCGCCGAGACGACCATCAACCGGAAGGACTTTGGGGTCAACTGGAACGGCCTCATCGAGGCCGGCGGGGTCGTTGTCGGAGACCGGGTGCGGATCATGTTGGACATTGCCGCGGTGCGGGAGGACTGAGAAGGGCCGAAGCGGTGTTGGGTGGTTGGCGTCTGCCTTTGCCTGGCATATAATGCTGCTGGCGAATCAATAAGTCAGTAGCAGGAGAAGACCTTGCCCAAGCGAAGACGAACGCGCAGCCGGCGGCCCCGAACCATCGAAGAGCGAGAAGCACCGGCTTCGCCTTCGCCCAAGGCGATGCCGGTGCCGTCTGTTGTCAGCCCTGCGGAGGCTGGCGAGCACGCCGAGGCCGCCCCCAGGCGCGCGTCGGCGCCGACGGCCACAGCCACAAAGACAGCGTCCCGCCACATTACCCGCGATTACGGTTACGTGCGTGGTGAGCTGACACGCATCGCCATCACGATGAGCGTTATCGTGGCCGGCCTCGTTGCGGCCGCCATCGTCCTGCGCTAACTCCCACTCATCCTGAGCGTGTCGAAGGATGGACGGGGCTCGTGGTTCGACAGGCTCACCACGAGCGGACAGGGCTCACCACGAGCGGACACTCACAATGAGCGAGGAAACGTTAGGTCTTCGGGCGAACGTTCCTACGGCGCGAGTCTTCCTCGCTGGCGGGCGAGGGCGATAAGCTGTTCCACCGGCTCGAAGGGTAGAGGGATATCCCCCAAGTCACGCTCGCGGGCGCTGCCGATGCCGTGGAAGTCGCTGCCGCCAAGCGGCAACAGATCGCGGGCGCGGGCCGCCGCCAGTAGACGCTCGATGTCTTCGGGGCCGTAGTCCTGGTAGTAGACCTCCATGCCAAGGAGGCCCACCCCTTTGAGCTCCTCCAGGAAGCTGTCCAAGTCCGGAAGCTGGGCCGGGTGGGCCAGGACGGGAAGGCCGCTGACACCGGCGATCATCTCCACGGCCTCGGCTGGGGTCATCTTCTCGCGTTCCACGTAGGCGGGGCCGTTGCGCCCCAGGTAGAGGTCGAAGGCCTCGTCCAGCGTCTTGATGTGCCCCGTCTGCAGCATGGCCAGCGCGATGTGGGGACGGCCCACGGCGCCGTCCCCGGCGATCTCCTGCACCCGCTCCCACGACAAGTCGATGCCCAGTTCCCGCAGCTTGCCCACCATCGCCTCACCGCGGTTCAGGCGGGAGCGGCGCAGGCGCTCTAGATGCTCCTGGAAAGCGGGCAACCGCCAGTCGATGAAGTAGCCCAGGACATGCACCTCGTTCTCGGGGACGTCGGTGCTCAGCTCGATGCCGGGAATGAGGAGGAAGCCCGGATGGCGGGCGGCCGCCTCCAGCGCCTCGGGGAGGCCGTCAGTGCAGTCGTGGTCGGTCAGGGCCAGGACCTCCAGGCCGCGCTGGACGGCGCGGGCGATGAGCTGAGTAGGGGTCAGGGAGCCGTCGGAAAAGGTCGTGTGACAGTGGAGGTCGGCTCTACTGGCCATGCTTCGTCATCTCACGGTCGACGCGCTCGATGCTGCGGGCCCGTCCGGTGGTCTCGTCGATGTCTATCAGGACGGAATTGAAGATGGCCGGCCCTTTCTCCACGGGTGAGAAGCGGGTGGGGAGCTGGGTCAGGAAGCGCTCGACGATGGGTTCGACCTCCATGCCGATGATCGAGTTGAGGGGGCCGACCATGCCGACGTCGCTCACGAAGGCGGTGCCTCTGGGGAGGACGTGGGTATCGGCCGTGGCGACGTGGGTGTGGGTGCCGATGACGGCGCTGACGCGTCCGTCCAGGTACCAGCCCATGGCCGCCTTCTCGCTGGTGGCCTCGGCATGGATGTCGACGATGACCACGGATGCGCCCTGGAGAGAGGCCAGGGCCTGATCGGTGGCGCGGAAGGGACAGTCGGCGTCCACGCCGATGAAGGTGCGGCCGAGAAGGTTGATGATGGCCACGCCGTTGCGGACCAGGACGCCGTGGCCGGGGACGCCGGGGGGGTAGTTCAAGGGGCGGAGGATGGGCGATTCGCCCTCCAGGATAGGATAGATCTCGCGGTGTTCCCAGATGTGGTTGCCGGACGTGATGATGTCAACACCGGCGTCGAAGAGCTCCTCGGCGGTGGTGGGGGTGAGCCCGCGGCCGCCGGCGGCGTTTTCGCCGTTAGCCACCACCAGGTCGGCTTCTGTCTCACGGCGGATGGCCGGTAGGAGGGTCTGCACAGTGCGCCGGCCGAGGCGGCCAACAACGTCACCCACAAAGAGAACCTTCAAACTGCCTCCGGAAGCTAGAGAAGGCGGGGAGCGACCCGAGGGCCGCTCCCTGCCTTTCGCTACTTAGCGTACTCTACCGCTCGCTTCTCGCGGATGACGGTGACCTTGATCTGCCCTGGGTACTCCAACGATTCTTCGATTTTCTTGCTCACGTCCTTGGCCAGCCGCATGGCGGCCAGGTCGTCGATGTCATCCGGCTTGACGATGATCCGGATCTCGCGGCCGGCCTGGATGGCGTAGCACTTCTCTACGCCGTCGAAGCTGCTGGCGACCGCCTCAAGCGCCTGGAGGCGCTTGATGTACTGCTCCAGCGACTCGCGGCGAGCGCCCGGCCGGCTGCCGCTGATGGCGTCGGCGAGGATGGTGATGACCGCCTCCACGGAGGCCGGCTCCACCTCCTCGTGGTGCGCCTCGATGCAGTGGATCACGGCGGCATTGACGCCGTGGCGGCGGGCCAAATCGGCGCCGATGTTGGCGTGAGTGCCTTCGGCTTCCTGATCGATGGCCTTGCCCAGGTCGTGGAGAAGGCCGCCGCGCCGGGCCACGTTGACGTCGGCGCCGAGCTCTTCGGCGAGCATGGCAGCGATCTGGGCGCTCTCCACGGCGTGTTTGAGCTGGTTCTGGCCGTAGCTGTAGCGATACTTGAGCCGGCCCAGCACCTTGATGATCTCCGGGTGTAGACCGGGGGTGCCGGCTTCTACCGCTGCTTGCTCTCCGGCCTCCTTGATGGCGACGTCCACCTCTTTCTTGGCCTTCTCCACCATGTCCTCGATACGGGCGGGATGGATGCGGCCGTCGCTGATGAGCCGGGTGAGGGCGACGCGGGCGATCTCTCGCCGGACGGGGTCGAAGGTGGAGAGGGTCACAGCGTCCGGCGTATCGTCGATGATGACGTCCACGCCGGTCAGGTGCTCAAGGGTGCGGATGTTGCGGCCCTCGCGGCCGATGATCCGCCCCTTCATGTCCTCGCTGGGCAGGGGCACGACGGACACAGTGGCCTCGGAGATGACCTCAGAGGCCAGGCGCTGCATGGCGGTGGAGAGGATGTCGCGGGCGCGCTGGGCGCCTTCTTCCTTGAGCTCCGCCTCCACCAGACGGACGCGGCGGTTGGCATCGTCGCGGACCTCCTGCTCCACCTGCTGGAGGAGGATTTCGCGCGCCTCCTGGGTGCTGAGGGCAGCAACGCGCTCGATCTCCTGGCGCCGCTCTTGCTCCAAGCCCTCCAGGCGACTACGGATATTGTCCAGCTCGCGCTCCTTGGTAGTCAGGGAGCGGTCGCGGCGTTCCAGAGACTCCAGTTTGCGGTCGAGGTTCTCTTCCTTCTGGATAAGGCGGCGTTCTAAGCGTTGAAGCTCGTTGCGCCGGTCGCGCAGCTCAGAATCGATCTGGCTGCGCTGCCGGATGGATTCTTCTTTGGCTTCGAGAAGTATTTCCTTTTGCCGTCGTTCGGCTTCCGCCAGTATGCGGGTGGCTTTTCCTTCGGCTGCGGCGGCGCGGCGATACTCGAATCGCTGTTGTAACCAGGCGCCGCCGAGAATCCCTCCTACCAGTGCAACGAGGCCAACGGGTATAACGAGGAGTAGGGCCTCGGGCATCTTCACCTCACTTCCTGTTGGGGTACAGGGCAGATGTCAAAATCAGATTTGAGCTTCAAGTTCATCATAAGCCGCGCCCGATTTAGGTGTCAAGGAAACCATGGGCGGGCAGGAAGACCAAAATACGGCTGAACTGAATCAGTAAGCAGAACGGCGATTCGGGAACAAGTCATCAATTGCCGGCGGCGCGCGCGCCCTCCCGCCAGAGCTCTTCCACCAGGGCGCGCGCCGTTTCGTAGGGGAAGCCGCGACGCAGGAGGAACTGGCCCAGGCGGCGGCGGAACGTGGCGTAGTCCTGGTCGTGGAGTTGGCCGGCCTTCTTCTCGGCGGCTCTGCGGGCATCATCATCCTCGGCCACCGCAGCCACCGCTTGGCGGGCCGTTTCCACGCCGACGCCCTTGGCTGCCAGTTCCTGCCGCAGCAGGCGGCGGCCGCGGGGGTTGGACTGCCGGCGGGCCTCTACCCAGTAGCGGGCAAAGGCGTCGTCGTCGAGAAGGCCCTGTTGCAGCAGGCGATCGACGGCCTCTTGGACGGCGACCGGCGGCAGGCCGCGTCGGGCCAGACGGAAGCGAATCTCCGCCTCGCTGCGGGGACGGTAGGCGAGCAGGCGCAAGGCGGCGTCGTGGGCCTGCTGACACTCGTCGGCGCGGCGCAGGTCCTCCAGGCGCTCGGGCGTCAGGACCTCGCCCACACGCAGGCCGGCTTCGGCCGCCAGGGCGAGACTGAGCGAGAGGACGAAGCGGCCGTCCGCACTGATGTTGACCCGCGGCCGCCGCTTCTGCCTCTCGATGGCGGTGATACGCATGGCACGGCTAGCTCGCTGGGAAGGCGCTGCCCAGCAGGTAGCCGATGGCGGCCACCACCGAGCCGATGACGGCAACCTCCAGCCCGGAGATGATGGGGTTGCGGCGTACTAAACGGGACTTGGCTACTCCCATGGCGAAGAGGGAGACGACCGCGATGGCCACAGAGGCGATGGTGGTCTCGCCGCCGCTGCCGATGAAGTAGGGGATCAGGGGCAGCATGCCGCCGATGGCGAATGCGCCGGCCATGGCCGCTGCATCCTTCAACGGGCTGGCGATGATCTCCGCCGGGAGACCCAACTCCTTCTCGGCCATGGTCACCGCCTCGTCGTAGGGAAAGCCCTCCAGGCGGTAGATCTCGATGAGCTCGGCCAGTTCTTCGGCTGGGTGCTGCTCGATTTCCCGCGCCTCGCGAGACATTTCCGCCTCCTGGACCTCGCGTTCCGCCCGCGAGCCCAGGAAGGCGCCACCGGCCATGGAGAAGGTGCCGCCCAGGGCGGCGGCCAGGCCGGCGATGATGACGGTGTGGTTGCCGGTGGTGGCGCTGGCCACCGCCGCACCCAGCGTCGCTGTGGTAACCAGGCCATCTTGCATTCCGAAGATGACCTCGCGGATGCGGGAGAGGGCCTCGATGCGTCCCTTTTCGGTGTAGACTTCGCTCGTTCCCGGCTCAGCCGACGGTGGGGAAGGCAGTTCGACGGTTGCGGCGGTGGCGCCGTCGGAAGCCTCGGAAGCAACTGCCGCGCGCTGTGGCTGGCGGGCCGAAGCTTTCTTGTCCAGCTTGCGCTCCAGGTCCTTAAGGGCCTGGCGAAAGATCTGGAGGTGGTGACGTTCGCCTTCCAGGGCCAGGCGAAACGTCTTGGCGGCATCGGGGCGGTTCTCCGCCAGGGCCTCTTCGATCATGCGGGGGTACATGGTCTCCATCTCGTAGGCCTCTTCTCCCACGACCTTGCGCAGCGTCTCCAGGGTGGGGCCCATCTCACCCAGCACGCGGAAGTGGCTGAGGCCGTGGACGGTCTCGGCGCCGGCGGCCTCCATGAAAACGGCAGCTACTTCGGGCAGGCCTTCCTCCAAGCCCTTGATGCCGTAGGCCACGTAGGTGCGGTTGGCCTTGGCCTCGCCCAAGAAGGCGCTCCACAGGTTTCGTTCGGTCTTTGACATCGGCATGGCGGCGTCACCTCGACAGGCGATGCGAATCGGCCCCGACGTGTCGGGGCCGAAAAGAGTAGCTCACACTGTCTGTTCTAACTCAGGCGGCTCCTCAGGGACGAGGGCCAGGGCGGGCGCAGCCCCTTCCAGCTTGCGACGGATCTCCGCCTCGATCTCCTGGGCCAGGGCGGGGTTCTCGCGCAGGTGTTCCTTGGCGTTCTCGCGCCCCTGGCCGAGGCGGGCGCCGCCGTAGCTGAAGAAGGCGCCTTGCTTGCTGATGACGCCGCCTTCCACGCCCAGGTCGACGATGTCGCCCTCGCGGCTGATGCCCAGACTCTTGCCGGTGAAGATGAGGTCGAACTCGGCCGTGCGGAAGGGCGGCGCCACCTTGTTCTTGACCACCTTGGCGCGCACACGGCTGCCTACCACCTGCGTCCCCTGCTTGATGGCCTCCGCCCGCCGCAGGTCGATGCGGACCGAGCTGTAGAACTTGAGGGCGCGTCCGCCGGGCGTGACCTCGGGGTTGCCGAAGATGATGCCGATCTTCTCGCGGAGCTGGTTGATGAAGATGACGGCGGTGCGGGAGCGGTGGATGACGCCGGTCAGCTTGCGCATGGCCTGGGACATTAGGCGGGCCTGAAGGCCGGGCAGGGAGTCGCCCATCTCGCCCTCGATCTCCGCCTTGGGGACTAGCGCCGCGACGCTGTCCACGACGATCACGTCGAGAGCGTTGCTGCGCACCAGGGCGTCGACGATCTCCAGGGCCTGCTCGCCGGAGTCGGGCTGGGAGACCAGCAGGTCGGCGATTTGCACACCCAGGGCGTGGGCGAAGGTCGGGTCCAAGGCGTGCTCGGCGTCGATGTAGGCGGCCAGGCCACCGGTTTTTTGCGCCTGCGCGATGATGTGGAGGGCCAGGGTGGACTTGCCCGTCATCTCCGGCCCGAAGATCTCTGTCACGCGCCCGCGCGGGACGCCGCCGACCCCCAGGGCCACATCCAGGGCCAACGATCCGGTGGAGATGACGTCCACCGTCAGGTGGCGGGAGGCCTCGCCCAGGCGCATGATGGCCCCGCGGCCGTGCTTCTTCTCGATCTGCTCCAACGCTAGATCTAGGGCTTTGCGCTTGTCATCGGTGCTAATGGTCGCTGTCCTTTCGGGGAATCTGTCGCGAACGATTGCCGGGCGAATCATAGCACGGGGTGGAAGGCAGGACAAGCGGCGCGTGGCACATGGCGGCGAAATGCGCCGGGGACACAAGGAGCGCCCGACGGCGCAAACGTAGGCGGGGGTCTTCAGACCCCGACGATGATGCCGCGGGGGTCTGAAAGACCCCCGCCTACATTACTCGAATGAGCCGGGCCCCCGCCTGAAGCCTGCCTGCCGGTAGGCAGGTAAGCCGGGCTCGGGCCATGGGGAAGGGATGCCACGCCCTTTAGGGTGTGGTGTCAGGCTAAGACAAGACGTGCGGGACCCCTTGACGGCCGGTAGTAAGATATGGGCACGATTTTCAGCCGCTGCAAGCGAGAGGAGGGACAAAATGCCGGTATACGTTGCCTTGGGCAAGTGCACCGACGAGGGCCTGAAGAACCTCACGGCTCTGGCCGATCGCCACCAGCAGGCGGTGAAGCGGGCCGAGGCCCTTGGCGGCCGGGTCATCGGCAGCTATGCTGTCATGGGCCACTACGACTTCGTGGTCATCCTGGAGGCGCCGGATGAGAAGATAGCCCTCCGCATCCTCACCCGCGAGGCCTCCGGCGGCAACGTCCGCTATGAGACGTTGACGGCCATCCCCACGGCGGAGTTCGCCAAGGCCGTCGAGTAAGCCAGGCCTAGCGCAGGGCGTTGACCGCCACGTTCCCCAGCAGCTGGATGAGGAGGAGGGCGACCAAGGGGGAGAGGTCGAACATTCCCATGCGGGGGATCACGCGGCGCAGGGGCTCCAGGATGGGCTCGGTGACGTCGTACAGGAGCGTCACCAGCGGGTTGCGCGGGTCGATGGGGAACCAGGAGAGCAGGACCCGGATGAAGATGGCCGCCGTGAGCACCTGAGTGAGAATGAAGACGAAGCTGGCTAGGATTTCGATTCTCCTCCTCCCAGTTGGCGCGCTCGTTCGTAGGCGGCGATGATGGCCTGAGCGAAGGCGGCGCGGACGCCCGCCTCTTCCAGGGCCAGCAGCCCTTCGGCGGTGGTGCCACCGGGCGATGTCACCTGGTTGCGCAGGTCCGCCAGATGGCGGCCGCTGGCCTGGGCGTAGCGCGCCGAGCCCAGCACGGTCTGGAGGACCATCGCTGCGGCCATTTCCCGCCGCAGGCCGATGTGCACGGCGGCGTCGATCATCGCCTCGATGGTCAGGAAGACGAAGGCCGGGCCGCTGCCGCTGACGGCTGTGGCCATGTCGACGTACTTCTCGTCGGCCACGTCGAGCTCCTGGCCAAGGGCGCCGAAGACCCGGCGGACGTAGTCGCGCGCGGGGGCGCTGACCGCCTCTGTGGCCGTCCAGACCGTCATTCCCTCGCCGATCTGGGCCGGGGTGTTGGGCATGGAGCGGACGATGGCGTCGTGGCCCAGGCCGTCGCGTAGGGTCGCCAGCATCACGCCGGCCATAATGGAGACGACTGTCTGGCTGGCGTCCAGCTTGCCGCGCAGTTGCCGGGCGGCATCGGCGAATTCTTGAGGCTTCACCGCCAGCACGACGAACTGGCTGCCGGCGACGGCGCGGGCGGCGCTCTCGGCGGTGGCGACGCCGTAGGCCTGGGACAGGTGCTCTCGTCGCTGGACGGAGACGTCGCAGACGGTGATGTCGGCCGGCTGGGCCAGGCCGCCCCGTAGCACGGCGGCGATGATCGCCTCGCCCATGACACCGCCGCCGATGAAGGCCAGCCGCATCTTAGCCCGTCCTCTCGCCGAATATGGCCCGCCCGATGCGCACCAGCGTCGCCCCCTCCTCGATGGCCACTTCGAAGTCGTCGGTCATCCCCATCGAGAGCTCACGCAGGCCGAGGGAGTCGCGCAGTTGGCGCAGTTCGCGGAAGACCGGCCGCACCTCCTCCGGGTCGCTGACCGCGGGCGCGACGGTCATCAGGCCGCGCAGCTCGAGGCGCGGCAGGCGGGCCACGGTCCGGGCGGCGGCGGCCACTTCGCCCGGCGGGAAGCCGAACTTGGCGGCCTCGCCGGCCACATTGACCTCCAGAAGAACGGGCAGGGGCCCCGACCTGTCGGGGTGCGAGAGGATCTCGGCCAGATGGAGCGAATCCACGCTGTGGATTATATCAAAGAGCTCCAGGGCTGTCTTTGCCTTGTTGGTCTGAAGGTGGCCGACCAGGTGCCAGGTGACCGGCAGGTCGCGCAGGCCGGGGATCTTGGCCGCGGCCTCCTGCACCCGGCTCTCGCCCAAATGGGCGATGCTGGCCGCCACCGCCTCCTCGATGGCCTGCGGCAGGGCGAGCTTGCTCACGGCCACGATGGTAACCTCCGCGGGCGAGCGGCCGGCGCGCTCGGCGGCGCGCTCCACCAGTTGCCGCACCCGGGCAACCCTCTCGGCGATGGTAGCGGGACGCATTGCGGGGACTATGGTAGCACGAACGGCTAAGGCGTGAGGCTCGGCAACGGTGGCCGGCGCCGGTCCCACCAGGCGAAGACCCCACGGCCAGGGCGATGGCGGCCAGGGCGAGCAGGCCGAAGGCCCAGTGGGTGGCGAAGAGGTAGAAGAGCCCCAGCAGCCCTAGGATCAAAGCCGCCAGGGCCAGTACCGGCCAGAAAATGATGCCGTAGACGGCGCGGGTCAGGACCCAGAACTCGGTCCAGAGGGACGGTCGATTGCCGGACGGGTACATAGCGGGCGCATCTCCAGATCTATGGTATCGCGAGGGGGAAGGAGGGGGCAAAGGGGAGGGTCAAGGATCAGAGGGCTAACAAGCGCGATCGGCGGTAGGCCGGCAGACCGCCGATCGCTTTGGCGGCGGTGGGGTGTCAGACACCGCCGCCATTTACATAATAAAACGTTGGCATTGAGGCGTCAAATCGGCGCGGCAGGGGGGGGGCGGAGGGAATTGTAGGGGCGATGGCCATGGACCCCTACACGGTGCGGCGGGCGGCAATGTCTCAAGATGGCGTCGCGATGCTACCGCAGATAGGTGTAGGGTGGCCAAGAGGGTATCGACAGGGTACGAGGCGGGGTGGGCGGCGGTGGGATTGGCATTGGTGTGGGTGGTGACCACGGGCTTGCGAGCCAAGCCGGAACCGGCGGAGGTGGGAGGAACGGGCTCGTCAGGGCGGACGGGCGCTCGCTCTTATAGGTGAACTTCCCGCTGGGCGAAACCGCCACCACGATGTTTCCACGCCGGTCGGTTCGCAACACCCTGGAGTGGCACTCGTAGAGGCGACACCCGTCGTGCTCCCGATCCCCGTCCGGCGTCACAATTGTGAGACGTGGCCGCATAGCGGCGACGATGGGTTTGAAGTAAGCGGTGTCGTGGCCGTGGTGTGGCGCCTTGATGACGGTTACGGTCACACCGGGTGGCCAGGCATACGTTTCGTACAGGCGCTGCCAGGTGGCCGCTTCCGCGTCGCCGCCAAGAACGACGAGACCCCTTCCATGACGTATCGCCAACACGTAACTGGCCAGGTTGGGCCGATTACCACGCTCTGCGAGTCGCTCGTCCTCCGGCGAGGGCGCCCAGATGTAGATCCCGTCGTCGGTCCAAGAGCCTGTCTGGCCAGCCTTCGGTGAGATGGCGTGGACGGACAGCCCGCCACTCACAGCGTTCTGGAAGCTGTGCCAATCCTCCTCGCGATATGGCGAACCATCAAAGCCGGGTTTCTCGACATTTGGCGCCACGTACCAGAAGTTCGCCACCGGCACCCGGGCGATCAGGTTGGCCAGACCGGAAATGTGATCCATGTCCGGATGCGTAGCAATGAAACGGAAGAGTTCCCGCGGCTGGCGGCGGCCCCGCAGGCATGTCGAGAAGTGCCGGCAGTAGTAGTCCACTGGATCGGTGCGGCCCGTTGTGCCCATGTCCACCATCGTTAGGTTGCCGCTGGGATGCTCTATGATGGTGCAGTCGCTATCTAAGAAGTGCAGTCTAAGGCCGTAGTTCACTCGGTCGCTCCCCTCCTGCCACTGCCGGCACGTTGTGTGCAACATAGAAATCTCGGTACACGGCTTCGGCGAACCGCTGGCTGAAGTCAACAAGCCTGTCGACGAAGGCCAGGGCGGCCAAAGCAGCCGCCGCGGCGCCTCCGGCATAGAGCGCGATGTCCTTGGTAGAATGGCCATGAAACACGTGTGCTCCTGCGCCACCCGCCAGAAACAGCGCAGCTACCATGCTTGCGACCACCATCCCCCTGGAAAGCCCGCATAGACCTAAAAACGCCTCGACTCGTCTGCGGATGCCATTCTGGATCACGTAGCTATAGCAGATAGCGAAGACATCTCCAGCGCTGGCCTTGTCGGGCATCGCGTACCGATCTGAAATGAGTTTCCGGAGTGCTGTCTTGAACTCTGCGCTGAAGCGCTTGTCGTCCGGCCGGAGAAGGGCCTCTGAGGGCCAGCCACCCCACATGAACGCGTTAAGTGGTGGCTCGATTCGGCGGGCGACCGCCTGGACGATGTGTCCCACTAAGTAGGCGAGAAAGACGAGCCCAGTTAGCTCCGCCCCAGACGCTGCGGTGAGGTCGGACGTGGCATCCGGGAACGTGGCGTCCACCAAAAGCAGAGCACAGCCAACCACGACGGCTCCAGGCATTAGGTATCCGAAGATGTCGTAAAAGTTGAGCTGTTCGAAGACGCGCGCCATAGTTCCTTCCAGATGAGCCTAGATCATATGTTCCACCATGTCAACGCTACCCGCACTTGTTGTAGCCGCAGGCGCGGCAGACCAGGCACCCCTCCTGGTAGATCAGGATGCTGCCGCAGTCCGGACAGCCCAGGCCCGAGCTATCGGGCGAGACGGGCATGCCGTTCTGGTACTTGGGCAGAGGGTCGTGGCTGTGCGCGGCGCCCGGCACGAACTTCAGCTCCAGCCAGCGGAAGATGTAGTCCGCCAGCGACGTCGACCAGGGGATGGCCTTGTTATTGGTGCGGCCGTAGGGCTCGAAGCGGGTGTTCCTCAGTTTGCGGGCCAGGTCCTCCAGCGGCACGCCGTATTGCATCGAGACGGAGGTCAGCAGGGCCACGGTGTCCATGAGGCCGGAGACGGTGGAGCCCTCCTTGGCGATCTTGACGAAGATCTCCCCCGGCCGGCCGTCCTCGTAGAGGCCGACGGTCAGGTAGCCCTCCTGCTCGCCCACGGCAAACTTGTGGGTGATGGACTGGCGCTCGTCCGGCAGGCGGCGGCGATAAGGGCCCTGCCGCACCGCGCCCACGGTCTCGGTCACCACATCCTCGGGCTCTTGCTCGGGGCCCTTCACGTTCACCACGGCGTGGGAGAGGACGGACCAGTCGCGCGAGCCCTCGCGGTAGATGGTGATGCCCTTGCAGCCCAGATCGTAGGCCAGCCAGTAGGCCTTCGACACGTCCTCCATGGTGGCCTCGACCGGGAAGTTGATGGTCTTGGAGACAGCGTCGTCGGTGTGCTTCTGGAAGGCGGCCTGCATGCGCACGTGCCACTCGGGCGAGATGTCGTGGGCGGTCACGAAGACGTCCTTCACCCACTGCGGCACCTCCGGCCGCGCCGATAGCTTGCCGCCGCCGGCCAGGTACTCCATGAGCTCATCCGAGTAGAAGCCTTCGTCCCGTGCCACCTGGAGGAAGTGCTTGTTGACCTCGGTGAGCTGGGTGAGCTTGGAGGGGTCCTTGGCGTCGAGGAAGTGCTGGCGGGTGAAGGCCAGCGAGAACAGCGGCTCAATGCCCGACGAGCAGTCGGCGATGATCGAGATCGTGCCGGTGGGCGCGATGGTCGTGCGGCTGGAGTTGCGGTAGCGGTAGCCGCTGCGAGGGTCGCTGGTCGACGGGTCGTAGATCGAGCCCTCCCAGGCGGGGAAGACGCCGCGTTCTTCGCCCAGGGCCAGCGAGGCCTCGTTGGCCTTCTGTTGGATGAAGCGCATCAAGCCTTCGGCCACCTTCAGCGCCTCCTCCGAGGCGTAGGGGATGCGCAGCTGGAACAGCATATCGGCGAATCCCATCACCCCGAGGCCGATCTTGCGCGCCTTCTGGGCGGTATCGCGGATCTGGGGCAGCGGGTAGTGATTCATATCGATGACGTTGTCCAGGAAGCGGACGGCCAGCGGCACCGTCTGGGCCAGGCGGTCGAAATCGACCTTCTTCTGGCCGTCGCCGGTAACGAAACGGGAGAGGTTAATCGAGCCAAGGGTGCAGACACCCCAGGGTGGCAGGGGCACCTCGCCGCAGGGGTTGGTGGCCTCGATCTCGCCCAGGTGCGGGCAGGCGTGGGCGCGGTTCATGCGGTCGAGGAAGACCAGACCGGGGTCGCCGTTGCGCCAGGCGTTCTCCACGATCTTGCGGAAGAGAACGCGGGCTGAGACCTTGCGCATCACCTCGCTCGAGCGGGGGTTGAGCAGCGGCCAGTCGCGCTCGTGCTTCACGGCCTCCATGAAGGCCTCGCTGGCGCCGACGGAGATGTTGAAGTTGGTGAGGGAGGTCATGTCGGCCTTGAGGTCGACGAAGTCCTCGATGTCGGGGTGGCTGACGGCGAGGATGGCCATGTTGGCCCCGCGACGGGTGCCGCCCTGCTTGATCTGCTCGGTGGCGGCGTCGAAGACCTTCATGAAGGAGACGGGCCCGGAGGCGATACCCATCGTGGACTGCACGCGGTCGCCCTCGGGGCGCAGGCGGCTGAACCCGAAGCCGGTGCCGCCGCCGGACTTGTGGATCAGAGCGGCGGCCTTGAGGGCGTCGAAGATGCCGTCGATGGAATCCGAGACGGGGATCACGAAGCAGGCGGCGAGCTGCTGGAGCTCGCGGCCGGCGTTCATGAGGGTGGGCGAGTTCGGCAGGAAGTCCAGCGAGGCCATGAGCTCGTAGAAGCGCTCGCCCCACTGGGAGGCGGCGTCGAAGTCCTCCAGCGGCTTGTAGTTCAGCTCGGCCTCGGCCAGGTTGTAGGCCACGCGGGCGACGAGGTCTTCGGCCGTCTCCGCGGGCTGGCCCTGGTCATCCTTGGCCAGGTAGCGCCGGTCTAGGACGACGCGGCTGTTGGGCGAGAGAACGATGGGATCGCGGTGGCGCTTCTCGACGAGGCGGCGGTCGGAGGTCGTGGTCATGACGGGTCGCTCTCCCTTCTAGGATCGTTTCCCACCCCCGCCTTCAGGCGGGGGCATGCATGCCGCAGCCTTCAGGCGGGGGTGGCGCAAGAATCTCGAAACAGCGTCCAGTATCACTGGCTGAGCTTCCTATCCGGCGGATCGAGATCGGCTCTTAACGCTGGCGGTCGGCTGTGGGCGGGCGGTAGGCCTCTCGCTCGCCGCCACCGCCCGCAGGCGAGCCCGGCGGCGCGTCGGCTTCGCGCCCTCCAGGGCCTCGGTGGGCAGGAGCGGTAGCTGCGCGCTGGCGGTCGTCGGGGTGCGACCGCGCTCCAGGGCGGCGAGCTCCTCCTTCAGGTCCTCCACGTCGCGGAAGGCGCGGTAGACGCTGGCGAAGCGGATGTAGGCCACGTCGTCCAGCTCGCGCAGTCGCTCCATCACGAGCTCGCCGATGAAGCGCGTGGGCACCTCGGCCTTGCCCAGGGCGTGGACGCGGGTCTCGATGTCGTCCACTAGGGCCTCGATAGCCCCCAGGGGGATGGGGCGCTTCTCGCAGGCCCGGCGCACGCCCAGGAGGATCTTGTCGCGGGAGAAGTCCTCGCGGCGGCCGTCCTTCTTGGCGACCAGCAACACGCCCAGCTCCGTGCGCTCGATGGTCGAGAAGCGCTGGCCGCAGGCCAGGCACTGGCGGCGACGGCGGATGCCACCCTCGCTGGCGCGCGAGTCAATGACCTTGGAGTCCTCGAAGCCGCAGTACGGGCAGTTCATTTCGATGGAACCCAGAACCGAGAGCCCAGAACCCCTCAGGGGGGCGAAGGTTAAGATAGCACAACATGTTGGGCTTGTCAATGGTGTAGGCCCAACATTTTGTGGTCTCGATGTCCGCAAACCGCACCCTGAAGGGTGCGGCAAAAGGGCCCGATCCGTGCTCTTGCCAACGTCACTGTCTGCCACTAGGATGGCAGTGCCGGCGCGATAGCGACAAGAGGGACGCCGGCGTTCCCTGGGGTCGAGGGAGGCCTGGTGATGCGTGCTTTGCTGGCGATAGCGCTGACCCTGGGTGGCGTGCTGCTCCTGGGCGCCTGTACGACACAGGAAGAGGGGGAGGGACGGACCGCCACGGGCACGCTCGGGGCCACCGCCGCGGCGTCCAGGACGCCGGCCGGGGCAGCCGCCAGTTTGACTCCGCGCCGTGACCTCGTCCCGCGGCCCGTACTCGCCTCGGCTACGGCGACGGCTGCGCCTACACAGACCGCGGTGTCCCAGCAGACCATGGTGTCGCAGCCAACCCAGGCGCCCCAGCCCACCGAAGCTCCGCAGCCGACCGAGGCGCCCCCTACCGCTCCGCCGCCGACTATCGTGGTGACGGTAATGCCCACTCCTGTCCCGACGCCGAAGCCGACACCCATCGCGACCCCCACACCGGCGCCGGCGCCGACGGGGCCCATCGTCTTCAGGGGATATGTTGTTGGCGCGCCTCAGCAGCAGGAGCCGATGGGCGGGCCCTGCGGCTGGTCGTGGTGGGTGGTGCAGGTGGAGGTGGGCGAGGTGATCAAGATGGAGCAGACAGACGGCGGCTGCGGGATGGATAGCTACGTGCCGGGCGCGACCATCGACGTGCTGTACTTCGCGGAGTACGTCCCGGTGGCCGCCGGCGACTACGTCGAAGTGAGCGGGGAAGAAGGGATGTTTTCCTGCGCCTGCACGTGCTGCTGCGACGGCTGCGGTCTCCTGGTCAGAGTGGAGGTAGCGGGAAGCTACATCCGAGGCCTGGGCCTGTAGCTCCTCAGCGTCGACGAGGGAGTCGCCGGTCTGGCGCCAGCAACCGGGGGGAGACGGTTCCAGGAGGGAGCGCGAGCCATGAAGCGTCAAGGCATTCTCGCATTGGCTGTAGCGGGGCTGACGGCTCTGCTTGGCAGCTGCGGCGGTGGGGGCGAGGAGGCCGGCGTCCTGGCCGTCGCCTTCCGCCTGGACGAGGGCTCGCCCGTCATGAGCGTTTACGTTGGCGATCCCGCGAAGGATCCGTTCGAGCTACCGGCGGGGCGCTATTACATCGAGGCGCTGGACCAGGATGACGTGGTGGTCTCGCTGGGGGCGGTCGACGTCAAGGACGGCGCGGCTGTGGATCTTCCTCCATCCCTGGCTACGGCCGGTGGCGTAGCGGACGCAGAGCGAGCCGAGCCGCTGAAGACGTTGGCCAACTTCTTGGTCGACGCCGACCTGGCGGAGTACGCTTTTCTGGAGATCGCAACGGGGGGGTTCGAGCTGCCCCCATTCGACTCCGCCGTCGAAGTCGAAGTCGTCGACGTGGAGAGGCTGTTCGGGATGTACGAGGAGATCCTGGCCGAGGAGGACGGCGTGCTGACGGCCTTTCGCCAGATCCAGGCACGAGCGGAGGTCTCAGGGCGCTCGCCGTATGTCAGTTCGCGGTGGGCGCAGGACGGAGAACAGCTGGACAGGCCTTTCGGTAGGATACAGGCGCTTTTCGGGGATTTACAGACGGCGCCATTCGGTCAAGAGCGGGACTGGAAGGAGCAGCTGAGGGCGGAGCAGGAGGCCGAGGCGGCCCTCGCTAAGGAGACCAAGTGGGTGATGACGTGGAACCAGGATCTGCAGACGGGCGTGCTCCGGCCGGGGTTCGCGGTGGAGAAGACGCTTGAGTGGGAGGAGAAGCACAGGGAGTGGAAGCACTACGCCAAGTATCTCGTTGAACGCCTGCCCAGCGCTGGAGACGAGGCCTCCCTGGCCCAGGCTCAGAAAGAGCTGGATGGCGCGATCAGGAGCGACTTCGAGGCGTGGTTGACGAAGAACCGTGTTACCGACTTCCCCGCCGACGCGGTGGATGTATTCGTGAATTACTTCGTGGCCGAGACGTTCGCGGCGGCTGGCCAGCCAGTTTCCGTGCCGACACCGCCGCCTGGGTTCTGGGGGGCGTCGACGCCTGCTCCGAACACGGGTTGGATCGAGGACTATGTTCAGGCTGTCGGGGAGCAGTGGGTGGACGAGGGCTACGGCGTCGAGGCGTTGGTGGCGGTCGAGAGGCTGCGAGTGTGCCTTACGGAAGCCGCGGAGGCCGGCGCCAGCCGGGACGAGGCGATAGCGAAGTGTCCTGCCAAGGCATTCAAGCCGACGGCCACGCCGCAGCCGACGGAGACGCCGGCGGCGGAGGAGACGGAGACGCCAGCGCCCGAGGAGACGGAGACGCCGGCCGCTGAGGAGACGGAGACGCCGGCCGCTGAGGAGACGGAGACGCCCGCCGCTGAGGAGACGGAGACGCCGGCCGCTGAGGAGACGGAGACGCCCGCCGCTGAGGAGACGGAGACGCCCGTGCCGGAGGAGGCGGAGACGCCGACGCCAGCGCCCACGGCGACGCCAACACCGCAGGGGCAGGACGTCACGGCGACGGGCCAACTAACGGACCTGTATGACCCCTCACAGATCACGGCTAACAGCATCACGCTGAGGTTCAACACGCTGGGCGGGTCTGTGAGCGGCGAAGCGCATTTCGAGAAGAAGTACCAGGGCTCATGCAGGACTGCCACCGACGAGTGGATCGAAGGGACGATCGTCTGGGCCTGGGACGTGGTCTTCGGCGGCACCTACTACCAGGACAGGGGTCAGCTAGACGGCACAGCCCAGATCACGTTCCGTCATGTGACCTGCCAGCGCGGAGCAGCCTGGAGCGAACCGTGGTCGGCTACGCTGCAGGGCAGCCAAGTGCTAGGCCGGTTCATGGAAGACTGTGACTGGGTGGCGAGCCTATACGAGTGGCCCAACTCCACTCCGGAGTGCCTTCCCGGCGCCGAGGACAGGTTCGAGCTGACGGTGCAGTAGGGGCACTCCCGCTCGCCCTTCGACAGGCTCAGGCCGTTCGACAAGCTCAGGGTGAGCGGACTAGCGCTACGCCCCGACCACCGAGGGTTCTATCGGCGTCTTGTTGAGTGGCTCGTTGCCGTCCCGCGTGACGAGAACGGGCATCTCCATCCGCATACCGCCCACTCCGGGTTTGTTGAGGACGATGGCGGCTATCTGGATCATGTTGGGCTCAAGAACGAGGGCGGCGTTCGATTCGCAGGGGACGGTGGAGTTGATGACAAGCGGGTACCACTCGTTGCCAATGATGCCGATGCCGTGGCCGTAGCCGGGCAGGGCGTACTGGCGATAGCCTGACTTGTCCAGGAAAGCCTCCACCTTCTGGGCCACCTCGCCGTAGGTGTTGCCGGGGCGCAGGCTGTCCACCACCACCTGGCAGGCGGCGACGAAGACATCCGCCAGTTCCTTTTGGGCGGGTGTGGGCTGACCCATGATGGCGTTGTGGGACAGGTCGCCCAGGTAGAGGTTGTACATGCAGTGCAGGTCCAGGACAACGTTGTCGCCGCGCTGGATGCGCTTGCGAGTGGGTGGGGTGCAGCCGCCCCAGTTGTAGGCGGTGCGATAACCGGAGGCTATCTCCTGGCCGCCGGTGAACGTCCAGTTGAGCTCGTTGCCGGCGGCGCGCATGGCGTACTCAGCGATGCCGGCCACCTCGGTCTCGGTCATGCCCACGCGTAGCTCCCTGAGGGCGGTGGCCATGCCCAGGTCGCAGATCTCGGCGGCGCGGCGGAAGGCATCGATCTCCGCCTCGTCCTTGATGAGGAAGATGTCGTTCAGGAAGTTCGTGGCATTGACGAACGACGCCTCGGGGAACGCTCCGCGCAGCAGGTCCTGCTCGCTGGCCAGGAGGAAGGTCTCGATGCGGATGGGCGAGAGGCCTAACTCCACGCCGATGGCGCCGTTCTCGAGACCGCGGGTCCGCAGGTAGGAGAGCGCCTGGTCCCAGGCGGTCATGCCGGGAAAGGGCGCCGCGAGGTTGACGTTCTTGAAGAAGCATTCGTCCTTCAGGCGTTCCGCGTCGAGGCCGGGGACGTACAGCTCGGGCTCGCCCTCGCGGGGGATGATGGCGATGCTGCGCCAGGGGATGAACCCCCCGAAGACGTAGCCCGCGGTGCTGAGGCGAGTGGCCACGAGGGCGTCGAGGTTCTCGCCCTCCATGCGGGCCTGGATCTTGTTCAGCCGACTGCGGTAATCGACGTTGGCGCCCACGACGTTCCTCCTTGCTGGAAACCGGCTCCGGCTTCCAGCCCTACGATAGTCCGCCGGACGTGCGGGGAGCAAGGGGAGGATCCATAGATGTAGGGGAGGCCTTTAGGCCTCCCGCGCCATAGGCGGCGGCTGGCTACCGGCGGGCGACCTGAAGGTAGGGGCAGGGACGGGGCCCTGCCCCTACGCGTCACGACAAAAAGAGCAGCGGGCCTGTCCTGGCAACAGGCCCGCTGCCCGGGGAGGGGGTCTTGTGGCAGAATGCCCGATACTGTCAGCGTTTAGCGCCCGGTGAGCCGTTCCCCCTTAACGGTGGGCCACCGGGCGTCGCAAAAAAGTCGGTAGCTCCGTGTCGTCGACGATTCCCTGCTGGAGCGATTCCACTCGGATCTGGCGCAGCCGCTCCTCGCGGGTGGTCTGCTCGAACACCTCCGGGCCGGTGAAGCCGACCGCGATGAGGGTGATCTTGACGTCGTCGCCCATGTCGGGGTCGGTCGCGGTGCCGAAGATGATCTCCGCGTCCGGGTCCACCACCTCGGCGATGACCTGGGCGGCCATGTTCAGCTCGTGCAGGCCCAAATTGGAGGATGAGGTGAAGTTGAACAGGACGCCGCGGGCGCCGTGGATGTTCACGTCCAGAAGGGGGCTGGATATGGCAGACCGCGCCGCTTCTACCGCCCGGTTGTCGCCGGAGCCGCGGCCGATGGCCATGAGAGCCGGGCCGGCATCGCGCATGATCCGCCGCACATCGGCGAAGTCCACGTTGATATCGCCAGCGACAGTCACTATCTCAGAGATGCCCTGGATTCCCTGGCGCAGGATGTCGTCGGCCAGGCGGAAGGCCTCGGTGACGGTGGTCTTCTGGTCGCAGATGGCGAGGAGACGATCGTTGGGGATGACGATCAGGGTGTCCACGCGCTCGCGGAGCTGGGAGATCCCGTCTTCGGCCTGCATGCGCCGGCGGGAGCCTTCGAAGGCGAAGGGGCGGGTGACCACCGCAACCGTGAGGGCGCCGGTCTCCTTGGCGACCTCGGCCACGATCGGCGCCGCGCCGGTGCCGGTGCCGCCGCCCATGCCGGCGGTGATGAACACCATATCGGCGCCCTTGACGGACTGCACTATCTCGTCCCGGCTCTCTTCGGCGGCGCGCTGGCCCTGCTGAGGGTCGCCGCCGACGCCGAGGCCGCGGGTGAGCCGCTCGCCGATGCGCAGGCGCGATTCAGCGTCGCAGTGCATCAGCGCTTGGGAGTCGGTGTTGATGCCGACGAACTCGACGCCGCTCACTCGGGCTTCGATCATGCGGTTGAGGGCGTTGCAGCCGGCGCCACCCACACCCACGACTTTGATGGGCGGCAGCCCGTCCGTGATGTTCTTGTTGGCCACCTTGACCTCCTTTCCCCGAATCGCTCTCGTCACGTCTCGATCACTCCACGCTCACTACTGGGGCAACAGGATCCTTAGCCAGCGGCCGATGATGCCCAGCAAATCGCTGCGGGCGCCAGGCGGCCTCTTCTCGTGGTGCTTGCGGCCGTTGGACGGTTGCTGCCTCAGGGCCCAGTGCAGCAGCCCGACGCCGGTGGCGTAGGAAGGGTTGGCGAGGATGTCCGATAGGCCGTGGATGCCGCGGGGCACCCCGATGCGGGCGGGCATGCGCAGCACCTGCTCGGCCAGGGTGTCGATGCCGGGGAGGTTGGCGCTGCCGCCGGTGAGCACCAGGCCGGCGGCCAGCATGTCGTCGATACCGGCACGGCGGACGTCCATGTAGATCATCTCGAGGGTTTCTTCGACGCGGGCCTGAAGGATCTCCGCCAGGCGGCGGCGGGAGACGGTCCGTCGGCGCTCGCTACCGAAGGCCTCGATCTCCACCAGTTCTTCGGAGTCGATAGTGCTGGGGATGGCGTGGCCGAAGGCGATCTTGGCCTCCTCGGCGGCGCGCGCGGGAGCGCGCAGGCCCGTCCCCAGGTCGCGGGTGAGGTGGTCGCCGCTGACCTGGAGGACGCCCAGGTGGTAGATACTGCCGTCGGTGAACAGGCAGACGTCGGTGGTTCCGCCGCCAACGTCCGCCAGGACCACGCCCTGCTCCTTCTCCTCGGGCTCCAGGACGGCCTCGGAGCTGGCCAGGCCGCCGACCACGAGGTCTTCCACCTGCACGCCGGCGCCTTCGACGCACTTGGTGAGGTTCTGAATGGCGTTGACGGCGCCGCTGATCACCAGGGTCTCCACGTCCAATCGCTGGCCGAACATGCCCACGGGGTCGCTGACGTGGTCCTGGCCGTCCACGACGAAGTAGCGGGGGATGACGTGGAGCACCTGGCGGTCGCTGGGGATGCTCATGCTGCCGGCGGCCTCCAGGACGCGGGCCACATCGTCCGGGCCGATGGGACGGTTGCGGCCGGGGATGGCCACTACGGCGCGATTGATGATGGCGCTGATGTGGCTACCACCGATGCTCACCTGGGCGGAGACTATGCGTGTGCCGCTGGAGCGTTCGGCCTTCTCCAGCGAATTGAGGATGGACTCGGTGGCCTGCTGGATGTTGTCCACCATCCCCTTCTTGATGCCGGCGGTGGGGGCGATGCCCACTCCCACGATGCGCATCTCGCCATCGGGAGTCAGCTCGCCCACCAGGGTGCAGATCTTGGTGCTCCCCACGTCTATCGCTGCCAGGGTGCCGTTTCGATACATCACCCACCTCCCTCTTTGCGAAGGGAGGGCCTATCTCCGAACCGCAGATCGAGGACGTGTCCACGGATCTGGTCGCGGCCCAGCCTTTGCTCCAGTGCTTCCCAAACGGCCAGCTTGTAGTCCAGGCTGTAGCTGTCACCCAGGATGACGCGATAGTCGGCGTTGGTGACAAGGGAAAGGCCCTCGCGGTCGTTGTATTCGAGACGTTCCACCACGAGGTCGAGCGAAGCGGAGTAGTCCATGAGCTGCTTGGCCAGGCGGACGGCGTCGGCGTCCACCCGGTCGCCCGGCTTGAAGGTCTTGGTTCCGTTCTCCTGGTAGATGATGAGGCCCTCCGTGGGAGGGGCCACGCCCTCCAGGACGACGCCGTCGCTGTCTACCACGAAGTCGCCGTCGGGCGTGTGCCAGTAGCCCCAGGGCTCGCGCTCTTCCACCAGCAGGCGGACCGTATCGGGCCAGATTCGCTCGGCCCGCACGCTCTTGATCATGGGCTGAGCGGCCAGCTTTTCCTCCGTCTCCGAAAGACGGGTGGTGAGCATGCTGCGACCTTTCAGCCCGGAGAGCTGAACCAGAGCGTAGGCATCCACGGTCTTGGTTCCCACTACCTCCACCTGCTGCACCCGCAGGAGGGGCGAGAAGTAGAGGGCCAGCGCCCCACCGACCAGCACCGCCAGGAAGGGGATGATGAGCAGCCGCCGCCAGAGGTGGGGGCCACCGGGCTCCTCATCCTCGTCCAGGAGGACGTGGCCGCGCAGAGTGCGGCGGGGCGGTGGAAGACGATCCTGGCTAGACACGATGTTGCCTCTGCTGATAACGCTCCAGCCCCAGCTCGATGAGCCGCGTGATGAGGTCGCGATAGGAGAGGCCAGCGGCTTCCCAGAGCTTAGGGTACATGCTGACCGGCGTGAAGCCGGGGATGGTGTTGATCTCGTTCAGGTAGGGTCGGCCATCGGAGGACAGGAAGAAGTCCACGCGGGCCATGCCGGCGCAGTCGAGGGCGCGGTAGGCGGCGATGGCCATGTCCTGCAGGCCGCGAGTCTGGTCCGCCGGAAGCTCGGCCGGGATGACTAGCCGTGTGCTGGGGTCGGCGTACTTGGCGACGTAGTCGTAGAACTCGCGGGTGAAGACTATCTCGCCCAGGGGCGACGCCTGCGGCTCATCGTTGCCCAGCACGCTGCATTCGACCTGTCTCCCCTCGATCGCCTGCTCGACGAGCACCTTGCGGTCGTAACGGAAGGCCTCGGTCATGGCATCGGCCAAATCCTCGCGCGAGCGCACCTTGGAGGTGCCGATGCTGCTGCCGCTGTTGGCCGGCTTAACGAAGTTGGGGTAACCGATCTGCCTCTCCACCTCGCGGGCCAGGGCCGAACCCTCTGCCTGCCAGCGGCCGGCGGTCACCGCCAGCGACTGGGGGACGGGCAGGCCCGCCTGACGCAGGATCAACTGCTGGAGGGCCTTGTCCATGCCCACGGCGCTGGCAGCGACCCCCGCCCCGACGTAGGGCAGGTCGAGCATCTCCAGCAGGCCCTGGAGCGAGCCGTCTTCGCCGAAAGTGCCGTGGATCAGGGGAAAGACCACGTCGAGCTCACGCAGGGCGGCCAAGACCTGGGGCCTGATGCCGCTCGCCGCCGGCGAGGCGGTGACGCTGGCCAGGCGTTCCGACTGGATGGCGGCCAGGGCGTCCTGTGTCTCTTCGGGGGTGAGCCAGGCGCCGTCCTTGGTGACACCGAGCGGCGCCACCTGGAAGCGTTCGCGGTCGATGGCGGCCATCACTCCCTGGGCCGAAACGACGGACACCTCGTGTTCCGCCGAGCGGCCGCCGAAGAGGATGCCGACGCGCATCGGGCTAGCCACGGGTTGTCTCCGCCTGCCGCTGAATAGTCATGGCGAAGATAGGGTCATTTCTGAGGGTTGAAACCCTCAGCTTTGGGGAAGCTGCGAGCGGTGTCCCGGAACATTTGCTAGCCACCGAAGCCCTCCCCCACCAGCGCCACCTCCGCCTGCAGGCCGATGCCGAAGCGCTCTTGGACTCGCTGGCGGGCCACGTCCATCAGGGCTACGACGTCGGCGGCGCGGGCGCGGCCGCGATTGACGAAGAAGTTGGTGTGCAGGGTCGAAACCTCGGCGTCGCCGATGCGATGGCCGCGCAGTCCGACCTGGTCGATGAGCCACCAGGCGGGATGGTCGGGAGCATTCTTGAAGATGGAGCCGGCGCTGCGACCGCGCGGCTGTGCAGCCAGGCGGCGGGCGTCGAGGTCGGCGACACGCTGGGTCAAGGCGGTGGCATCGCCCTGCTGCAAGAGGATGTCGGCGGACAGGACGAGCTTGCCGGTCAGGATGCCGCGGGTGAAGGCGCTGCCGCGATAGCCCAGGGCCAGCTCCGATGCGGCGATTTCCACGGGCGGGCCGCCGTTAGTGACGCGCACGCTGAGCAGGACGTCGGCCAGGCAGCCGCCGTATGCGCCGGCGTTGTAGACGACTGCGCCGCCGAGGGTGCCGGGGATGCCGCAGGCCCACTCCAGGCCGGCCAGGCCGGCGTGGGCCATCCGCCGGGCCAGGGCAGCGAAGCTGGAGCCGGAGGCGGCGCGCAGCCGGAAGCTGCCGTTGTGAGGGATGGGCGCCTCGCAGCCGGTGCAATGGTTCTCGATGACGAGGCCGCGAATGCCTGCGTCGCCCACGAGGATGTTGCTGCCGGAGCCCAGGACGAAGAAGGGTACGCCGTGGCGCTGAGCGGCGTCGGTGAGCGCCAGGAGTTGGTCCTCGCTGGCGGCCACGGCATAGTAATCGGCCGGACCGCCGACACCGAACGTGGTGTGGCGAGACATGGGCTCGTCCAGGCGGACAGGGCTCAGGCCGCGTAGTTGGGTCAGGAACTCTTCGTCCATTGCCCTTGCATCAGTCCTTCCAGCACCTTGGGCCCCACCTGATCCACGTCGCCGGCGCCGATGGTGAAGAAGACGTCGCCCGGCCGCAGGGTCGCCAGCACCGCCGCCGGCGCCTCGTCCAGGCTGCCCACGTAACGCGCGGACGGGTTCTCCAGCAGATCGGCCAGCTCGCGGGCGCTCATGCCCGCGTTTGGCTCCTCGCGGGCGGCGTAGGTCTCGGCGATGAGCAGTTCGTCCACCCCTTGGAAACAAGCGCGGAACCCTTCGAGGAGGTAGCGGGTGCGGGTGTATGTGTGGGGCTGGAACAGGCAGACCAGGCGCCGGCCGGGGAAGCGCTGCACGGCGGCAGCGATAGTGGCGCGGACCTCGGTGGGGTGGTGAGCGTAGTCGTCCATGACGATCACGCCAGCCGCGTCGCCGATGTGCTGGAACCGGCGTTGGACGCCTCGGAAGCGCGCGACGGCGTCGCGCACAGCCTCCTGCGGCAAACCTAACACGCTGGCGACAGCAATTGCGGCCAGGGCGTTCCTCACCTGATGAATACCAGCCAGACCCGTCTCGAAGAAGCCGACAGGCTCTCCGCCGTATTGTAGCAGAAAAGTGAACCCGTCTACATCCTTTCTCAATAGTTTTTTTGAGGAGAATTCGGCGTCCTCCGTCAGCCCATAGTGGACAACGGGTGCGCGGATGGGCGGATTCTGCTCCGGGTCAGAGAGCATCTCGCGGAGGGTGGGGTCGTCCCCGCAGGCGACGATTGTCCCGTCGGGTGGCACCTGCGACAGGAATTGGCGGAAGGCGGCCACCAGGCGGGGGAAGCTGCCGTAGTAGTCCAGGTGATCGGGCTCGACGTTGGTGACCACGGCGATCTGAGGGTGGTAGTGGAGGAAGGCGCCGGCGAACTCGTCGGCCTCTACCACGATCTCCTCGCCGCGACCGGCCTGAGCGTTGGTGGCCAGGTCCAGCATCTCGCCGCCCACCAGGAAAGTGGGGTCGCGGCCGGCCTGCTGGAGGATGAAAGAGATGAGGGCAGTGGTGCTGGTCTTGCCGTGGCAGCCCGCCACGGCGATGGCGCGGCGCCCAGCCATGAGGCGGGCCACCATCTCCGCCCGCTGGAGGACGGGTAGGCCGCGGCGGCGGGCCTCGGTCAGCTCCGGATTGCCGGCCTGGGCGGCAGCCGTGTACACGACCAGTTCGGCGTCGCCCACGTGGGCGGCGTCGTGCCCCTGGTGGACGGTGGCGCCGAGCTCCTGCAGGCGGTCGGTGAGGGGCGAGAGCCTAAGGTCGGAGCCCGAGACCTGGTGGCCCCAGGCGAGAAGGATGCGAGCGATGGCGGACATGTGGACGCCGCCGATTCCCACCAGGTGCACGCGACTAGGGATTGGAGCTTTGCTCATCGCGCGACCTCTATCAAGATGCGGGCGATGTCGCGAGCAGCATCGGGGCGGGCCAGGCGGCGCGCGGCTTCGGCCATGGCGGCGCGGCGCTGCTCGTCGGCCAGAAGCTCGCCCACCAGCGGGAGGAAGCCGTTGAGCTTGCTCTCCTCCACGAGCAGGGCGGCGCCGGCTTCGGCCAAGTACTGAGCATTGAAGCGCTGGTGTCCGCCGGCGTAGGGGTAGGGCACGAGGACGGCGGGCAGGCCCAGCGCCGGCAGCTCGCCCATCACCGAGGCGCCGGAGCGCATGACGGCCAGGTCGGCCGCGGCCATGGCCCAAGGCAGGTCTTCGTACAGGTAGGGGTGGAGGTTGTAGCGGTGGCGCAGGCGCTCGGGGAGGTCCTGATGCAGGCCCTCGAGCCAGGGGTGATCGGCGCGGCCGCTGAGGTGGATGAGCTGACATAATTCCAGAACCTGGGAGAGGTGCTTGGCAACGATTTGATTGAGGGTGTGAGCCCCGTGAGTGGCCCCGGCGACGAAGAGGACTCGCTCCTCGTCCAGGAGCGTAAGGCGACGGCGGCCTTCGGCCTTGGTGGCCCGCCAGAAGGCGGGCCGTATGGGATAGCCGGTAACAGCCGCCTTGCCGGAGGGGAGGAAGGGCAGCGAACGATGGGTGGTGACGGCGACGCGGCGGGCAAGGCGCGCCATGAAGCGCACGGCCCAGCCGGGCCGCAGGTCGGGGAGGAAGACCACCAGGGGGATGTGATCGACGTTGCGGGCGGCCACGGCCACCGGGATGCTGGCGTAGCCGCCGGTCGTGAGGATGGCCTGCGGTCGAAACTGGCGCAGGATCGTGCGGGCTTCGAACGTCCCCTGGGCGAGCTTGCTGAGGCCGGCGGCGAAGCCCAAGGGGGACCGGCCGCGAACGGCCGCCGCGGTCACGGTGCGGAACGGGAGGCCGGCACGCCGGACCAGTTCGCGCTCGGCGCCGGCGCTGCCGCCGATGAAGAGCACCTCGAGGTCCTCGGTGACCTCATGAGCGAGGGCGTCGGCCACTGCCAGGGCGGGGTAGACGTGGCCGCCGGTGCCGCCGCCGCAGAAAACGACCCTCATCGTGTTACCCTGCGGAAGCGGAATCGCGCGCGCGGCGCTTCGCGCTGCCGGTAACCCTGGTTCTGGCTGTAGCGTGACACACTGAGCAGCATGCCGATGCCGGCCAGGGTGGCCACCAGGGCCGAGCCGCCGTAGCTGACGAACGGTAGAGGAATGCCGGTCATGGGTATTGAGCGGGTGATGCCGCCGATGTTGATCAACGTCTGATAGGCGATCCAGCTCAGGATGCCCACCGCCAGGTAGGCGCCGAAGTGGTCCTGGGCGTTGAGGGCGGTCCTGATGGCCCGGTAGACCAGGAAAGCGAACAGGGCGATGACGGCCACCGCCCCCACGAAGCCCAGCTCTTCGCCGATGATGGCGAAGACGCCGTCGGTGTGAGAGCCCGGCACGTAGAAGAACTTCTGCCGGCTGGCGCCCCAGCCCAGGCCGGCGGGGCCGCCGCTGCCCAGGGCGATGAGGAGCTGGATGATGTGGAAGCCCAGGCCCTCCGGGTCCTGCTCCGGCGAGAGGAACGAAACGATTCGGTCGGCTTGGTAATCGGTGATGCTGATCATGCTCCAGCTAATGAGGCCGCCGCCCAGGATGAGCAGGCCCAGGTGGCTTAGCGGGGCGCCGGCCACGAAGAAGAGGGTGCAGGTGGTCAGGACGATAATGACGGTGGTGCCCATGTCGGGCTCCAGCAGCACCAGGCTCGCTACCAGGCCAATCATGAGCGTGAAGGGGACAAAGCCCATGGAGAAGTGCTTGATGTTGTCGCGGCGGCTGGCCAGCCAGGCGGCGATGTAGACGATGATCGCCAGCTTGGCAAACTCCGATGGCTGAAGCGGCGGCAGCGGGCCCAGGTTCAGCCAGCGCTGAGCCCCGTTCCGCTCGACGCCGATGCCGGGCACCAGGACGGCCAGCAGGCCCACCAGGGCCAGGACTATCATCAGGAGACTGGCCGTGCGCAGGAAGTGGTAGTCGAGGCGCATGAAGAACCAGAGAAAGCCCAGACCCACCACTGCCGCGCCTGCCTGGCGGATGATGAAGTAGTTGGTGTCGCCGTATTCCAGCTCGCCGACGGCGAAGCTGGCGCTGTACACAACCAGGAGGCCCACCACCAGGAGCATGGCAGCCACCAGCATGAGGGCAAAATCAGGAGACCCGGGCCGCAGGCGACCCGCCTCGTGCTGGGAGTAGGTCGCGTCTAGCGTGGCGATGACTCCACCTCCTGAGCGAGGGCGAGGACCAGACGGCGGAAGTGGGCCCCTCGCTCCTCGAAGTTCTCGTAGGCGTCGAAGCTCGTGCAGGACGGGGAGAGGAGGACGGCATCGCCGGCCCGGGCCAGGGCATGGCTCTCTTGCATGGCCTCGTCCAGGCCGGCCACCCGCACCAGTTGGGGCCGCTGGTTGGGAGGGCGAGCGGCGGCGGCCTGCTGGACGGCCTCTTCCAGGAGGGGACCCGACTCGCCGAAGAAGACCACTGCGCGGCAGCGGCGGCAGGCCTCGCGGGCCATCTCTTCCAGGGGGAGATGCTTGTCGCGGCCGCCGAGCAAGAGCACCAGCGGCTGGCCGAAGGAGCGCAGGGCGGCGAGAGTGCGCTCGGGCGTGGTCGCGATGCTGTCGTTGTAGTAGTCGACGTCGTTCACGCGGGCCACCAATTCCAGTCGGTGGGGCACCCCCTGGAACTCCGCTACCGCCCGGGCGATGGCCGCCGCGCTAACGCCGCCCAAGCGGGCCACAACGGCGGCCGCGGCGGCGTTGGCCCAGTTGTGGCGGCCGCGCAGGCGCAGGCTCTCGACGGGGAAGAGGCGCTGCTGGCGATCGCGCCAGCGGAAGACGATCCAGCCTTCACGCAGGAAGGCGCCGTCGCCGGGGATATCGCGGCGCAGGCTGAAGTAGAGCACCTGGCTGCCGGCGATACCGGCCAGGGCGCTGGCCACCGGGTCGTCGTAGCCCAGCACGGCGTAGTCATCGGACGTCTGGCCGTGAAAGGTGTTGGCCTTGAGGTGCCAGTATTGGTCCCAGGTGAAGCGATCAAGGTGGTTGGGCGTGATGTTCAGGACGCAGGCCACGTGCGGGCCTCGCTCCGGCAGCAACTGAAGCTGCGTATGGCTAACCTCCAGGATGACCGACGTGTCGGAGGCTATCTCATCCAGATGGGTCAGAAGTCCGACGCCGATGTTGCCTCCCACGAAATAGGGCTTGCCGTCGCGACGGAACATCTCGCCGGTCAGGCTGGTGGTGGTGGACTTGCCGCTGCTGCCGGTGATGGCAACGATGGGCCCCGGGCAGAGCTCGACGAAGAGCTTGAACATGGAGCTGATGGGCACGCCGCGGGCTCGCGCCTCGACCAGGGCGGGCAGGTCCAGAGGTACGCTCTGGGACACGAAGATGGTGTGGGCGGTGACGATGTCCTTGGCGTCGTTGGCGCCGAGCGAGAGGTGGACCGGGATGCCGGCGATCTGCTCCAGGCGGGCGGCCAGAGCCTCGGCGGGCTTGGCGTCGCTGACGGTGATGCGGGCGCCGCGCTGGTGGAGGAAACGCACTAGGTCTACGCCCTCCGTACCCAGGCCCACCACCGTCACCCGCTTGCGGCGAAAGGCCGGTTCGGCCGTCATTCGTCTCATCTCACACCTGCGCCGCCAGGGTGACACCCAGGAAGGCGCCGGCCGTGCCCAGGAGGCAGAAGCGCATCACGACCTGCGGCTCGGACCAGCCCAGGAGCTCGAAATGATGATGCAGAGGGGTCATCTTGAATACCCGCCTGCCTCCTGTGAGGCGGAAGTAGGCGATTTGGATAAGGTCGGACGAGGCCTCCAGCACAAATACGATGCCGATGATGGGCAGGATCAGCCATTGGCCGGTCATCAGGGCCGCGACCGCCAGCGAGGAGCCCAAGGCCAAGGCGCCGGTATCGCCCATGAACACACGCGCGGGATAGGTGTTGTACCAGAGGAAGCCGCCGGCGGCGCCGACGACGGTGAAACAGAAGGTGGCCAGATAGGTCTGGTCCTGAAGCAGGGCGATGACGCCGTAGGCGAGGAAGGCCAGGGCGGTCGTGCTGGCGGCCAGGCCGTCCAGGCCGTCGGTGATGGCCACGCCGGCGGTGCTGGCGACGATGATGGCCGCCGCCAGGGGGATGTAGATGGGCCCCAGTTCAAAATGCCCGGCCCAGGGGACATGCACGTCGTGGATCTCCAAGGGGAAGTAGAGGATGAGGGCCGCGGTCAGGCCCATGACCCCCAGCAGTAGGATCTTGAGGCGCCTTCGGATGCCGATGCCAAGCTCTCCACCGGGCAAGGGCGACCGGCCGACAATGGTGGTCAGGTCGTCGGTCAGGCCCAATAGGCCGGCCGCGACAATGACACCCAGCGGTAGGAGGATTGACAGCCGGTCGACGATGTTGGCGGCGAGGGTGATGGGTAGGACGGTAGCGAAGACGAGGACGCCGCCCATGGTGGGAGTGCCGGCCTTCGCCTGGTGAGAGGCGGGGCCATCGCTGCTGATCTCCTTGCCCAGACCGCGGCGACGGAGGAACCGCACGAGCGGCTCTCCGGCGGCCAGCGAAATCGCGAGTGCCAACATCCCCACAACCAGGGCACGGACCATCTCAGGCCGTCAATTCCTCGACAACCGTCTCCAAGGCCAGGGCGCGGGAGGCCTTGACCAGCAGGTGGTCGCCCCGACCGAGGGCTTTGCGCAAAGCGACTGCTGCCTCCTCCTTGGAGCGTAGGAAGTGCACCTCCGTCCGGCCCGCTTCCTGGGCCGCCTCGCCGATGAGTTGCCCGCGCGGGCCCGCCACGTAGAGGGCGTCCAGGATGTCGGCAGCCCGCTGCCCCACCAAGCGGTGTCCTTCCTCCTCGAAAGCGCCCAACTCTAGCATGTCGCCCAGCAGGGCCAGGTGGCGGCCGGGCAGCTCCGCCAGGAGGTCGAGGGCGGCGAGCATCGAAGCCGGGCTGGCGTTGTAGCTATCGTCGATGATGGTGCTACCGTTGGGCCCCGCCAGCGTGCGCAGACGGATCGGCACGTCGGCCTTCTCCAGCGCCGAGGCCACCTGCTGGAGGGAGAGGCTATCGGCGAGTCCCACAGCCGCGGCGGCGAGGACATGGCGCAGGTTGTGTCGCCCCGGTAGGGACGTGGCCACGTCGACGCTCTCGTCGCCGCAGGTCAGGCGCAGGGTAACGCCCTGCAGACCGGCGCTGGACAAGACCGCGCCCCGGACGTCGCACTTTTCGGACGTGCCGAAGTAGACGACCCGAGCGGCGGTACGCTGGGCCATGCCGGCCACCAAGGGGTCGTCCCCGTTGAGGAAGGCGACGCCATCGGGCGGTAGGCTCTCGATCAACTCCGCCTTGGCGGCGGCGATGGTCTCCAGGCTGCCCAGGCGTTCCATGTGGATGGGGCCAACGTTGGTCACCACCCCCATCTGCGGCCGGGCGATCTGGCACAGGAGGCGGATCTCGCCGGGGCCGTACATGCCCATCTCCAAAACAGCCCGCTGGTGTTCCGGACGAAGCTGGAGAAGGCTGAGGGGGAGTCCGATCTCGGTGTTCAGATTGGCCTCGCTCTTGAGGACGGCGAAGGCGCTGCCCAGGACAGTGGCGATGAGCTCCTTACAGGTGGTCTTGCCCAGGCTGCCGGTGACGCCGATGACCTTCAGGTCGTGCTTGGCGCGCCAATGGGTGGCCAGCGCCTGGAGAGCGGCGAGGCTGTCGTGTACCTGGAAGACGGTTACGCCCGACGACAAGCCGCTCGGCGGGCGTTCAACGATGACGCCGGTGGCGCCGCCGGCGACGGCGTCGTGAATGAAGTCGTGGCCGTTGCGCCGTTCGCCGGGCAGGGCGACAAAGAGGTCATCGGCCTGCACCTGGCGGGAATCGATGGTGACGCGGGCGAAGGGCGGGCCCTGCCGGGGGCCGTCGACGGCCAGGAGCATCGGGCCGAGGCCGCTGGTTATGTCTTGCATCCCCAGCATGGCCCGATCTTACTGCGAAGGGTTTCCCTGCACCAGTGCCGGTGCCTCGGGCGCGACCTTCAGGTAGGGGAGGATGGTGGAAGCCAGGCGGGCGAAGACGGGCGCGCACACCGCAGAGCCCCAAGGGACATCCTTGGGTTCGTCAATTTTGACGAGCATGGCGAGGACCGGGTCGTCGCTGGGGACGAAGCCGGTGAATGAGGCAATGTAGGAGTCTGGCTTGTAGCCGCCCGGGACGGAGATCGATGCCGTGCCCGTCTTGCCCGCCACTCGATAACCAGGAACGGAAATCGCGTATATTGCCGTGATGCCGTCAACGACGGATTCCATCATGTCGGTTAGGGTGTTGGCCGTGTCAGGGGTGATGACCTGACGCACGATGACCGGCTCGGTCATTTCGCTTTCGTCACCGCGGTGGACCTCCCGCACCACGTAGGGGCGCATGAGGCGACCGTCGTTGGCGATGGCGGAAATGGCAGTGATCATCTGCAAAGGAGTGACGTTTATACCCTGACCGAAGCTATTGGTGGCCATGTCCACTTCGGACCAGTCCTCGTCGGCGGGGGTGCGCACCTGGCCCGGCGCCTCGCCGGACAGGCCCACGCCCGTCGACTGGCCGAAGCCGAAGCGCTGCACATAGTCGTAGAAGGGCTCAGGCCCCAGCAGCTGGCTCAGCCAGGCAGCGCCGGTATTCAGGCTCTTGGTGAGGATCTGGGTGGCCGTTTGCACGCCGTGGGCCCCGAGGTCCCAGTTGGTGATCGTCCAGCCGGAAGCACGGAACACCCCTTCATCAACGTAGGTGCTCTCGGGAGATACCACGCCCTCGTTCAAGGCGGCGGACATGGTGATGGTCTTGAACACAGAGCCCGGTTCGTAAAGGTCAGTCACCGCCCGGTTGCGGTAGAGGTCGGTCTTCCCCTCGTCGCTGAGGTCGAGGTGGGTGACGTCGAAGGAGGGACGGCTGGCCATGGCCAGGATGGCGCCCGTACGGGGGTCCATGATTATGATCGTGCCGCCGCTGGCCTTGTGCTTCTTGATGGTGTCGTCGAGTTCGCGTTCGACCAGGTGCTGCATGTAGCGATCGATGGTGAGGATGATGTCGGCGCCCGGTTCGGCGGCCACCTGCTTCGCGTGAGCCACGGGTATGGGATCGCCCTTGCCGTCGCGCTCGTAGACCAGGGCGCCGGCGGCGCCTCCCAGCTCGCTATCGTAATCGGCCTCGAGGCCGGCGAGGCCGAGGTTGTCGCGCCCAAGGAATCCCAGTAACGCCGGCGCCATGTTGCCCTCGGGGTAGACACGGCGGCTGGAGCGAATGAGGCGGACGCCGGGCAGGCCCAAGTCCTCCACCGCAACGCTGGCCTGGTAGTCGAGGCCGCGGGCGACCACCACCTCGCGGCTGATGGAGCCGTCGAGATCGGCCAGGATGTCGTCGGTGGGGCGAATGAGAACATCGGCCAGGGTCTCGGCAGACTGGTGGGCCTTGTCCGGGCTTCCCCAGATATGCTTATCGACCAGCACGTCATAGGCGTCGACGCTGGCGGCCAGGGGGTAGCCGTTGCGGTCGAGGATGGCGCCGCGGCGGGGCATGATGTCCAGGCGGCTGAGGTGCTCCTCCTGGGCCTGCTCGCGGTACTGCTGGTGGTGGAGCAACTGGAGGTCGACCAGGCGGAACACCAGGCCCAGCACAGCCACGGCCAGCACGGCCACCACGATGGCCAAGCGCCGGGCAATTCCGCTACCGATTCGGCTCACCGGCGGCCATCCCTTGCGCGCGTCGTCTTCATCCCTGTTTCTCTCACGCTCTTACCGTCGCCATGTCAGCGAAGGGGAAGCTTGCCCAGGAGGGATTCCCACCACGAGTCCTCATGGCGAGGCTGCTCCGTCTTGGAAGGCAAGAAGCGCAGAGGCACGGGTTGCGTCTCGGGGGCAGGCTCGTCCACGAGGACGTAGATGGTCTCGCTGGGAGACACCATGCCCAAGCGCCCGCGGGCCTCCCTTTCGATCCGGTCCAGTGAGCCCAGGGTGGCGATGTCCGCCTGCAGCTCCTGGACGCGGGCCTGCCAGTCGTTGCGGGCGCGCTCCAGTTGAAGTACGCTGCTGCTGGTACTGGTAGCGTTGCTACTTTGGATGAGGGGCAGCAACCCAGCCAAGCCAATGACCACCAGACAGATGGTCACCAGGGAGGGCAGGCTGAGTTGCCGCCCCTCTTTCCGTGGGACGGCGCGTTCACGGGCCATCGCCGCGGGCTGAGCGTGCACTCGCGTGGTCATGCTCAGAGCCTCTCGGCGGCGCGCAGGCGGGCGCTGCGACTGCGGGGGTTGATGGCGACCTCGGCGGCGTGAGGCCGGAGGACGCCGCGGGTGACCGGGCGCAGGGTGGCCTTGTGGCCGCAGACGCAGACCGGTGTTTCGGGCGAGCAGATGCAGTCCCGCGCCTCGCGGCGCAGGAAGTTCTTGACGATAGCATCTTCAAGGGAATGATAGCTGATGACCACCAGACGGCCGCCGTGGCCCAGGAGGCCCAGCGTCTGGTCCAGGGCCAGCGTCAGGTTCGCCAGTTCCTCATTGACGGCGATGCGCAGGGCCTGGAAGGTGCGTGTCGCAGGATGGATGCGGAGGCGGCCGCCGCCTACCGCCTTCTGAACGGCTCGGGCCAAGTCCAGGGTCGTGTGCAACGGCCGCTCGCGGACGATGCGCCGGGCGATGGAGCGACTCTGGCGTTCCTGGCCGAAACGCCAGAGAAGGGTGGCCAATTCCGACTCAGGGTAAGTGTTTACGATGTCTGACGCCGTGAGGCCCTGCTGAGGGCTGAAGCGCATGTCCAGGGGCGCCTCGGTCTGGAAGCTGAATCCCCGCGCCTCGTCGGCCAGTTGGAGGGAAGAGAGGCCGAGGTCGAACACCATGCCGTGGACAGGGGCGAAATCGTTGGTGTGGCAGATGCCGGCCACGTCGCGGAAGTTGCCTTCGACCAGGTGGGTGGCATCTTCGAAGCGAGCCAGGCGGGCGCGGGCGATGTCCAGCGCGTCGGGGTCAGCGTCGATACCGAGCAGGAGACCGCCAGGCGAGGCGGCTTCCAGGATGGCCTCGGCGTGGCCGCCGCCGCCCACGGTGCAGTCGACATAGCGGCCGCCGGCCTGCACCGCCAGGGCGTTCAGGACCTCCTCCACCATCACCGGTGTGTGGCCCACGATCGGCTGGAAGATTGCGCTCACCGCCTCTCGTCCCTGCCATCTGCCCTAGCCGGCACGGCCCTGCTCCATCTGAGCCTCCTCCGCTTCCCAGCGCTGCGAGCTCCAGACCTCCAGGCACTCGCCGCGGCCGCAGACGATCACCGCGCCGTCGAGGGCATTCTTCTGGCGCAGCTTGGGGGGGATCAACACTCGCCCCTGACGGTCGAGTTCGACGTCCCAGGCGGGAGCGTAGCGCTGACGGCGGAGGCGGCGGCCCTCGGCCGTGGTCATCGATTCTTCGGTGAACTCCAGGGAGGAGGTTCTGTACCCTTCGACCGTCCACAGCTCCACCTGGCCGTCGAGTCCCTGCACCAGCATGGCGCCCCGTTCGAACAGGTGGCGATAGCGGGCTGGCACGGCAACGCGGCCGCGGTCGTCTAGGGTGAGATCGAAAATGCCCCAGAATTCTTCGCCCGGTGTCATCAGCGCCCCGTTTCGCGTCCCCATCGTCGCAGACAGGTATTCCCCGGAAGCGACGCCTGTGCTACGATGGGCTGGACTGGACAAGAGAAAGCGGGGAGCATGCCCTCCACTTCTCCCCACTTATCCCCCTTGCGCACCACATCATACCATTGGGCCGCTCGTTCTTGTCAAGTAGCGGGCGAAGGAATTTCAGGGGTGAATATTTCGAGGGTTGGCATGAGCTTTCGCGTGGGCATCCTCACCGTCAGCGACAAGGGGGCGCGCGGCCAGCGCGTCGACACCAGCGGCAGCGCCATCCGCGAGTTGCTGGCTGGCCTGGACGCCGGAGTCGAGCGCTATGAGGTGGTGCCCGACGAGCAGGGCATCATCGCCGGACGGCTGCGGACTTGGGCCGATGAGGAACGCCTCGACCTCATCCTCACCACCGGCGGTACGGGCCTGTCGCCGCGCGACGTGACGCCGGAGGCGACGCTGGCTGTGATCGATCGAACGGTGCCGGGCATGGCCGAGGCCATGCGCCAGGCTGGACTGAGGGAAACACCAATGGCAATGCTCAGCCGCGGCGTGGCGGGCGTGCGCGGTCGCACACTGATCGTGAACCTGCCGGGCAGCGAGCGGGCCGTGCGCCAGAACCTGGCGCAGCTGCTGCCGGTGCTGCCCCACGCTCTGGAGACCCTGCGGGGCGAAGCGGGCGACCACGTCGCGACGCCGGAGGGGGTCGAGTCGGTGGGGAGTGGACCCGAGGCGTAGGGGCGGGGGCGTGAAAGCAGCACGGAAGGCTGTCCGCGGGGTTGTTTGCACCCCAGCCTAAAGGCTGGGGCATGGGGGACGAACCGATGCCCGCGCTTTCAAGCGGGGGTCGAGCACCAACCCAGTAATGGCGACAGGTTACTAGGAAGGCGAGGCTTGGACAGAAGCTGCGGGTTTCAACCCGCAGAGTTGAACCAAATAGTTTAGTGCCAATGCATAGGTGAACCCTAACCCGCAGAGTTGGACCACAGAATGCGTATCGATATCCTGACCATCTTCCCGGCCATGTTCCGGGGCCCCTTCGAGCAGAGCATCGTGAAGCGGGCGATGGATAAGGGGCTGGTCGACATCCAGATCCACGACATCCGCGGATGGGCCACGGACCGCCATCGCACTGTGGACGATTATCCCTTTGGCGGCGGGCCGGGCATGATTATGAAGCCGGAACCCTTGTTCGCGGCCGTGGAGGCGGTGCTGGCCGAGGCGCCGGAGCGGGGGCCGGTTGTCCTCTTGACACCGCAAGGGCGGCTCTTCCGCCAGGAGATGGCGAGAGAGCTGGCGGGCGAGCAGCGCCTGGTCTTGATCTGCGGCCACTACGAGGGTGTGGATGCGCGAGTGCACGAGCACCTGGCGACCGATGAGATCAGCATCGGCGATTATGTGCTCTCGGGCGGTGAGCTGCCGGCGATGGTGGTCGTGGACGCGGTGGTGCGGGAGATCCCCGGCGTCCTGGGCGCGCCCGACGCCTCGGTGGAGGAATCGTTCGCCCAGGGCCTGCTCGAGTACCCCCAGTACACGCGGCCGCCGGACTTCCGCGGCCTGACGCCGCCGGCGGTGCTCCTTTCCGGGAACCACGCGGAGATCGCCCGCTGGCGCCGCCGCGAGAGCCTCCTGCGCACCGCGCGCCGGCGACCCGACCTGCTGGCCAAGGCCGAGTTGACGGAAGCGGAGCGGCGCTGGCTATTGACGTTGCCGCAGCAGTAGTTCACTATAGGACAGTTGTTGCCATGGACTTGAAATCTTTCGTGGAACTGAAAGACCGGCCCGAGATCAAGCCGTTCCGCCCCGGCGACACCGTTCGGGTGAGCGCTAAGGTGGTGGAGGGAGATCGCCAGCGCACTCAGACCTTCGAGGGCGTTGTCATCCGCTCCCGGCGAGCGGCTGAGAGCTCCAATTTCACGGTGCGGCGCATCAGCCACGGCGTAGGCGTGGAGCGCACATTTCTTCTCCACTCGCCGCGGCTGGAGAAGGTGGAAGTGCTGCGCACCGGCCACGTCCGGCGAGCCCGGCTCTACTACCTGCGCGGCCTGACGGGCAAGGCGGCGCGCATCAAGGAGAAGCGCCGGGTTGTGGTCGCGGAGGCCGCGGTGACGGAGGAGGAAGCGGAGGAGGCGGAGGAGGCGGAGGAAGAGGAGGAAGAAGAGGAAGGGTAGGCCCGCTCGAGACGGGGCGACGATGCGTGCGAGGGCTGCGATGTCAGCCCTCGTTTCGATCTGGGAGTGGTGGGTGATAAGCGTTCGCCCTTAGGGGGCCGTCGCGGCGGCCTAGCCCTGCGAGTCTTGACGCCTTCGAGACTTTCTGCCATGATGCGGGCGCTGGCCTGGGGAAAGGGGCGATTCCCATGCGTCGATTCGCCACGATAGTCGTCATCTTGGGCCTGGTGGGCGGCCTGTTAGGAATGTTCGCCTTCAATGAGTTATCGGGCAGGGCTGGGGCGGCGGCGGGGCAGCCACGGGAAGACCAAATCACCATCTCAAGCTACGTCGGTCTATTTGTCGGCCAGTTCGCCGGGGCGCCTAACTCATTTAGTTACTTCAATGTCGAAACGCGCATAGCTTTCGACCCTGGTGACTACCCAGTGAATTCCGCATTTCGTCTTGAATCGGTCGCTGGCGGTGGCTGTATGCGACTGGTCGACCTAGCAAGCTGGGTTCCAGTGGCAGGTTCGGAGGTCTGTGGAGGGCTCCGGTCGCGTTCTGACCCCTTCCAGATGCCAGAAGGCGAGCATGAGTATGGGGTCGAACTCGGCTGCGGTGGTCCTTACTGCCTTGGAACCGAATTCAAGGATGCCCGCATCATCGTCGAATGGACAGAACCCTTGCCCGTTGGTGGCATAGCCGTGTTCCCTGATATCGGTCTCTCTGACTCGGCGGGGCATAACTACCTGGTCCTCGCGATGCTGGCCTTCGTCGCGGTCGCCGCCTTCGCTGCTGGCGGCTGGTATGCCAGGAAGCGCTGGTCGCGATAGGCAAGGTATGACTTCGTGGAGTCAGGCATTTTCGCGCTGCTCGGGGCTATCGTCGGCGCGGCCATCGGGTTCGCCGGTGGATGGCTCATGGAACGCCACCGCTGGGAACAGGCAAGGCGACTTGCAGTGATGGCGGTTCTGTTGGAGGTCTCCTTTCTAGGGGAGACGTTAGAAAGCGCCGCAAAAGAAGGTGCCAGAACTCGGGAGTCTCTGCAAAGTGAGTGGTGGAATAGACACGGTCCGGACTTGGTGAATTACCTGCCGGGTCACCTGGTCAAGGCGCTGCATCTCCTTTACTACGACTTAGACCGTCAACGGCATTGGTATAGCGACTTCACAAGGCAAGGGGACGCGAAAGACTCCTCGGAAGAACAGTGGAAGCAGGTGCAGGCCACGTTCTTGGGCTGGGCTTACCAAGCGCAATACGTGGCGGACCAGGTGAAAGAATACAACATCCGGCGCCGTCGTCTCAGGATGCCGCTGATCGGCAGACAGAGTCCGAAAGAAGAAGGGCGGAAGTCGATGCAGTTCATCAAGGACATGCATCGGCAAGCCATCGAAAGATTGCGGGCGGAAGGGTTCACCGTAGATGGGATAGGCGAGGTGGTTGACTGAACACATTATCGTAACCGCCTGGCATACCAGGCGGCGGTGGCTGGGCTAGAGCCTCTCTGCCACGGCCGATGCTTCTGTTTTGAGGAGAGGAACTAAGCGTGAGCCAATCGACTAGCGCCGAATTCCAGCTTCAGGCATTCATGGTCGACAACGACGCGGGCGAACGAAGCAGGACAGAAGTCCCAATAGAATTGGTAAACTCCCGCTCGCTGCATCTGACGCCGGCATGTCAGGTAGCGCCGCAATCCACGTATGTCTGGACTCTAGACGATGCCAGGATGATCGGCTTTCCAGACATCGATGAGCGCAAAGCCGCGAAGGTTTTCGCCATTGCCCTTTCTGTTCAGGCTTGGCGCTTCCTTCACTCGCCTGTCATCCTCAGCACAGTGAGTCTCCTTCACATCATCCGTGGGGGCCGGGTTCGTACTGGCGGGGTTGGATCATCCCTGAGCTCTCGACCGATCACCATCGACGAGGACTCTTTCATTGAAGCTGCCAAACGCCTCAAAACAGCGTGGACGATGGAGGAAAGTCGCGGGAGGATCATGCGTGAAGCGATGAACACTTACTGGGACGCCCTACACTCTGTTCACGTTCGGTCTCGTTTTCTGAGCCTTTGGGCAGCTCTCGAGAGAGCGGTTAACGATGATGGTGTGAAACGAACCGGGGACAAGTTCGACACGCACGCGGCGCGCATAACAAGCTTCAGACCTGGAGACATCAAACCATTGCGCGACCTGAATAACTGGCTGAAGCACGCGGATCGAGTTCAACGGCACGAAGCAGAGACCGCCGCTAAGAAAGGCGTTCGTTCCCAGATGCTGAAAAAACTCGTTGACCAGTCTATTGCCGCCCGGCTAGGTTTTGTCTTGAGCCCCACCTACGACGTGTAGGCCCCGTTGTAGATCAACGGCACGCTTCGGCCAAAGCGCCATCGTGCGGTTTGCCATCGCCCGGGGCTGGCCGTAGCCTATCCCAAGCCAAGGCTTGCCGATTGCCCCGACCTCCAGCCCCTGCGCTGGCGAGGGCCAGCCGTCACCGGCGGAGACGCTATTCTTCGTACTTGAACGAGAGCCTGATCCTCGCGCGGTAAAGGGCCACCTTATTGTTGTCGACGGTCATGTCGAGCTTCTTGACCTCCGCGATCCGTAGATCGCGCAGCGTGCTGCCGGCGCGCTCGACCGCAGCACGGGCTGCCGCTTCCCACGACTCCGGGCTGGTTCCCACGAGCTCGATGATCTTGTAGACACTCTCTGCCATGGCTGACACCTCCTTGGGCTCTACTTAGGTTCCGATAGCTTATACCTGTCGCGGCGCTTTGGCAACTGCACAGCGTAGGCCGTGATCGCGGGCCAACAACGAGACAGGCGAGGGCTGCGGTGTCAGCCCTCGTTTCGATCTGCGAGCGGTGGGTGATATATTGGCCTGAGGAGCCGGCCAATGCCCTTCGCAGAAGTAGCGGTCAACTCCACCGCGCCCCATCGCCGCACGTTCACTTACTCGCTCCCCAACGGTCTGAGCGTGGCGGTGGGCCAGGCGGTCTACGTGCCCTTCGGCAGCCGCACCCTTCAGGGGGTGGTGCTGGAGCTGACCGAAGAGCCGCGCTTCTCCGAGACGCGGGACATTGTCGCCGCCGTGGACGGCGGGCCTCTCCTCTCACCGCAGCGGGCCGCGCTCGCGCTCTGGATCTGTGATCACTACCTGGCCCCGCTCTTCGATTGCGTCGCCCTCATGCTCCCGCCCGGCTTCCGGCGCAAACCGCTCACCCTGCTGCGGCCGCTTGTGTCGCCCGACGACATCGCCGCGCTGGAGCTAACGCCTCGCCAGCGCCAGGTGCTGGAGGCGCTGGCCGTCCGCCGCGAGATAGAGGCGGATGAGCTGCGCCGGGAGCTGCGCTTGCGCAGCCTGGGCGCCGTCGTCGATCAACTGGTCGCCCGCGGCCTCATCGAGCGCTCGTACGAGCTGGGGCGGCCCAAGGTGCGGGCCAAGATGGTGCCGCACGTCCGCCTGCTGGTCGACGCGAACGAGGCGCGAGCCGAGGCGGGCGAAGCCCTTCTCGACGCTGCTTCTCGGCGCACTAGGGCACGGCGGGAGCCGATGGTGGCGGTCCTGAACGCTCTGGCCGAGGAGGGGCCGCTGCTGCCCCTGGCCAGGCTGCGGGCGGAGACCGGAATCGGCCCGGCCGGGCTGCGCGAGCTGGTGGAGCGGGGCCTGGTGGCGGTCGAGGACGTGGAGGTGGAGCGCGACCCGTTGGCCGCCCTCGAGATATCGCCACGCCGGCCGCCGCTGCTCACGCCGGCCCAGGACGAAGCCTATCGTGAGATAGCGTCTGCCCTGGAAAGAAGGGACGGCCAAGCGGCGCCGGTCTTCCTGCTTTACGGGGTCACCGGCAGCGGCAAGACAGAGGTCTACCTGCAGGCGCTGGAGCGGACGGTGGCCCTGGGCCGACGGGCCATCGTCCTGGTGCCCGAGATATCGCTGACCCCGCAGACGGTGCGACGCTTCGCGGAGCGCTTCTTGGGCCAGGTGGCGGTGGCGCACAGCGGCCTCTCCCTGGGCGAGCAGTTCGACCAGTGGCGGCGCATCCGCGAGGGGCACTACGCCGTGGTCATCGGAGCGCGCAGCGCTATCTTCGCGCCGCAACCGGACCTGGGTCTCATCATCCTGGACGAAGAGCACGAGTGGACGTACAAGCAGCAGGAGCCGGCCCCTCGCTACCACACCCGCGCCGTGGCCGAGAAGCTGGCCGAGCTCACCGGCGCCGTGCTGGTGCTGGGCAGCGCCACCCCCGACCTGGAGAGCTACCATCGGGCGAAGGCGGGTCGCTACCGCCTGCTGGAACTGCGGGAGCGGGTGCAGCCTCGGCCGGAGACGGACCAGTCTCCCGCCGCCGGTGAGGCGGCCTCCTCGTGCATCGTCCGCCCGCTGCCGGAGGTGGAGGTGGTGGACCTGCGCCAGGAACTGAGGGCGGGCAACCGCGGCATCTTCAGCCGCTCGCTGGAGCGTGCGGTCGCGGAGGCCCTAGCCGCCGGCGAGCAGGTCATCCTGTTTCTGAACCGCCGCGGGGCTGCATCGTTCGTGCAGTGCCGCGACTGCGGCCACGTCCCCGCCTGCTCCGCCTGCGCGGTCTCCCTCACCTATCACGCCGCGGAGGAGCGTCTCATCTGCCACCACTGCCATCGCGGCCGGCAGATGCCCCAGCGCTGCCCTCAGTGCGAGAGCCCGCGCATTCGCTTCCTGGGGATCGGCACGGAGAAGGTGGAAGAGGAGGCCGGCCGTGTCTTCACGGGCGCCCGTCTGCTGCGCTGGGACCGCGACGTGACCCGCCGTCGAGGCGCCCACGAACGCATTCTGGCTCGCTTCCTGGCCCACGAGGCCGACATCCTGATCGGCACCCAGATGATCGCCAAGGGGCTGGACATGCCGGCTGTGACCCTGGTGGGGGTCATTTCGGCCGATGTGGGCCTGAACCTGCCCGACTACCGAAGCGGGGAGCGCACCTTCCAGCTCCTGGAGCAGGTGGGTGGGCGCGCCGGTCGCGGCCCGCGGGGCGGACGAGTCATCATCCAGACCTACACCCCCCATCATTACGCCATCGAGGCCGCCGCCGCTCACGACTACGACGCCTTGTACGAGCACGAGGCGGGCCTGCGCCAGCGTTTGGGCTACCCTCCCTTCGGGCGCCTGGCGCGACTGGTCTTCGGGCACACCAACGCTGCTCAGGCTCAGGAGCAGGCGCTTCGGATGGCGGCTGTCCTGCGCCGCGAGCGCGACGTGCGGGGCATCCCAAACCTGGACGTGCTAGGGCCGGCGCCGGCCCTGGTGCCGAGGGTGCGCGGACGCTATCGCTGGCAGATCACCCTCCGCGGCGGCGACCCCACGGAGCTGTTGGGCGCGCTCTCGTTCCCCCAGGGCTGGACGGTGGACATCGATCCCGTGAGCCTGCTTTAGTTCTTGACCAGGCAAATGGCACAATTCAGGGTGGTTTTGCTGTCATGGAGAAACTGGATCCAGTAAGAAAGGTTCTCGCCACCCCCCTGCGGCGATGGAAAGCGCTGCTGCTCCCCCTTCTTGGCGTCGGATTGCTCGCGGTCGCCGCTCTGCTCGTAGGCGGCTGGTGCTACTCCGACGCTCTTAAGAATGGGGCACTCGTGCCGGACCGGGAGACTCCGAAGCTCGATCTCGAAGTGACCGCGGTGGACCGGGAAGCCATTACCCTCCACGTGACCGAGGACACGGACAAGGACGGCGACTGGAGGAAGAAAGGCGTTTTTGGTTTGCAGTGGGGGGGTGGCTACGGACAGGTCGGAGCGATCCAGGAGTTCGACGATCAGCATGTCGTACGTCAGTACAAGCCTGTGAGAGGGACCCCGAAGGTGGGCGACCGGGTTAGGCTGGACAGCTTTGCTTTTGCCGGTGACCCCGCTCAGGCCTTTGGGCTGCCGTTCGAGGAGGTCCGCTTTACCTCTCCGCTGGGCGATTTCCCCGCCTGGTTCGTCAGTGGCCCTCGCGATACCTGGATGATTTTCGTACACGGCAAGGGTGCGGATCGGGAGGAAGCTCTCCGGGTTCTTCCGACGTTCGCGCGCCTTGGGTTTCCCTCGCTGATCATAACTTACCGAAATGACGTTGAAACGCCGGGCAGCCCGGACGGCTTCTACCGCTATGGGGAGACGGAATGGGAAGATCTCCAGGGGGCTGCTGAATATGCGATCCAGCACGGCGCCCGGAACCTCGTCCTCATCGGGTACAGTATGGGCGGAGGAATCGTCCTGAACTTCCTCTACCAGTCACAGATCTCCGATCGCGTCGTCGCCGCCATCCTTGACGCGCCAATGCTGGACTTCGATGCCAGTGTAGATTGGGGGGCCCGAAACCGCTTCGCACCGGGGTTGCTCATGGCTGTGGCCAAGAAGATCGCCGCACTTCGCTTCCACGTCCGCTGGGACAAGCTTGACTACCTAAAGCGCGTCGGACAGCTGCGTGTCCCAATCCTGATCTTTCATGGCGACGCGGACGACACTATTCCCGTGGACACCAGCGACGCCCTTGCCGGCGCCCGCCCAGACATCGTAACGTATGTGCGGGTGCCGGGCGCCGGGCACGTCCGCTCCTGGAACGCAGACCCCGAAGCCTACGAAAATGCTCTAAGGACCTTTCTAGCGCGCAACTACTAAGTCTGCCCAACAAGCTTTAGGAATCACCTGAGTAATCGAGGCTAATTTGGTCTGAGGCGTCGAAAAGATCAAAAGTGCCGAGGTTATGACGTTTGTGGTGACCTTAGATATCGTTTCTCTTGGCTCACGCTTTCCGCGCATTCACCGTATCCACCTGTGGAACAACGGCATTCCCGCGCGGCGTCGTGCAGTCTAGAGGTCGTTAGACGCAACCTCCGCGTTCCCTTACGCTAGAATAGGAGCGATTGGTTTCAGGGGAGGTCTCGGCTTTGGCGGTTCATTCCATAGTGTTGCTGGGGGACCCTGTCCTCCGCCGCCGCGCCAAGCGGGTGCCCCAGGTAGACGCCTCAATCCAGCGCCTCATCGACGACATGATCGACTCTATGCGCGAGGCCGGCGGCGTGGGCCTGGCGGCGCCCCAGATCGGTGTCTCCCTGCGGGTCATCGTCATCGAGGTGCCGGGCGAGGAGGTGGTCGCCCTGGTCAACCCGGAGATCGTCAAGCGCTCCGGCCAGCGGCAGCTGGACGAGGGCTGCCTCTCCATCCCCGGCTATCGGGCAGAGGTGTCGCGCTCGGTCAACGTGGTGGTCAAGGGGCTGGACCGTCAGGGGCGGCCGGTGCGGATCAAGGCCAAGGATGACCTCTTGGCCCACGCCCTGGAGCACGAGATCGACCACATCAACGGCGTCCTGTACATCGACCACCTGGAGAGCCTGGACGAACTGGTACGGATCGAGCCGGAGCCTGGTGAGGAAGAGGAGGAGGAGGTGACCGCCGGCCCGTGAGCCTGCTGCGGGCCGGCGGAGAAGGGTGGCAAGGAAGCGAGCCGTCGATGCCCGGCAGCGGGCGGCGCTGACCGCCGTCCGAGCATTTCTCGACGCTCAGGGCGTCGAGGCGTACGTCGTGGGCGGCTTTATGCGGGACGCCCTGCTGGGCCGTCCGGCCCATGACATCGACGTGTCGGTGGTGGCCGATCCGCTGGACCTGGGCCGCCGTCTCGCCGACGCCTTGGGCGGCGCCTTCGCCCCCCTGCACGAGAAGTTCAGCATCGCGCGCGTGATCCTGCGGGACGAAGACGGATCCCTTGGCGTCGACCTGCTGCCAATGCGCGGCGACATGGAGATCGACCTCGCGGAGCGCGATTTCACCATCGACGCCATGGCCATGCCCCTGGCGCCCTTTCTGGAAGGCAAGCGCAAGCCCCTTATCGACCCGTGCGGCGGCGAGCGCGACCTGCAGCGGCGCCTCGTCCGGGCGGTCAACGAGGACATCTTCCGGCGCGACCCATTGCGCCTGATGCGGGCGGTGCGCCTCTGCGCCGAGCTGGGCTTCTCGCTCGAGCCGGAGACGGCCGCCATGGCGCGCCGCGACGCCTCGCTCCTGGCCCAAGCGGCGCTGGAGCGCCAGCGGGACGAGCTGCTGCGCATCCTGGACTCGCCGCGCGCGGCCGCCGGCCTCCGGCTTGCGGACGAGTTGGGCCTGCTGGAGCAGCTTCTGCCGGAGCTCACGGCCACTCGGGGCGAGGCACAGCCGCCGGAGCACCACTGGGATGTCTTCCAGCACAGCCTGGAGACGGTGGCCGCCCTGGACGCCCTCCTGGTCTCCGAAGAGCCTGCCGATCGTCACTGGGCGCCTCTCTGGCGTCACCTGTGGGAGGAAATGAGTGAGCTGCCGGATGTGGAGAAGCACTTCGGGGAAGAGGCGTCGCCCGGCCACGGTCGGGTAGGTTTGCTCAAGCTGGGGGGCCTGCTGCACGACATCGCTAAGCCGGACACGCGCAGCATCGATGAGAAGGGGCGAATGCGGTTCTTCGGCCACGCCCGCGAGGGCGCGAGCAAGGCCGTGCCCATCGCGCGACGGCTGCGCCTTTCCGGCGCGGAGGTCCGTCTGGTGGAGGCGATGGTACGCGAGCACTTGCGCCCTCTCCAGATTGCCAAGGACGGTCCGCCTTCGCGCCGAGCTCTGTTTCGTTACTTCCGCGATTGCGGCGACGCGGCCATCGACGTGCTCTTCCTGAGCCTGGCCGATCACCTGGCGACCGTGGGACCGCGTGTGGAATGGGGTGGCTGGCGACGACACGTCGCCGTGGTCAAGTACATCATGATGCAACGCTTCGCCGACGAGACTCTGGCGACGCCGGCCCGTTTACTGAGCGGTCACGATCTGATGGCGGCGCTGGGCCTTTCGCCGGGGCCGCTGGTGGGGCACCTCCTGGCGGCGGTGGAGGAGGCCCAGGGCGCGGGCGAGGTGCGCAGTCGCGAACAGGCCCTGGCCCTGGCCCGGCGCGAGCTGGAGCGACGGGCAGCAACGCCGGCCGGAGAAGCATAGAAGGGAAAGCGTGGGGGCAGAAGCGGGCCTTGTCCTGTTTGTGGCGCTGGTGGCCGCGGCGTTCTACTGGATCCTCCTGCGACCGATCATGATCCAGCAACGGCGGCAGCGGTCGGACATTCAGAACCTGGAGGTGGGGGACGAGGTCCTGACGCAGGCGGGGTTCATCGCGCGGGTGAAGGACATCCGCGTGCCGCCCGAGGGGCCGACAGAGATTGTGCTGGAACTGGCGCCCGGCCTGGAGGTGCGGGCCTATGCCACCGCCATCGTCCAGAGGCTGTCGCCGAAGCCTGAGGGCGCAGCGACGGGAGAAGGCACTTCTCAGCATGAGGCCAAGGGGAAGCGCTAGGCGGTGCGCACGCTGTCACCCTAGAGCGAAGCGAAGGGTCTGGAGGAGGGGTCCCAGCCTTCGCTCAAAGCCACTCCATTGCTGATTCGTGCGCTATCCCCTCCCCAGATTCTTCGCTGCGGCTCAGAATGACACTGAGCGCTGGGCTGCCCTTTACGCTACGGCCTGGCTGCGCTAGCATGGCTTTCGTGCTAATGCAGGCGACGAGGTAGATAATGCGTAGGTCCGGTAACCTGGGAGTCTTGGCCTTTATCCTTGTCCTGAGCGCGGTAGCTGTGCTCATTGTCTGGCCGTCTAACCCCGGCCGCTACCTACCCGACTTCATCCCCTGGCCCAAGGGCCACGGCCTCCAGATCGGCAACCTCGATCGAGAGACGATGCGCTTGGGCCTGGACCTGAAGGGCGGCACTTACGTGCTGCTGGAGGGCGACACCAGCGCCCTGCCTGCCGGCAGTAGCGTGGACGACGCTATGAAGGGAGTGCAGGACATCATCGAAAGGCGGGTCAACTCCTTCGGTGTCGCCGAGTCGGAAATCCAGCGCGAGGGCTCCAACCGCCTGGCCGTCCAGCTCCCCGGCATCAGCCAGCAGGACGCGCGCGACCTCATCGGCCGCACGGCCCTGCTGGAGTTCCGCGAGCCGGAGCGGGATGAGGCCGGCAACATTGTTTGTCAGGATGCCACCGGGCAGAGGACAACTGTTCCACCCGACACGGCGCAGGATTCGGCCGGGAACCCGCGTCCGGTCTACATTGTGAGCGACGCCAACGGGAACCTCACCCAGTGCCTGGGGCCCGGCGATGCGGCGCCGCGGGGCAGCGTGGTGTGGAAACCGGCCACAGGCGTGGGGAACGACGGCGTCGAGAAAGCGCTCACGGGACGTTTCCTGCGGGCCAACTCCAGGGTGATCTTCGACCAGTTGGGCAGGCCCGAGGTGCAGCTGCAGTTCAACTCCGAGGGCGGCAAGCTGTTCGACCAGATCACCAGTCGGCTGGTGGGCCTGCCGATGGCCATCTTCATGGACGAGGACATCATTTCGGCGCCCACCATTCTCACCCGCATTTCCAACGGTAGCTCCGTCATCACGGGCCCCACCGCGGACGAAGGGAAAAAGCTGGCCATCCAACTCAACTCCGGTGCTCTGCCGGTGCCCCTGCGGGTCATACAGGAGAGCACAGTGGATGCCACCCTGGGCGACGACTCGGTGCGGCACAGCGTGCAGGCGGGCGAGATCGCCATCCTGGCTGTGATGTTGTTCATGGTCCTCTACTACCGGCTGCCGGGCGTACTGGCGAGCGTGGCCTTGATCACCTATACGTCTACGGTTCTGATGATCTTCAAGCTCTGGCCGGTGACCCTGACTCTCGCGGGCATCGCCGCCTTCGTGCTGTCGGTGGGCATGGCGGTGGACGCCAACGTCCTGGTGTTCGAGCGGTTGAAGGAGGAGTTACGAGCGGGACGTAGTCTGGTGACGGCCGTCGAAACCGGCTTCAATCGCGCCTGGACCTCTATCCGCGATAGCAACGTGTCTACTCTCATCACCTGCGGCATCCTCTGGTGGTTCGGCGACCAGTTCGGGGCCAGCCTGGTGAAGGGGTTCGCGCTCACCCTGGCCATCGGTGTGCTGGTGAGCATGTTCTCGGCTATCATCGTCACCCGCACCTTCCTGCGATTGGTGGTGCGCACGCCATTGGCATGGCAGCATACGTGGTTCGGCGCCGGGGCTGTCCATCCTGCAACGGCGGCGGGTGTGCCGGTCAGACAGACCCTGCCCGATGGCTCGCCGACTCGCGGTGGGCACTTGCTGGACTTTGTGCACCGGCGGGGCTTCTACTACATGCTCTCGTTGGCCATCATGGTACCCGGTGTCATCTCCTTGTTGGTGCCGCCCGCCCTGAGGCCGGGGATCGAGTTCTCCGCCGGCACTAGCTTCACCGTTCGCTTCGAACAGTCGGTGAGCGCGAACGATGTGCACACGGCGCTGGCCGACCTGGGTCACGCCGAGGCGCGCGTCCAGCGCACCAGCGAAGGTGACTTCATCCTCCGCATGGGCGAGTTGCGGGGAGCTAGCGACGTGCCGCCGGTGGGCCCGGCCCTGCCATCGGAGAGGGACAGCGTCGAAACCGGGTTGCGGGATCGCTTGGGCGCGCTGACCGTGCGCGATTTCAACTCGGTGTCGGAGATCGTGTCGCGGCAGATCGGGCGGAATGCCGCCCTTGCCGTGTTGGCGGCCTCGGTGGCAATTGTGCTTTACATAAGCTTTGCGTTTCGGGGGCTACCCAAACCCTGGCGCTATGGCGTGGCGGCCATCATCGCCACGCTGCACGACGTGGTGGTGGTCGTGGGCCTGTTCTCCATCTTCGGCAAGGTGTTCGGCACCGAGATCAACACCATGTTCATCACTGGCCTGCTCACGGTGATCGGCTTTAGCACGCACGATACCATCGTGGTGTTCGATCGCATCCGAGAGAACGTGGGACGCAACCCGGGCGTGGGCTTCGCGGAGGTGGTGAACGGGAGCCTCACGGAGACGTTGGCCCGGTCGATCAACACCTCGATGACAGTCGTGCTGACCCTCGTGGCCCTGCTCCTGCTGGGCGGCGTGACTATTCAGAGCTTCCTGGTCGTATTGGTAATCGGCGTCGTCAGCGGGACCTACAGCTCGATCTTCGTGGCCAGCCAGATCCTGGTCAGCTGGGAGGAAGGGGATGTGGGCCGCATCCTGGGGCGATTCTTCGCGCGCCTGGCACCGGCGCCTGGCAGTTAGCCTGACGATTCTGGTGCGAGGTCGAGTGTGCCGGTAGAGTTCATCGACAAGGCCATCGAGGTGGAGCTCGGCGAGGGGGAAGCGCCGTCGCCGGTGGGCTTTCGCTTGGGCAAGAAAGAGCACCAGGTGGCCGAGGTGCTCCAGCACTGGGAAGAACAGGGTTCCGGGCAGCAGATCCGCGGTCACTTAGACCGCCACGGTCAGGGCCAGCGCATTTACTATCGCGTGCGTACCAGCGACGGCGAGGTGTACGAGCTGTACATGGACTGGCAGGCCGATCGCCGGCTGGGCAAGCGCCGGCAGGAGAAGAGCCGCTGGTTCGCGCACCGACGCATCTCGTGATGGAGAGCGCGGGCGAGTTCATCGGGCGACCGATCGAGGTGAGGCAGGCGGGGGAGGTGAAGGCGCCCGTGGCATTCCGCCTGGACGGCACGGACTATGAGGTGGCGGAGGTGCTGGAGGCCTGGCAGGACCACGGCTTCGGTCTGGCGGAACCGCTGAAGAAGAACTGGCGCCTGCGCCACCACCGCAACTACTATCGCGTGCGCACCAGCGCCGGCGAAGTGTTCGAAATCTACCTCGACCGAGGCAGCCTCAAGCACCCGGAGCGGCGGCGCTGGTACCTCTACCGGCGGCTGTAGGCCTCGCTCATGGTTCGACAGGCTCACCATGAGCGGCAACCAAGACCGCTCGTGGTGAGCCTGTCGAAGGGCGAGCGGTCTGCCCGGCTAGCGGCGGGCCTTCTCCTCTAGCTCGCGCCTGTAACGGCGCACCGCATCCTGACGTTCCTGTTCGCTTATCTCCGCGTCGGCCAGTGGTTCCTGCGCGCTCAGTCTGTGCTCAGAGTTGCCTATCCGGATTTAGGTAGGCCGCTAAATCCTAATACGGGGAAGTGGCAGGTGGCTGGCGCGCCGCTGCCGTTGAGCGCCAGCAAGGCGTCGTAGGGGTACACCTCTCCCATGTTGGACAGGTCGTCGCGGCCGCGGATCCAGCGCTCAAATGTCTGGGTGGAGGCGTCCAGGCGGTACATGACCACGATGTTGCCCTCGCCGAAGCACAGGGCGGCTCCTTCGGCGGAGAGGCTGGCGCCGCCTGTCCAGGCGAAGTTGGCCCAGCCTGCGGCCGGAATGGTCAGGCTGCGGGCGAGCAAGACGTTGGGCATGTTGCAGGTGGCGGGCTGGGCGCTGGCGTTGAGAGCCAGCAGAGCGTCGAACCGAGCTACGTCGCCCATGTTCGACAGCTCCTCGCGGCCGCGGATCCAGCGCTGGAACGTCTGGGTGGCGGCGTCGAGGCGATACATGACGGCGACGTTGCCGGCGCCGAAGCAGTCGGCGACGGTCTGGGGCGAGCTGTCGCCTGTCCAGGCGAAGTTGGCCCAGCTGCCCGCGGGGATGGTGACCGCTCGCGTTGGACCGGGCGTAGGCGTGGCCGTGGCGGTGGCCGTGGCCGTCGCTGTGGGCGTGGGCGTGGGCGTGGGTGTGGCCGTCGGCGTCGGCGTGGTCGAGCAGCCGCTGGGCGCGATGAACGGGTCGAAGTCCACGAGCGCGCTCGTTGAATCGTCCACCTGGTGGTATATCTCGGCCTCGATCGCATCCAGACCGCAAAGCCCCCACTTGTTGTACTCCGCGTTCACGTTGGCGGTAGGGCCGTTCATCTCCACCAGATAGTTGGCGTCGCCCAGGGTGCCGCCTGAGTCGACGAAGGTATTGGCTTCGGGCTGGCTGCCGCCGATGGTCGCGGCCAAGTTGATCGTGCCCCAGGAGAAAAGGACGATGGGCTTCGCTATGCGGGTGAAGGTGTTGCGGGCGATGGTGACGGAGCCACCGCCGGGGCTGACTTGGATCCCGTAGCCGGCGCTGTCGCTGAGGGTGTTGTCTACCACACTGACATAGTTGCCTCTGACATCCAGGAGGGGGCTAACGGCAGGCCCAGCCCCCGTCATCTGATTGGTGGAGATAAATAGATTGTCTCCGCTCGCGACCACACGGCCATTGACAAACACGTTGTTTGTAACGTTCGCCCCGTCGCCGACAATCTCCAGAGCCCGGTCTGCGACGTTCACGGTGTTGCCGGCCACCACGCAGTCGTCGGAGTAGAAGCAGACCACGGCGTCTCGGCTGTCGTGGATGTTGTTGCTTACGATCCGGACGTTGCTGGTGCCGCCGGACGCTGACACCGCCGTCCCGGTGGCGTTGCGGATCTCATTGTGTCCGATCTCGACGCCATCGACGCCGTTTCCGGTGATCTCGAAGCCAGAGGTTGAGGAGGCGCCTCCCAGCGGCGTTGCGTCCAGGTCCAAACCTTGTACCACGACATAGTCGGCCTGGATGGTGAACATGGCGCTGAACACGCCGTTGTGGTGAACGGTGGCGACTCCGTCGTCCCCCGGCGTGGTGCCCGGGCCGGTGATGGTCAGGGACTTGTTGATGATCATGGAGGGCTCCGTGTAGTTGCCTTCGCAGACGATGATGGTGTCGCCATCCTGTACGGCCGCTACAGCCGTGTGGATGTTTGAATAGTTGGGAATCTGTCCATCCACGCAGTTGTGGATGTCATCGTCGACCACGCCCGTCCACTGCGCGGCGGCGGGCGGCGCCAGGCCGGGCGACGCCAGGAGGGCGAGGGTGATGATCAGCAGGTACAGAACGCCTTTGTTCAGCACGGCGAGGCTCCCTTCTCGGCCCGTACGCGGCCGTGGCCCGATCATACGGTGGGGGTGGGCGTTGTCAAGCCAAGGCCGACGGCGAAGCGCCGGTTTGCGAACCGCCCCTACGAGCTGTTCGTCGCTAGCTGACCGTAATGGCTGAACGTGCAGGTGGCCGGCAGGCCGCTGGCGTTCAGCGCCAGCAGTGCGTCGTAGGGCTGTACATCGGTCATGTTCGACAGGTCGTCGCGGCCGCGGATCCAGCGCTGGAAGGTTTGGGTGGCGGCGTCCAGACGGTACGCGACCGCGATGCTGCCCTCGCCGCAGGCCTCGGACATTACATCCGCAGGGAAGCTGTTGGCGAGCCAGGCGAAGTTGGCCCACCTGCCGGCGGGGATGGTGAGCGAGTGGGGAATCACGTCGTCCGGCATGGTGCAGGTGGCGGGCTGGGCGCCGGCGTTGAGGGCCAGGAGAGAATCGAAGCTGAACACGTCGCCCATGTTGGACAGCTCCTCGCGGCCGCGGATCCAGCGCTGGAAGGTCTGGGTGGCGGCGTCGAGGCGGTACATGACGGCGATGTTGCCCGCGCCGAAGCAGTCGGCGACGGTCTGGGGGGAGCTAGCGCCGCTCCAGGTGAAGTTGGCCCAGCTTGCGGGGGGGATGGTGACCGTCCGTGTGGGGCCGGGCGTGGGCGTGGCCGTCCCGCCGGGTGTGGCCGTGGGTGTCGGTGTGGGCGTGGCCGAACAGCTGGCGGGCGCTATGAAGGGGTCGAAGTCCACGGCGCCCAGCGCCGGGTCGTCGGCCTTGTCGTAGATCTCCTGCTCGATCTCGTCTGCTGTGCACAGCCCCCACTTGTTGTACTCGGCGTCCACGTCAAGTGGCGGGCCATCCATCTGCACCAGATAGTTGGAGTCGCCCAGGCTGCCCCCCGAGTCGATGAAGGTGTTCGCCTGGCTTGCACTGCCGCCGATGGTCGCGGTCAAGGGGAAGCCGTCACCGGGATCCGAGTCCACAAGGTGGATAGGCATGCCTATCTGGCTGAAGGTGTTGCGGGCGATGGTGACGGAGGCGGAGAAGCCG
>Ga0315288_10000130_pt1 | contig 82996 bp, 69 predicted proteins | sample YL17G11_20_MG_FD_203454 | JGI IMG/M metagenome (GOLD analysis project Ga0315288, IMG submission 203454) | Sediment microbial communities from Yellowstone Lake, YNP, Wyoming, USA - YL17G11_20 | ecosystem: Environmental > Aquatic > Freshwater > Lake > Sediment | place: USA: Wyoming | collected... | reverse complement strand
AGGGCCTATGCGGATAAGGGGGGCTTTCCGGCCCCCCTTATAACCTCCCCGGCAAGGCATGTATTCATCCCGCGCGGCAAGCCGCGGGGAACTCTACAAAGGTTTTGTTAGAAAGGACTATGATGATGAGCCTGATCGATGCTCCCCGAGATAAGCGCCTCCGGATCGTCGATATCCAGGGACCGGATGGGGTGCGCCGGCGTTTATTCTCCCTGGGCATCCATACCGGCGACTTTGTGGAAGTGTGTTCCCAGGCCCTGTTCGGCGGTCCCATCCTCGTCAAGGACCAGGAGAAAGGGACCTGCATCGCTATCAGTCGCGGCATCGCCCGGAAAATCAGGGTGGATGTCGTTGACACCCATGAATGATTATCCGGTTGTCGTCTTCCTGGGCCAACCGAACTCTGGCAAGAGCACGCTTTTCAATTACCTCGCCGGCAATAAAGCTCAGACATCCAATTTCCCGGGAACGACCGTCAGTCATACCCACAGCCTGGTCAATATTGAGGGCCGTATCCTCAGCATTATCGACCTTCCCGGTACATATTCCCTCAATCCGTCCGATCCGGCGGAGCGCGTTGCCCTAACCCATCTCTTCAAAGAAAAGCCTGACCTGATCATCCACATAGTCGACGCCTCCATCCTCAGCCGGAGCCTGGAGCTGACTCTAGAGCTTCTCGAACTCGAATACCCTCTGGTCGTGGCCCTCAATATGATGGATATGGCTGAAAAAAAGGGTGTGGTAATCGACGCGGAAAAGCTCGCGGCCAGGCTCGGCGTCCCTGTCGTTCCGACTATTGCGGCGCGAGGCCGCGGCGTACGCGAACTTCTGGACGCCGCGTTCCGCTGTTTGGATACGAAATGTCTGGTGAAGGCGCCGCGCTGGTCCGCGGACGTGGAGGAAAGGGTGGAGGCATTGGCGCGGAGCCTTCCGCCCGATTTTCCCGTGGTAGCCAACCGGCGTTTCACGGCTATCAAGCTGCTTGAAGCGGGCGATGTCTTCTGTGTGGAGATCCTGAAAGACGTTCAGCCTGCCTGTCAGATTGAAGTTGACAGGACGAAAAGGGAATTGGAGCTAAAGAGGGGAGCGCCCCCATATGAGGTCATTGCCGCCGAGAGGCACCATCTCAGCCAGAAGATTTTTGAGGAGTCGAGCCGCGTGTTGAGAGGCCGGCGCGAGAGCTGGGACCAGCGGCTGGACGGAGTCCTTATGCACCCTCTCCTAGGCTATCTTATTTTACTGGCCGTTTTTTTCCTTTTCTTCTTCCTGATTTTCAGAGTGGGAAATCCTCTGGAAACGTTGCTGTTGAAACCGTTCGCCGTCTTGAAGGAAGCCTTGGCTGAAAGCCTCGGATCGGGGCTGTCCTATCATCTTGCAGAGGGGTTGCTCCAGGGGATTGGAGGAGGCATCGCCATTGTTCTGCCCTTTTTTCTGCCGCTTCTGTTTTTGATGGCTTTCCTGGAGGACCTTGGCTATCTGGCCCGGGCCGGGTTCCTCCTCGACACTTTCATGCACCGTCTCGGGCTCCATGGGAAGTCTGTGTCGCCTTTCATACTCGGGTTCGGCTGCAATGTTCCGGCTATCGCCGCCACGCGCATCCTGGAATCGAAGCGCGACCGGATCATCACTTCGCTCCTCATCCCGTTCATCCCATGCTCGGCCCGGACGACGATCATCCTGGCGCTGGTCGCGTTCTATCTGGGGCCGATTTGGGCGCTGGGATTTTATCTTTTTAATGTGTTGGTGGTGGCGATCGTGGGGAGAGTCCTTAGTTTCTGTTACCAGGAGCCTTCTCCAGGACTGATCCTGGAAATCCCCTCGCTCAAGTGGCCGTCAGCACGGGGCATGGCCTCCAAAGTCTGGCTCCAGCTCATGTCGTTCCTTAAGTTCGCCTGGCCGGTTCTCATTCTGGGGAGCGTTGCGCTTGGGGCGCTCCAGGCGCTGCACGGGGAGAAGACGATCAACGGGATTTTGGCCCCTTTAGTAACGGGAGCGTTGGGATTGCCCAAAGAGCTCGGCGTGACACTCGTTTTTGGATTCCTGCGCAAGGAGCTGTCCCTAATCATGATGCTCCAGGCGCTGGGCGTTGATTACAAGAATCTGCTGACCGTCATCACAAGGGAGCAAATCCTCGTCTTCACAGTCTTCGTCAGCTTCTTCATTCCCTGCCTTTCCACCTTCGTCGCGCTGTGGAAGGAATCGGGGAGGCGGGTCGCCTTCCTGTCGGCCGGCCTGAGCATCACAGCGGCCGTTATCCTGGCGTGGCTGACGCGTGTGGTTTTCTGAACGCCATCCAGCCCGCATTCTTCATAAAATCTTATGTTTAAGGGCGTGAATCGCCATGAAGAATCCCTACAAAATCGCTTTGAGAACGGCAATGACTTATTGAAAAAAAGCGAACGAGATACTAAAATGAATGACCTTTTATAATTTTCCGGGTCTGCTCATAACAGCCAAGAAAGAAGAAAATGAAAAGATTCATGCTTTTTTCCCTGATATCATCATTCGTTCTTTCATCCCTCAGCCTCGCGGCCGAGCTGAAAGCTGTCCGCATCCAACAGGGGCCCAGGATCGATGGCAGCCTATCCGATCCCGTCTGGCAGTCGGCTATATTATTCGCCGATTTCCGTATGGTCGAGCCTCAGCCCAATCAGGATCCGACGGAGAAGACCGAGCTGAGAATTCTGTATGATAATTCGAACCTCTTCATCGGTGTTTTCTGCTACGACAGCGAACCACGCCGAATCGCGGCCAACACCATGGCCCATGATACAGGGGGCACCGAGCAGGGCGCGAGCCATGGCATGGGCTACGGACACGCCCCGCAAGGCCCGAGCGATGATATCATCCGTGTCCTGCTTGATCCCTTTCAGGACAAGAGGAACGCCTACGTCTTCTACGTTAATCCCCGCGGCGCGCGCAGCGAAGGGCTTGCCTATGCCGGGAGCGCCAGCCTTAACTGGGACGGGATCTGGGAAGCCGAGAGCCGGATCCTCGAGAACGGCTGGAGCGCGGAACTCAGGATCCCGTTCAAGACCATCTCCTTCAAGCCCGGTCTCGCCGCCTGGGGCATCAACGTCGAGCGTGTCATCGCCCGTAAACAGGAGAGCGTCCGGCTGTCCGGAACGAATCGGGACAGCAACTTCAACAATCCGATGGAAGCGGCGGGCTTGGAGGGAATAGAAGGAGTCAAGCAGGGAATGGGCATCACCTTCCGGCCGTATGGTCTTGCCAGCACGCAGGAAGCCAACCTTGAGCCCGGGGGCTCGGACCGGAACCTGGAGGGTGGTTTCGATATCTATAAAAATTTCACGCCCAATCTGGTGGGCGCCGTCAGCTACAACATGGACTTCGCCGAGACCGAGGCCGATGAGCGCCGCATCAACCTGACGCGCTTCCCCATCAATTTCCCCGAAAAAAGGATGTTTTTCCTGGAGGGCTCGGAGGTCTTCAGCTTCAGTTCGAGCGTCAGCTTCACCCCCTTCATCAGTCGGAAGATCGGACTCTATGAAGGCAAACAGATCCCGGTTATTTTCGGCACCAAGCTCTTCGGCAAAATCGGCAGCACGAACCTGGCCGTGTTGGACGTCCAGACGGGACGATTCGGAGAACTTCCCGGCCGCAATCTCCTCGCCGCCCGGTTTACTCAGAATATCTTTGCCCAGAGCAAGGTGGGCTGGATATTTACCAACGGCAGCCCGACGGGAGAGAGAAACTCTCTGGCCGGCGTGGACTTCAACTATTCATCATCCAGGTTCCTGGGGAACAAAAACATCATGCTCGCGGCCTGGGCGGCCTACAACTGGAACGAGAAGAAAGAGGGCCGTCACCAAGGATTCGGCTTTCGGGCCGATTATCCCAACGACCTCTGGAACATTCAGACGACCTATGCCTACTATGGAGATTCCCTGGACCCCGGGCTGGGTTATATGATGCGAAAAGGCATCCAGACCGCCTTCGCGAGGGTCGCCTACCAGCCGCGACCGAAAAAGGGATTCCTCGACCGGCTCGCCCGGCAGTTTTTCTTCCAGTTCAGCGCCGATTACTACTGGAACCTTTCGGGGAGTCTCGAGACGCGCCGGCTCACCGCCTCGCCTCTCAGCCTGAAGACAGAAAGCGGCGATATCGTCCAGATTGAAGTCGTCTCCAACCGCGATGTTCTGCCCTATGCCTTCGAGGTGGCCGAAGGCGTCATCCTGCCGGCCAAACCCTACGATTTCTTGAACTATCGTTTCTCGTTCAATACGGCAACGCACCGGCCTGCGACGCTCAACATGAATTACGGCTTCGGGGAGTTCTATTCGGGCCGCTATGACGATATGAAGATCGGATTGACGCTGAAATACAAAGGCTACGCCGGCCTGGCGCTGGACGTCAACCTCGTCCGGGGCAGGCTCCCCCAAGGCCGTTTCAAAGAGAATGTCTGCCAGGTCAAAGCCGACATCTTCCTTTCGCCGGACCTCGGTCTTATGAACTACATCCAATACGACGACATCTCCAGACGACTGGGCTGGAGCGCCCGGCTCCGCTGGCAGATCTCTCCCGGCAACGAGATCTTCATCGTTTACGATAAAAATTGGGAGAGACGATGGGATCCGATAAGCCGGTTCATCCCCCTGGAGGAACGGGGGGTCCTCAAGATATCATTGTCAATCAGGCCATGATTGCTTGGGAAGCCCGCGTGGGGAAGGAGGCCTCATGTATCGGAGATTCAAGCTCGCATCCGCGCTCTTATTTTCCGTGGCTTTTTCGTTTGCTCAGGATCAGCCGGTCACCATCAGGGCAGGAACGGCCTTGGACGGCAAAGGCGGCGTCTTGAAGGACGTCCTCATCCGGGTCCAGGACGGCCGCATCATCGGCATCGATCCCCAGGACGGCCCGTCGGATTATGATCTCGGCGGCCTGACTGTCATGCCGGGGTGGATCGACACGCATGTCCACCTAACTTGGCATTTCGGCTTCGACGGCAGGTTTGTCATAAAAGACGAAAGTCCGGGCCAGGATTTGCTTTTCGCTATGGAAAACGCCTATACCACCTTGATGGCAGGGTTCACGACGGTGCAAAGCGTCGGCGACTTGAGGGAGAAGGACCTCCGGGACATGATGGCACGGGGCTCTCTCCCCGGGCCGCGAATCCTGACATCCCTGACAGCCGTCACCTCGGCCTCCATGACTCCGGACGAGATAAGCAAGTTCGTTACGAAAATGGCCGACAGCGGCGCCGATCTTATCAAGATATTCGCTTCCAAGAGCATCCGGGACGGCGGCGGACGGACCTTGAGCGACGAGCAGATCCAGGCGGCGATCGGCACGGCCAAAGCGCACGGCCTGCGGACTATGGTTCACGCTTACGGCGACGACAGCATCACGGCCTGTGTGCTTGCGGGCTGCACGGCCGTCGAGCACGGCAGCCTGGTCAGCGACGGCGTCCTGCGGCTCATGGCCGAACGCGGAGTTTATTTTGACCCCAACATAGGCTTGGTCATCCAGAATTATATCGATAACAAACCGCGGTACCTGGGGATTGGGAATTACACCGAGGCGGGATTCACGCAGATGGAGAAGGCCATTCCGGTGAACCTGGACATGTTCAAGCGCGCTTTGAAGATCAAAGGCCTAAAGATCGTCTTCGGGACGGATGCGGTGGCCGGCGCGCACGGCCGAAACGTCGAGGAAGCGATTTACCGGGTCCAGAAGGGAGGGCAGGATCCTATGGCGGTGATCATTTCCATGACCTCGCTGGCGGCACAGTCTTTGAATATGGACACGAGAGTCGGAACACTTGCGCCCGGGATGGCGGCCGACATCGTGGCCGTTGCCGGCGACCCCTTAAAAGACATTACGGCGCTGCGCCAGACAGTCTTTGTGATGAAAGAGGGCATGATCTTTAAGAATCAGGCTAACTTGGGACGTTCCGGTATTGCCGGGGGGATATTGACCCCCTCTTCTGAGGATAACAATTTTAGGAGAGAATAAAATGGGCAGCCCTATGGCCGCTCTTTTAGGATGCGGGCTGCCGGGCGACCGATGATAGCGGCCAGCTCGTTGAATGATGCCGACTTGATCGCTTGGATATCTCCGAATTTTTCGAGAAGCGCGACTTTACGTTTCGGCCCCAGGCCGGGGATGCCGTCCAGCTCGGAGGCAAAGCTCTTCTTCGCCCGGCGCTTCCTGTGGAATGAGACGGCGAAACGGTGGGCTTCATCCCGGATAATCTGGAAAAGCTTGAGGACCGGCGATGTCCTGTCCAGCCGGACGCCATTGTTATGCTCCCGGCTGTAAAGGATCTCCTCCCGTTTGGCCAGGGAAGCAAAGGGTACACTCTCCAGGTCCAGGCTTTTGAGGACTTCCTCTGCGGCATGGAGTTGGCCCAGCCCGCCATCCACCAGAATCAGGTCCGGCAGGCGCTTCTTTTCCTCGACAACCCTCGCATACCGCCGCCGGATGACCTCCTGGAGGCTGGCCACATCGTTCGGTCCCTCCACCGTCTTGATCTTGAATTTCCGGTACTCTTCCTTGTGGGGCCGGCCGTTCTCAAACACCACCATGGAACCCACAGATTCATCGCCTCCGGTATTGGAAATGTCAAAACCCTCGATCCGCTGCGGAGCCTTCTCGAGCTCGAGCAGTTTCCGCCATTCCAGCAGGTCCCCTGCTTTGTCCCGTTCTTTCTGGATAAGGATTTCGGCGTTATGGGAGACCAGACGGACCATCTTCCGGTCCTTGCCTTTCTGCGGGACGGAGATCTTGATCGTGGCGCCTTTCGCGCCCCTCCACTCCCTGAGCCGTCGAGTGATTTCTTCCTTGCGGGCAGGATCGAACGGGAGGATCAGCCGGCCCGGAATATCCCGGCCTTGATGGTAGTAATCCAGGAGGAAATCCGCCAGGAGCTCCGCGCTCGGCCTTTCCTTCTTCGCGTCAAGGAGGAATTCCCCGGCCTCCATGACCTTGCCTTTTCTCATGAAAAAGAGATAAACAGCCGCCCGCTCACGCGCATCGTCCCGGCTGAATCCGACGATGTCCGTATTCTCGAGGCCGGGCGAGATGAATCGCGGCTTTTCCCTGACCTGTTCGATAGCCAGGATCATGTCCCGCCAGTGGGCTGCCTGCTCGAAATCCTCATCGACCGCGGACCGCCTCATTTTCCCATTCAGGATTTTCAGCAGCTCATCCACGCGCCCCTGGAGAAACAGGAGCGCCTGGTCCTCCCGCTCCCTGTATTCCTCTTCAGAGACATAGCCGACGCAGGGCGCGGCACAGAGCTTCAAGTCGTATTCCAGGCAAGGCCGCCGGCGCTTTCCCGGAATCTCCTCTTCGCAAGCGCGGATGCCGAAATAGCGGTTGAGGAGGTGAATGGTCTGGCGGGCGTGCCTAGCCGGGCTGAAGGGGCCGAAGTATTTCGCCCCATCCTTCTCGACTTTGCGGGCCAGGTAAATCCCCGGCAAACGTTCCTGCGTTGTCAGCTTCAGGTAAGGATAGCTTTTATCGTCCTTGAGCCGCAGGTTAAACCGGGGCTGGTGCTTCTGGACGAAATTGTTCTCCAGGAAGAACGCCTCTTTTTCCGAGCCGGTGAGGATGAAGTCGATGCCCGCGGTCTCGGCAAGGATCATGACGACCTTGGGGTCCGAAGTCGGCTGGAAGTAGGTGAGAACCCGGTCCCGGAGCGAACGCGCCTTCCCGACATAAACAATCTCGTCCCGGCCGTTCTTGAAGAAATAGATGCCCGGCTTGCGAGGCAGGCGGGAGGCTTTCTCCTTCAGCTCATCCGGCTTGGCCATGTGTTTTCCCTTTCCAGCAAACCTCAAAGTCCGAGCTCAAGCTCGCGCTTTTTCAGTTTTTTCAACTCATCCCGCAACTGTGCCGCCTTCTCGAACTCAAGATTCCGGGCCGCTTCCTTCATGAGTTTCTCCAGCTCCTCCATCCGTTGTTTGCGCTTCAGGGGCGATAAATAAAGGTCCTTTTCCTCGGCGATCCGGGTGTAGTCCAGGTAATCCCCCTGGGTGATACCGGTTAGGACCTCGTCGATATTCTTGGTGATGGATTGGGGTGTGATGTCGTGCTCACGGTTGAATTCCTGCTGGATGGCCCTCCTCCGGCTGGTCTCGGCGATGGCCTGATTCATGGAATCCGTCATGGCATCGGCGTAGAGGACGGCCTTGCCTTCGATATTCCGGGCGGCCCGGCCGAAGGTCTGGATGAGTGATCTCGCCGAGCGCAAAAACCCCTCCTTGTCCGCGTCCAGGATGGCCACGAGCGACACCTCGGGCAGGTCCAGGCCTTCTCGCAGTAGGTTGATCCCGATGAGCGCGTCGAATTCTCCCTTGCGCAGGTCGCGCAGGATTTTGACGCGGTCCAGGGTTTCAATCTCGGAGTGGAGGTAGCGCACCCGCAGGCCGAGCTCGTGGTAATAACGGGTCAGGTCTTCGGCCATTTTCTTGGTCAGGGTGGTGACCAGGGTGCGCTGGTTCAGGCGGGCACGCCGCTTGATCTCGGCCATAAGGTCGTCCACCTGGCCCTTGACCGGCCGAACCTCGATCTCGGGGTCGGTCAGGCCGGTCGGCCGGATGATCTGCTCGACGATTACCGTATCGCTTTTTTTAAGTTCATAGGGCCCGGGGGTCGCGGAAACGTAAATGACCTGATTGACCCGGGCTTCGAATTCCCTGAAATTGAGAGGCCGGTTGTCCAGGGCTGAAGGAAGCCGGAACCCGTGCTCAACAAGGGTCAGCTTGCGGGACCGGTCGCCGTGGTACATACCGCCGACCTGGGGGACCGTGACATGGGACTCATCGATGATGGTGAGATAATCCTGGGGGAAATAATCGAGGAGGGTATAGGGCGGCTCGCCCGGTCGGCGCCGGCTGAGGTAGAGAGAGTAATTTTCGATCCCCGGGCAGTAGCCGAATTCCCTGAGCATCTCCAGGTCGAAAAGCGTCCGTTCCTCGATCCGGGCCGCCTCGATTATCTTTCCGCGGCCCTTGTAGACTTCGACCTGTTGCTCGAGCTCCTTTTCAATGTTCTTGACGGCCTCGTCCAGAATATCCCGCGGCGTGGAGAAGAACGTCCGCGGGTGGATGACGATCTTGTCGAAGGTGTCGATCGTTTTTCCGAGCAGGGGATCGACCGCCGAGATCCGATGCACGCGGTTGTCCTCGATCTCGACCCGGTAGGCGAAGTCCTCATAGGGAGGGAAGACTTCGATGATATCACCCCGCACCCGGAACGACCCTCGCTGAAAGTCCGCGGCCTCGCGCTCATACTGCATGGAGACCAGTCCCCCCAGGATTTTTTTGCGGGATGCCGCCTGGCCCTTTTCCAGGCCGAAGCTCATCGAATAATAGGTCTCGGGCGCGCCGATACCGTAGATGCAGGAGACCGAGGCGACGATGATCACATCACGCCGGGCGAAGAGGGCATTGGTGGCGCAGAGGCGGAGCCTGTCGAGCTCGTCGTTAATGGTCGCCTCCTTGGCGATGTAGGTGTTGGAGGCCGGGATGTAAGCTTCGGGCTGGTAGTAATCGTAATAGCTGACGAAGTATTCAACCGCGTTACGAGGGAAAAAGCGCCGGAATTCCTGGTAGAGCTGGGCGGCCAGGGTTTTGTTGTGGGAGATAACGAGAACGGGGCGGCCGGCATTTCGGATGATGTTGGCCATCGTGAAGGTCTTGCCCGACCCCGTGACGCCCATAAGGACCTGGTTTTTCGCACCGTTCATCAGCCCATCGGTCAGTCTGCGGATGGCCTGTACCTGGTCGCCCCTGGGCTCGAATCCGGAAACAAGCTCGAATGATCGCATGATTTCCTTTTACAAGAACGGTTTGAGAACCGTTCCCATTCAGAAATTTTATTATAACAGAAAGGATCATCAACCGGGGACGGTTTGAGAACTATCCCCCAGTTTTTTCGTTAAGACATCTTTGATTGACAAAGGTTTTGACTTGAGGCTATAATTTTTTCAGAGAGAAGGAGGATTCATGAAGAAAACAATTATCCTGAGTGTCCTCTGCGTATTCCTGTTTTGGACGGTTTCGTGCGCGCCCACGGCGACAGTCACGTCGTCCGGGGGGCCGACGATCGCCGAAGCCCAGGCCGAGCAATATGATGGACCCAAGGCCAGGATGGCCGTAGGAGAATTCCAGGACAAGACGGCCAAAGGGGGAGGCCAGACCGGCTGGATGAGCATGTTCGGAATCAACTTCAAGGAGATCGGGGACGGCATGCGCGATATGCTGACCACGGCCCTGTTCAATTCCAACCGCTTCATCGTCCTGGAGCGAGAACAGCTCGACACGGTCCTGAAAGAGCAGGACCTGGGAGCTTCGGGCCGCATAAAGAAGGATACGGCCGCTCCCGTCGGCGAGATCTATGGCGCCGACCTGATCATCACTGCGGCCGTGACCGAGTTTGAAGGCGCGGCGCAGGGCGTCGGCGGCGGGACCAAGGTCCTGGGCGTGGCTGTGGGTGGCGGGCTGAAGAAAGCCCACATGGCCATCGACGTGCGAATTATCGACGCCAAGACCTCTCAGATCGTGGGGGCGACCACCGTAGTCGGCAACGCGACGAGCTTTGCCGCGGGGGGCGCGACGAACATCGGAGGGCGGCTGCCCATCGGGCTGGGCGGATTCTCGAAGACGCCGACCGAGAGGGCCATCCGGATCTGCATTGAGAAGGCCGTCGAATACATTGCCGGCCGGACCCCCGATTCATATTACCGTTACAAAAAATAGGCCGCGACTCGCTGCTGGATTGTTTTCGGGGCTCGCCGAAGACAAGATCCTTTAGGCTCCGGGCACCTGAATCTTGATTTTTCCCTTGAATTGAGAGCCGTCGGCGACCGAAATTTTCGATGCTGAAATATCCCCCGTGATCCGACCCGTGGAAAAAATCACTACTTTTCCCGAGGCCGACACGTTTCCGATCACTTCGCCGCTGATGAAGATGTTGTGACCGCTGACCTGGGCTTCAACGCAGGCCATTTTTTCAATGATGAGGGTTTTGCCCTTGAGGTCGATCGTGCCCTGGACCTTTCCCTCGACGATGAGATGGTCTTCGCCCCCGATATCGCCTTTCAGGAAAATCTGGGGGCCGAGCCGGGAAGCCTTTTCCGGATATTCGACCCGGGGCTGGAGTTTTCGTTCCTTGGTGTCCTGGTCTTCCATGGGACCTCGCTTTCTCTCCCGGCAGCGGACTCGAAGCGTCCTCATTTTCTCCGTTTCCCAAGACATTGTCAATGTTGTCAATCAATGACCATCGATCACCTTACGGGGCCCAAGGACGAAAAATTCGTAGACACGTGCCAAAAAATTCCTTTTTATTTCCGCGTCATCATGAAACAGGGTTGAAAAAAGGGCCCGAAATCTATATGATAAGACTCCGCCACAAGGGATATCTCGCCCTTGTGAACGGACACATTTCGAGCGGGCATAACTCAACGGTAGAGTGCCAGCTTCCCAAGCTGGGAGTTGCGGGTTCGAATCCCGTTGCCCGCTCCATGGGGACGGTCCCCGGACCGTCCCCCTCGTTTTTGACCTTGTTTTCCCACCTTTATGAAGACATAATGGACTTGGTGAAATTATTCATAAATTCTAAGTTGGAGAGACGGAATCAATGAATGCTTCAAGGGGGAAGGCCGGGGTGGACGAAGCGACCATGTCGGGACTTCGGGAGCGAGTCCATCCCGGCCTTACCCCCATATAAAGCCAGGTTTATGAATAATGCAGGTTGGAAAGCGCAGAAGAATATGACTTGGCAATTGATCGTCGATCCGGCCCCGCTCAAGGGGTCGCTCAACATGGCCGTGGACGAATATCTCTTCCGGTCCGCGGTGCGCGAGGGCCGGACTTATGTCCGCTTCTACCGCTGGGAGCGTCCCACCGCATCTCTGGGCTATTCCCAGGATGTGGGCCAGGTCCTTGACCTGGATTTTTGTCGCCGGAACGAGATCGACGTCGTCCGCCGCATCACGGGCGGAAAACTCGTCCTGCACCACCGAGAAGTGACCTATTCGGTCTCGTCGGCCGACCGCGAGGTCTTCAGTTCCAATTTGACCGTATCCTACCGGCTGATCTCCCAAGCCCTGATCCGCGGGCTCGAGCGTATGGGCCTCGAAGCCCGCCTGGCGGGGGCCGCTCCTTCCTTTTACGCCCGGGGACATATGCCCTGCTTTTCCTTGGCGGCGCGCGATGAGATCGAGGTGGGGGGTAAGAAAATCGTGGGCAGCGCCCAGAAGCGGATCGGTTCCCATTTCCTCCAGCACGGCTCCATTCCTCTTGAGGCCGATGAGGACCTTCTCAGGAACGTCTCGCTTCTCAAGGGAAAGGACGATCGGGTGCTCATGACTTCACTCTCGAAAGCTTTGGGCCGCGTCGTGACGTTTGACTGGGCCGTGGGCCATTTGGCCGCCGGAATCTCGGAATTCTTCCACGGCGAGCTTAAAGCCTGGAGCATTCCCCGCAGAGACATGCCCTTGGTCCGGGAGATCCAGAGAACGCGCTACGATAACCCTGCCTGGACTCTGGAACGGGAAGAGGGGCGGAGTCTTGATTTTTCCGCTGCCGAGTGATACGATTTCCCCGGAAATGAAGGACTGACGAAACATGAACGAAGTCGCCGAACTCGCAAAGCTGGACATCAAGAGCCTGCCGCCGCTCAGGCTCATGATCCTTGACGACCTGCATGCCAAGGTCCTGAAGAACATCTACCTGGAGATCGGTTCCGGCCCTTATCTATTCCTCCTATCGCCATCCTATTCCATCATGAATCCCCGGCCCAACGACGACATTAATGATTTCGTCGGCAAAAACGAAGCCCTTCTTGATTATCTGAAAGAAACAATCGTCCAGAACCTGGCCGTTTACTCTGTTTTGATCGACATCAATAGCTATTTCGTCGAGCAGAACAACGGCGTCGTCCTGGCCCGGCTCAGGGAGCGCGACTCGGGCGGCCGGCGTTTTGAGATCAAGTTTTACACCCATTCGGCCATGGAGCTCCTGAAGCATTATGAGGACAAGATCTATATCGGCCGCGATTTTGTCGACCTGTTCAATTTCAAGAGGAAGCATTTCGGCGTCAAGGACCTGATCGTCTCCCTCCGGAACCAGTACGACAGTTTGATCGACACCGCCCAGCAGAAGCTGAAAAGCCTGATGGAACACAAATCCTATTTCCAGGAGATCAGCGAGTCGGTCAACGAGCTGAAGACGGAGAGCCTCCAGATCCTGGAAACCATCCCCCCCCACCTCGACTTCGCCAAGCTCAGCGACAGCGACTTGATCGACATCAACGCCCAGTACCGGACCATCAACCACTACATGATCGAGCTCCAGGACGAAGTGGGGGAGTTCGAGAACCTCCTGCGCTACAAAAAAGAGAATGATTTCGTCCGCTACGTCACCAAATACAAGAAAGACCTGACCAACCTGATTTCTTTTTTCAATATCAAGATCAACGGCTTCCTCACCGCGAAGATCTACAACCTCAAAAACCGGGATAAATAAAAAGGACGGCCCGCATCCGCGGACCGTCCTGAGAAAGCTTTTTCTTCTTAACGGGTCACTCTTTCCTGGATCCGGATGGTACCGTAGCTTGTCGTCAGCCGGATGGAGGGCTTTCCGGTCTCTTTGAGGAAAGCCTTGAGGATCGAGGTCCCGTTCTTGGTCTCCACGTCGGGCCGTGCTGTAAGCTTCCAATCCACGTCTCCGCCCGTTGTGCTGGCCTCCAGCGGGTTGGCTTCACCGGCCGGCCAGAAGAGCGTGATATCGCCGTAGCGGCCCATGACTTCGAGGGGAAAAGAGAGGGAAGAGGGCGTCAGGAACGTGTTGCCGTGCTCGATCTCGATGACGGCGGCCGCTGAAAATTCGCTGAGCGTGATGTTCTCATGGGAGGATGTGATATGGATCTCCCCGCCCTCGATGTGCCGGCCCGAGACTTCCAGGCTGTTGCCCGCGACCACCACCCGGCCCCGGATTTCGTCGAGCTTGACCAAGGCATAGCTGTCCTGGATGTCCACGTCGCCCTGGGCGTCCTCGATCTCGACGGGAGAGTGGCGGGCGACGATACGAACCGGGCCGATCTGGGTCAAGGAGATATTTTCGTGGGAATTTTCGATGCTTAACAGACCCGGAAGCTTTTGCCCGTCAACCCGGCAGTAGGGAGTATTGAGCTCGATTTTACCGGTGATGTCCGTCAGCCGCACTCGGCCGTGGCTGTTGGCGATCGCCGCATCTCCTTTGATGCCGGAAGCGGTCAGGGCGTCATGCGTGGTCTCCAGCCGGCATCCGGCTTCGACGCGCTCGACCTCCACGGCGCCGTGATCGTTCTTAACGGTGAGGCCGCCGGAGATATCCGAGGCGACGACTTTTCCGTGGTTGTTTGTGACCGATGTTTCGCCTGCAAAGGAGACAAAAACATCGCCATGGGAATTGTCGATGTCCACGGCCGTCCGCCGGGGGATCCGGACCTTGAAGCTTGTCTCGAAATTCGTTTTCCGGAAGTCCGCCCGGTTGGTGGAAAGAACGATGCGACCGGCCTCTCTAGCGACGACGGCCTTCAGCTTGCGGGAGACGTCCTCGGCCGTTTTTTTATTCTTCCTCCAGATGCGCTTCTGGAAAGTGAACGTGACTCTGTCCTCATCCGTGCCCTGAATTTCGACGAAGCCGTGGCTGTTATCGATTCTGAACGCAGCGGGAAGGGGGGGGGCTATCGTTTGTATTTCCTCGAAATCGAATTCCTCATACAGCCCGAAGCGGAAATCGCCGTCGCCCCAATTGAACTCGAACCGGGCTTCCCGGGCGCCATAGATGGCCAGCCCCACGATGATCAGGACGATGACGAGAACGACTTCCCTGGCTTTCATTTTATGGCCCGGTCGGAGTCAAGAGGCTTGGCCTCTTCCTTTTTTTCCCCGAGGCCGCGGATGAACTTCACACAGCCCCAGAAGATCAGGATCAGGGGCCAGAGCTTTCCGATATACTCCCAGACGTCGATGTCGGCGTTGTCCAGGATGAAGATCAGTCCGATAAAGATCAGAATGATACCCCAGACGAGCGTGTCTTTGCGTTGTTTTGACATGGGTTCCTCCTATCCTCGCCCTATTTTTTCTTCGAGAAATAATCGACGATGAACTTCACGCCGATGAGGATGATCACCAGGGGCCAGAAGTCGAAGATGCGACCGTAGTCGATGATGTCGAAGTTGGCCAGAAGAAAAATGGCGCCCAGGGCCATAAGGACAACACCCCAGAAGACCGAGCCGGTTTTGGCCACCTCGGGAATGGTCAGGCTGGGGGCCGGCTCGCCGTTCTCTCCCAGCATGGCCTTGCGGTTGATGGCCTTGGCGACGTTGATCGAGTCGATGAGCTGGAAGAAGTAGAACCCTCCCAAGATGAGGCCCATAAAGGGCTGGCTTTCTCCGTGTCCCTGCAAGGTGACTAGGCCGGCGAAGATCAAGAGGTAAATGATGCCCTTGACATATTCGCTGTTATAGAAGGTGCCGGCGCTCGGAAAGATAAACGACAGAAGCCCGGCCAGAAACGGGGATTTCGGGGGTCTCCTGACGATGACGCGTTCTTCCATGTTAAACCTCCATGTGTTTTATTATTTTTTTTTATCCTTTTGTCCGCCCAAAATCTTTAAGTCTTTGAGAGAACCAAGGACTGTGTCTTTGAAAGAGCCGAGCTCGTCGGCCAGGGAACCGGCCTTGGCGTAGAGCTTTTCAACAGTGTTATAGCCCTGGTGGAGCTGACGGTTGAAGAAACGGTCGATGGACTTTTTTTCGGGATTGAACGAGTAAAACGAGAATAACAGGAGGAAAGCCGTGGCTGCGGAGAGGACGGGCTGGACCGCGGGCCGCAGGAAATCCGCCAGGCTGAACTTGGGCTTTTTGACCTCATCCGGGATGACGTAAAGCCGGCTGAGAAGCTCGGGCCTCACCTCAAGCTCGGGGAACCCATGCAGGGCTTCCTGAGTTTCCCGGAGAATCTGCGACAGAGCGGAGCATTCGGGACAGGCTTTCAGATGGTCTTGGATAAAGGCTATGTCATCGGCGCATAGCTCGTTCTCCAGGTAAGCCGATAGGATGTCTTGGATGCGTTCGCAGTTCATGCGGCACCTCCCTTCCGGTCCCGGATAATGCAGGCCAATTGCAGCCGGCCCCTGTTGACCCGGGACTTGACGGTCCCTACGGGAAGGCCCAGGACCTGGGCCGTTTCCTCGTAGCTATGGCCCTGGATGTCGATGAAGATGATGGCCGTGCGGATGTCAGGAGACAGCTGGTTAAGGCTGTCCCAGACCAGTTTCCGGGTATCTTCCCGGATCAGCCTGCTTTCCGGACTGTCCGCGGCCGCCGTGCCGTGGAAGTGCTCGTTGAACTCGTCCCTGTTCTTCTTTTCCCATTTGGTGCGGCGGTAAGTATCGATGAGGTGGTTCTTGGCTAAAGTGAGGAACCAGGCGGTGAAGCTCTTGCCGAAATCGTACTTGGGCAGGGAATGGTGGAGCTTGAGGAAAATCTCTTGAGTCAGGTCTTCCGCTTCCTCATAGCTTCCAGTGAACTGGTAGGCTATGTTGAAGACCCTCTTTGAAAAAGTGCTAACGAGCATATTCCAGGCTCCTGGGTTGCCGCTCAGGCAATCCCGTACGATTTCTTCCACTTCCACTCACTTCACCCTGATAGACGAGATCCGGTGAGCAAAAGTTCCATGAAATTGGATCATTTTTTCCCTTTCCGCCTATTTTATTAGGGTCTTCCGGGGGTGTCAAATAAGGCTCGGCGGTCGATAAGGGACAAGAAAAATCAGATGAATTGAGCTATACTTTATCTGGAGGGATATGATTCGGATGCAACGTTTTGGGGGATGGGGGAGTTTTAGACAATGAATATGGACGATCAAGAGCTGATACGCCTGGTTCAGAAAGGTGACGAAACGGCCTTTTCCCGGATTGTGTCCGCCTATAAAGATAAAATTGTGAACTACTTATATCAATTCACGGGCGACTACCAGAAGGCGGTCGAGCTTTCCCAGGAGACCTTCGTGCGGGTCTATTTCAAGGCCGACAAATACAGGCCGGTAGCGCCGCTATCCTCCTGGATCTACGCCATCGCTTCGAACCTGGCTAAGACCGAGATGAAAAAAGCCCGCAAACTGGCCACTGTTTCCCTGGAAGAAGTCACCAACAACTTCCAGGCCAACAGCTACAGTCAGGACCCCCGGGACTCAGGCCTGATACGGAACCTTCGGGAAGCCCTGGAATCGCTTCATCCGCGCTACCGCATCCCCGTTATCCTCAAGGATATGGAGGGCTTTTCCCAGGAGGAGATCGCCCAGATCCTGAAAAAGCCAGTGGGGACGGTCAAAGCCCGGATCAGCCGGGCCCGGACAATGCTCAAGAAAAAGCTGGAGAAGGCCGTCAATGGAAGGGCCTTTTCCGTTTTAGGTGAGGAGAGATGAGATGGAAGACCTCAATTATCTATCAAGACTGGACAGGGTCGCAGCTCCCCAAGATTTCGAGCAGGGGGTAACGGCTCGGCTCGCGCTCCGGCGCGGATTGCGTAGGAGGCAGAGGGTGCTGGGGTTTTCCCTGGCCGGGGCCACCGCGGCGTTCCTCGCCTATTTCGTGCTGCTCAATTTCGTCGGGCTGCGGAAGAACGTCCCGGCCGGCATGGCAGGTCTGAAGAAAGACCGGGCGGCCGCGCAGTCTCAGGAACGAAACGCAACGGCCGGCGAATTCATCCCGGTGCTGGAGACTATGGATTACTTCGACAAAGTCCAGCCGCAGTCGATCCAGCCCGAGACCGTCTATTTGCTGGAGCAGGTCTCCTACACCACTCAAAAAGGAATTAAATATTAAGGAGGAACAAGAACCATGAGAGAACCTGTCAAAAGGCTCGTCGCCTCAGCGGCTGTACTCTTCGGCCTCATATCCGGCCTCCAGGCCGTAGCCGCGGCGCCCGCCCTTGAGGACAAATCCATAGAAGAAATCATCAAAAAAGTATCCGCTTCCGTAGTCAGGGTCGAAGTCCGGAACGGCATCCGGAAGGTAGCCACGGGCGTGGTCATCGACTCGAGCGGCCATATCGTGACCACCGCCTTGATCTCGCCGAGGGAAGAAAAGATCTTTGTGGTGACAACCGGCGGCCGGCGGATTGAGGCCAAATTCCTGGGTTATGACTCGGAGACCCACCTGGCGGTCATCGAGGCCAAGGAGAAAGACCTTCCGGCCCTGCCGGTGGCCCAAGGGGCCGAGCTTTCGCCCGGCGCCTGGATCGGCGTGGTCGGCATGTCCCCTGAGAACAAGCCGGCCGTCACCCAGGGCATCGTCAGCTCAGTGACCGAGGACATCCTGCGGCTCAACGTCTGGGTGGTCGGCGGCGCGAGCGGCAGCCCGGTCGTGAACGACAAGGGTCAGATGGTCGGGCTGCTGCGCGGGGTGTATTCCTCGGACCAGCCCCTGATTTTCGAGTTCCGTGAAACGCAGGCGGTTGGATCCGGCGTCGTCCTGAGCAAGGCCGAGGCTCCGGCATCGAGCATGGCCCAAGCCATACCCGCCGACATAGTGCTGTTGGTCGCAGAGTCCATCCGAGACAAAGGCAAGGTCCAAAGGGGCTGGCTGGGCGTGGAGATGGGCGAAAACGAAGACGGACTGGTGGAGATTGTCTTGGTCGATGCCGAAAGCCCGGCGAGCCTGGCCAAACTCAAAGAAGGCGATATCCTCCTCAAAATTGACGGGAAAGAAGTGACGGGCGGCGCCATGCTCTCCTCCGAGATCCGGAGAAGGAAGCCCGGCCTGGACGTGAACCTGACTATCGAAAGGGACGGTAAAGAAATGAACGTCAAGGTCAAGCTGGGCGAACGTCCCGAAGAAGAGAACCGGCGGGAATTGGAGATGCTCTTCCCCAGGCTGTTCCCCGCTCCCAAGGAGCTGCAGCGGCCGGAGGGCTCCGCTCCCAAGCCCACGGTCCCGGAGAAAAAGCCCCCGACCAGGAACAAGGTTGCCCCCTGGCCGAATGAAATCTTCCGTCTTCCCAGGCTGGAGAACCGGAAGTTCATCGGCGTAACGCTCGAGAAAAAGAACCGGGAATTGTCCGAATTCTTCGGGCTCAAAGAGGGGACCGGTCTCCTTGTCAGCGGCTTGGACGAAAATAGCCCGGCAGAGAAGGCCGGCCTGAAGGTGGGCGACCTGATCTTCAAAGCCGACGGGAAGAGGGTGGAGAGTATCGATGAATTGAGCGGCATGATCCAGGACAAGAAGAAAGGGGACAAGATCAAGGTCGAGTTCCTGCGGTCCAAGAAAGAGATGTCGGTCGACGTGGAGATCAACGAAGAGGAAACGCAGAGCCTGTTCCCCGGGTTTCCCCAGGAAGACACGAAGAACTGGCAGAAAGACTTCAACCTGAAAAACGAGGACTTCAACAGGCTGTTCGATGAGATACGGATCAAGAACAAGGACTGGATCAAGAATTTCGAAGATTACGGCAAGCCGGCCCGTGTTTATTCCGGAGGAAGGGTGATTTATAGAATTTGAAATAAAAGCGCATCGAGTTCCTATTTTCATTCTCGAGGGGCTGTTCCCGGACAGGGGACAGCCCCTTTTCATTTCGGGCGAGTCGGATGGAAGCCGCAGGACCTATTCTTCGCCGTCATCTTTCTTCATTTTGAGCCAAAGCTCTGTGAGCCGCTTGAGCTCGGCGGGAGGGAGGCGGCGTTTCCCGAAGAACCCCTCGGCCCGCCGTTGCTTCAGTGCCTCGTAGAGAATGATCCCGACGGATACGGAAAGGTTGAGGCTCTGGACCATGCCCAGCATGGGAATCCTGATTTTGTAGTCAGCCAGGGCCAGGGTCTCGGGCGTGACGCCCTCGGATTCCGAGCCGAAAACGAGGGCCAGGGGTTGCGTGTAATCCAGATCGGTGTAGAGGGAAGAATCCCGGCCCAGATGAGTGACGGCGATTTTCAGGCCTTTTTTCCTGAGAGGAATAAGGCATTCGGCCGCCGTGGGATGGAACTTGAGGTCCACCCATTTTTCAGCCTTAGTGGAGATGGCCTTGTTGACGGTCAGGATGTCGGGATTGGGGGTGATGAAATGGACATAGAGGACGCCGGCCGCGTCGCAGGTTCGGACCACGGCGCTGGCATTGTGAGCGATGGAGATTCCATCCACGATGACCCTCAGGTCGGGCTGGCGGAGGGCAAGAACCCTTTTGACCTTTTCGATCCGTTCGGGCGTCGGCATGGCGGGGTTCCTGTTCGGCTCTCTCAGCGCTCGGCCAGAAGGATCTTGGCGAGCAGGATCAGCCAGAAGACCAGCGTCGCGATCAGAGCGCGGGGTTCTTTGTTTTTGCGGTAAAGGGCCCAGCTGAACCTGGACTTTCTTCCGCTCACGGGCTGCCTCAAGGACGGGAAGAACATGGGCACCCGTCTCCGGTATTCGTCGTATTCTCCCGGGAAAAGCTCCTTCATCCGGGCTTGTTCTTTCTTGATCACCAGAGGATAGAAAATCAGGAAATGGGCGATGAAAATGAGAAAAACCCACCAAGATCGCGAGCCCAGGGTGATTCCGAGTCCAAGGATCAGATTCCCCAGGTAGAGAGGGTTACGGCAATACCGGTAGGGGCCCGAAATGGCGAGTTCTTTTTCCTTTTTGAGATGGCCGGAAGCCCAGGCCCTGATCCCCAGGCCGAGGAGGCAGACGGCGATCCCGAGCAGAAGCGATTTCATGGAAGGTACGGAAAGAAGGATGACGATCGGGATGAAGACGACGGCGGCGCGCACGCGCCAGCGGTAGACGGCTTTTATGATACTATTTTCCGTCATTGTTTTTCCAGCAGGCGGATGGCCAGGGCCGCCACTTCGTCAGGATTAATTCTTTTCATGCATTCCATGGTATCGCATGTGGTCTTGTAGCAGGGGCTGCAATCCATTTGTTGGTAAGCCACCCGATCTCTCGGGTTGAACGGCCCGTTCCGGCGGGGATTGGTCGGGCCGAAAATCCCTACCACGGGGATCGAGAGGGCGCAGGCGGACTGAAGGGCGAAGGTATCGCCGCTGATGAGGAGCGAAGCCTCCTTAAGCAAGGCCATGACCTCCCGGATGGAGAAGAAGGGCGCGACGGCTGTTTTTGTTCGGCTCGAGATCTCCCGGGCCAGCCGCAATTCCGCGTCATCTCCCCAGAGAAGGAGCGCATAGGCGTATTCGCGCTTGATGGCCTGGATGACGGCTTCCCATTTCGCGGGGGGCCATCTTTTTGATTCCCAGGCCGCGCCGACGTTGCAGACGACGAGCTTCTGGCCGGGGACATGGCCGATCTTCAAGAGCTTTTGGCGGATGTTCTCCCGAAGCTTCTCCGGAACCTGGAGGGGGAATTCATAGCTCTCCTCGTCGATCCCCAGCGCGGCGAGGAGCCTGAGGTTTTTGCTGATAACATGGAGGTTTTCCTCGGGAAGCTCGGCGATCTGCTCGGTGTAGAAAAGAGAGGCAAAAGGCTCCTTGAGATTTTTTCGGCTGAATCCGATTCTGCGGCGCGACCCGGTGAGGAAGCCGAGGAGGGCGGATTTGAGCAAGCCCTGGAAGTCGAGGGCGGTCTGCTGCCTCTCCCTGACAGGCTTGAGGCTCCGGAGCCATTTTTTGCGGTCGATGACTACGATGTTATCGATTCCGGGAACGAGGTCGAGAACCTCCTTGCCCCGGGACTCAACCACCCAGGAAATACGATCGGCCGGGAATTTTTTCCTCAGGGCGGCGAAGGAGGGGAGGGTATGGACAATGTCGCCGAGCGAGCTGAGGCGGATGACGAGGTAGTCCTGCACGGCTCAACTCCCATTCCTGTCTTCGCGGCCCGGAATCATGCCGGAGATATGCCTGATGACGTCGCGCGTCGATCGGACCTTGGGCCCGCCGGCGATGGCCACCCGGCCGCCGAGGGCGCGGACGGTGTCTTTTTCGGGAACTGTTTCTCGGGTGTAATCCGAGCCCTTGACATGGACGCCCGGATTGAGCGCGCGAAGGATTTTTTCGACGTTGGGCTCACGGAAAATGGTGACGAAATCGACCGAGGAGAATGAGGCCAGAATTTCGGCGCGCTCCTTCTGGCCGAGCAGAGGACGGCCGCGGCCCTTGAGGCGGCGGACCGAGGAATCGCTGTTCAGGGCGACGATGAGGACGTCGCCTTGTTTGCGGGCATCACGGAGATAGCGGATATGGCCGATATGGATCAGATCGAAACAGCCGTTGGCGAGGACGACGGTCCGGCCCCTCTTTTTTTCCGCGGTGACGATCTTTTTGAGTTGCGTAAGCGTTTTGAGTTTGTTCAATGTTAAGAAACGAGAGCCTTTTGAAGTTCTTCCGGGGAAACGGTGGCGGTGCCTTTTTTCATGACCACGATCCCACCGGCGGAATTGGCCAGGCGCGCGGCGTCCCGGAACGAGGCGCCGCAGGCTAGAGCCAGGGTGAAAACGCTGATGACGGTGTCGCCGGCGCCCGTGACATCCACGATATCGGTCGAGCCTTGGATGGGGATGAAGACCGTCGGTTTGCCCTTCTCGAAAAGCGCCATGCCGTGGGAGCCCCTGGTAATAAGCAGGGCCGGAGAGCCGAGCTTCCGGAGAAGAAATTTGCCCGCCTCCTTGAGGACCTCGATACGGCCGTCGATCTCCCGGCGGATGGCGGCCTCGACTTCGGGCTCGTTGGGCGTGGCTACGGTTACGTGCTTAAAACGGAGGAGACGGAATCTGGAATCCAGAGTCACGGGGATACGGGCTCTCCTGTAGTGGGGGAGCGCGGCCGCGAAGACGTCTTCCTTGACGGTCATATAATTATAGTCGGAGACGAGGAGGGCGGAACAGAAATCTTTCGCGGTTTCGAGCGCGGATTGGAACCGCTTTTTCAGGGAGGCTGTCTCGGGGACATAGGCTTCTTTGTCGATCCTCAGGATTTGCTGCTTCCGCGTGTTCTCCTCGCCGGCCACGATTCTTGTTTTTATGGGCGTCGGATATGATTTGTCTCGAACGAGAAATCGGGTCGGGATGCGGCGGCTGCGCAGCATGTCCAGGATCCTGTCGCCGGCTTCATCGCGGCCGACGATTCCGATGGGAAAGGGATCGGCGCCCAAAGCCTTTAGGTTGATGAGCGAATTTCCAGCGCCGCCCAGGAAAAACTCTTTGTTCTGGTAGGAAATAACGAGGACGGGCGCTTCCCGTGAGATGCGGCGCGTGTTCCCTGTCAGGTATTCGTCCAGGATGAAATCGCCCCATACCGCGATTTTTTTTCCGTGGAACCGGTCAATGAGCGCGCCGAGCCGTAAACATTCTTTTTCCATGTAATAACTGTCAAAATTTTTATCAGAAATAGACAAAAAGGTCAAACAAAAGCTTCGGCTTCGGCGGAAGAGCTCCCAAACATAAGGAGGCCTCCGGCTGAGCGTATCCCCTCCCGGCTGCCCTTGCTCTTGACGACGTGACGGGGGGGAACCGCGCCTGCGCAGGACTTCAACGGATTTTGTAGCCCGGCGCTCTCAGCGCCGCGGCCAGAAATCAGGGAGAAAAAGGAGAGTTGAAAAAGGTTAAGAAATTGAATATATTTAAATCCCCCTTTTGAAGTGCCGGAGTGGCGGAACTGGCAGACGCGCTGGACTCAAAATCCAGTCCGGGGCGACTCGGGTGTGGGTTCGATTCCCTCCTCCGGCACCAGTTTTGCCATGATTTTAATTTAGCCAGCCTTATTCACATAAACCGGATTCCATATGGGGGAAGGCCGGAATTGGAATTTTTAGGTCGTTGACAGGGGGCCAATAGGAGTGTTATATTTTTCTCAAGGTTCAGCGTATGATTCCCAGGAAAAAAAGGGAATGTTCGCTTGGAGAAAAAGAAATTCTTGTCCTCTTATCCCTTCGTTCAAAGAAGAGAAATCCCCGTCTATGATCATCTCTAAAAGCGGAAAACGCTTATAAAGCTTCCCTGCGAAAGCCATATCAAAGGGAATGTGGAGGTGAGTCGTGAATAAAGAAATTAAGAAACGAGTTCGATCCGTGAAGGAGAAAACCATCACGCCAAAGACCGGTTTTGAGCAGCCAGAGTCGGCCTGGCGCGCAGGCGAAGCGCTTAAACAGGATTATGCGCGTGATATCGAATTCCTGTCTCGTTCTGCACTGGCCTTTTTCGAGTTGCCCCCGGAAGGCGACGTCTACCAATTGATCATTAAGCTGCTGAGCGACATGCTTAAGAATGATGCTATTCTGGCGATAGGCGATTATGATGAAAAGTCGGATACGTTTCAACCACGGGCTATACACGGTATTGAGAATGCTTTTGGAGCTCTCAAGAAGATCCTGGGCAAGGACCCCTTCGAACTTTCCGGAGACTTCGGGCCGATTGCCAAAATGGCCCTAGCCACCGGCAAACTGACGAAGGTCGATCGTGGATTACGGGACTTCTCGGACAAGCTCCTAACTAAACCCGTTGCACAGGCGGTGGAGAAACTCCTCGGCTTGACGGGTTTTTACGTGGTGGGTTTCACCAAAGCAGGAAAAATCCAGGGCGGCCTCTCGATTGTCACACGAAAACAGACTGCGCTTCCCGACCCGGCGCTTATTGAAGCCTTTGCCTTCCAAGCCGCCGTAGAGCTCGAAAAGCGGCGGGCGGAGGAGGCACTGCGGTTTACGCGGTTTTCAGTTGATAATGCAGTCGACACGATGGTCTGCGTAGACCATGACGCACACTTTATTGATGTCAACAACGCTTTCTGCCGCATTTCGGGCTATTCCCGGGAAGAGCTGCTTTCCATGACCGTTCACGACATAGACCCAGACTATTCAGCCGAGGTTTGGCTTGAGTTCTGGGAAAAACTGAAACAAAGTGGTTCTCTCACGTTTGAATCTGGCCACCGCACTAAAGAGGGTAAAATCTTCCCTGTCGAGATCACAGCGAGTTACTTTGAATACAATGGTAAAGAATATCACGTCTCGTTCGCACGCGACATCACCGACCGCAAGCTGGCGGAGGAGGCGTTACGGGAGAGTGAGGAGCGCTTCCGAAGGATATTCGAAGAAGGACCCCTCGGCATGGTCACCGCAGACATGAACTTTCATTTCATCAGAGCCAACGCTGCATTTTGCAGAATGGTGGGCTATGCAGAACACGAATTGACCTCCCTCACTTTCCAGGATATCACACATCCGGATCATCTCGCTGGCGACACGGAATCTTTAATGAAGCTCTTCCATGGGGAGATTCCTCTCTACCGGACGAAGAAGCGCTACGTCCGAAAGGACAAAGAGATTGTTTGGGGGGCTTTGACCGTGAGCTCGATTCGCGACAAGAGCGGCCAATTTTTATACTTTCTTTCAATGATTGAGGACATCACTGAACGCAAACGAGCTGAAGAGGCGCTGGTTCAAAGTGAAGCCAACTACAGTGAATTGGCAAATTCGCTGCCTACGTGTATTTTCGATACTGACTTAAGCGGGAAGCTGACATTCGCCAACCAGACGGCCTTCGAGTGGTTTGGGTACTCCCAGGCGGAGCTATTGGCTGGAACGAACGTGCTACAGATGCTGGTGGAAGCAGATCGACAACGGGGTGGGGAGAGCTTCCGCAAAGTCCTCTCCGCCGGGGAAGCGTCTACAGGAGAATACTTGGCCCTGAGAAAGGACGGCCGGAGCTTCCCCGCACTGGTCACATCGCGCGCCATCTTAAAGGACGGATAGCCGGTCGGTCTGCGGGGAATCGTTGTCGACATCACGGAACTCAAGAAGGCGGAGGATGCCTTGCGAGCGTCCGAACAGCTTTACCGCTCGCTGATCGACGTTTTGCCGGAAGGAGTGGCCTTGTCGGACCTCTCGGGAACTCTCACCTATGTCTCTCCGCGACTTGCATCTATCTATGGAGAGACAATCATCGAAGAGGCGGTCGGCACCGATTCGCTCCAGTGGATCGCGCCAGAGTATCGGGAGAAAGCATTGGCGAATATCCAAGGGTTACTGAGAAACGAGATCCCCTCCGACAATGAATATGTTTTGCTGAAAAAGGACGGCACGAGATTTTTTGGAGAAATCAACGGAACACTTTTGAGGGACGCCGAAGGCCGCCCCAAAGGATTAGTGACTGTCCACCGCGATATCACCGGTCGTAGGCGGGCTGAAGAGCGCCTTCGTCAAAGCATGGCCCAAATACGAAATACCTTGAAAGCCGCTATCAACTCCCTCTCGTCGGCCATCGAAATGAGAGATCCCTACACGGCCGGTCATCAGGAACGGGTCACCATGCTGGCCTGTGCCATCGGCAAGGAGATGGGCCTTCCCCAGGAACAGATCGAGGCGATTCAAATCGCCGGAATCGTCCACGATATCGGCAAGCTGAGTATTCCCGCGGAAATTCTCAGTAAACCCACAAAACTGAGCGACGTCGAATTTTCGCTCATTAAAACACATGCGTACACCGGCTATACGATCCTGAACAAAATCGAATTTCCCTGGCCGGTCGCCCAGATCGTGTATCAACACCATGAAAGGATCGATGGGTCGGGATATCCGAATGGAATATCGGGGAAAGACATGTTGATAGAGGCCAAAATTCTAAGCGTCGCGGATGTCGTGGAGGCCATGTCGTCTCATCGGCCTTACCGGCCCGCCATGGGCGTTGAAACGGCTCTCGAGGAAATATCGCAGAACAGAGGCACCCTTTATGATCCTGACGTGGCGGATGCCTGTTTGAAGCTGTTCGCCGAAAAAGGCTTCAGGTTCGAATGAGCGGCAGGAGGAGTCAAATGGAAGAGATCATGATCATCGTCGGAAGCTGAATCCATGGAATTCAGAATAGCAGATGTTTTGCTTGAATGCGTCAACGGGGATATTGCCGCTCAGAAAGGGTTTGCGGCCGTGGTGAACGCGGCCAACGCGCAACTCCGCAGGGGAGGAGGCGTAGCCGGCGCGATCCACAGGGCCGCGGGGCCGGCGCTCGAGGAGGAATGCCGGCCGCTGGCTCCCATCAAGCCGGGGCAGGCGGTCATCACCGGCGGACACAACTTGCCGAATCGATACGTCATACACTGCCTTGGACCGGTCTTTGGGGTAGATAAGCCGGAAGCTATGTTCTTGGCCGATTGCTATCGTCATTCCCTCCGGCTCGCCGAAGAACGCGGAATCGAGTCGATCGCATTCCCTGCGATTTCTACCGGGATTTTTGGCTATCCCATCGGCGAAGCGGCCGAGGTTGCATTCCGGACGATCCTCGACATGATCCCAACGCTCAAGTCGGTGAAAAAGGTCCGATTAGTGCTTTATTCAGATGCGGACCTTGAGATCCATGAGCGTGTCCTGTCCAAGCTCGCGTCAGAAAATAAAAATCGCATCTTCTGAGCCCGAAACGGCAGTTCTCAACGAGCACTAAAAAATCAACCGGGAACGGTTCTCCGGAACAGCCAAGTATCAAGGAACAGTTTCCTCTTTCGAGTCAAGTCCGGCGTTGATTTGAATTCAGATCGAGAAATTATATAATGAATCGATCATGATATTGTTTTCGGGAGGGGACGAAAATCATGAATGGCCGCAGACTCTTGCTCAAAGCCTTCTTCTTTTGCGCTGCAGGATGGATTTTCTCTTTCTTCGGACTCCAGGCCGGCGCTGAAGTGAAATACTTCCGGATCATGGACGAGATCGAGATCGCAGCTGAGGGCGCCGGCATGAGATATGCTCTTTTTGTTCCTCAGACGTACAAAGCGCAAAAACCCGCTCCGCTCATCCTGGCCCTGCATTTTGGCGGGACCGTAACGCCCACCTATGGGAAGGATTTCGCCGAGGTCCTTATTCTGCCGGCTCTGTCGGACCTGGAAGCAATCATCGTCGCGCCGAACTGCCCGGGACGCGGCTGGACCGACGCGGCGAGCGAGGATGCCGTCCTGAAGCTCCTGGACCGCGTCAAACAGAGGTTCACGATTGATCCTAAGAGAGTCGTCGTCACAGGGTTCAGCATGGGAGCCATCGGGACATTTCATTTCGCCGCTAAATACCCGGAGCTGTTTTCAGCGGCCGTGGCCGTATCCGGAATCCCCGATCCCGATGACCTTTCGCTCCTTAAGGACGTTCCGTTCTTCGTCATCCAGAGCGCGGACGACGAGGTTTTCCCGATCGAGAAGGCCCGGAACGCCTTCGGGAAAATGAAGAGCCAGGGAGTTAATATCAAAACCGACATTATCCAGAATATCTCTCATTACCGGACGCCTGAATTCGTGCCCGCTCTAAAAAAAGCGGTTTCCTGGCTGCTTGAGGTTTGGAGAAATCAAGAAAAAACAAAGTGAAGGCCGGGATGGGGAATCCCTGTCCTGGGGCGGCTTGATTTAATTCCTTCCCTGAAATATAAATAGGATTCCTCAAATTTCCATGGAGAAGAGTCAATGATTTCCAAGAAATCAGAATTCCTCTCGACATCGGGCTCGCCCGAGATCAATCATGCGGAAAACGTGTCCTTGAACGGCGACAGGCTGTCCCTGAACAGGCGGCGGTTCATCGGCTATTTCTCGGCCGTGGGGCTGGGCTCGACGCTCCTACCCGGCGCGCTCACGGCGATGGCGCAGGAAGCGCAGGAAATAACCGTCGACATGGTCAACGCCGCGGCCAGGATCGCCGGATTGTCTTTTTCCAAAGAAGCCTCCGAAAAAATCGCCAAGAGTCTCAATCAGAAGGACGGCCTTATCAAGAACTATGAAGACATCCGGGCCATGAACCTGAGTAACGCCGTTCCGCCGGCCATCGTCTTCAACCCCGTTCTTCCCGGGATGAGGCTTCCTACCGAACGGAAGCCCTTCAAAATGTCAAAGCTTAACGTCCCCAAGCCCAGGACCGATGAGGATCTGGCCTTTCTGCCCGTGACCCACCTTTCTCGATTGATCAAAAAGCGCGAGATCAAGTCGGTCGATTTGACGAAACTCTATCTCGCCCGCTTGAAGAAATATGACCCCGTCCTGCATTGCGTCGTCACCCTCACGGAAGAGCTGGCCCTCAAGCAGGCGGCCAAAGCCGACGAGGAAATCGCCGCCGGTACAACCAAAGGACCTCTCCACGGAATACCCTGGGGCGCCAAAGACCTGCTGGCGGTCAAAGGATACAAGACGACCTTCGGGGCATCGCCCTATAAAGACCAGACGATCGACATGGATGCGAGTGTTTTCACCAGGCTGACCAGGGCGGGAGCGGTCCTGGTGGCCAAGCTGACCCTGGGCGCGCTGGCCATGGGCGACCGCTGGTTCGGCGGCCTGACCAGAAGCCCCTGGGATCCCGCCAACGAGAAACAGGGGTCGAGCGGCTCGTCCGCCGGCCCGGCTTCGTCCGCGGCGGCCGGCCTTGTCGGTTTTTCCATCGGCACCGAGACGCTGGGCTCCATCATGTCGCCCTCCTCTCGCTGCGGGGTAACGGGGCTGCGGCCGACTTTCGGCCGAGTCAGCCGCTACGGCGCGATGGCGCTGAGCTGGACGATGGACAAGATCGGTCCGATCTGCCGCACGGCGGAGGACTGCGCGCTCGTCCTCGACGCCATCTGCGGACCCGACGGACTGGACAACTCTCTCATCGACGTTCCCTTCAACTGGGACGCCTCGGCTGACGTCCGGAAACTTCGCGTCGGCTACCTGAAATCGATCTTCGAGCGCGAGATCAAGGACGATCCCGAAAATCCTCAGCGCGCCGAGCGCCAACGCGCCCAGAGAAAATTCGACGAAGAGGCGCTCAAGGTTATCCGCTCACTCGGCATCGACCCGAAGCCGCTGGAGCTTCCCAAGCTCCTCTCCGAACCGATCGGATTCGTACTGACGACCGAGAGCGCGGCCGCCTTCGACGACATCACCCGGGACGGACGAATCGAGTCCATGTTGGCCGAGCCCGAGCGGAGCTCTTGGCCGTCGAGCTTCCGGCTGCACCGCTTCGTTCCGGCCGTCGAGTACATCCAGGCCAACCGGGCGCGCTACCGACTCATGGAGGAATACGCCAAGGTGTTCTCCGATATCGACCTTTTCATCGGGAGCTCGCTCAGCGTCTCCAACTTGACGGGGAACCCGGAGATCAGCCTGCCGCACGGGTTCGACTCCAAGGGCCAGCCGGCCAGCCTCCGCTTGACCGGAAAGCTTTTCGGCGAGACCGAGATCCTTCTTTTGGCCAACGCCTTCCAGCAGAAGACGGACTTCCATAAAAAGCGGCCGCAGATATGAACCGTCTCAAGAAAATTATCGGGGCGTTTTCCTGAGTTGGGGCGAATAAATCTCCATCCCTATTTTTGACATCCTTCGGGCACCATGCTATAAGAGGTTCTTCTGATTCTGGGGTTCGAGCGGTTGAAGGGGAGGTGAGCTGAGAACCTGAGATCATGAAAAAGGCTAAAAGCTGTCTTAAGCCGGAAGAGACGAAGGGCATCTATCCCGGAGGGTTCAAAATCAAATTCCGGATAGCGGCCGACCTGGTAAACGTATACGGAATTGCTTATTTTCTAAAAAAAATCCTGCCGTGGCATTTTCGCCGCCAATATGAAATTTTTTTTCATCCGCTCGAGAATATCGCTCCGGCTATCGCCGGGCCGGGCGAGCCGCCGTTCCGGTTAGCCCGGGCTACGGAGAAGGATTTCCGGCACATCATGAATTTGCGGCCCGGATATTATACGCCGGATCAGCTTGCCGCCCGGTTCGCGCTCGGCCATATCTGTTTCCTTGGATGGAGCGGGGACCAGCCGGTTCACGTCCGCTGGGTTTTTACAAGCTCCATATTTGTGCCGTATATCAAGCGCCGGCTGGCCCTGGCGCCGGGCGAGGTTTATATCGATGAGGGCTTCATGGCTCCATCCTTCCGTGGCCATGGCCTCTTCTTTCTGGCCGGAAACCTGCTTCGGCAGGAACTCAAAAAGATGGGATGTCGCTACTACACCTGCGCCATTGCCTCCTGGCATCGGATCCGCCTGGCCATGGCGGAAAAAAGCGGCCTGTGCCGCGTGGGGCGAATCCGATACTGGAATTTTCCCTGGTCGGGCCGAGTCGAGTTGTCCGGTTCCGTCAGGGACTTGGGACAAGGGAAGGTCGTCATCGATGTCCGGCCGTAACAGCACGACCGATCCTGCCGGATCCGCAAACTCCGCGCAGTCGGATATCCGCAAATTCTGGGATTCGACCGGGCTTTCCATGCCCCCCTTTTTCGGCGCGCCGTCCACTCGCTATTACTTCGAATGCGAGCGGATGATTTTCGAGCGGTTCGCGCCGGATCTCGGGGACAGGAGGCTCGTGAAAACAGACCTGTGGGATGAGGCCAAGAACACCCGGATCCTGAACTGGGCCGCCGGCCAGGGCGCCGAAACATACGCCATCGACATTTCAACAGAGATCATCCGCAGGGCCCGCGCCGGTTTTCCCCAGGAGAAGAGCCGTGGATTCATCGCTTCAGACGTCCGCCAGATCGGCTTCAAAGACGATACCTTTGATTTGTTGTACAGCATGGGAACGGTCGAACATTTCCGGGAATATGAGAAGGCCTTGCGAGAATGCCGCCGCGTGCTCAAGCCGGGCGGGACCGCGATCATCGGCGTGCCCAATAAGGCCGACCCTTTTCTCCGTCCGCTCCTGGTCGCGTTCTTAAACTCCCTCAGCCTCTATGGTTATGGCTATGAGAAATCCTTCACCATGAAACGGTTGGAGAAGATGCTGACGGGCGCCGGCTTCCAAGTCAAGGCCGGATCAGGAATCCTCTTCATGCCCGGCTGGCTGCGGTTGGCCGATCTATTCATTTATGTTCGATGGCCGCGGCTGAAATTCCTCATCGCGCCGTTCATCGCCCCCTTTGCCTGGCTTTACAAAAAATTTCCCATCCTCAGGAGACACGGCTATCTGATCTTTTGTGTCGTCGAAAAACCAAGAGTTTAATCGACCTGAGGATATCGGCCGTCCCCGATTGACACGTATCCGAGTTTGTGCGTAAATGTAAAACTATTCATGCGAGGAGGCCGCGCTTGGCAGACCACCGTCTGACCTCTTTGGACGCATTCCGCGGACTGACGATCGCCGGAATGATTATCGTCAACAACCCGGGGAGCTGGGAATTCGTCTATGCTCCGCTGCGGCATGCGGAGTGGCACGGCTGGACGCCGACAGACCTGATCTTTCCCTTTTTCCTCTTCATCGTCGGTGTATCCATGACCTTGTCCTTGAGCTGGCATGCGGGGGAAGGGGAGAGCACGCGTAGCCTCTATCTGAAAATGTTCAAGAGAGCCGTCCTGATGTTCTCCCTGGGCGCGTTCCTTCATCTTTTTCCCCATTTTCACTTTTCGACCATGAGGGTCCCGGGCGTTCTTCAACGTATCGCCGTCTGCACTCTCTTCGGGGCATTGATCGATATCACGGTCAAAGACAAAGGAAGGGCTGCTGCGGCCTTCTTGGCGCTTGCGGGATATTGGCTGTTGATGAAGCTAATTCCCGTGCCGGGATACGGCCCCGGAGTCCTGGATTATAACGGCAACCTCTGCGGGTATATCGACACCAAGCTCATGGCCGGGCATTTATACAAGCCGGAGTTCGACCCCGAAGGATTGCTGAGCACCATTCCTGCCGTCGCGACGGTATTGCTCGGCACGCTGGTCGGCGACTGGCTCAGATCCAAGAGAGGCGATATCCAGAAGAAAGTGGGACTGCTGGCCGGAGGTACGATTCTGGCCGCGGCCGGGCTTTTTCTGCAGGCTTATTTCCCCATCAATAAGCAGCTCTGGACCCCGACCTACGTCCTGTTTACCGGCGGAGTCGCCGCTTTGCTTTTCGGCCTCTTTCATGTTCTAATGGACGGGATGCGTGTTCACAAATGGGCAACGCCTTTTATTGTTTTCGGGACAAATTCCATCCTAGCTTACGCCGGATCGACATTGCTGGTCAAGGTCATGGCTTTAATCAAGGTCACGGCCGGCGGGAAGACCATGGGCCTTCAGCCGTGGATTTACCGAAATCTCTTCGTGCCCTGGGCCGGCAACCTGAATGGGTCGCTGGCCTACGCCGTTTTTTACACGCTTTTATGGCTGATGCTCTTGATCCCCCTCTACAGGAAGAAAGTCTTTATCAGGATATAGGGCCGGCGGCGTTTCTTAGGAACGTGCGCCGGGGGAGGAGGCGTGAGATGAAGAAGGCATCCCAAAAGCTTTGCGGGAAGATCAACGCCAAAAGCTTGCTGTCTCTCTTGATGATCCTTGCCGCCGTCTTGTCGGTCGGATGCCGGCCGAAGCCGGCTGAGCCGGGCCGTTCTGATGCTGCAACCGCAGCATCCGTTCCGGCGATTGTGAAACCCGGCGTTGAAGTCCTCCTGGAAAGCCGGCTTGAGCTCATCAGGGGAAAACGTGTCGGCCTGATCACCAACCCGACCGGCGTCAACAGCCGTCTTGAGACGACGTTTGACCTTTTCGTCCGGAACCCTGAGATCAAGCTGGCGGCCCTCTACGGACCGGAGCACGGAATCCGGGCCAACGCGCAGGCCGGCGAATATGTTCCATTTTATATGAATGAAAAATTTAAGATTCCGGTCTTCAGCCTTTACGGTCAGTCCATGAAGCCCGCGGCCGGCATGCTGCGAGATATCGACAAATACATGCGCTCCTTCGACACGACCAGCACGGCCAAGGCGCCCGAAGGGTGGATGATCAAGGATATCGAAGTCATGGTCTTCGACATCCAGGATGTAGGCACGCGCAACTACACCTATATCGCTACGATGGCCTATGCCATGCAGGCCTGCGCTGAAAGCGGGATCCCGTTTGTCGTTCTTGACCGGCCGAACCCGATCAACGGCCTGGATATGGAAGGTCCGATCCTCGAGTACCCGAGGTTCAGCTCATTCCTCGGGCTCTATCCGATTCCGGCCCGGTTCGGCATGTCCATCGGCGAGCTGGCCCTTCTTTTCAACGACAAATTCTTTGAAAAGAAGGCCGCCCTGACCGTCGTCCCCGTGGAGGGATGGAAGCGGGAGATGTGGTTCGAGGGCACGGGTCTTCCCTGGGTCATTCCTTCGCCCAACATGCCCACGCTGGAAACGGCAACGGTCTACCCGGGCCAGGTGAATCTCGAGGGAACCAACCTCTCCGAGGGCCGGGGGACGACGCGGCCTTTCGAGCTTTTCGGCGCGCCCTGGATCGACGGCTATGAGCTCAGCCGCAAGCTCAATAGTCTCGGGCTCTCCGGCGCCGTATTCCGCGAAGCCTGGTTCACGCCGACCTTCTCCAAGTTCCGGGGAGAGCCGTGCGGCGGATGCCAGCTCCATGTCACGGACAAGCGGGTGTTCCGGCCGCTCGAGACGACACTCCACATCATTAAAACCGTGCGTGATATGTATCCGGACAAGTTCCAATTCCACGCCGAATACTTCGACAAAGTTATGGGGACGGCGGGAGTGAGGGAGGCCCTGGAGAAGGGCGCCGACGTGAAGTCCATCGCCGGGAACTTCAAAGAGGGGATCGCGCGCTTCGCCGAACTGCGCAAGCCATATCTGATTTATTAACCCGCATGGTTCTCTTCCATTTTGTAATAAATCCCCCGAAGACTTGCATTATTCGCCGTCCCGAGCCTATAATAATAAACGCTAAGGTTCAGGAAGTCATTTTATGAGGATTACGTATCTAAACAGCAAGCGGTTGTATACCGCTTTCCTGGCTGGGGGGAACGCCGTCATCGAGGACAAAGACTACCTCAACAAGATCAACGTGTTCCCCGTGCCCGATGCGGACACGGGCTCCAATATGGCCGCGACCGTGATGTCCATCGCCCAGAGCTCGATCCTGACCGAGTCCCTCAAGAGCACGATGCGCTCCATGGCCGATGCCGCCCTCCTGGGAGCCCGGGGCAATTCCGGCTTGATTTTCGCCCAATTCGTTCACGGTATCAGCCAGGAGGTCAAGAGCGACCTGAAGCTGACCACCAAGTCCTTCGGCGAGTTGGTAAGAGCCGCCATGCATCATGTCCAGAAGTGCATCGCTTCGCCCCAGGAAGGGACCATGCTCACCGTGATCCGGGATTGGTCCGACTCCGTCTATCACTACCGCACCAAAACTCACGACTTTATCGAGTTGCTCACGAATTCCCTCCATGTGGCCCGGCAGTCGTTGATGGATACTCCCAAAAAGCTCTCTGTCCTGGCCAAGGCCGGAGTCGTCGATGCCGGGGCCAAGGGATTCGTCGATTTCATCGAGGGTATCCTGGATTTCATCAGGAAGGGCAAGCTGCGCGCCATCGCCGAAAAGGCCGTCGATTGGCAGGCTCCCGAGCCCAACGGCCACTCCCTCAAAAGGGAGATCACGCACCGCTACTGCGCCGAAGCCATGATGACCGGCACCGGCCTGGACATCGACCGGCTGCGCCAGCACCTCCAGTCGATCGGCGACTCGGCTATCATTGCCGGTTCCGATGAAAAGATCCGATTCCATGTCCATACCAACCTGCCCTCTGAGCTCTTTGACGAGCTTAAGAACTACGGCAGCTTCAGTCAGGTCAAGGTCGACGACATGTTCAAACAGTACGAGGCGAGTCACAATCGTAAATCGCCGATCGCCCTGGTGACCGACACCTCCTGCGACCTGCCGCAAGAAGTGATCGACGAGCACCAAATCCATATCATTCCGTTTCAGCTGGCCTTCGGCGAGAGCCTCTTTCTCGACAGGCTGACAATCACTCCCGATCAATTTTACACGCTCCAAAAAACGCATCCCGCCTATCCGCAAACCTCGCAGCCCTCGGCCTCGGTCACCCAGTCCATGATATCCTTCCTGGCCACCCACTACGAATCGATCATCCTGTTCCACATTTCCAGCGGCCTGAGCGGGACCTATGCCGGCAGCCGCCAGGCGGCCGAAAAGGTTGCCGGGAAAAAAATCAGCGTCATCGATTCCAAGGGGCTGTCGCTGATGCTGGGGCTCCTGGTGGTGCGGGCGGCCGAAGCGGTCCGCGAGGGCCGGAGCCACGATGAGATTGTCGCCTCGGCTGAAGATTGGGTCCGGAAAACGAAGATTTTTGTCGATGTCCACACGCTGAAATACTTGGTCCGGGGCGGGCGGGTGAGTCCCATGAAAGGGCTGGTCGCCAAGATCCTGAACATCAAACCCATCATCTCCCTGGATGAGGAGGGCAAGTCCTTTAATCTCGGTAAGTCTTTCAGCCGGCGCGGGAATATGAGAAAGATCTTGAAGCTTGTCGAGGGAATGAGCCGTAAGGGCAAAATCTGGAACTACGGCATCGTCCACGCCAAGAACAGGGAGCGGGCCGAGCTCTACCGGGATAAATTGAAGGTGCTGCTGGGTCGTGAGCCGGCCTTTATCGAGGAAGTGACTCCCGTGATCGGAGTCCATGCCGGGGCGGGCGTCGTCGGTATCACGGTCATGGGGGAATAGCGGAAGCGGTTCATAAGACGGTTTACTCTGCATTATTCATAAATTTTAAGTTGGAGAAACAGAATCAATGAATGCTTCAAAGGGGAAGGCCGGGATGGACTCGCTCCCGAAGTCCCGACATGGTCGCTTCGTCCATCCCGGCCTTCCCCCCATATAGAACCAGGTTTATGAATAATGCAGGTTACATAATTGTCTTGTCCTTTTCACGCTATCAAATAAAATGGCTGAGGCGATCCTCTTTTCATCTCTTTCCATTTTCCTCTACATGACGGCCGTTTTCTTGCTTGCCCTGGCCAAACAAGACAATTCCATTGTGGACATCGCCTGGGGACCCGGGTTCATCCTGGTCGGCCTTTTGAATTTATCCCTGCGGCCGGCCTTTGCGGCTCGTCAGATGCTCGTCATCAGCCTCATCGTGATCTGGGGCGCGAGGCTGGCCGTCCATATTTACCTCAGAAACAGGGAGAGGGGAGAGGATTATCGCTACGCCCAATGGCGTAAGTCCTGGGGGCGGTGGTTTGTGCCGAGAAGCTATTTCCAGATTTTCATGCTCCAGGGCTTTCTGATGCTCGTTGTGTCTTTCCCCGCCGTCCTTGTCAGCCATTCCGCCGGAAGGGAGCTCGGGCTCCTGGACCTCGTCGGCGCGTCGCTCTGGCTCCTCGGATTTGTCTTCGAGACCGTCGGCGATTACCAGATGGTCCTCTTCAAGAGGAATCCGCAGAACAAGGGTCGGATCATCGCCTCCGGCCTCTGGAAGTACACTCGACATCCGAATTATTTCGGCGAGGCGGCCATGTGGTGGGGAATTTTTCTCATCGCGTTTTCCGCCCCGAAAGGCTGGGCCGTCGTTGTCAGCCCCCTGGCCATCACCTTTCTTCTCCTCAAGGTTTCGGGCGTGGCCATGATCGAGAGGAAATACCGCGGGAACGCGGAATTCGAGGCATATGCCCGAAAGACGAATGCCTTTTTCCCCTGGTTCCCGAAAAAGGCCGATGAATAAATCCCGGAAAGGAGGCCTCCATGAATTTTTTTCGTTACGCCCTGCTATGGGCTTTGAGTTTCATCATGACAAGTCTCATTGATGCCGTCTGGCACCTGGGCTTCTTCGGCAAGATTTACAAGGAAGGGATCAAACCCCTGGCTCGGATGAACGGGGACAAGATGGCCTTTAATCCCATCGCCGGGATCATCTCCCAGGTCCTGGTCGTGAGCTGCATCTTCTTCCTGGTCCTCTACAAAGTGCAGAAAGGAACCGCCGGAGAGGCCTTCCTGGTGGGCGCGGCGGCGGGCGTCCTGGCCGTCACCGTTTACGGAATCACGAATTACGCCCTCTTCAAGGACTGGGGCTTGGCCGTGACCCTCCTGGAGATGGCCTGGGGGCCTTTTCTGGGCGGCTTGAGCGGGCTGTTCATCTTTTGGCTGAAGCCGATCATCGTGAAATAGACGGCCCTCCCGGCCCGGCCGTTTGATTGTCTTTTTTTCATTGACAATTCCGAATAAATGAATATAATCCTATACGTACACATTCATTATGATAATGACTAACATTATACGTATAGGTTAAAATGAACAAAAACATTTTCGTCCAGGATGAATTGTTGGTCAAAGCCGATATCACGGAAGGCGTCCTGAAGCAGTGGGAAAAGCTCGGCCTCTTCAAGCCGGTCGGTTACACCGACGACCATGTCCCGTTTTATTCCGACCGGACAATGGACCGGGTTGCCCAGATCCAGAAGCTCATCGACCTGGGATACGGGCTGGAGGAAATCCAGAAAATCGTCAAAAAGGTCGGGCTTCCCGGCATCAGGGGGGGAATGAAAAATAACAATCATGATGCCTCGGACTACCTGACGGTCGGGGACCTGGCCGAAAAAGCGGACGTCAGCCCCCGGACTCTGAAGCACTGGGAAGACAAAGGGATCATCGAGCCTCAAATGCGCAGCGAGGGGGGATTCCGGCTCTATTCCAGAGCGTATAGCGAGCTCTGCCAGTGGATCAAGGATCTACAGCTCTTCGGATACAGCCTGGAGGAGATCAAGACCATTTCCGACCATGTGCGCGATTTCCTGGTCCTCCAGAACGACCTTGAGGCGGCTCCTGCCGAGGAAGCGGCCGCCAAGCTGGACGCCATGATCGCCGAGATCCAGGCCCTCAACGGCAAGATGCGCCTGCTCCGGGAAGGCATCGATCGCTGGGATACGCTCCTCAAGAAAAAGAGGAAAGAGGTCCTGGGTCTCAAGGACCGGCTGCAAAAGCGTTCCAAGAGGAAACCAAGGAGGAGAAAATGAAAAAAATCGTCTTTATAGAGCCCAAAGCTCCCAACCTCCACATTTTTTCGATGTATCCGCTGCCGCGGCTGGGAAATTTGATCCTCGGGACGATGATGAAAAAACGCGGCTGGGACGTCGAGATCATTCTGGAGGAAATCCAGAAAATCGATTTCGATGGCCTAAAATCCGTATCCCTGGTCGGGATCTCGACGATCACTTCCACGGCCCCCCGGGCCTACGCCATCGCCGATAAGTTCCGCGAGATGGGGATCACGGTGATCATGGGAGGCCCCCATGTGACCTATCTGCCCGAAGAAGCTCTGGAGCACGCCGATTTCGTCGTCCGCGGAGAAGGGGAGAGACCGCTTATGGCCTTCATTGACGCTTGGGAAGGGGCCCAGGATTATTCGTCCGTGCCGAATTTGTCCTGTCGGCGGGACGGCCTCATCGCCCACAATCCCATGTTGGCTTTCTCCAAGGATCTTGACGAAATCCCGGCCCCGGATTTTTCCCTTCTGAGGAAAAGCGGCCGGAGAAGGCTCGGCGAGAGAACAATCATTCCCGTCCTGACTTCCCGGGGATGTCCCTTCGACTGTTCCTTCTGCTCGGTCACCGGCCTTTTTGGAAAGCAGTACAGGTTCCGGTCCACAGCGAACGTCATCGAAGAGCTCCGGCGCTACAATTCCCGGAAGAATATTATTTTTTTCTATGACGACAATTTCGCCGCTAACCGCAAGCACACCAAGGATCTTCTGGAGGCCATGATCCAGGAACGTTTCAAATTCCAATGGACAACCCAGGTCCGGGCCGACATCGCTCGCGATCCGGAGCTGGTCGGACTGATGAAGAAGGCCGGCTGCTACACGCTTTTCATCGGTCTGGAATCCGTGAACCCGGAGAGCCTGAAAGCCATGAAGAAAGAACAGACCGTGGAGGAGATCGCCCAGGCCCTTAAGGTGCTGAGAAAGCACCGCATCCATGTCCACGGCATGTTCGTCTATGGGTTCGACAGCGATGATTGGCAGACCGTAAAAAATACGGTCAAATTCGCCAAAAAGGCGCGCCTGACCTCCACTCAGTTCCTCATCCTGACGCCTCTCCCCGGCTCGGAGTTTTACAACAGGGTGACGTCCGAGAACCGGATCGCTTTCCATGATTGGTCGCTTTACGACGCCCATCATGCGGTCTTTCAACCGGCCCACTTCTCGCTGTCCGGCCTGCAGAAAGCACAAATCTTCAGCCACAAAAAATTTTACTCGAGACTCCAGCAAGTCAAGCGTCTCCTGAAGGGGAAATGGATGGCCCTCGGCGTGGCCCTCTATGCCAGGAACTTGAACCGAATCTGGAGGAAAAAGAACAAGACCTTCCTCAAAGTGCTGGACCTGCTCAAACCGAAGAAGGACGCCGTCGTTTCGATCGATTACCGGGAGACCGTCTCCCTGGAATGAAAGAAGCCCGCCCGGATTATCCTCGATAAGCTTCCCCGGAAACCCCCTCCAGGCTGAGTTGACTTTTTCTCCGACTCCACATACTATCTGCCTGCAGTGATGAGAAACCCTTAATTTTTCCCGTGCGAGGAGTTGAGGATGACCCTGAGCGCGCTTGACATCATCGTCTTTCTGGCTTTTTTCGCCGCCGTTCTCGGGCTGAGCATGCTTAAAAGCCGCCGGGAGGAGACCGGCGAGGATTTCTTCCTGGCCAGCCGGGGCCTGGTCTGGCCGCTCATCGGCCTTTCGCTCATCGCCGCCAACATCTCGACCGAGCACTTCGTCGGTATGGCCGGCCAGGGAGCAGGTAGCGCCGGCATGGCCATCGCCAGCTATGAATGGATGGCGGCTATCACGCTTGTCTTCGTGGCCGTCTTTTTTCTGCCGAAATTCCTTCGGAGCGGAATCTTCACCATCCCCGAATATCTCGAGTACCGCTACTGCCCGGCGGCGCGAGGCATCATGGCCATATATATCATGGCCATCTATGTGGGCGTGACCATCGCCGCCGTTCTCTATTCCGGGGGATTGACCATGCAGACGCTGTTCGGTGACACTAGCAATCCAACCCACCTCCTCTACGGCATCCTGGTCATCGGCGTGATCGCCGCCGCCTACACTATCTGGGGAGGTCTGAAGGCCGTGGCCTGGGCGGACCTGCTGCAAGGCGGAGCCCTCATCCTCGGAGGCGTGCTGACGATGTTCATCGGATTCAAGGCCATCGGATTTCAAAATTTTTTTCAAACAAACGCGGACAAGCTCCACATGATCCTGCCACGAACTCACTCGGTCCTGCCCTGGACGGCCTTGGTCATCGGGCTCTGGATCCCGAATTTCTACTACTGGGGGCTGAACCAGTACATCACGCAGAGGACTCTGGCCGCCAAGACTCTCCGCCAGGGCCAGCTCGGCGTCATCTTCGCCGCCTTCCTGAAGCTCCTCATCCCCTTCATCATCATCTGGCCGGGCATCATGTCCTACCAGCTTTACAAGGACCAGATGGCGGCCGGCACCGATTCGGCCTACCCGCTCATCATCCGGAACCTGGTCGGTCAGGGCGCGCGGGCGTTCATTTTCGCCGCCATCAGCGGTGCGGTCATCAGCACCTTGGCTTCCATGCTCAATTCCGCCTCGACCATCTTTACCATGGATCTCTACAAGCGCCATTGGAAGAAGAATTCTTCCCAGAAAGGGCTCATCACGACGGGTCGCATCTCGACTCTCATCTTCGCGGTTATCGGCTGCCTGATCGCTCCCCAGCTCGGCAACCCCAGTTTCAAGGGGATTTTCTCATACATCCAGGAGTTCCAGGGATATATCTCGCCCGGGATCCTGGCCGCCTTCGTCTTCGGGTTGATCTCGAAGCAGGCGCCGGCCGCAGCGGGAGTGACGGGTCTGGTTTTGACGGTCCCCGTCTATGGCCTGCTTCAGTGGAAGTTCGGAAGCATCGCCTTCCTCAATCGCATGGCCATTACCTTCGTCATCATCCTCATCGTCATGGCGATCATCACGGCGTTGAAGCCTCTGGCAGAGCCCAAGGTCATGCCGGTGCGGGCGAACTTTGACATGCGTCCGGCCAAGTCTGTCCTGTGGCTGGGCGCTTTGGTCATTGTGGTGACCCTGATCCTGTATGCCATCTTTTGGTGAGGTCGGTTAGCCTGCATTATTCATAAACCTGTTAATGTAGCAAATGCGATAATCCGCTGCACTGATTTCTATCGGTAGGCGGCTCTGTTGCAGCTTATGAATCCGGAAGTGACCCGTTAAGGAGATATCTCATGACACTGAAGACTTTATTCTCCCTCTATACCCTGGTCACACTAATTTTTTGTCTGGGCTTGTTTCTTTTTCCAGCGTTCTGGATCACGCTCTATGGTGCTACGCCCGATGCGCAGGCGACGGTGCTGCTCCGCTTAGTCGGCGCACTGTTTGGCGGGCTTGCCGTGATGGCCTGGGTAGGTCGGAGTGCCGAGCCCTCAAAATCTCGTGATGCCATGGTTCTGGGCTTGAGCGTCTTGAATAGCCTTGCCGCCCTTGCAAGCGTGTGGGGTGCACTATCTGGTGTTTACAACCAATTCGCCTGGGGGCCAGTTGCCATTTTCGCTTTGTGTGCCGTGGGCTTTTTCCTAGTGGGCCGAGCCAGCTTGTCGGCTAGCACACCCAAATGAGACCAGCGCCAGCTTGCCGTGTGGTGAGTACTGCGGGGCGGAATACCTGTTGATCGTTGCAATCCCTCGGTTAATATGATAAACAGCATCTGATATATGAAATATTTCGCAAATGTCTTTAGTTTACGAAAAGGGGACCCCAAAAACTTGAATTTTCCGAATGCGGCAGTGTTCGCATTCAGGCATGTCCGTAAAGAGGAGGAGTCATAACATGCTGAAGAAAAGCATCCGTCTGTTCAGCGGGTCGGCTGCCGGTATGACGGCCGTGCTGTGTCTTCTAACGTTTCTGATGGCCCAGTCCGGCGCGCCGTCCAAAGCCGCGCAACCGCAAGTGGCGCCCCAGGCGCAGATCACGGCCGATCTTTACAGCGCGCTCAGGTACCGCTTCGTCGGGCCGCCGGGGAACCGCGTCACCGCGGTCGTCTGCGACTCGAACGATCCCAACATCTACTACGCGGGCGCCTGCGCCGGAGGTGTTTGGAAATCCGTGGACGGCGGTACCGCCTGGACGCCGATTTTCGACGATCAGACGTCCCAGTCCATCGGATCGCTGGCCATCGCGCCTTCGGATTCCAACCAAATCTGGGTGGGCACAGGAGAGGCCTTCATCCGATCGAACGTGCTCATCGGCGACGGCCTCTACAAGTCAATGGACGCCGGTAAGACGTTCGTGCGATCGGGCTTGGAGAAATCGGGACGCATCGGCCGTGTCGTCGTCCATCCGAGAGACCCGAACATCGTCTTCGCCGCGGCCCTGGGCCACTGCTACGGCCCGCAAAAGGAGCGCGGCGTCTACCGCACCAAGGACGGCGGCAAGACCTGGGAGCAGGTCCTGTTTGTGGACGAGAACACGGGCAGCTCGGGCCTAGCTATGGACCCCAACAATCCGCGGATCTTGTTTGCGGGCATGTGGACTCAGACGATCAGGACATGGGGGCAGGTCAGCGGCGGCCCGGGAAGCGGCGTATTCGTTTCCCGTGACGGCGGCGATTCCTGGAACCGGATCAGGGGACACGGCCTGCCCGAATTTGAAGTCGGTAAAGTCGATGTGGCCGTCGCGCCCTCGAACTCAAACCGGGTCTATGCCCTGATGGAGACCGGCGACCGCGGCTCGCTCTGGCGGTCGGACGACGGCGGGTTCAACTGGAGAATTGTCAGCTATGAACGCCGGATCGTCGAGCGCCCGCACTACTACACCCGGATGTGCATCGCCCCCGATGATGACAACACCGTCTATTTCCCCTGCAACAGTATGTACGTTACTTACGACGGCGGCGACTCCATCGAGAATTTCAGCGGCGGCGGCGACAACCATGACATGTGGGCCGATCCCAAGAATCCGAAGCGGATGATGATCGGCAATGACGGCGGGATCAGTATGACCACCACCCGGGGTGAGCGCTGGAGCCGGGTGGTCCTGCCCATCGGCCAGATGTACCACGTGGCCGTGGACAACCGTATTCCTTATTGGGTTTACAGCAATATGCAGGATTCGACCTCCAAGTGCGGTCCGTCGAACAGCTCGGCGGGTCCGGACCTTCCGGTGTGGTACGCCATGGGCGGTTGCGAATCGGGCTTCTCCTACCCGGATCCGGTCGACCCGAACATTGTCTGGAGCACGTGCTATGCGGGGACGATCGAAATCTACAACCGCCGGAGCGGCCTGATCCGCAACGTCAATCCTTGGCCGGAGAAGTCCCTGGATTCGCCGGCCGAGGTCCTGAAGTATCGATGGAACTGGACGCCGCCGCTGGCCGTCTCCCCGCATGATCACAACAAGGTCTACTTCGGGAGCCAGTATGTCCACATGACGACGGACGGCGGCCAGAACTGGACGCTCATCAGCCCGGATCTCACCACTAACGACAAGAGCAAGCAAGGGAGTTCGGGCGGACTGTTCAAGGACAACCTGGGCGTCGAATACGGCTGCACTTTGTTCGCCATCGCCGAATCACCCGCCGAAAAGGACGTGATCTGGGTGGGCTCCAACGACGGCTTGATGCATGTCACCCGCGACGGCGGCAAGACCTGGCAGAACATCACGCCTCCCGACATGCCGGTTTGGGGGACGGTGAGTATGATTGACCCGTCCCGCTTCGACAAGGGCCGGTGCTACATCGCCGTGGACGGCCACCAGGAAAATGTCCGAGACCCGTATCTCTTCAAGACCACGGATTATGGAAAGACGTGGAAGATGATCAGCTCCGATATCCCAAAATCCGTCCTCAGCTACACCAGCGCTATCAAAGAAGACCCGGTGCGAAAGGGCCTTCTGTACGCGGGCACGGCCAATAGCATCTACGTTTCCTTCAACGACGGCGATAACTGGCTGCTTTTCCAAGAGAACCTGCCCCGCGTCTGCATCACCTGGATTGCGGTCCAGGAGCAATTCAATGACCTCGTGCTGGGAACGAACGGACGCGGCATCTGGATCATGGATGACATTACGCCGCTCCAGCAGTTCACTCCGGAGGCCCTTAAGTCCGACGTCTTTTTCTTCAAGCAGCGGCCGGCCTACCGTTTCAAAAATACGGCCCCTCCGGTCGGCGCACAGAGCGACCTGTCGCGTGGCCAGAACCCTCCCTACGGCGCGACTATTAATTATTTTCTGAAATCAGTGCCCAGCGGCCCGGTCAGGATCACCGTTCATGATGAGGCCGGCGCCGTCGTCAGGACGCTCATGGGATCACGGGGGAAAGGCCTCAACCGGGTTGTCTGGAACTTGCGAGAGGAACCGCTCAGGCAGATCGAACTGCGCACCACACCGTCCTTCCATCCCCATGTCTGGGAGGAAAAGCGGTTCAACGGAAGGGACACGAGGCCCGTCCTCCACTGGGGCATCCAGGAGCCGCAGGCCGGTGTGCTGGCGCCCCCCGGCAAATACACCCTGAAGCTGAGCGTGGACGGCAAGGACTACATCCAGGATTTGACCGTCCTCAAGGACCCTAATTCCATAGGCACGCTCGATAACATCAAGGAAATGGCCCGCCTCTGGCGGATGACTGTTGCCGATATCAACTCCTCCGTTGATATGATCAACCAGCTCGAGTGGGTCGGGAAGCAGGTCGAAGACCTGATCAAGCTTCTCCAGGCGACCAAAGATGGCGATAAGGTCCTATCCGATGTCCTGGATTTCCAGAAGAAGTATATGATCCTCGAGGACAAGATCCTTCAGCGCCAGCTCCACGCCAGCGATCCCAAGTCCTACAAGGCGGAGATGATGATTTATGACAAGTTGCTCTGGTACTCGGGCGAGATCGGCACGGGAGCGGGCGACATCCGCAACACCGAGGATTTCGGACCGACCAGCCAGCAGCTTGAGGTTTACGATATCCTGAAGAAGAGGCTGCAGGCCGCCCAGGCGGAGTATGATGATTTGATCAAAAACGGCATCCCGGCGTTCAACAAGAAGCTCGCGGAGAAAAATTTCATGACCCTCGTCACCGGCCAGAAGCCGTCTCAAGCCGTCTTCACAGGAGGGCGCGGGCGGCGGGATTATGACTACTGAAATCGGCGGGCTGAAGGCTTAACGTCCCTCCGCTCCCCTCTCCCGCTTTCCCAAGGCGGGGGAGGGGGGGGTTGAGGTTTATTGCGGATATGCCCCGGCGAATCCGACAGGACGGCGTTATTTGCGACGTGCCGGCAAGTGGCACTTGGTGCAATCCACGGGAAGGTCGGCGTGCGGGTGGGTGCGGAAATACTCCAGGTCCAGTTCCAGGCTGGGCTGCTCGTTCAAGGCTTCCAGGATGATGGCCGCAAGATCTTCCTCGATGGAAACCCGGGGGATTTCGATGACCCGGCCTTTTTCTTCGCCGTTCATGACGACGATGAAAGTCGGGACCCTCTCGATGTGGTTCTCTTGGACGAGCGCCGCCGGCTCTTTCTTGTCTTTGGACACGCCGATGAGCTCGACACTGATCGAGGGATTGTCGACCATCTCCATGACGCGGAAAAAAGCGCTGACGTGCTTCTTGCAGTCCGGGCACCAGGTGGCCAGGAACACGCGGATATGGACGGGCTGGGGGAGACTGTGGAGCTTGTCCACGACATCGAGCTTCGGCGCGTAAACGGCCATCTGCTGTTTCCATTCGGGCACGGCCTGGAGGATTTTCTCCTTGGTCTGCGGCCCGATGAGCACGACTTCCTTGACCTCTGTCCAAGCAGCCGCCAGGATGACCGAGCCGATAACTGCCGCAAGCCAAACGCGGCTGCGGGATTTTCTCCAAATGGTCTTTTTCCCCGGCATAATCTCTCTCTGATGTGTTCAAAGAAAGCATATCTGAAACCTGCCGAGGAGTCAATTTGCGAATGTCGTTCCGGCCGCGCGGCTTTGGCGAAAGACTCTTAGGCGGTCGGCGGCGCCTGCGCCTCGGCTCGCTCCTCCATGTACTGGATATAGAGTTCGGTCAGGTCCTCGCCCTCGAGCTCCCGGCGCGTCTTCAGCATGCCTAATTGGCCCTTTTTCATGAACCCCACTCTGTCTGCGATGAGCTTGGCCCGGAAGATGTCGTGGGTGGACATGAAGATGGACTTCCCCTCATCGCGCAATTTGATGAGCAGCTCCAGGAACTCCTGGCCGGACTGCGGGTCCAGGCCCGAGGTCGGTTCGTCGAGAAGGATGTTGGGCGCGTCCTTGATGACGGCGATTGCCAGCCCCAGCTTCTGGCGCATGCCCTTGGAATAGTTCTTGGCGCGTTGATTGAAGGCCTCTTCCTGGAAACCGACGCTTTTTAAAGTTTTGGCGTAATCGGCCTTGGTCAGGCTGCGCTTACCGGCCAGCTTGGTGAAATAGTCCAGGTTCTGGAAGGCGGTGAAATTCCCGTAGAGCATAACATTTTCCGATACGAAAGAGACGAAATCTTTCGATCGTAACGGTTCTTTGGTGACGTCGATGCCTTCGACCAGAACCGTGCCTTCCGTCGGCGGGATGAAATTCAGCATCAGGTTGATGATCGTTGTCTTGCCGGCGCCGTTGGCGCCGAACATGCAGAAGATCTCGCCCGGCTCAACTCTGAAGTTGACGTGGTCGACGGCCAGCTGCCCATCCTCGTAGCGTTTGGTGAGATTGACGGTTTCGATCATGGGTTACCTCTCAGCGCACATCATATTTGAGAAAAGAAACGTAGGCCCCGGCGAAGAAAAAGATGATCAGGAACAGCATCAAACCGAAATCGGGAAGCGTCCGGACGAAGGACTTGCTCAGCGTTTCCGGCTCGAATTTGTGCTGAGGCATGTCGTCCAGGACGACCTTCGCGGTCTGGCCCGAGCCGCTGAAGTCGATGTTCTGCATCATTTTCGCGTTGGCCCATTTGGTGAAGATGGGTTTGTAAGCCCGGATGGAAGCCAGAAACCTCTCGTGCTCGTCCAGACCGGTCCGGGCGAGGCTCATGGAGGCGAACATCAAGGCCGAAGCGGGGGAGATGCGTGATAAGTTGATGGCCAAGCGTACTTGGATCCGCTTGCGGGCTTGGTAATCCCGTTCCAGGGCGGCGTTATTGGCGTCGATCTGTGCGGTCAGGTCCTGTTGGTAGCCTTCCACCCATTTTTTGAATTTCTCCTGGAAGGCCTTCTGGTCCTCACCCGGTTTTGGGGAGTTCTCCTTAACCCAGTCCAGCACCTTCTTCTGGGCTCCGCCTTGGATCTGCTGCAGGAAAGCGTCTTTTTTGGCCGTAATCTCGTGCACCGAGGGAATGGGATTGATCTGGGCGGCGGTCATGACGGACAGTTTGGGAATGACGGTGACGAAGACCACCCAGATGAAAAGTAAGGCGAGGAAGCTGGTCGAGCTCTTGCTCGTCCGGGCCGAGACGAAGAGGCCGAGTGTGAAGAAAACCGAGAGATAGAGAAGGAACATGAGGAACATGAGCAGAAGCCGGACCCAATCTTCGCCGGCCAGAGAGATGTTCGGGTAAACGAGGAGGATGAGCAGGCTCAGGATCATGGGTATGATCAGAGGAATAAGCAGGCTGATGAAGCCGCCGATGACCTTGCCCAGGATGAGCCGATCGCGCGGCACCCTGTTGGACAGGGTCAACTTCAGAGTGCCCTTTTCCTTCTCGCCGACGATGGCATCATAGGTGAATAAGATGGCGAACAGGCTGAGCACGATCTTGACGATGAAGGTCAGGTCCAGGGCGCCGAAGACCGAGAACACGGGGTTGCTCTCGTACTTTGAATCCACCAGGTTGGGATCGTAGGCGATATTAACGGTGGCCACACGGCCCACTGCCTCGCCGACGCCGCTGGCAATCGTGCCCAGGACCTGGGGCGGCTTGTTGATTTTCGTCCCCAGCCCGGCCAGGGCCTGGTAGCTCGGCTGGCTCTCCAGGTTTTTCTTGTTCAGGGCCAGGGCCGCGGTAAACTCCTTCTGCTCGGAACGGTAGTTAGTGATGCCGGTGTAAACTGAGAGAAGGATGAGGATGGTGCAGAGCAGGAAAGTGAAGACGAATTTCGGGCTGGTGATGGTTTCCAGAATTTCCTTTTTAATGATGTCTCTGAGCATGACTTTCCCCTTTTAATGGCGATCGCAAAAGTATTATTCTGTTTTTTTCATTTTTTTGCAATATTGCGGCATTCAAAGCTCCAATATGACTCTTTTTTTCATACGAAAATCTCGCCCGCGAGTTTGTTTTTCGTGGATAAATTCCCGAATTTCAGTGTCCCTGGCGTGATGACCCGGCCGCCGTCCCATCCTTGTCTTTGCACTGTTGGATCAGCGCGTTGATTTCCTGCTGTTCCCCGGGCGAGAGCGTGTTTTTACGTATGGCCAGGTACCGGTTGAAAAGATCGAGCGCCTTGGCCTTGTTTCCTTTTTCGAGATAGGCGATCCCCAGATTCTTGGCGACGAAGTCGTCGTTCGGCCGGAGTGCGATCGCCTTCTCAAAGCTTTCGACGGCCTCATCCATTTTCCCGCTCTCCCGGGCCGCCATGGCCAGACTCTTGTAGCCGAGGGCGAACTCGGGGTCGAACTCGACGGCTTTCTTGAAATTTTCATAGGCCAGATTGAGGTCCTCGGCCCGGCGGGACTCATAATACCTGGAAATATAAAGGGCGCCCAAGTTGGAATAGGTTATGGCCGTGGAATCGTCCAAGGACAAGGCTTTTTGGTAGCATTCCAGGGCTTTGCCGGAGTCGTTCGTCCTCCAATAGGCGAGACCCAGTTGGTCCCATACCTCAGGGTCCGTGTCCATGATAGCCAGAGCTTCTTGGAGAATGGGGACAGCCTCGGACCAGCGGTTTTCTCTGAGGAGATAAAGACCGTAGCCGGAGACCAGGGGATAGGAATGAGGATTGTTTTTTAGGCCGTCCTGGAGCAGCTTAAGGGCATCCTCCCTCAACCCCAGCCTCGAGTAGAGGTCAGAGAGAAATGTATAGGCGGAGACGAAGTCTTTCCGTTTTCGGATGACTTCTTTCAGACCGGCTATGCTTTCTTCGTACTTTCCCTGGTCGCTCAGGAGGATGGCCTGATCGAACTTCTGCTGGAAGGGGATAACCGACTTGACATCGTCCTCCGGGCCGTAATCGGCCTTTGTCTGAGCGACCGGGGACACAGTGTATCCCAGGCTCTTCAAGCGCTCCTGGGTTTCCCGGTCCACGCGCCGGCCGGCCTTGTCCTTGAGCGGTGAGGCATAAGCCGTCATGATCGCCCGTAGTTTCTTCCGGTAGCCGCCGAGATCGGACTTTTCCGCCAGGTTCGCTTTTTCGTCGAAATCCGTTGCCATATCGTAGAGCTCGGGAATCGGGGTTTCTATAAACTTTTTCCCACCGCCGATCAGCCCTGACAGGGGTGCGCAGCTCCTGTTCAGGTAGGGATTCATGGACTCGAAATAGATGTCCCGCGCTTTGAGCTTCTTCCCCTGCAGGGCCGGCACAAGAGATACACCCTGGAGGAAGGACGGCTTACTGATTCCCAGGAGATCGCAGACGGTGGGGAAAATGTCCACATGGCAGACATCGTCTTTAATCCGCGATGCCTTGACACCCGGAGAGGCGATGATCAGGGGTACCCATAGGGTGCTGTTGTAGGCAAAATAGCTGTGGGTCAGCTCGCCGTGCTCGCCCAGCGACTCGCCGTGGTCGGCGGTCACGACGATAATGGTTTTTCCCGTCCACCCTTTGTTCTCGACGTCACGGAAAAGCTTGGCGAGTTCCGCGTCGGCGAAAGCCATTTCTCCGGAATATAAATCATTCTTGAACTGGGTTGCATACGGCTCGGGCGGAGAATAGGGAACGTGGGGATCCCAGATATGAACCCAGCAGAACCATTTTTCTTTTTGCCCCTCCAGCCATTTTCGGGCCGAGGCGACCACTTTATCCGCGCTTCGCTCCGAATAGAGGAAATCATGGGTCATCCCGGCTGAATACTTATCGTCATAAATGTCGAATCCCTGCGCCAGGCCGAAGCGGGAATCCAGAGGGAAGGCGCCCACGAAAGCGCCGGTGGCGTATCCCTTGGCCTTCAGGTGTTCGGCCAATGTCAGGAATTCATCCGCCACTTTGGTCTTGGCGTTCGTGTTCACGCCGTGGTAAAGAGGTGTTACGCCGAGGAGGATATTGGCATGGGAGGGCAGGGTCTCGGGGTCGTGGGCGAAAGCCCTTTCGAAAAGGGCGCCCCGGGCCGCGATTGAGTCGACGGCCGGCGTCGGGACGAATCGGGTGCTGTAGCAGCTCAGGCGGTCCGGCCGGAGAGTGTCGATGGTCACGAGCAGAACATTGTGTTCCGCAGCACTGGCTCGGATTGCCGCGGAAAACACACCGGACGCTATCGCGGCCAAACAACACAGAGAGAACTTTCGAAGAGTCGTATTTCGTGTCCGACAATTCTTTTTGTCCATGCTGCATTTCCTCGCTGCATCAGTATTTTATCCCTGTTAAGAAATTTATGAAAGTGTCCAGCTTACCTGACTCATAAATCTTGATGGGGAGAGACAAAATCGTCGTTTCTTTCAAGGGGGAAGGCCGGGATGGATGGAGCGACCATAACGGGACTCAGGGAGCGGGCCCTTTCCAGCCTTCCCCCCATCTGGAACTCGGTTTATGAATAATGCGGGCTGGCTCCGAACCGCCTTTCCAATCATCTTAAGCCTGTTAAGCCTGAAATCATTGCAATCCCCCCGTCTTTTCCTTAAAATGGTAACCCGTTGATTTTATGGGTTTTTTCATGAATGGATTATGAATTGAGCAAAGGAGAGGTCGTTATGTCAGCTAAACATCAATACGCGCTGGATAATCCCCTCGCCGTGATCCTGGATAAACCCGCCGTGGATTTCCTGCGCGCCGACTTCCTGAAAATCATCGAAGAGCGCGGAATCGAGCGCATCACCTTTCACTATACGGCGCTTGACGGGAAGCTCAAGGAGCTGAAGATCCCCGTCGCCAACCCCTATCAGGCCGAGATGATCCTGGCCGAAGGGGAGCGGGTTGACGGTTCCTCGCTCTTTAAAGGCATGGTGGACGCGGCGCTTTCCGACCTTTACGTCGTCCCCGTCTACAAGACGGCCTTCCTGAATCCGTTCGATGATGGGAGCCTGGATTTCATATGCCGTTACCTGACCAAAGACGGCGATCTCGCGCCGTTCGCCCTGGATAATATTCTCGGCAAGGCCTGTCGGATTTTCCGGAAACAATCCGGCCTGGACATGAACGTGCTCGGGGAGCTGGAATTCTTCCTGATCGGCGAGAACAAGCCAAATCTCTACCGGGCCCAGACGCAACACGGCTATCATTCCTCCTCGCCTTTCATGAAGAGCGGGCCGATCCTCGACGAAATGGTTCGTCACATCACTCAGATCACGGGAGCGGTTAAATACGCGCACAGCGAGGTCGGCTTTGTCGAGAGCGTGCGCAGCGATATAGAGGAGATCCACGGCAAGCGGGCCGAGCAGCTCGAAGTGGAATTTCTGCCCAGGGCTGTCGAGGAGATGGCCGACCACCTCGTGTTGAGCCGCTGGCTCATCCGCAACATCGCCTACAAGTACGGCTGCGTGGCGACTTTCACACCCAAGATCGAGGAAGGCGTCGCCGGGAACGGGCTCCACTTCCACATGGAACTCCTGCGGGACGGCGGAAACATCATGGCCGCCCCGGACGGCCGGCTGTCCGATGAAGCTCGCCGGCTCATCGGCGGACTGTGCGAATACGCCGATTCCCTGACAGCTTTCGGAAACATGGTCTCGTCGGCTTATCTGCGCCTGATTCCCAACCAGGAGGCGCCCACCCGGATCTGCTGGAGCGACATGAACCGGAGCGCCATGATCCGGGTCCCGCTCGGCTGGTCCAATCTGCGTAACCTGGCCGGAAAGCTCAACGCTCGAGAAAAGTCGGCTTTTGAATCGACCGGCAGCCGCCAGACGGTGGAACTGCGCAGCCCGGATGGGAGCGCCATCATCCACCTCCTGCTCGCCGGCATCATCATGGCGGCGGACTGGGCGTTCCGCGAGGACGATGAGCTTTTCAAGAGCAACTATCCTTTGGAGCTGGCTGACAAGCTCTATGTGAAGGGGAACATCTTCACCGACCGCGAGCTCCTCAACCGCCTGCCCGTGTTGCCCAGGAGTTGCGTCGAATCGAGCCGGATCCTCACCGAGAGACGTGGCCTTTACGAGCGGGACGCCGTCTTCCCGCCAAGCGTCATCGATTACATCGTGAAGCACCTGCAGGCTGAAAACGATGAGATGATGAACCAGAAGTTGGCCGACCTGCCCGCGGACGACCGGCTGCACGAGACGCGGAAAATCATGCACAAGGACATGCATCGGCACTGAGGCCGGGCCCCGGGAGAGAACGCATTTTATTTGATCTCAGCGCACCCGATACCGCGCGGGTTGAAGCAACGGTTGCAGGAGATGCAGGCGGACTTGCCGACTCGGCCGGTCCGGAATTTATGGATAAGGCCTGGCTCGCGAATAAGCGGCCGGCTCAAGGAAATGAGATCGACCCGGCCCGATTCGACGAAATTTTCCATGACCCGGAAGCTCCGTATTCCGCCCAGTCCGAAGACCGGCACCGTAACGGCCGACTTGATCCTAGCGGCGTTCCCGACAAAATAGCCTTCGTCTTCCTCGGCCCGTTCGCCTTTCCACATCGAACCCCGGCCGGCTTCGGCTATACCGCCAGAAATCTCGATCCCGTCCAAGCCCGCTTCGACCAGTATCCGGGCGATTTCCATGCTTTCCTCGACCTGGAGGCCCGTGGGTAGGAAGTCTGTCGAATTCAGCTTGATGATGACGGGGAAGGAATCGCCGAGGAGGGTTTTAATGCCCCGGATGATTTCAACCGTGATCCGGGACCGGCTGACCGTCGAACCTCCCCATTCGTCCTCGCGCCGGTTGGTGTGGGGCGAGAGGAAGCTGCTCAGCAGGTAGCCGTGGGCGGCGTGGACCTGGACCCCATCGAACCCGGCCTCCCAGGCTCTGCGGACGGCCTGAATAAAATCATCGATGGTATGCAGGATATCCTCCCCGGTCATGGCCCTGGGCGTCAACTTGAACGTGGGCTCGTAGACGGCCGAAGGCGCCAGGGGTGTGCATCCGCAGAGCTTTTCCTTCGTCTGGCGGCCGGCGTGGGCGACCTGGACGAAGATCCGGGAAGGGAACTCATGCGCGGCGGCGGCAATGCGGCTCAGGCCATCGACAAGACGGTCCTCATGGATACCCATCTGGCCGGGACTGGCTTTTCCCGCGGGATGGATAAAAGCATGGCCGGTGATGATCAGCCCGACTTCTCCCCGGGCCAGCTCCCGGTACAAGTCAACCTGGCGGCCGGTGACCGATCCGTCTTTGCCCTCCGCCATGAAATCATGGGTGGCGGAGCGGACAAAGCGGTTACGGATGGTAAGGTTCCCGATCCGGACGGGAGAGAAGAGAATGGATGTCTCATTCGCCGCGGCCATAAGTACATCTCCTTTCAGGATGATCGAAGTTCATTTTTGACACAAGAAAACTCTTTTGTAAAGCTCGGCCGGGTGGCTAGCCTGCAATATTCATAAACCGGCTGGCGTATGGAGGATGGCCGGAATGGACTCGCTCCCGAAGTCCCGTTATGGTCGCTTCGTCCATCCCTGCTGTCCTCCAGGGTGGGCACGATGATTCAAGCCTTTTTGCGTGCAATTTGTGAATAATGCAGGCTAGCTCCCTGTCCGGATTTTTAAGCCGCCTTCGCTATTGTCTGTAGGATGTTTTTTTTGTGTTTGGGACTTTTTTGAAAAAATCCTATAATAACTTTTTAGAATGATGAGGTGAACATGAAAAACATAGCGACGTTCGGCGAGATCATGCTCAGACTTTCCCCTCCGGGCCGCGAAAGGCTGTTTCAGTCGCCGCGGCTCGAGGCCTTTTTCGGGGGGGCTGAGGCCAATGTCGCGGTTTCTTTGGCGCTGTTCGGGCATATGGTGCGTTACGTCTCGGTCCTACCGGAAAACGAAATCGGTGAGGCGGCCGCGGCCGAACTCCGGAAATGGGGCGTTTCGACGGATTTTATCGTTCGCAAGGGCTCGCGGCTCGGGATTTACTTCGCGGAGATAGGCGCCGGCCCTCGTCCCTCCAAAGTCGTTTACGACCGGGGTTATTCACCTCTGGCGGAGTCCGGGCCGGGCGAAATCGACTGGAATCGAACCCTCACCGGTATTGACTGGTTTCATACAACGGGCATCACCCCGGCCATCAGCGCATCAGCGGCGGAACTGACCTTTGAGGCCGTGAAGGCCGCGAAAGCCGGGAAGATCACGGTCTCCCTCGATTTGAACTATCGAGCCAAGCTCTGGAAATACGGGAAGAAACCGCCCGAGGTCATGCGGGAACTTCTGCGCTGGGCCGATATTGCGGTGGCCAACGAGGAAGACTGTCAAAACTCGCTCGGCATGGCCTGCGAGGCGGATCCAGCTTGCGGCCAAGTCGAACCTTCGGCTTATGAAAAGCTGACAGCGGCCGTTTTCCGTGAGTTCCCCAACCTAAAAATAATCGCTATCACGCTGCGCGAGAGCCGGGACACGGACTGCAACGGCTGGTCGGCGGTGATGAGGACCCGGAAAGAGTTCCTTGCCGGAACGAGGTATGAGCTCAGTTCGATCGTAGACAGGATCGGCGCGGGCGACGCCTTTGCGGCTGGGCTCATCCACGGCCTTGAAAATGAGGGCTCTGACCGTGGGGCCCTCGAGTTCGCGATTGCCGCTTCATGTCTGAAACACACCATTCCGGGCGATTTCAACCTGGTCGGGGAAAAAGACGTGCGCGCGCTTCTCCAAGGCGGCGGCTCGGGCCGGATTCAGAGATGAAAGGAGGGATAAGGACAGCATGACCAAAGACCGGGTTCTTGGAATCATTCTGGAGACAAAAGTCGTGGCCGTTATCCGTATGTCGGATCCGGCGAAGCTGTTCCGGGTCGTGGAGGCGGTTAAGGAAGGAGGCGTCCGGGCGATCGAGATCACCATGACCACGCCCTCGGCTCTGGAGGTCATCCGCAGCCTGGCGAGGAACAGGCCTGAAGGCAGCCTGATCGGGGCCGGTACGGTCGTCGACGAGGGAACCGCAGAAGCCGTCATCCAGGCCGGGGCCGATTTCGTGGTATCGCCGGTCACCGACTTCAGGGTGATCGATATCTGCCGCAGGCGTGATATGGCGGTCATGCCCGGCGCCTTCAGCCCGACCGAAATTCATACGGCCTGGAAGTCGGGAGCGGACATCGTCAAGGTCTTTCCCGCCACGTCCCTGGGCCCAAAATATATTAAAGATGTTTTGGCCCCGTTTCCCGGGCTGCGTCTGATGCCTACCGGCGGCGTCAGCCTTGAGAATGCTCGGAGTTTCGTTGACGCCGGCGCCTGCTCGGTGGGCATCGGAACAGCCCTCCTCGATCCCGGCGCTATTGAAAGAGGAGAGTGGGAAACGCTGTCGCGGAAAGCCGGCGAACTCATTCATTCACTCCGGTAAATCTCATCACCCTGGCTTGAAATATTTTGAAGCTGTGCTATAATAAATTCAAATCTTGCTTGGCTGGCTGTGCAAGATTAAACCCTCCTTCAAAACCCCCTTTGCAAATTTCCCCTAAACCCAAAACAGCCAGCCTTTCTTTTCCCAAACCCGCTTTAACCTGCAATATTCATAAATTTTTAGTTGGAGAGGCGGAATCAATGAATGCTTCAAGGGGGAAGGCCGGGATGGACGAAGCGACCATGTCGGGACTTCGGGAGCGAGTCCATCGCGGCCTTCCCCCCATGCAGAACCAGGTTTATGAATAATGCAGGTTTAAATATCCGCCCGAATTTATTAAAGCGGTTCCCCGCGACAAGCCGCGGGGGATATTCCCGCTCGTCAGGCATTCATGGGCTTTTCATTCCAGGGTGGGCATGCTAGAATCGTCCATGAGAAACACGGTGTGACATGAATAAAGAACCAAAGATGACCATCAATCGACGGGAATTCCTCAAGGCTTCCGCGGCGAGCCTAGCGGCTTTACCGGCGCTGGCTCCCGGGTTTATAAAAGCAGAGCCTTCCGAACCCGGAACGAAAGTCGTCCTCATCAAAACGGGCGACCGGAAGAAAGGCGTGCAGGAGGCCTTCCGCCTTCTCGATGCCTCCGGGATCAAGGGCAAACGGGTCTTTATCAAGCCCAATTTCAACACGGCCGATCCGACGCCGGGTTCTACCCACAACGACACCTTAGCCCAAATCATCTTGGAAGCGAAAGGCCGGGGCGCCGCCGGGATCACTGTCGGCGAAAGGAGCGGCCCTCCGGATACGCGGCAGGTCATGGAGGACAAGGGGATTCCCCAGTTGGCCGGCGAACTGGGGTTCAACGTCATCAACTTCGAAGACCTGAAGGAGGAGGATTGGGTCAAGTTCACGCCTTCCGGGATCCATTGGTCCGAAGGATTTTATGTTCCCAAGGCGGCCGTCGATGCCGAATACTTCATCTCCACCTGCTGCCTCAAGACCCACGGATCCGGCGGTGTCTTCAGTATGTCCCTGAAACTGGCCGTCGGGTTGACGCCGAAACGGTTGATGCGGGAGCTCCACGCTGCCAGACAGGGAAACATGAGAACCATGATCGCCGAGATCAACCTCGGCTACAAGCCCAAGCTGATCATCCTGGACGGCGTCGAGGCCTTCGTGGACGGCGGCCCCTCAAGGGGGAAGAGAGTCCAGGCCGAAGTCTTTATCGCCGGCACCGACCGGGTGGCCGTGGATGCGACGGGACTGGCCGTGCTCAAAGACCTTGGCTCGAACCCTGCCATCACGGACATGAAAATTTTTGAGCAGGAGCAGATCAAGCGGGCCGTCGAGCTTGGCCTGGGGATCAGCGGTTCGGACCAGATCGAACTCGTCACGCCGGATGATTCCAGCCGCCTCTATGCGGCTAAGCTGAAAACCATCCTGGCCCAGGGATAACGTTATGACCGCCTATGACCTTATGATCTCCAGGCGGACCATCCGCCAGTTCAAGCGAATTCCCGTCGGCCGCGGCGTCCTGGAAAAAATAATCAATGCCGCCAGGCTGGCGCCTTCCGCGGCCAACCTCCAGCCTCTCGAGTTTATCGCCGTGGACGAAACCAGGATATCGGCCGAAATTTATCCTTGCCTTCACTGGGCGGCCTACATCGCTCCTCGGGGAGACCCGAAGCCCGGACAGGAGCCGGCCGCCTATGTCGTGGTCCTCGTCAACCAGAATATCCGGAAGAATATGTTTGAGTACGATGTCGGGGCAACGGTCGAGAACATGATCCTGGCCGCGCTCGAGGAGGGAATCGGCGCCTGCTGGCTGCTCTCCATCGAGCGGGAAAGGATAATGGAACTGCTGAAAGTCCCCGCAGACTATCGGGTGGATTCGGTCCTGGCCCTGGGCTATCCGGCCGAACAGCCGGTGACTGAGGAACTCCGAGAGTCTCCCAAGTACTGGAAGGATGAGGCCGGAGTGCTCCATGTCCCCAAGCGCAGCCTTGGCAAGGTGTTGCACTTCAATTCATTTTGAGCGGCCGCCGGCTCAGGCACCGGCAACCGTGAGCTCGGCGACTTTGACAGTGGGCCCGGCGATAGAGCTCCGGAATTCCAGATCGTTTCCCACCATTTCGACCGACTGGAGAATCTCCCCCAGGTTCCCGGATATTGTGATCTCCGAGACAGGGTGGACGATCTCGCCGTCTTCGATCCAAAGGCCGAAGGCCCCCCGCGAGATATCTCCGGTCACCGGGTTCAGGCCGTGGCCGATAGTTCGCAGCAGGAGGAGGCCCTTGGGCGTGGAAGCGACGATCTCCTTAGGGGTGGAAGGGCCGGGTTCGAGATAGAAATTGTTGGGGCTGACGCCCCCTCCGTCCGCGTTTCCGGTCACCGGCAGGTTCAGCTTGCGCGAAGCATAAGTGTTGCAGAGGTAGTTCCGGAGAATGCCGCCTTCCATGACCACCGTCTTCCGGCAGGCGACTCCTTCCGAGTCGAATGGATGGCTGCCCAATTTTCCCGGCATCAGGCCGTCGTCGATGACCGTGATGCGGTCGTTCCCGATCCGTTCTCCCAGCTTGCCGGCCAGGAAGGTCGCCTTCTGGTAAACGGCGGTGGCCGAGGCGCAGCCGAAGAGAAACCCGAGCAGCCAGGATGTCATCAAGGGTTCGAAGACGACGGGGACCCGCTGGGTTTTGATCTTGCGGGGGTTGAGCTGTCGGACTGTCCGGGCCACGGCCTGTTTCGCCACTTCCTCGGGGGAGGCGAGGTTACCGAAAAACCTATCGGTGGAGAACCAGAAATCCTCGACCGAGTCGTCGGTGCCGCCGGCCTGGAGACCGACGCTGAGACTGCAAAAGGTCTGATCGTATGAACCGACAAAACCATTGGAGTTGGCCAGGACGGCGGTGACCTCGTGCGTTCCGAAGCTGGCGCCGTGGGAATTGGTGATGCGCTTGTCCTCCAGAGCGATTCTCTCGCATTCGAGGGCCAGGCCGATCATTTTTTTGGGATCGAGCTGCCGGACTCCGGGATCAAAGAGACGGAGGGAAGGTATATTGACTTCAGAGGAAGAATAGGGGGGAAGAGCAGCGCATTCGTCCCGGTTGCCGAACTCGGCGCGAGCCACGGCGTTCCGTATCAGGCGGCGCAGGGTCTCGGGGTCCAGGTCCGAGGAGGAGGCGTAGGCCGTTTTCTTGTCTTTGATCATTTTCACGGCCAGGGACTTTGAACCGGCCCGGATGAGGTTCTCGATCTCTCCGAGACGGACATCGACGCTGAACTCATGCCCGGAATGGATGGTTACTTCGACGTCGTCCGCGCCCTGCTGTTTTCCGAAGGAGACGAGTTCGTCGGCCAAGGCCGTCAGCTCTCCGGCATCACGTGGTTGAAATTGTTCCGTCATGGCTGACCTCCGACCGTCATCCGGGATATTTTGAGCGTGGGGCAGCCGTCCGTCACCGGGACATCCTGGCCCTCTTTGCTGCAGGTCCCGGTCTGGAGGCCGAAGGCGAGGTCCGAGCCGACCATCTCGATCTTCTGCAGGATATCAATATTGCTGCCGATGAGGGTGGCCTGCTTGATGGGCGCGGTGAGCTTTCCGTTTTCGATGAGATATCCGGAGCTGACCGAGAAAGTAAACTTTCCCGAATCCTCGACCTGTCCGCCCTCATACCTCTCGGCGTAGATTCCTTTGGCCACCGAGCGCAGGATGTCTTCGGCCGGATGCTCGCCCCGATCGATATAGGTGTTGGCCATGCGGGGGATGGGAATGCAAGAGAAGTCCTGGCGCCGGCCATGGCCGGTGAGCGGCCGGCCCATCAGCCGGGCCGACAGCCTATCGGTGAGCATCGAAACAACGATGCCCCGGTCTATGAGAAGCGTTTTTCGGGGCGCCGTGCCTTCGTCGTCCACGTTGTAAGACCCGCGGAAGGAAGGAATGGTCGGATCGTCGTATATCGAAACCAGGCCGCTTCCGACCTTTTTCCCCATCTTGTCATGGAAGATCGACGTTTTTTTCCTGTTGAAATCGGCCTCGAGGAGATGCCCCACCGCCTCATGGACCAGAACGCCGCTGTGGCCGGGCGCCAGGACGACGGGCATTTCGCCGGCAGGTGCATCCACGGCTTCAAGGAGGCTGAGCGCTTCGACGGCCGCCTCCCGGCCGATGGCCCGTGCTCCTTCTCCTTCGCGGAAGACCTCCAGGCCGATCCGGCCGCCGCCTCCTGAATACCCATATTCTCGGCGTTCCCCCTTTTCCGCGATGGCCGTGACGGAGAGCTTGATGAGGGGGCGTACGTCCCGAACCAGGAGCCCCCCGGAGTTGGCGATCAACAGGTGTTGGACATGGTCCTGAAGGGAGGCCTTGACCTTTTTGATCCGGGGATCGGCTGCCTGGCAGGCCAGATAGGCCTCTTTGACAAGGCTGATTTTCCGGTTGAGTCCGGCGAGATGAGCGGCGTCGAGGAGGGGATAGGCATCGGTAGAAATGGCTTCGGCTCCAAGCATGGACGGTCGAGTGGGCTTTTCAGATGAGGCGACAGCCGCGGCTGATAGCGCAGCTTTTTTAATTTCTTCGAAGGAGAGGTCATTGGTGTAGCCGTACCCGGTTTTTTCTCCTGTATTGACCCTGATTCCCAGCCCAAGGCTGACGCTTTCCGCCGTCTCCTTGATGATGTCTTCCTCCATGTTGATGAAACTGTAGATCCGGTATTCCAGGAAAAGATCGGCGAAATCGCCGCCCCGGCTCAGGCTGAGCTCGAGCGCGGCCTGGAGGTCTTTCTCGGAGAGATGAAAATGATCTTCAAAGGGGATCATGCTGATTTCTCGCTTTCTTAAAATAGGGGAAGGCCAGGACGACCAGGCTGAGGATGCCCAGAGAATATTCGAAAAGGTTGGTGATGAGATGGATGCCCATCCCGGATAACACAGCCAGGCGTGGGTCGAAATTCATCAGTTGGTAGGTCAGCGCCCAGGCCGTTTCCCAGGTCCCGAACCCGGCCAGGCCTTTGAGGGGGAGGATTGAGGTCAGTTCGGCGCCGCTCGTTCCCAGGATCATTTTCCAGAATTCCGGCAGCGCGGGCGAAAATCCGTGACTCCGCAGCAGCGAAAACAGGAGGAAGAAGAGAGCGACATATTTGGCCAGCCTGATAAGGAGGGAGAGAAGAAACACGGGAAGGCCGATTTTTCGGGCGCGGATGGCCTTGAAGCTCTCGATGACGGCTGAGGCTTTCTCCTCAAAGACGCGGACCGCTCGCTTGTCCTGCCGGCCGAAAGCCCGGAATATGGCCCCGGCCTTTCTCAAGACCCACTCCGAGAGGGGGACGATTTTCCAGAGGACCCAAAAGATGATGATGAAGAAAACGGCGGAGGTGGCGAGCAAGGCTTCGCCGGAGATGATATTTGAGCTGAGCCCCGCGGCCAGGACGGCGGCGACCAGGAAAGGACTCAGGGTCAGGAAATCGAGGGCGAAACACAGGACAAAGGTTGAAGTCGCTGTCTCAAAGGAGAATCCGAGCCTTTTGTTAAGGATGTAAATATAGGAAAGCGAGCCGATCCGCGCCGGCAGGAGGTCGACCAGGGAATTCCGAATGAAGGTGACGAGCAAGATCGGTCCCCAGCCGATAGGCTTGGGCACGAGCAACCACTTGTAGCGCTGGGCGCGGAGCGCGGTTCCAAGCAAAGCACAGGCCGCGTAGGCGGCGAGAGTGGGCCGGTGAATGTTCTTCAGGGTTTGGATGAAGTCATGCGTTTCGATACGCGAGAAAAGAAGCGCGATGAGCAGAACGGAGACCGCCAGGGAGAGCGCGATGTAGAAAATTTTATTCCGCCGCACAGCCCTATCTTATTTGTTGCCTTGAAGGTTTGTCAAACAACATGCTATAATCGGCCCAAATGCTGGACCAAAAATTTGTTCTGGAAAACAAGGATTTCGTCATTCAGAAGATGGCCGGCCGGGGCCTGAAGCTCGACCTGTCCGACTTCACGGAACTGGCCGAGAAAAAGAAGAAGCTTCAGCACCGGGTGGAAGAACTCCGCTTCCAGAAGAACAAGGCCTCGGAGCTCATCGGGCGGAGCCGGAAGGAAGGGAATGACGCCGTCCCGCTCATCGAGGAAATGCGCAAGGTCGGGGAGGAGATCGGCCGGCTCGAGGAAGAGCTCAAGGATCTCGATGCCGGGTTGAGGAAAATCCTGCTCGGTATCCCGAACGTTCCTCATGATTCCGTACCCCCAGGGTCCGGATCGGCCGACAACGTCGAGGTCCGCCGATTCGGCGCTCCGCCGGAATTTTCTTTCGAGGTCCAGCCCCATTGGGAGGTCGGCCGTCGGCTCGGCATCCTGGATTTCGAGCGGGCCTCGAAGATTGTCGGCGCACGCTTCGTCCTTTACATGGGCCTCGGCGCAAGGCTCGAACGGGCTCTCATTAACTTCTTCCTGGACATCCACACCGGCCGAGGATACAAGGAAGTCCTGCCGCCCTTCATAGCCAACCAAGACAGCCTGACCGGGACGGGGAACCTGCCCAAGTTCGAAAAAGACTTGTTCAAGCTGAGGGGCCGGCACTGGTACCTCATCCCCACGGCCGAAGTCCCGCTGACCAACATCTACAGGGAGGAGATCATTGATGGAGCCGTCCTTCCCCAGAGATTCGTGGCCTACACGCCCTGCTTCCGTAGCGAGGCGGGCTCTTACGGCAAGGACATCCGCGGCCTCATCCGGCAGCACCAGTTCAACAAAGTGGAGCTGATGGTATTTTCCCAACCCGAGAAGTCCCTGGAGGAGCTGGAGAAAATGACCGTGGACGCCCAGGAAGTTCTGAAGAGGCTCGGCCTCCATCACCGGGTCGTGGCGCTCTCCATGGGGGACCTGGGATTCGCCGGCGCCAAGACCTATGACCTGGAAGTCTGGATGCCGCATCAGAAGACCTTCCGAGAAATCTCATCGGTCACGGACTGCTGGGATTTCCAGGCGAGGAGAGCCAATATCCGCTTCCGCCGCGAGCCCAAAGCAAAACCGGAGTTCGCCCATACGCTCAACGGCTCGGGTGTCGCGGTCGGACGGACGGTCAGCGCCATCCTCGAGACCTACCAGCAGGCGGACGGTTCGGTCGGCATCCCCGAAGCGCTCCGTCCCTACATGGGTGGATTGGACAAAATCCAGTAAGATCATAAGCTGCGGAGGGATGGCCGAGTGGTTTAAGGCGGCGGTCTTGAAAACCGCTTTCCGGTCTCCCGGAACGGGGGTTCGAATCCCTCTCCCTCCGCCATTTCTCCTTTCTCGAGAAATTTTTAATAAGCCTGGAAAAAATGCTTTCATTCCGGCTGGGGGGCTTTGCCTCGGCTGAGAAACATGGTAGAATAAACCCCGCTTGACAGGCCGCGGAGAGGTGCTGGAGTGGTCGATCAGGAGCGCCTGCTAAGCGCTTGTCCTGGCTTACACCGGGACCGCGGGTTCGAATCCCGCCCTCTCCGCCAGTTTTCATCTTACGAATTTTCTCAAGATCGGCTAAGAAAGGAGAGGACGGTTGGATCTATTTCAGAAATGTGTTGATTTTACGCGAGCCGACGAGGTGAAGGCGGCCGGGCTTTATCCCTATTTCCGGCCCATCCAGCAGAACGATGGTCCGGTCGTTGTCATGGAGGGCCGACGGATCATCATGTGTGGCTCCAACAATTATCTGGGATTGACGGCTCACCCCAAGGTCAAAGAAGCCGCCGTGGAAGCCGTGCATAAATACGGCTCGGGCTGCTCCGGCTCCCGCTATCTCAACGGAACCCTGGATATCCATATCGAGTTGGAACAAAAATTGGCCGAGTTCTTCGACAAAGAAGACTGCCTTCTTTTCAGCACCGGCTACCAGACCGCCCAGGGCGTCATCCCCACCCTGGTCCAGAAAGGGGACTACGTCGTCACCGACAAGGACAACCACGCCTCCATCGTCGCCGGCTTCGTCATGGCCAAGGGCATGAACGCGGACTTCGTCCGCTATAAGCACAACGACATGGAGGACCTGGAGCGCGTCCTCGGCCAGCTCCCGGCCGAAGCGGCCAAGCTGGTCGTCTCGGACGGGGTATTCAGCGCCTCGGGCGACATCGTCGATCTTCCCGGGCTGGTCGCCCTGGCTAAAGCCAATAACGGCCGAATTATGATCGACGACGCCCACGCAGTCGGCGTGATCGGCGTCGGCGGACGGGGAACGGCCAGCCACTTTAACCTGGTCGCCGAGACCGACCTGACCATGGGGACTTTCAGCAAAACATTTGCTTCCCTGGGAGGTTTCGTTGTCGGCGACCATAAAGTCATCAATTACCTGAAACATAATTCCTCGGCCCTTATCTTTGCAGCCAGCCCCACGCCCGCTTCGGCCGCTTCCGCACTGGCAGCGCTTGAGATTCTGAAAGCCGAGCCGGAGCGGATCACCAAGCTCCGGGCCAACGCCAGAAAAATGCGGGAAGGATTCAAAAGCCTTGGCTTCCGGGTACTCGAGGGCGAGACGGCCGTCGTGCCCATCATCGTCGGCGACGACACGCTGGCCCTCAAGCTGACCATGGAGCTTTACAAGGCGGGCGTCTTCGTCAACGCCTTCATCCGGCCGTCGACTCCGCCGGGGATGCAGATGATTCGAACCTCCTACATGGCGACCCATGAAGATGCGCATCTCGATCGGGCGTTGGAGATTTTCGCCAAGGTCGGGAAGGCGTTCGGAATCATCGGCTGAGCGCATTTTTTCCGCCGTGCAAAAAATTGACAGGACCCGTGTCCTGAGGTATAAGTCGGAGCGGCCGCCACAATTCTTTATAGGAGACGGATGATGCTCAATGGGACCGGTTTTGACAACGAACGCTATCTGAAAGAGCAGACCGAGGCCATTCTGGAAAGAGTCCGGCGGTTCAACAACAAGCTTTACCTTGAATTCGGCGGCAAGCTGCTCTTCGACTATCACGCGGCCAGGGTTCTGCCCGGCTACGAACCCAACGTCAAGATGCGGCTTCTGCAGAAGCTCAAGGATCACGCCCAAATCCTGCTCTGCATCTACGCCGGCGACATCGAGCGCCGCAAGCTGCGGGCGGATTTCGGCATCACCTATGATGTGGACGCCCTGAAGATCATCGACGACCTCCGCGGCTGGGGAATCGATATCCTGGGTGTCGTCATCACCCGTTACGACAACCAGCCTGCGGCCAACGTTTTCAAAAACAAGCTGGAGCGGCGCGGCGTCAAGGTTTTCACCCACGCTTTCACCAAGGGGTATCCAACCGATGTCAACCTCATCGTCAGCGACCAGGGATACGGCGCCAACCAGTACATCGAGTCCGAGAAACCGCTGGTCGTAGTCACCGGCCCTGGCCCGGGAAGCGGCAAGCTGGCCACCTGCCTGTCCCAGCTTTACCATGACTATAAGCGGGGCATTAGGTCCGGATTCGCCAAGTTCGAGACCTTTCCCATCTGGAATCTTCCGATCAAGCATCCGGTCAATATCGCATATGAAGCGGCCACGGCCGACCTGGCTGATTTCAACCTGGTCGACCCTTTTCACCTCGAAGCGACCGGCGCCGCGGCGATCAACTACAACCGTGACGTGGAGATCTTTCCCGTAGTCAGGCGTATCCTGGAAAAGATCACCGGCTCGGAGGCTCTTTATAATTCCCCGACCGACATGGGCGTCAACCGCGCCGGATTCGCGATCATCGACGATGGGCTGGTCCGGGAAGCGGCCAAGCAGGAACTCATCCGCCGCTATTTCCGCTACCGGTGCGAGTACGCGATGGGATTCTTGGACCGGGAGACCGTTCAGCGTTCAGAGCTTCTGATGAACGAAGTCAAAGTCAGGCCCCAGGACCGCCGCGTGGTCGAGCCGGCCCATCAAGCGGCCGAGGAAGCCCGGCAGACAGGCAAGGGAAATAAAGGCATCTTCTGCGGGGCGGCCGTGGAGCTTAGGGACGGGTCCATCATCACCGGAAAAAATTCGCCCCTGATGCATGCCGCTTCGAGCCTGGTCCTCAACGCCATCAAGCAGCTTGCCGGGATTCCCGATAAAATCCACCTTCTGTCGCCGTCCATCATAGATTCCATCGCCCATCTCAAGGAACATATCCTCGGCGCCCGGACCGTGAGCCTGGATGTCGGCGAGGTGCTGATCAGCCTGAGCATCAACGCCTCGACCAATCCCGCGGCCCAGCTCGCCCTGGAGAAGCTGAAAGACCTCGATGGATGCGAAGCGCACCTGACCCATATCCCCACGCCCGGAGACGAGGCGGGGCTGAGGCGCCTGGGCGTCCATCTCACCAGCGACCCGAATTTTTCCACCAAGGATCTTTTTGTGACATGACGGCCTCCCCGGACGGAGGACAGTCGTCGATACAATAGAAATTCAAGGAGGGGAAGGGATGAACGATCATCGCTTAAGCAGAGGATTCTGGCTTTTATCGGGATTCCTGGCGTTTTGCTTGCTTTTGACAGCCTGCCGGGAGGAGGGAGAGGTGGCGGAGGAGATGATATCGCGCCTTCGCTTTGAGGTCTCGTTCCCCGTGGAGCTGAGCCCTGGAACGATCGACGGACGGCTTCTGCTCATGCTCTCTACGGACAAAACGAGCGAGCCGCGCTTCCAGATCCGTGATGACGCGGCCTCTCAGCAGATATTCGGCATCGACGTGGACGGGCTGGAACCCGGCCGGGCGGCGGTCATCGACGGAAACGTTTTCGGTTTCCCGATAAAGAACCTTGCTGAAATCCCGGCCGGAGAATACCGAGTTCAAGCGCTCCTTAACCGCTACGAAACCTTCAAGCGATCCGACGGGCACACCGTGAAACTGCCCATGGACAGGGGAGAAGGCCAGCAGTGGAATCGGGCGCCGGGCAATCTTTTGAGCACGCCTCAAAATCTGACGGTCGAACCACAAAAAAAAGCCGTGCTCAAGATCAAGCTGGACAAGGAGATCCCCCCGATTCCCGACCCGCCCGAAACGAAGTTCATCAAGCACGTCAAAATCCAAAGCCGGCTGCTGACCAAGTTCTGGGGCCGGCCGATGTATCTGGGCGCCCATGTACTCCTTCCTGAAGGCTTCGAGGAGCATCCCGATGCCCGCTATCCCCTGATCATCAACCACGGCCATTTTCCCTCTGATTTCGGCGGATTCCGCGAGACGCCGCCCGACCCGAACCTCGAACCGGATTTCAGCGAGCGGTTCAACATCAAGGGATACAACAGGATCCAGCAGCAAGAAGCCTATGAATTTTTCCGGTATTGGATAAAGCCCGACACGCCGCGTTTTCTGATCATTGAAATCCAGCATGCCAATCCCTATTATGATGATTCCTATGCCGTTAATTCGGCAAACCTGGGCCCTTACGGCGACGCCATTACCTATGAGCTCATTCCCTATATTGAAAAAAATTTCCGGGGAATCGGCCAGGGATGGGCGCGGTTCATGTACGGCGGCTCGACCGGCGGCTGGGAAGCGTTGGGCGTTCAAATCTTTTACCCGGACGAATACAACGGCTGTTGGGCCGCCTGCCCGGACCCGATTGATTTTCGGTCCTATACCCTGGTAAATATTTACGAGCACAAGAACGCCTATCAGGTCGGCGGTCCCTTCGCCCATTTCCCGCGTCCCGGCAAGAGAAATTATCTGGGCGAAGTGAGCACGACCGTGGAGATGATGAATCACCTGGAGCTCGTCTTGGGGACGAACGGCCGCTCCGGCCAGCAATGGGACATCTGGCAGGCCGTATTCTCTCCGGTGGGAGAGAACGGTTATCCCCGGCCTGTCTGGGACAAGAAGACGGGAGAAATCGACGCATCCGTCGCAAACTACTGGAAGGAACATTACGACCTTCGCTACGTCCTCGAGCGCGATTGGAAAACGCTGGGCCCGAAGCTCAAGGGAAAAATTCATATTTATTGCGGCGATATGGACAATTTCTACCTGAACAACGCCGTCTATCTCATGGAGGAATTTCTGAAGGCCGCCCAGGATCCCAAATATGACGGAGAGGTGGACTATGGCGACCGCGCCGAGCACTGCTGGAACGGTGCTCACGATCTGCCCAATTACCTTTCACGGCTGCGCTACCATCAGCTTAATATCCCCAAAATCATGGAACGGATCAAAAAGTCGGCGCCCGCCGGCGCGGACCTGAACAGCTGGCGTTATCGCTGAGCTGGAGAACTCGCATGAAAACCTACAGGGCCTATTATCCGTCCGAGGTCGGTCTCCTGGAAATCACGGCCACCGACCGGGGGATCGCCGGACTGAGATTTGTTAAAAACAAAACGAAAGCTCAATCCGATTCTCATCCACTTCTTTCAGAGTGTTTCCGGCAACTGGATGAATATTTTCGGGGAGAGCGCAAGAGGTTCGAATTGAAGCTGAAGCCCGAAGGGACCGATTTCCAGAAAAAAGTCTGGGACGAGCTCAGGAAGATCCCGTTCGGGAAGACGGCCTCCTATGCTGAAGTCGCTTTGGCCATCGGCCGGCCGAAAGCGGGCCGGGCGGTCGGGGGCGCCAACGGCCGGAACCCAATTGCCGTCATCATTCCCTGCCACCGGGTCATCGGCAGCGATGGTTCGCTCACGGGGTTCGGGGGCGGGCTGTGGAGGAAAGAACGCCTCTTGAAACATGAGCGCGAGGTCGCGGTTCAAAAGAAATGAAAAGCGCGGAATCATGGATCGAACTCTTGGGGTTGACGCCGCACCCCGAGGGGGGTTGGTTCAGGGAAATTCACCGCTCTGCCGAGCAAATTCCAGCAGGAGCGCTTCCGCCGAGATATCAGGGCGGGCGGGCTTTTTCCACAGCCATTTATTTTCTGCTCAAAGGAGGCGAGTTCTCCGTCTTCCACCGATTGAAATCGGATGAAATTTGGAATTTTTTTGAGGGGAGCCCCTTGTCCATTCACCTGATCTCTCCGGATGGAGCGCATTCCTGCTATCACCTCGGGCCGGATGTTACAGCCGGCCAGGTTTTCCAGGTCGTGATTTCGGCGGGTACCTGGTTCGGAGCAAAGGCGGGCGATAACACGGGTTTTTCACTTGTCGGATGCACCCTTGCTCCCGGCTATGATGTCCGGGATTTCGAGCCCGCTCGTCGCGAGGAGCTGCTGGCGCTTTTTCCCATGCATCGTGATATCATCCTCAAACTGACCCGGACATGATATTAAGATGGGGACGGTTCTCCGGGGCGACCACGTTTAAAAGGCCATGAACTCGGCTTGAACAAGAGCGAGAGAATCCAGGAGCCGGGGTCGATTCAGCGGGACGGATGGCCGAAAGCCATCAGACAGTCGGCGATCTCCTCCTGTTTCAGGAACGTCCCGTCCTGGGGAGAAACAACGATCCGGAAATTGAAGAAGGGGCAGTTCCCGTCGTACCAGCGCATTCCCGGCGGCCTTCCGCGGGCCGCCCTCTTCCCGAATTCACGGGCGTTCAGGATGTCAGCCAGGCCGCGCAGGTTGATGCCTTTCTCCGGGTCAACGCCTAGGGTATAACGCTCATCCCCGAAATTTGTCATGATGAACGAGAAGCCTGCGCGGCGTGGAGAGTTGGACATGTCCCGCCGGGCCAGTTCCTTGAGCAGGAAACTCCGAGGGTTTCGGACGACGAGCCCGTCCACGAGCCTGAAGCCGCGGCCCGAAACGAGGGGGAGCTCGAGGGCGATCATTCGGGATCGGCCGAGATCCGCCAGATACCGGAAATAATCGTCCTCCGCTCTCCTCATGGCTCGCTCGTAGCGGTCAATGCCCTTGAAGAGGAGCCGGTTCTGGGTGATCTCCATCCCCTCTTCCGATTTTGTATAGAGGAAACGCATGAACCGGAGGCCTTCGTCCGCCCGGTCCCGGCTCAGCTCCATCTCGTCCTTTTTCGCTCCGGCGAAAAGGGCGCGGAGGATGGAGTAGGGAGTGGCGGCCAGGTCGATGTTCGGGGGGAGGCGGGCGGAGTCCACAAGCTTGGCATAGGCGGCGATCTTGGCCATGGACGCGTCCACCCGGCCCAACTCCAGGATCTTCAGCGTCAGGAAAATGGAGGAAACCGAGTCAAAATCGGGAAGCCGGTGGGTGATGATCATCAACCGGCGGGCTTCCCCGCTTTCTTCCCGTAACTCCCCGGGCTTCAGATGATCGAGGACAAGCCGCGGGTACTTCGCCAGGAGCGAGGCTGTGCATTCGGGCTCGGCCCCGGGATGATGATGGTCGATGACTCCGGGAACAGTCTTCAGCCCCACATCGAGGACGATGGCTCCCTCTTCGGGCGACAGGTCTTCGCCGTAATTGACGAATTTATAATTGACTTGCACGGCCGTTACCGTTTTTCACTCCCCCATTTTAGCGCGTTTTTCCAGAAATTGAATGATCTTGGCGCTTCCGGAATGGAAAGGATAATGTTTGAGCCGATTGATCGTGACCCGGCGATGACGGCCTTTCCGGAGCTGAAGACATCCCTTCAGGGCGACCTCATAGGCATAGAGAGTAACCAGAAACTGGGTATAGGCATGGCGAACTTTGAAAAGGAATTTCGCTTCCTGGACCTCCGCGCCGAGCTCCTCACGCACCTCCCGGCGCAGCGCTTCCTCCAGCGTTTCCCCCCGTTCCTTCTTTCCGCCCGGGAATTCCCACAGCCCGGCGAAAAGGCCTTGGGCCGGTCTCTGTTGGATCAAGTATCGGCTGTCGTCCCGGATGACCGCCACTACGGCTTCGACTTTCTGAAAACTCTGTTTTTTCGAAGGCGGGATGATTTCCTGGATCCCTCGATCGAAGGCCCGGCAGAAACTCATCACCGGGCAGAGAAGACAGAGGGGGCCGGCCGGGCGACAGACCAGGGCTCCGAGCTCCATCATGGCCTGGTTAAACAGGCCGGGATGGTCTTTGGGGAGGCAATCGTTGAGGAAATCCATGATTGCTTTTTCGGCGCGCGAGCCGGCTGTATTCTCAAGGGCTAGGAGTCTTATGGCTACACGGCGGACATTGGCGTCGAGAACCGGGCAAGGCCGATCGAAAGCCAGGCTCAGAACCGCGGCCGTAGTGTATGGGCCGAATCCCGGGAGCTTCCTCAAGGTTTCCTCATCGCGGGGAAACTCGCCGCCGAATTGCTTGACGACAGCCCGGGCCGCCTTATGGAGATTCACAGCCCTCTGGTAATAGCCGAGCCCCTGCCAGGCTTTGAGGACTTTCCGGAGAGGCGCCCGGGCGAGCGACCGGACATCGGGGAAGGCGTTCAACCATTTTTCATAGTAGGGGATGACAGCGGCCACGGTCGTCTGCTGGAGCATGATCTCGGAGACCCAGATCCGGTAGGGATGGCGCGTTTCCCTCCAGGGAAGCTTCCGGTGATGATAACGGTACCAGTCCAGGAGTTTTCGACTGAAGCCAGTCCCGTCCCTGCGAATTTTTGGCAAGTTTTACTTTTTCTTCTCCTGCTCCGGGGCATTCCAGTCCTTGGCTTCTTTGGGGAAATCAGCCAGGAAAGCGGAATCCACGCGGAAGAGGTAAGGGAGCATCGGATTCCGCAGGACGACTTGTTTCTTGGCCCCATCCTCGGCCCCGATGAAGACCCGAACCTCTTTCTCCTTGTTCTCGGCGCCCGAAACTCGAATGGCAACCTCGGCCTGGGGGCTGTCCAATCCGTAGTCTTTCAGGCTGGCGGGCCGGGCGATGAATTCCACGGCCTCGAGGCTTTCGATTTTCCGGATGAAGCTTTCGACTTTCGAGCTGTCCGCTTCCTCCTTCAAGCCAGGCTCGAAACGCCACTTTTCGTCCTTGTCCTTGGCCACCGAAATCGCCGTCGCGCCCTTCTTGATGACGAGTTTATTCGCTTCCCAGCTGTTGAATACGGCCACCTGCTTTTCCCGCAGGTCGTCGAGTTTCTTCTCCAGATCGGTAAGGACCTGATCTTCGACGGCGATGATCTTGGTGGAGAGCGACATCATAGCGTAGTTTTTTTCGCCTTCCTTGTGCAAGCTAAAGACCATTTCCTGATTCTTGGCGGGCAGGCTCAGGAATACCTCGTATTCGGGCTTTTGCAGCTTGAGTTTTTCAACATCCTCGGGCTTCTTCTCCTCGGAAGCGAATTCTTTGGCCTTCATATTGGCCAGGGTGTTGAGAAAGTCCTCCATCCTGCTTTTTTCGGCCAGGGCGTAAACCGGTTTTTCGAAGAACCAGTCCTCATCCTTTTTCAAGGCCTCCCAGACGACGTCTTTGGCTTTGAGCTTTATCTCTTTGACGTCGGCCGTCTCGAACTTGAAGACATCTTTTTGCCGGAAGTCCAGAGTCTTTTTCTCGAGCAGGCTCTTGAGCAGGCTGGGGATGAGGACGACCCTGTTCTCGCCCTCCTTTTTCGCGTAAAACGTATTGTCCAACCGGTTCTCCATGCCGATCAGGATCTTCACCGGCTGGTCCTTGCCTTTGTACCAGAGCGTGACTACCTTTTTGGGGATTTCATACTGGGCCGGGTCTTTGGCCTCCGCCTCGACCAGGCGCTCAATCTTCAGGCTGGAAAAATCCTCCGCGAGGCGGCCGACCTCGGTGGGGTCGGCTTTGGCCTGAACGGGTTCGGTGATCTGCCACTCTCCTTTTTCGTCCTTTTGGAAAGAGATCGTTTCGTCTTCCTTCTTCAGCATGAGCTTTTCCACGTCGCCCGAGGCGAGGTCCACGAGCTTCTCTTCCTTGGCGGGCGCGTCTTTCTTCTTGGGCTCGAAGACGAGGACCGCGGCCAGCAGCACGATGAAGACGGCCAGGAGGATGAGCGTCGTCTTGAATTTCATAGCGATCGCCTCCTTACCCAGACCGAAATGCCGAGCACGAGAACGATGAGGGGCAGAATGAGGACCGAGACGAAGAAGATCAGCCGGCCCTGGGAAGGCGTGAGCTGGATGGTCCGCGGCGAAGACGTTTTGGGCTGGATAGAGATGAGGTCGGACTCCTCAGTCAGCCAGTTGACCGTATTCAGGAACAGATTTCCGTTCCCGGAGAGGTTGTAGTAGCGATTGGCGGCGAAATCCGAGTCGCCGAATACGGCCACCCGGCCTTCCTTTTGGGCTTCGGGCGCGGCCGGCTCTTTTTTCTCCTCTGGTTTCGTTTCTTCCGGTTTGGTTACGGGCTCCTCTTTTTTAAGCTCCCTGGCCTTGATCACGGCCACAGCTGCGATGGCGATGGGGCCAGGCTTGTCTTTGTCCTTGTCGAACTTCGCCGTCTTCTGGTCGAGCTGGCGCTCGGCCCAGGAATTGGCGCTGGTCTTGGCCAGGATGGTCAAGGTTACGCCTTCCGGCTTGGGCTCGATAAGGTCCACCGAGCGGGCGTAGGGAAAGAACGAAGCATAGCGGAACTTGCGCGTGATCTCATGGTCCTCGTATTCGCTGACCACGGGCATGAAATAATCCCCGCCGAAAAGGCGGGAGATGGTATCGACCACCAGGTCATTCTCCAACTTGAACCCGAACCCGGCGAGGTAGGGCGTCAGGCCGGGCGCAGTCTCGGGATCGACCATGAAGAAAACCCGGCCGCCGCCGTTTATATAAGCTTTGATTGTCTCGAGCTCGTTGGGGAGAAGATCTTTCTTGGGGCCCGGGACGACGAGAAGGCTGCAGTCCTTGGGGAAGTTCTCGGACAGGGCCAGGCTGAGCTTCTTGACTTCGTAACCCATTTTGCCCAGTTCGTCTTTGATATAGGAGTAGCCGTCGTCGCCCGTTTCCTCGATTGAGGGCTCGCCGTGTCCTTCCAGGAAATAGACCGACTTTTTCTTTTTCCGCGTCACCTTGATGATGGCGTTGGTGATGTCCTCCTCGGTCGCGGTCGTGATGCGGTTCTCCTTGTCCCCGCACTCGAGGATGGTCGTCCCATCCTGGGCGATCTCGTAACGCTTGACCAGGCCCGGGTTCTTGTCGGGATCGATGAACTCATACTTGATCTTCTTGGAATGGTAGGCGTAGATCTTGAGCATGTCCTCGATCTGGCCGCGGCTGTAATTTCCCTCCCGGAAGAAGGCCTTGATCACGACGTCGTTCTTGAGATTGCCGACAAGCTTGACCGACTGGTCGGACAGGCTGTGAATCTTGGCCGCGGTGAAATCGAACCTCTTATGGTGGCGGGAGAAGAAATAGTTGACGACGGCCAGGATGGCTAGAACCAGGACGACGACGAGGAGCATGTTGCTGGAATAGAGGAAGGATTTCCGCTTGAAGCCCTGCTTCAGCACAGCCAGATTCAGGGCGATGTAAACAGCGATGCCCCCAATCCCCAGGACAACGACGACCAGGCCGAGCGTCCTATGCTGGGGCCAAATCTTCAATGAAACCAGACCCAGAAAGACGAGTGCCAGTCCAAGATAATTCATATATTTCTTGATGGCTTCCATGGCTCACCTCCATCTCCGGGACTGAATTACGGAGTGGGTAAGGAAAAGGCCGAAGAAAACGAAACTGAGGTAGTAGACGAGATCCGTCGTGTCCAGGATGCCCCGGGCCATATCGTCGAAATGCTGGAAAAAGGAAAGGTAGTTGAGGACGTCCTTCCAGAATCCCGCCGCCGAGGCGGAGGCCCAATTCAGTATCCAGAAAAGAAGAAGGGCGCCGAAGGTCAAAATGGCCGAAACGATCTGGTTCTCGGTCAGCGAGGAGAAGAAAATGCCGATGGCCAGGAAGGCCCCGCCCATCAGGAACAGGCCGAGGTAGCCGGTCAGGATGGGCGCCGGCTCCGGGTTGCCGAAAAAGAAAGTGAAAAGCGCCGGGATCCAGGTCAGGAGGAGCATACAGGCGAGCACGGCCAGCGCCGCCAGGAATTTGCCCAGGATGATCTGGACGACGCTCACCGGCGATGTGTAGAGGAGCTCCTCGGTCCCGATCTTCTTTTCCTCGGAAAAAAGCCGCATGGAGAGCAGGGGAAGCATCAGGAGCAGGATGATGGAGATGTTGTTGAAGAGCGGGGCGAAGACCATCTGGTTGATGTTGATCTGCTGGTAATAGGTGGGATTCTGGGACATCTGGATGGCCTGGGAGTTGAACCACCAGATGATCGAATAGAAAAAGAATCCGGTCAGGACCAGGAAGACGGCCATGACGGCAAAGGCGATCGGGGAGGTGAAATAAGTCCGGATTTCCTTCTTGGTGATTGTCCAGATGTTCTTCATGACTCGGTCCCTCCTGAAACGATGCGCAAGTAAAGGTCCTCGATGTTCATGGCCAGAGGTCTCATTTCCAGGAGCCCCCAATCCTTTTCAACGGCGGCCCTGGTGATCGCATCGCGGAGATCCCGGCCCGGGGCCCATTCAACCAGGAATTCGCTGTCGTGGGGGACAACCCTTTCCGCGCCCGGCATTTCACGGAGCCCCGCGCCGGCCTCAGCCGTTTTCCGAAAACTGACGGTCACCCCCTCTTTGCGGCCGAAAGATGCGGTCAGTTCGTCAAGCGAACCAGAGGCCATGAGCCGGCCTTCGTTGATGATGACGACGCCGTCGCAGACCTGGGTGACTTCGGCCAGGATGTGGGTGGAGAGGATGATGGTATGCTCGCCCTTCAGGGATTTGATAAGCTGTCGGATCTCTATGATCTGGGCCGGGTCGAGGCCGATAGTCGGCTCGTCCAGGATCAAAACCTCGGGATCATGGATAAGGGCTTGGGCGATGCCGACGCGCTGCTTGTAGCCGCGCGAAATGTTCTTGATAAGGCGTCCTCGGACCGCGTCCAAAGCGCTGACTTTGAGCGCCCGGTCCAAGGCCCCCTTCCGCTTCGCCGCAGGAACCTGCTTCAAGGAAGCGACGAAATCAAGGTAGGCGGACACGGTCATCTCGGGATAGAGGGGCACGACCTCCGGAAGATAGCCGATGATAATCTTGACCTCGTCCGGTTTCTCGAAGACGTCATGCCCCCCGACCAAGGCTTTGCCGTCGCTGGCGGGGAGGAAGCCGGTCAGGATCCTCATGGTTGTGGTCTTCCCGGCGGCATTGGGGCCCAGGAGTCCCCAGATCTTCCCCTTCTCGACCTTGAAGCTCAGGTCCTGGACTGCGAGGAAGTCACCATATTTTTTGGTCAGGTGTTCGACTTCAATCATCCCGAATCCTCCTTTCTAAAAATCGCCGGCCGCTCGGCGCGGCCGTTCCTTCTCAAAGGATTAATATTATATTCAAACTCATATTTTTTTCCATTTGTTGCGGCCGCCGTTGCCGGGCGGCGAAGTTTACATTTTCTCGGGGAGAGGGATACCCATGAGCGACAGGGCTTTTTTCAGGATTTCCCGGACATAGAAGACCGTCAGGATCCGGATGTTTTTCCGTTCCGGATTATCCTCGCCCAGGATGAGGTAGCTGTGATAGTAAGCGTTCGTCCTCTGGCTGAGGTTGAAAGTGAACTTGGCCAGATGGGAGAATTCCAGCGCTTCGATCGACTGGACGACCTGTTCTTCAAACTGGCCGGCATAGAGGACCAATTCCCAGAAATCCTTCATCTCGGCCTCGGGGAGCGCGGCAAAGTCCGGAGAGTCCGGGCCGAGGAGCGCCGGCACATCCGCTTCCCGGAACCTTTCCCGGTCTTCGAGCTTGCGGAAGATGCTGTTGAGACGGACGAGCGTGTATTGCAAATAGGGACCTGTCTCTCCCTCGAAACTCAGGGCTTCGTCGAAATCAAAGATGATCAGTGAATTGCGGGCGAACTTGAGCATGAAATAGCGGAGCGCGCCGGCCGCAATCTGGCGGGCGATGAGCTGTTTGTGATCGGGGGGCAGTCCGGGATTCCGCTTCTCGACCTCGGCCAATGCCTTGTCCTCGAGCCGGTCCAGGAGGTCGTCGGCCTTGACGCCCAGCCCCTTACGGCCGGAGACCTCCAGGAAAGCCCTGTCTTTGTCCGCCTCGGAAACCTCCAGGTTGAGCTCTTTGAGGCTTTTAGGAGAAAGGGCAACCATTTCGTAGAAGAAATGGATTGACTTATCCGCTTGGGCAGAGTATTTCAGGGCCCGGAGGCCCTGCACCACGATTTTCTGGAGGTAGGACTGACGGACATCGATGACGTTGTAGACCTTTGAGGCCTTTCCGAATTCGACCGGATAATGCGTCGGCCGCGAAGACGAAATCCAGACGGTTTTGCCGTCCTCCTCCAGGAAAGGCTCGTAGAAAAAATCCTTTTCCAGCAGCCCGAACTTCCAGAGCTGGTAGGCGATGTCCTTGCCGACGTAGGTCACTGTACCGTCCGAGCGGACGATGACTTTTTCTTTTTCCGCATCGTCCGCCAGCCGCATCACCCAGCATCCGGCCTGGGGGCCTTCGGAAGCGAGATAGATCGCTCCCTTTTCCTTGAGCTGGGCGAAAGCCTTTTCCCAGAATTTCAGGTCCAGGATGCTGCTCTCGCAGGGGAGGACGTCGTAGCGGACATCAAGGCGGCGCATGGTGGCCAGATGGGCCGAAAGAATGCGTCGCGAGATGTAACGGGCCATGTCTGTTTCGGGCAATTCACCGTGTTCGATCTTCTTCAGAATCTCGGCTTTCCGCTGCTGGGCTTCAGGATGCTCGGCGAGATAGGCGGAAACGCGGGCGTAGAGGTCCCAGCAGACATAGTCGAATTTTCCGCCGACCTTCTCCAGGTCGGGGAGGTTTTTTTTCTCGAACTCCATGAATCCGTAGACGACATCCACCACCTGGACGCCCGTGTCGTCGATATAGTTTTGGATCTCAACCCGCTCTCCTTGATATTTCAGCGAGCGGCAGAGCGTGTCGCCCAGGCAGGCGTTCCGCAGATGGCCGATGTGGGCGGCCTTATTGGGGTTGATGTTGGTATGCTCGACGATGATCTTCGTTTCTTCGGGGACGAGATCGGTCGCGGCCAGCGACCGGAAGAGTTCGCGGAAGATCAGCCCCCGGTCCAGAAAAAGATTGATGTAGCCCGGCCCGGCGATTTCAATTTTTTTCACGGCCCGCAAACCGGCCAGATGGGGAATGATCTCCTGGGCGGTTTGCCGTGGGTTGGCCTTGCGCCGCTTGGCCAGCTTGAAGGGAAAGGTGAAGCAGAGGTCGCCCATCCGCTGGTCGGGCGGATAATTCATCTCCAGGTCGGACTTCTGGACAGGGAAGAGGTCTTTCAGTTTCTGATAAACCTCATCTTGCAGGGCGCTTTTGAATTTAATCATAATTTGGGCTATATTATACCAGAATACATCCGCAGCTCAAGCGGTATCTGGCCTGCATTATTCATAAACCGGGTTCCATAAGTCAATCACTTCGTTTCCTAGCAGTAGTATCGGGAAGGGCCTTTTTGTCTTGCATAAGACATGATTCTATGGTAGTAAATTAAGGTTCAGAGAGGTTCCATTATGAAAAAAACCCGTTTTAATGACTGTCATAAGAAACTCGGCGCCAAGATGGTCGAATTTGTCGGCTGGGAGATGCCGATCGAGTATTCTGGAATCATCGCAGAACATCTGGCAGTGCGCCACAAAGCCGGCCTGTTCGACGTCAGCCACATGGGCGAGATCTATGTCGAGGGTAAGGACGCCCTCGGTTTTGTCCAGTATCTGACTCCGAATGACGCGGGACGCCTCGCGCCCGGTCAGATTCAGTACACGGCTCTGATGACGCCGCAGGGGACTTTCGTCGACGACATGCTGGTCTACTGCCTGGGCCTTGAGCATTACCTGTTCGTGGTCAACGCGGCCAACGCCGACAAAGATTTCAAGTGGATCGTGGACCACATGCCCGGCTTCGACGTCAGGGTCGAGAACGCCAGCGACCGTTTTTCCCAGCTGGCTATTCAGGGGCCGAAGGCCCAGGACATCCTCCAGCCGCTGGTCAACATCGACCTGACCGGTATGAAGTCGTTCACCTTCGCCTACGGGAAAATGCTCGGCAAGTCCGTTCTTATCTCCCGGACCGGCTACACGGGAGAAGACGGCTTCGAGATCTACACGGTGGACCCCGACCCGGCCGTCGTCTGGGACATTCTTATCGAGAAGGGAAAGCCGGCCGGCCTGCTTCCCATCGGGCTGGGCGCGCGCGATACGCTGCGCCTCGAGGCCAAACTCAGCCTCTACGGCAACGACATCGACGAAACGACGACCGTACTGGAAGCGGACCTGAAGTGGATCGTCAAGTTCAAGAAGGGCGACTTCCTGGGAAAGGATGTGCTGGTCCGGCAGTCGGAGGGGGGCATCCGCCGCATGCTCGTCGGGTTCGAGCTCATGGAAAAAGGCATCCCGCGGCCACATTATCCCGTCTACTTCGGTGGAGAGAAGGTGGCCGAGGTCCGCTCGGGCACGTTCTCTCCGCTTCTCAAGAAGAGCATCGGCCTGGTTTATCTGCCCATGGCCGCGACCGGGATCGGAACCGAATTCGAAGTCGGGATCCGGGACAAGAAGGTCAGGGCCCAGGTCGTCCCGACTCCATTTTATAAGAGGCCATAATAGAGAACCGGGCCGCGGCGGAGTCCGTAACGATCCGTTCCGGTGCCGGGACAGAAAGCTGCGGCTCCGCTATCGAAGGAACAGGAGGACTGATGATGTATCCGAAAGATTTCTTCTTCACCAAGGATCACGAGTGGGTTAGGATTGAAGGTGACATCGGAGTGGTTGGAGTTACCGATTTCGCCCAGAAACATCTCGGCGACGTGGTCTATGTCGAGGTTCCCGAAGTGGGGAAACATCTCGACGTCCACCAGACTATCGGCGTTATTGAGTCGGTCAAAGCCGTCTCCGATGTCTATTCACCCATCTCCGGCGAAGTCGTCGGGATCAACGAGAACCTCAACGGCTCGCCCGAGCTCATCAACCAGGACCCGCACGGGAAAGGCTGGATCATCCGCCTCAAGGTTGCCGACAGGGCCGACACGGAGAAGCTGCTGACCGCCGCCGACTACGAAAAATTCCTGGAAGGCATCGAGGGCTGAGGCCCCGCTTTTCCGGCCGGCTGATCAGTCATCGCTGCCGCGGCATGATGCCGTGCCGGGGAAAGGGAGTGATCAAAGACCATGAGCTACATTTCGCTGAGCGACAAAGACAAAAAAGAAATGCTGGCGCGGATCGGCGTCAAGTCGCTGGATGAGCTGTTTGCCTGCATCCCGGAAGAGATCCGGCATAAAACGCATCTCAACCTGCCCGGCGCCCTGTCCGAGCCCGAACTCATCCGGCGTTTCAAGGAACTGGATCGCAAGAACACTTATGCCGCCTGCCTTTCGTTCCTGGGGGCCGGGGCTTATCCCCATTTCATTCCATCGACCGTGGACACCCTGAGCTCGCGAGGGGAGTTCGTTACGCCCTACACCCCCTACCAGCCGGAAGTCAGCCAGGGAACCCTGCAGGTCATCTTCGAGTTCCAGACTCTCATCTGTCAGCTTACGGGCATGGACATCGCCAATGCCTCCCTGTACGACGGCGCGACCGGCGCGGCCGAAGCCGTCATGATGGCCCAGAGGCTGAAAAACAAGCCCAAGGTCCTTGTGGCGAGAACGCTCCATCCGCAATACCGATATGTCATCCGGACCTATGTCAAGAACCTGGGGATCAAGATCGAGGAGGTCGGCTATACCGCCGAGGGAGGGCTCGACCTCGAGGATCTGGCCGGAAAGCTGGATGACCAGACGAGCGCGTTCCTCTGCCAATCGCCGAACTTTTTTGGGAATGTGGAAGACATAGCCAGGATCGCCGAGCTGGTCCGCAGCCGCGGCGCGCTGTTGGCTGTAGCCGTGGCCGAGGCCCTGTCGCTCGGTGCCCTCGAAGCGCCCGGAAGTCTTGGCGCCGATATCGTGACGGGGGAAGGCCAGTCCTTCGGCTTGCCCGTGAGCTTCGGCGGGCCTTATCTCGGCTTCATGGCCTGCGCCGAGGAATTTCTGCGTCAGTTCCCGGGCCGTATCGCCGGGCAGACCAAGGACGTCGACGGCCGCACGGGTTACGTGTTAACCCTCTCGACGCGAGAGCAGCACATCCGCCGGGAGCGGGCCACGTCCAACATCTGCACCAACCAAGCCTGGTGCGCCCTGCGCGCGACCATTTTTCTGGCCACGGTAGGCCGGGAGGGGTTGCGCGAGATGGGTCTTCAGAACATCCAGAAGGCCCATTATGCCAGGGAGAAACTCCTGGAAATCAAGGGTGTCAAGGGACGGTTCGGCGACCCGGTCTTCAATGAGTTCGTCTGCGAATTCCCGGCCGGCTGGAAGAGCTTGGCGGAATCCCTCAAGCACAAGGGCATGATCGCCGGCTACGGCCTAGAAAATGATTATCACGAGCTCAAAAATTGCGGCCTGGTCTGTGTAACCGAAGTCCACACCAAGCAAGATATTGACCGGCTGGCGGATGCCATCGGGGAGGCACTGAGATGATTCGCGAACCATTGATTTTTGATTTGAGCGCTAAAGGAAAACGGGCCTTCCGGATGCCGGAGCTCGATATTCCCGAGAAAAAAGATGTCCTCGGCAAGCTCCCCCTGAGGGACGAAGTCGGGGGCTTTCCCCAGGTTTCCGAGATCGAAGTCGTCCGGCATTTTACGCGGCTGTCCCAGAAAAACGTCTGCGTGGATACGACCTTTTACCCGCTCGGGTCCTGCACCATGAAGTACAATCCCAAGGTCAACGAGAAGGTGGCCATGCTGGAGAGTTTCCTTGCCTCGCACCCCCTTGCCCCCCCGGACCTCGTCCAGGGCAATCTGGAAATTCTTAAAACCACGGAAGACCTGCTCTGCGAAATTACGGGCATGGATGCTGTCTCGCTGCAGCCGGCGGCCGGCGCCCACGGCGAACTCACCGGCATGATGGTCCTGCGCGCCGCCCTTGAGGACAGGGGAAATCCGCGCAAGATCGTGCTCATCCCGGACTCGGCCCACGGGACCAACCCCTCGAGTGCCCATATCTGCGGCTATAAAGTACAGGAGATCAAGTCGAACGCGCAGGGGAGGGTGGACGTCGAGAGCCTGGCCCGGGCGATGAATGAAGACGTCGCCGCCCTGATGGTCACCAATCCTAACACGCTGGGCGTTTTCGAGAACGAGATTCACAAAATCGCCGGGATCGTCCACGCCAAAGGCGGATTGGTCTATATGGACGGCGCCAACATGAATGCCCTGGTGGGGAAATTCCGTCCGGGCGACATGGGGATTGATGTCATCCACCTCAACCTGCATAAGACGTTCTCGACCCCGCACGGCGGCGGCGGCCCCGGATCAGGCCCGGTGGCCGTTAAAAGAAATCTGGCAGATTACCTTCCCGTGCCGGTGGTCGAGAAGAAGGCCGGCCGATATGTTCTCGAATTCGACCGACCCAAGACCATTGGCCGCGTCCGTTCTTTCTATGGAAATTATCTTGTTGTGGTTAAAGCCCTGGCCTACATATTAGCAATGGGCGCAGACGGGCTGAAGGAGGTCGCGGAAATCTCGGTGCTCAACGCCAACTACATCCGGACGTGTCTGGAAGGTCTCTACCATCTCAAATACGATGCGCCCTCAATGCACGAGTGCGTCTTCTCGGACAAATTCCAGAAGGACGCCTACGGTATTTCCAACCTCGACATTGCCAAGCGGCTGATCGATTATGGACAGCATCCTCCCACCATGTCCTTCCCGCTCATCGTGCACGGCGCGCTGATGATCGAGCCCACCGAGACCGAAAGCAAGCGCGACCTCGATACCTTCATCGAAGCCATGACGAAAATCGCCCAGGAAGCCAAGGAAAGTCCGGAGATCCTCCATTCCGCTCCTCACGTTTCTTATGTCCGGAGGCTGGACGAGACCGCGGCCGCAAGGAACCCGGTCCTGAGATGGAAGCCGGAAAAATAGGAGAGTTTCGGAATGTCGCTCCAGAATCTGATCATGAACCTGCAGCACTACTGGGCAGGCCAGG